>DGYFI06202__coassemble_9182_pt1 | contig 2743 bp, 2 predicted proteins | sample DGYFI06202__metabat2_high_PE_029 | metagenome-assembled genome bin DGYFI06202 | reverse complement strand
TCAGGCAGCACCGGCAGCTCTGCACTGTCCGGCTCGTCCGGCCAGGGCTCGGCGATCGTGCCCGGCTCCGCCGAGGGCTACCCGGCACAAAGCGGCTGCCGTGTCGCCCCGGACGCCTGGCCCGGCCTGCTCGCCGAGGACACCGGCATCCCGGTCCAGAACTGGGCCTGCACGAACTCCGGCACGGCCCACATGCTCAACCGGATCACCCGCGCCACCGACGCCGGGCACGTCAACGACAGTTCCACCGTGGTGCTCTCCTCCGGCATGAACGACAAGCAACGGGAACTCGGCGACGCGGGGATCACCGCGAACTTCCTCGCGGCGGTCGAAAAGATTCAGGACGCCGCCCCCGGCACGGAGATCATCATCCTCGGACGCCTGGCCACCACCGACTCCGACGGCAGGCAGTGCAGCGTGAACCTGATCCCGTACCTGCCCCTCGGCCAGGTGGCCGAAGACACCGCCGCCCGCGAAACTGCCGTCCAGGACATCCAGCGCAACGTCGCCGAGCGCACCGGTGTGGAGTTCATCGACATCCGTGAGATGACCCTCGAGAAGAACTCCACCTGCGGGCTCGACCACGAGCGTTATGTGGCCGGGGTGTTGGACGTGACCACCCCGCAGTTCAACATGCATTCCCACCCGTCACGGGCCGGCAGCGAGTTCCTCGCCGGAGTCATCGGCGAGCATCTCAGTTCCTGATCATTCCGCTGCAGCCCCGCTCCACGCCTCCCAGAGCCGGGCATAGGCCCCACCGGCAGCGATAAGTTCGGTGTGGGTGCCGTCCTCGATGATCCGGCCGTGGTCCATCACCACGACCCGGTCACACTCGGCGGCCTGGGACAGCCGGTGCGCGATCACGATGCCGGTGCGTCCGGCCAGCGCGGCATCGGCACCACGGTCGAGGATCCCGGCGTGTGTCGAGCCGGCCTCCGCCGTCGCCTCGTCGAAGATCGCCAGGTCCGGGTTCGCCAGGACGATCCTCGACAGCGCGACCTGCTGGGCCTGTGCAGCGGTCAGCTCGTGGCCCCCGAAGCCCAGCACGGTCGACAGTCCGTCCGGCAGCAGGTCGACGATGTGGGACGCCCCGACCCGGTCCAGGGCCTCGGCCACCTCCTCCTGCGATGCCGACGGTGCCGCCATCGTCAGGTTCTCGTACAGCGTGCCGGTGAAAACATGGGACTCCTGGGAGATCACCGCGGTGCGTTCCGGACGCGCCACCGTCCCGGATGTCGGCCGGTGGATTCCGGCGATGATCGACGCCAGCGTCGTCTTTCCTGCACCGGAGGCGCCGACCACCGCCACCCGCTCACCGTTGGCCGCCGCGAAGTTCACGTCCACCAATGCGGGATCGGCGTCCGGCGCATAACGGTGGGTGACGTTCTCCACCGCGACTGCACCAGTGGTCACCTCATCGTCCGAGTCATCTGCGACCGGAGTGAGCGTCACCCCCACGACGTGTCCAGCACCTTCTGTTGACGGACGGCGGCGAGATCCAGGCCGACCACGGTCGGGTAGCCGCGTTGGGACTCCATGATCTGCTGTGCCCGACCACTCATCGCGGTGCGCTCGGCACGGTAGACCCGCGGACCGACACCCAGGTACCAGCGCAGGCTCAGCACGTAGAGGGGGATGAGCACGAGCAGGGCCACGCCGTAGCGCCAGTCCAGGCTGACCATCCCCACCACCGTGGTGATGATCCCGAAGGCGACACTGGTGAACACGGGGATCACCACCGGAGCAGCCTTGGTGATCTCGGCGACGTCGTCGCTGGAGCGTGAGACGAGATCGCCGGTGCCGGCGTCCTCCACCGTGTGCTGCGGCACCGCCATCGCATGGGCGACGACGTCCTCCCGCAGTTCGGCGAGCACCGTGTTGTACACCCGGCCGGCGAGCACGGTCGTCGCCGCGGTGCCCAGTGCCCCGACCATCGCCGCGGCGAACATCAGTCCGCCGGTCCACCAGATGGTGGCGACCGTGGCCGTGCCCTCCTGCACGGCGTCGACCAGCTGTCCGATGACGATCGGGATGACCAGACCGCTGGCGGCACTGACCATGCCCAGGACGAATACCGCGATCAGCACCGGGACGTGGCGACGTCCCAGTTTCTTGAACACCCGCCAGGTGTCCCGGCCGGACGCGATCGGCAGGCCGGTGCTTCCAGCGCTCATGAGGCCGCTCCTTCATGTCCGTCTCGGACGTCGACGACCCGGTCGCAGGCGCCCAGCAGCGCCGGTGAGGACGCCACCAGCACCGTGGTGCATCCGGTACGCACCCCGGCGATCCGGGAGGCGATGGCCTGCTCGGTCACCGAGTCCACCGCGGTAGTCGGATCGTGCAGGACGAGCACCGGGGCATCCGCACCCAGGGCCCGCGCCAGTGCGAGGCGTTGACGTTGCCCGCCCGAGAGTTGCGCACCCATCTCCCCTGTCGCATCGGTTGCGTCGGCAGCGTCGGCAGCGTCGGTAAAGTCCTCGCAGGACGCGGCGTGGATCACCCGCTCCCGCAGCTCGGGCGTGGTCACCTGGTCGAAGTTGTCGGCGATGCTCCCACTGAACAGGGCCACATTGTGTGGGGAGACCAGCACACGTGAGCGGTACTCGGCGTAGTCTAGGCCGTCGGCAGCGTGTCCGTCCACGCTCACGGCGATGCCGGTGGACGCGGTGCGCTCCGTGTCAGGACGCAGCGGCCCAGATCGGCGGGGTCGGCAGGCCTCTCGGGCACGGGTGAGGTCACTTCC
>DGYFI06202__coassemble_5775_pt1 | contig 3920 bp, 2 predicted proteins | sample DGYFI06202__metabat2_high_PE_029 | metagenome-assembled genome bin DGYFI06202 | reverse complement strand
CTGCTGATGGGGGCGCAGGTCTGGGCGGCGCTCCACCAGGAGGAATCATCCCCGGAACGCCTGAGGGGACAGCTCGACCGATTGATCCAGCGACTGCGCGCCAACTGATCCCACACGCCCGCATCCGTAAACCTGCATGACACACGTTTTTCTCCATGTGTACAAAAACGAATCTGCGATGCAACGGCCGTGAAACACGGGGATTGTTCCATGGGACCATGACAATCACAGCTCCCCCCGCAACCCGCCTCGAGACCCGCTACTTCAGCGAACCCGACATGATCACCGCCGGTGTCAAGGACATGCCCGCCTGCGTCGACACCATGGAGGAGATGTTCTCCCTGCTCGGCAAGGGTGACTACCGAATGGCCGGAGGCAACAACAACTCCCACGGCGCCATGGTCATGTTTCCCGACGAGTCCCCGCACCCGCGCATGCCGAAGAATGGCCCCGACCGTCGCTTCATGGCCATGCCCGCCTACCTCGGCGGAGGCTTCCACACCTCCGGCGTGAAGTGGTACGGCTCCAACGTCGAGAACCGCGCCAACGGCCTGCCGCGCTCCATCCACACCTTCGTCCTCAACGACGCCGACACCGGTGCCCCGCTGGCCATCATGAACGGCAACCTCCTGTCGTCCTACCGTACCGGCGCAGTCTCCGGCGTCGGCGCCCGTCACCTCGCCAAGTCGGGTGCCACCGTCGCCGCTGTCGTCGGTCCCGGCGTGATGGGCAAGACCGCCCTCGAGGCCTTCGCCGCCGGCGTGCCGACCCTGGACACCGTGAAGATCAAGGGCCGCAGCCAGTCCGGCATCGACTCCTTCGTCGCCTGGGTCAAGGAGACCCTGCCGCAGTTCACCACCATCGAGGTCGTGGACACCGAGGAGGAGGCGGTCCGCGACTCCGAGGTCATCGCCTACACCACCACCGCGCCGGCCGGAGCGTCCAACTACCCGGTCCTCGACCCGGAGTGGCTCTCGCCGGGCGCCTTCGTCTCCGCGCCGGCCTGCCTCAACATGCCGGACGAGTGGTTCGCCTCCGGTGCCGGACGCCTCGTCCTCGACAATCGCAGCCTCTACGAGTGCTGGCGCGAGGAGTTCGGCGAGGACGCCTACGAGACCGTCGGCATCATCGGCAACAAGTTCCTCGCCCTCGAGTCGGACGGCAAGCTCACCGACGGTACCGAAGCCTCTGTGGTCGACCTCGCCGACGTCATCAACGGTGAGGTCACCGGACGCCGCTCCGAGGACGACATCGTGATCTACTCCGTCGGCGGCATGCCGGTGGAGGACGTCGCCTGGGCGACCACCCTGTACCGCCGTGCAGTCGCCGAGGACATCGGCACCGTCCTGCCCGTCTGGGACACCCCGGAGCTGGCCTGATGAACGACACCGCACCAAAGACCCACTACGACTACGTCGTCATCGGCTGCGGGTCCATCGGTTCGATGGCGCTCTGGCAGCTCACCGAACTCGCCCCGGACGCCGACATCCTCGGCATCGAACGCTTCGGACGCATCCACACCAAGGGCTCCTACTCCGGCGAATCGCGCCTGTTCCGCGTCGCGCTCAAGGAAGGCGGCGTCTACATCCCGCTGGTCCAGGAGGCCCGCCGTATGTGGTGCGGGCTCAATGAACGCACCGGACGGGACGTCTTCCTCCCCGTCGGCGCGATCAGCGTGGCGCCGGCCGACTTCCCGGCCATGGTGCAGACCATGGAGGTGATCAACGCCCACGGACTGGACCACGAGGTCCTCGACGCCGACCAGCTGGCCGAGCGCTACCCGGCCTTCGCTGCCGCACCCGAGGGCGCCGACCCCGACGTCGCCATCATCGACCCAGCCGGCGGCGGGATCCGTCCCGAACTCGCCGTCGCCACCACCCAGCAGCTCGCCCTCGACGCCGGCGCCACCCTGTGGGACGACACCCGGGTCGTCGCCGTGGAACCGGGGGAGGGGCAGGGCGGCACCACCGTGATCCGTGTGGAGGGTACCGACGGGCCGGTCGAGGTCACCGCCGGCAAGGTCATCGTGACCAACGGCTCCTGGGCTGCCGACCTGTACCCGGATCTCGCCGAGCACGTCACGGTGCACACCATCCCACTGACCTGGTACCTCCCGCTGCAGATCACCGACTTCCTGCCGGAGAACCTGCCCATCTTCATGCGCGACATCACCACGTCCGACGGCACGGTGTGGCACTGCTACGGCGCCCCCAGCCTCGACGGCTACAGCGTGAAGATCTCCCACGGCGACTTCAGCGGCGCAGCCCCCACGCCCGACGGCCTGGAGGACCTGCGCACCGGCGTGCTCCCCGAGGTCCTCACGAAGGTCTTCGCCGAGCGTTCCTCCGCCTTCTTCGACGGGATTCTCGATGACCCGGTGCGCATGACGCTGCACCACGACGGTTTCACCGCCGACCATGCCCCGATCCTCTCCACCGTGCCCGGGTCGGACGGTGCGGTCACCATCGCCACCGGCATGAGCGGCAACGGGATGAAGTTCGCCCCCGTATACGGGCGTATCAGTGCCGAGCTCGCGGTGACCGGTGAGTCGCCGTCGCGTCCCGCCTCCTTCGACTACCCGACCGCGGACGCACCGCGCACCCCGAAGGACAACCACGTCACCAACATCAGCCGCGTCGTCAACGCCGACACCGCCGACACCCTCGCTACGCACAGTGCCTGAAAGGTCCCTCCCTCATGTCCCAGCACACCTCACCAGCGACGACAGACAAGACAGCCGCCGCACCCACTGACTCCGCCACGAACCTGTCCAGCGGCACGCTGACCACGTCCTCCATCGTCTTCATGGTCATCGCCGCGGCCGCCCCACTTACCGTCATCGGCGGCGCCCTGCCGATCGGCATGGCCACCGGCAACGGTGCCGGCTACCCCACGATGTACGCCGTGGGCGCGGCCATCCTTATCCTCTTCTCCGTCGGCCTGACCACCATGTCGAAGTTCATCGACGAACCCGGCGCCTTCTACTCCTACGTGGAGACCGCCTTCGGCCGACGCCTCGGCATGGGCACCGCCTACCTCGCCCTGCTGACCTACACCGCCATCCAGTTCGCCGTCTACGGCTTCCTCGGCGCCCAGCTCTCGCTCCTCGTCGAACCGCTTGTCAGCATCCCCTGGTGGGCGTTCTCCCTGGCCACCGCCGCGGTCGTCGGCTACCTCGGCTACCGCAGCATCGAGCTGAGCTCGAAGGCCCTGGGCGTGCTGCTCATCGCCGAGATCGCCATCGTCGTGGTCATCGACATGGTCGTCGCAGGACGCGGCGGCGCCGACGGGCTCAACGCCGATCCCTTCCTCCCCGAGAACATCTTCTCCGGTTCCATGGGCGTCGGCCTGATGATGGCCATGGCCGGTTTCATCGGCTTCGAGTCCACCACCGTGTTCCGCTCCGAGGCCCGCGACCCGGACCGCACCATCCCGCGCGCGACCTACATCTCCGTGGCCATCATCGGCCTCTTCTACACCGTCTCCGGCTGGGCCATTGTCCAGGCGTGGGGTACCGATTCCGTGCTGGACGCCGCGACCAGTGACCCGGACGGCATGATCGCCACCACCGCCGAGAACTACCTCGGCACCTGGGCCGGCCCGGTGGTCGAGGTCCTGCTGCTGACCAGCCTCTTCGCCTGCGTGCTGTCCTTCCACAATGTGCTGACCCGCTACCAGCACGCCATCTCCCACAAGCGTGGCCTGCCGCGGAAGCTGCGCGCCGTGCACCTGACCTACCGCTCACCGCACATGTCGTCCATCGTCCAGACCAGCACCATCGCCATTCTCACCGTGGTCTGCGCGATCATCGGCATGGATCCGGTGGCCGAGATCTTCACCTGGTTCTCAGGCCTGGCGACCTTCACCATCGTCATCCTGATGCTCATGGTGTCGGTGGCCGTGATCGTCTACTTCCGCTC
>DGYFI06202__coassemble_5607_pt1 | contig 4009 bp, 5 predicted proteins | sample DGYFI06202__metabat2_high_PE_029 | metagenome-assembled genome bin DGYFI06202 | reverse complement strand
GACAAGGACATCATCGACGAGGTGTACGACGCCACCATCGAGGATTCCGTGAAGTTCGCTCGCGAGATCGCCGCCAAGGAGGGCATCCTGGTCGGTATCTCCACCGGTGCCAACATCTGGGCCGCCGTCGAGGAAGCCAAGAAGCCGGAGAACGAGGGCAAGCTGATCGTCGCCGTCGTCGCCGACTTCGGTGAGCGTTACGTCTCCACCCTGCTGTTCGACGACCTGCGCGACTAGTCGTCCGGCACCCCACCGTCTACCCCGGCCGGCGTGAGCATCCGTAGACTCGACAGGTGAAGACCTGATCTGAGCTGATCTGCGGTCGTCACGGCGAGTCGGGGTTTTCGCATCCCGAACACCCCCACACAAACACCACATCCACCACTATCCCGACCCATTCCCTACCGAGGAGGACCGCCGCGGTGAGTCTGCTGCGCACCATCAAGGAAGACCTGGACAACGCCCGGACCCACGACCCTGCCGCCCGCGGTGACCTGGAGAACGCCGTCGTCTACTCCGGCCTGCACGCGATCTGGGTCCACCGGGTCTCGCACAAGTTGTGGACGTCCGGCGCGAAGGGCCCGGCCCGCATCCTGAGCCAGTTCAGCCGTTTCCTCACCGGCATCGAGATCCACCCCGGTGCCACGATCGGACGCCGGTTCTTCATCGACCACGGCATGGGCGTGGTCATCGGTGAGACCGCCGAGATCGGCGATGACGTGATGCTGTACCACGGGGTGACCCTGGGCGGCTCCGAGCTCGTGCAGCGCAAGCGCCACCCCACCATCGGCGACGGTGTCATGGTCGGCGCCGGGGCGAAGGTCCTGGGTCCGATCACCATCGGTGCCCGCTCGGCGATCGGCGCGAACTCCGTGGTCACCAAGGACGCCCCGGAGGACTCGATCCTCATCGGCGCCCCGGCGAAGGTCCGCCACCGCAAGGACACCGAGCGCACCCCGCTGGTCGACCCGGCCGGCTACGTCAACGACATGCAGAACAACATCTGATGTCCTGACATCGCAGCGTCCTGAAGGGAACCTCAGCGCACCAGATCGGTGTAGCTGGGGTTCTTTGCCATGAAGCCCTCCACCGCCGAGCAGGACGGCACAACGCCGTAGCCCTCGGCGCGGGTGGCGTCCAGCGCGGTGGCGATCAGTGGCGCCGATAGGCCACGTCCGCGGTAGGACGGGTCGATCACCGTGTGGTTGAAATCGCGGATGTCGCCGAGCTGGACGTAGTCCGCGTGCCCCGCCACCTCACCGTCCACCTCGAGGACGAAACTGCCGCGGTCGGTGTCGTGGATGACGGTGAGGTCCTCGTCGCGTCCTGTGGCCTCTGGACGGCGCGTGTCGCCTGTGTCGCCGGTACTCATGGCCCCCAGTCTAGACGCGCTTCGCGGTGCATGGCGCGGCGTGTGCGGCCGGGCACGTCGCGGCATGGAACAACCACTCCCGGAATGCAGGAAACCCCCGGAGAGGTGAACTCTCCGGGGGATCGTGCTCACTGTGCCCAGACCAGGGATCGAACCAGGGACCTTACACTTTTCAGGCGTACGCTCTACCAACTGAGCTATCTGGGCATGAAAGCCAGGAATGAAGCTTTCCAGCGACCCTGACGAGACTTGAACTCGCGACCTCCGCCGTGACAGGGCGGCGCGCTAACCAACTGCGCCACAGGGCCAAACTCGTGCAGCAACCCGGGCCGACCCGGGCGCTGTGCACGAACGCATACTGTACACAGTGCTCTCGCAAACCGGCAAACCAACAGGTCACAGCACTTAACTGGCTCCGGTACCGACCAGCTCGGAAAGCAGCTCGTCGCTGTTGCGTTGTCCCGCCACATCAGACATCCCACCGGTCACCAGGATCTCGGGGAAGCCCTGCGACTCGAGGCCGCCCAACACCGCCGCGACCTCCTCCTGCGTGCCGTAGATGGCGCGTTCCACCCCCTGCTGGATCCGCCGTCGCTGCTGGCCGGTCAACCGCCCCTCGTCAAGCTCACCCACCGGCGACAGCGGCTCGAAGACACCGGTACTCCTGGACATCACCTGGGCCCACACCTCCGGCAGGACGAGGTCGCGGGCCGCCTCGCGGGACGCCGCGACCGCCACCGTCGCAGAGACGATCGGCGCCTCCGTGGTGGCGTCCGTCCCTGCGTCCTGCGTCCCCGGCCCGCCGAGGATCAACCCGAGGCCGCGCTCAGCGGCCGCCTGGACGGTTGAGGGCGACCCGCCACTGAGCAGGAACACGCCAGGCTTCTCCTGCGCCGCAGACACGTCAGGGCGCAATGTCACCTCTGCTGCCCCACGCAGGTACCCCAGGACCTCGTCGAGCGCCTCCAGGTAGCCCTCACGCGCCTGCGCGGCGTCCTCGTCCTGGCGCAGGGCCTTACGCACTGCGGGAGTGAACCCGACCGATGACCCGAATCCGATGTCCACCCTGCCGGGAAACAAGGCGGCGAGCACCGCCACCTGCTCGGCAACCACGAAAGGAACATGGTCCGGCAGCATGATGCCGGCGGTACCGATCCGGATCGTGGACGTCGCCTGGCCGACCGCCGCCGTCAGGACACTCGGCGCACTGCCGGCGATACCAGGCACGCCATGGTGCTCAGCGACGAGAAACCGGTGGTAACCGAGATCTTCGGCACGACGGGCCCGGTCGACGACTGCTCGCAGGGATGCGGCGTCGGAATGTTCAGCTCGCCGGGGGGGGCGCCGCTGCGTCCCGCGAGAGTGTTCGCCCGGTCCAGCAATGAGATACGCATGTGCGCCATCGTATGCACAGACGACGACAGCGGGCGCACACCGTGATGGTGTGCGCCCGCTGTACGAATATGCGACCCTGACGAGACTTGAACTCGCGACCTCCGCCGTGACAGGGCGGCGCGCTAACCAACTGCGCCACAGGGCCATATTGAGTTGTGCGGGATTGCTCTCGCAGTACTCCCAACGGGATTCGAACCCGTGTTGCCGCCGTGAAAGGGCGGAGTCCTAGGCCACTAGACGATGGGAGCCCTACCTCTACCGGAACGACACGTGTTCGTTTCCGTTCGGCAGCGGTGTTAACAATAAAGCACGCAACCCCAAATCGCCAACACGGGGATAAAATTCCAGGTCACACTATGTATACCTCTGGCCTCAAGAGGGCTCTCAGGCGTAGTCCCGGGCTCCAAAAATTGCCGTCCCGACGCGCACGCAGGTCGCACCTTCGGCCACGGCGATCGCATAGTCCCCGGACATACCCATCGACAGCTCGGTGAGCAGTTCCGGGTCGACCACCGCGTCCTCCCGCGCAGCGTCCAGGATCCCTCGCAGCTGGGCGAAACAGCGTCGCACCTCCGCCTCATCGTCGGTATTGGTCGCCACGGTCATGAACCCGCGCACCCGCAGACGGTCGCAGGACGCCGCAACCTCCAGGATCTGCCCGACGTCGCCCGGCGAGGCACCGGTCTTCGTCTCCTCGCCGGAGGTGTTGACCTGGATCAGGACGTCCAGGTGCCGGTCGACGGTCTCCAACCGGCGCTGCAGGGCCTGAGTCAGACGCACCGAGTCCAACGCCTGGAACTCATCGGCGTGCTCGGCGATGATCTTCGCCTTGTTCGTCTGCAGGTGGCCGATCGCCACCCACCGCACCGGGAGGTCAGCCATCTCGCCGGCCTTGCGTCCGACCTCCTGCGGCTTGTTCTCGGCCAGTTCGGTCAGGCCAGCCTCGACCGCCAGTCTCAGCCGGTCCACCGGCACAGTCTTGCTCACCGGCAGCAGGCGGACCTCGGACGGGTCGCGCCCTGCTGCCCGGGCGGCCGCGTCCACCTCCGCGCGGACGGAGTCGTAGGCGGCACGGATGTCATCACCATTCATGCCTTCTGAGCCTAGCGTCACCGCAGTCGCAGCAGTGGGGTGGCCTTCACCACGGTCTCGTCGTACTCGGCGTCCGGGTCCGACTGGGTCACCACCGCCCCGCCGACGCCGTAGGTGAAGCGCGGTGAGTCACCTGTGCCATCGGTACCG
>DGYFI06202__coassemble_5033_pt1 | contig 4344 bp, 3 predicted proteins | sample DGYFI06202__metabat2_high_PE_029 | metagenome-assembled genome bin DGYFI06202 | reverse complement strand
GGTCGGCCGGGTCGGCTGGGTCGGCCTTCCGCCCCGCAACATAGACGGAGAGGTCATTTTTGGAGGCCAGACGTGACCTCTCTGTCTATGTTGCGGGCAAAGGCGGTCTGGTACTCAGCCCAGTCATGCGACCTTCGCCAGGTCCCCCGTTACGATGCCACCGCGGAGCCTGGTGGCACGATCCCCTTTGGTGGTGCCGCCTCTGTGCTTGTGTTTCCCACGGGCGGCACCGGTAGCGTGTTCTATGCCTTGGTGTCCCCGGTGTCCCCGGTGGACTCGGTTGACTCGGTTGACTCGGTTGACTCAGCGGATTCGTTGGCCATGGCGGACGCGGCGACCTCAGTGTTGTCGGCCCCCTCGGCGGACGCAGCGACTCCGGCAGGCTCGCTGTTCTCAGCGGACCAAGCGGCTTCAGAGCCCTCAGAGCCCTCAGAGCCCTCAGAACCCTCAGCGTCCTGCCTGTCCGTAGCGTCCTCGGCCACCGTGCGGCGTCCACGTGCAGCGGCCACGCCGATGAGCGCGATACCGAGGACCACCCAGCCGAGCATCACCAGGATCGGCTGAAGGATGGCCGCACCGTCGAAGAAGGCGACCGAACGGGTGGCGTCACCTGCGGCACCGATCGGCAGGAACTGGCCGATCGTGCCCCAGGGCGAAGGCAGCCAGTCCGGTCCGGCTGTGAGCCCCGACAGCGGATTGGCGATCAGGATCGTGATCAGCGCGCCGATCCCCAGACCCGCATAGCCGAACAGGGCCTGCAGTCCGATGACGAACAGTGAGGTCGCGGCGATACCGAGTGCCAGCACACCGGAGGTTGCCCAGTAGTTCGCGTCGACGGTGCCGTAGCCGAACTGCAGCATCGCGCCGATCGCCAGACCGGCCAGTGCGGAGAATGCCAGGGACCCGATGATGCGCACACCGTAGCGCTTCTTGAACACGATCGACAGCGCCGCCGCGGAGATCACACCGCCGAAAGCCAGCGGCAGCGCCAGCCCGGTCAGGCCGGAGGCGGCGGGGTCGTAGTCGGTGGTGGGGGCGACGTCCTGCATATCAACCGGCAGGCCCTGGGCCTGCAAACCCTGGGCGATACCGCTGAGCATCTGGACGTAGGGCTGACCTGCGCCGGAGGCGGCGTAGAACATCGCGCCCTGGTCGGACAGCGCGATGGCGCCGACGGAGTCACGGTCGGCCACGGCCGCCTCGGCGGCGGCCTCGTCCTCGACGGTGGTGAACTCGAATGCCCCGGGCTGCTGTTGGTCCAGCATTTCGGTGATCTGCGAGACGGCCTCGTCGGGCCCGGAGATGCTGAGGGGGAGGTTCTCTGCGCCCGAGTTGTACTGCGGGGTGAGGAAGGCGAAGAGCATCAGGGTCACCGCGGCGGTGAGGCCGAGGACGATGGCCGTGAGCTTGCCGCCGATCGACGGCGAAGCCTTGTCGGACGCGCTGTCGGACGCACTGCCGGCCGCAGCGTCGTCCGTGGCGACGGCCGCAGCCTCGTCCGGGGTGCCGGACGCGTTGTCGGCCGCAGGATCAGGCGCAGTGTGAGGCGCAGTGTGAGGCGCAGTGTCAGGCGCAGTGCCGGGCGCAGCAACTGCTGCGGCGTCGGACGTTCTGTCGCCCGCCGGTTGGGTGGGCTCGGACCGATCGGACATCGGGAACCTCCGTGTTGTCGAGAGAGAGAGTATATGGAACGTGAGGTTCCATTGGCTGTTGGGGACGGTAACGTCCCGCATGGGTGATGGCAATATGGACAGCAAGATCGGCAGAGAGTAGGCAGCAGCTAGACAGCGGTAATCAAGGAGATTGATCCGTGTGCGCAGATGCCAGTGGCAACCGGGAGGCGCTCATCGCACCCTTGCCACTGCAGCGGCACCGGACATGCACGGCTGGGTCCTCGACACGGTCATCGACGGGCTCGGGGGAAACGCTGGAAAGCACGGTTGACGTCGGTATGCGCGGTGTCGCTGAGTGCGCGGAACGGGGAGGGGACCAGGCGTGACGACGGTGCCGCCCACGTCCCGACGAACTTTCCGCCGCGCACTATTGTCCGACGGAACACCCCGCGGTTACCGGGCGCGACCTGCTCGTGGTGCTCGGCGGTCATGAAGCTCAGCCGGTCGCGGTAGCCCAGCACGATTTCGTCGAAGGCGGGCAGCAGGAAGGTGCCGTGGGCCTTGCGTTTCACCGCGGCGAGGTCGTCGAAGAGGCCGGGGCGGTGCAGGCGCCCGTCGGCTTCCTCGAACAGGTCGGGGCCGCTCGTGCCGTCACCCCTGTCACTGTTGCTTTCGCTGCCACTGCTACTGCCACCGTCGCTGCCGTTGAGTTCCGTCGCTGCCTCCTTGATCAGCGCGACGGGCAGCTTCGTCCACCACGCGAAGTCTCGTAGGTCAGCGGGGCCATGACTGTGCAGGTAGCGTCGCAGCAGTGCCGCGGCCGCTGCGGTGCGGTCGCCGTTGAAGCGTGACTCCAGGTCGGTGCCGTCCGGCAGCCAGGTGTCGGACGCGACGATCACCTGGTCGCCCTGCCGGAACGGGCCGTAGACCGCGGTGCCGTGCAGCATCATGTCGCGGATCAGCAGGTAGCGCATCGACTGGTTGCCGGGCAGACCGCAGGCGATGAACTGCTCGTTGAGCTCGGCTCGGGTCAGCCCGTCCGGGTGCTCGTCGAGGACGTCATGGGCGCGGGCGATGTCGGAGTCGGTCAGCCCGTCGCGCTCCAGCCGACGCCGGGACTCCCTGCGCTGCTGCCTCGAGCACAGTTCGGTGACCCAGCGGGCGTCTTCGGCGGCCAGGGCGAAGACGGTGGAGCGCATGGGGTAGCTGCGGACGATCGCCCCGCGGTCGAAGGCATCCGTGACCTGCTGTGCGGCATCCTTCTGATCCGTCTGTTTCCGATCTCTGAGGCGTAGCGCGATCGAGCTGATCACCCCGCCGAGCTCCTGGCCCTGCATCGGACCCATGGCGGTGAGGACCTCTTGTGGGCTGGTGGCGGTGGGGGAGACGAGGCCCTGGGCGAGCAGGCGCGCCTCGACGAGCAGCGGGTTGACCATGGTGCCCAAGGATAGGGGAGTGCTGCCGCACCGAAGCCGAGCATCCACATCAGGGCGATCAGCCCGAGGATGATCGCCGGTCCGGGGGAGACGTCACGCCCGCCACCGGTGGTGAAGAACTGTTTCACGGCCAGCGCGACGGCACCGACGACGAGCCCGCCGAGGACACCCAGGATTATCAGGACGATCTGCATAGTCCCTCCGTACAGCCGGGGGGTGGACAGCAATTGTCGTGCTACCCTCGCGGACGACACGGGGTGCCGTGGTTGGTCGGGGAATACCCGGCGGGCACGGCTGAGACCACACCCGTTGAACCTGAACCAGTTCGTACTGGCGGAGGGATTGTCCGGCATCACCGGTGTGTGTCGTGGGCTGTACCCCATGAGTCGTGCAGCGCCCGTAGCAGCAGCACACCCGATGCCCCTTCCGCTTGTGACCTCTTTTGAAAGGCATGAGCATGACCCAGCAGCTTCCCCTGTCCGAGCAGACCGTCCTGGTCACCGGCGGAGCCCGCGGCCTCGGCGCCGCCATCACCGAGGCCTTTCTCCGCGAGGGCGCGACGGTGATCGTGAACTACCACTCCAGTGCGGACGCCGCGGCCGCCATCGTCGCCGAGCACCCCGGCAAAGCCCTGGCTGTGCACGCCGACGTGCGGGACCGCGAGCAGGTCGAGGGGATCTTCGCCGCCGTCGCCGCCGCCGGGCTGGGACCGGTGACCACCGTGGTCAACAACGCCCTCGTGGACTTCTCCTTCAACGGCGACGCCCGCGACAAGGCCGCCGAGATCCCCTACAGTTCCTTCACCGCACAGTTCGACGGTGCGGTCCGTGGCTCACTCAACGTCATCCAGTCGGCGTTGGACGACTTCCGCGCCGTCGGGTCCGGACGCGTGGTCAACATCGGCACGAACCTCTTCCAGTACCCGGTGGTGCCCTACCACGACTACACCGCCGCCAAGGCCGCGCTACTGTCTCTGACCAGGACCTTCGCTGATGATCTGGGCCCGGACGCGATCACGGTGAACATGGTCTCCGGTGGTCTGCTGCGCACCACCGACGCTTCGGCGGCCACCCCGGAGGAGGTCTTCGACGGCATTGCGTCCGGCACCCCGCTGCGCGAGGTCACCACCCCGGAGCAGTTCGCCGACAGCGTACTGTTCTTCGCCTCCCCGTGGGCGCGTGCGGTGACCGGCCAGAACCTGGTCGTCGACGGCGGACTGGTGAAGGACTGATGCCTGAATGACGGATGCACAGATGCACCTCAACCTCTTCGCCTACGGCTGCGGACACCATTCG
>DGYFI06202__coassemble_3562_pt1 | contig 5606 bp, 8 predicted proteins | sample DGYFI06202__metabat2_high_PE_029 | metagenome-assembled genome bin DGYFI06202 | reverse complement strand
AAGTGCCGTCACAGTTCAGTCAGGACGCCTCGCAGGTCAGCGTCCACCGCCGGCATCCGCGAGTGGATCGATGCCGCGGCCGGCACCTCGGCCACCTCGGGCACCCCGCATCATCGTCGTGTCCACCACCACCGGTTGTTCCATGGCCGGGTCCGCCGCCAAGGCAGCGGTGAAGGGGTTGAAGAAGAAGCGGGTCACCGCCACCCGTGGCGAGGACTTCACCGTGACGGACGTCCCCGGCCCCCTGGCAGCAGGCGAGAAAGAAAGGGCCCGCGCCTGGGCGCGGACCCTTCTCTGACTTGCCGACAACTACCGTCAGGCACCCACCTTCGGCAGGTGCTCGCGCGTGCCGTCGAAGGTGTTGAACAGCACCGGGGTGCCGTTGGACAGAGAGCCGACGATGTGGCGCTTTCCGTCACGACCGGCGATGTGCAGCGGCGACCCGGAGTCACCGGCGATCGCCGGGATCAATGCGGTGACCTCCTGGGACCGCACGTTGACGTCCAGCACCGGACCACAGGTCCGTCCGGTCATGGTGCCGTCCTTGCACACGATACGACCCACGAGGTTCTGGGACACCGGCACCGGCTCGCCCAGCGGCATCGAGTGGCCGCGCAGCGCATCATCGAGCAGCGGGATGCCGGTGTTGGCGGTGCTCGACACCGAGGACGCCTTGGCGGTCACGCTCTCGTCCAACCGGAACCAGCCGAAGTCATCCAGCGGCGCATTCGGGTCGAACGGGGAGGCGGAGCCGCCGCTGACGTATCCGCCGGCGGCGATGTCCTCCTTGTCGGCCAGCAGCTGGCCGGACTCGGTGGTGACCTTCTCCGGGGTAGCACCCAGTTCGGTGGGGTTCAGGCAGTGCCCGGCGGTCATCCCGTAGAAGTCCCCGTTCTTCTCCGTCACCGAGTTCAGCGTGCACAGTCCACCTGCGCCGTGCTCGTCGGTGACGATGATCCCCGCTCCGGCGTGGGTGGAGGTGGCCCCGGTTGCTGCCGGTGCCGCGACCGCACCACCGGCGACCACTGCCACAGCAACGGCACCGGCGGAGAGGACACGGTTGAAAGACTTACGGAACATACGACATGGTCCTTACTTGTAGCTAGGGGACGATTATTCATACTCGGAAAACAAGGGGTACGGGCAGTCTAGCGTCTGACGGCCGATTCGTCCCGCTTCTTTCTGTAGCCTGTGTCACATGGACACCCCACCGAATTCCACTGAACTGACCTACCCGCGCAGCCTGGTCGGGGTGTCGACCTATATCCATCGTCTCGCTGACCTCCCGGAGCTGGCCGAGCGCCTGGAAACCTCCGGCTTCCACACCCTGTCGCGCACCGAGGTCATCGGCCACGGCCACGCGGACATGACGCGGGCGGTCGACAATCTGCTGACCGGACGCGCCCACCGTCGGGCTGGTGCCCTGCTGCGCCGTGACTCCTGCCTGATCGACGAGGAGCACCCGTTGACCTCCGGTGACACCGTCACCGTGGCCTTGGGCGTCGGAGTGTTCCGGCCCATGACCTCACCGTGCCTGGTGCTCAATGCCGGACGCCGCGACACCAGCGCTCTGCCGCTGGCGGACTCCTTCGAGCTGATCTACGGCACGCTGCCCGGGCACCTGGAATCCGGGGAGGAACGCTTCGCGGTCACCCTGGAGAACGACGGCACGGTGACCGCCACGGTCAGCGCCTTCTCCCGCCCCGCCCGGTTGCTCACCCGGATCGGCGGACCGGTGGCCCGTCTGGCCCAGCACCGGATGGCGACGCTCTACATCCGGGGGATGTCGGCCTCCCGGTAGGTCTCGAAACCGGTAGGTCTCGAACTCAGTAGCCCCGCGACGGCTCGAACTCGGTGGGCATCCGCTCACCGGCGACGAAGGCCCGGTAGTTCTCGGTCACTGGTTCGGCGATTTGCCTGTCCATCGACGCCCGGGTGTTGGCCGAGTGGGTGGTGATCGTGACATTGTCCATCGCCCACAGTGGGTGACCGTCCGGCAGCGGCTCCGGGTCGGTGACATCCAGCCCCGCTCCCCCGACCTGACCGGACTCCAGCGCGGCGACGAGGTCGTCGGTGACGATCACCGGACCGCGGGCGACGTTCACGATCGTCACCCCCGGCCGGCAGGACGCCAACAGCTTCGTGTCGAACAGCCCCCGGGTGTCGTCGGTGAGCGGCAGGGCGATGATGACGTGGTCGGCGACGGCGAGGACGTCCTCGAGCCGGTCGACGGTGACCGTCTCACGCGCGCCCTCGACCGGCCGTCCGCTGCGGTTGACGGCGAGGACCTCTGCCCCGAACGGTGCCAGCATCGCCGACAGGTGGTGGCCGATGCCACCGGCACCGACGACGGCGACGGTGGAGCCCGCCAGCCAACGGGTCTGCTCGTCGATCTCCTCCCAGATGCTCCACGACGCGGCCTGTGCGATGCGCTTGTGCAGGTGGGTCACCGAGAGCAGCAGGCCCATCGCACTCTCGGCGACCTGGCGTCCGTACATACCGGCGGCATTCGTCCAGCGTCGGGTGCCGGACGCTCCGGCGGTGACGATCCCGGCGTCGAGGTAGGCTTCGATGCCGGCCTGGCAGAGCTGGACCCACCGCACCCGCTCAGGCAGTTCGGGGAACTTCTCGGGTGAGACGCCGTGGGCGATCACCGCGTCTGCCTCGTCGAGGTTCTCGACGATGGCGGCGCCGGCGTCCTGCAGGGCGGCCTGGGTCTGCGGCAGCGGGTGGCCGGCGAAGTAGACGTTCGCGGAAGCTGAAGAATCTGTGGTGTTCATGTGCTCCTTGATACCCGGATCAGTCTCCCAGGCGCACTGCGAACATTTCTACCGGCCGTTCCTGAACTGTTCAGTCAGCCGCTCGAGCTCGTCGAGGCCCTCGTTGAGGCGCTCTTCGATGTCGGTGCCGTCCGGGAGTTCGGACGGCAGGTCAGGCAGCTCCGACGGGATCTCCCAGTCGTTGGGTAGGTCGCCGTCGTCCGGGTTGGAGTCAGGGTTGGTGTCCGGATTGGTGTCCGTATCAGGTTCCGGATCGTTTTCTGTGGTGGTCACCGGTGCCGGCGCCGGGGAGTCGTCGTCGCCACCCAACAGGTTGACCGCCAGGAGCACCACCGCGATCAGGGCGGCGATGACCAGCACCACGACGATGATCAGCCCGGTGCGCCCCTTCTTCGGCGGGTTCGGTTGGTTCCGCTGCGGTGCCGCACCGAACTGAGGCTCGGCGTACTGGTCCTGGTACGGGGGCTGCCCCTGATACTGGTCCTGGTACTGGTCCCGGTAGTAGGGCTCCCCCTGCTGCTGGTACGGGTCCTGGGGCTGGCCCGGATTCTGGCCCGGGTACGGACCGAGGTACTGGGTCTGGTCCTCCTGCCGCTGGTACTGCGGCGGCTGCGGCTTGTCTCCCCCGACACCGGGGAACACCTCGGTGGGGTCCTCGTCGGGGTTCCCCCATTGGTTGTTCGTGTTCATTGACACGTCCTTTCCTTGCTGCGATGGGCGTGAACTTTACAGCACCACGGCCCCCCACATATCCACCCGAGGGGCGGGCCGTGTTCGTGACCACAGCCTCCACCCACTATGATCAGGGACGAACTCGATGCGACTGACGAGATTGTGACGACCCCAGGAGAACATGAGATGACCCGCACCCGCCGGACCACCGCACTGATCGCCGCCGCTGCCCTGGCACTCGGAGTGACCGCCTGCAGCCCTCCCAACGAGAAGGAAAGCGACAACACCACCGTCGTCACCGAGGTCACCCCCGACCCGGGCTACGAGGGTGCCGGCAAGGCCACCACCTCCGGCGAGGCTGAGGCCGATGACGAGGCCGAGGCCACCGACGAGAACGGCGCCCCCATCACTGAGGGCGCTGAGGGCGCTGCAATCGACGGTACCGGGGTCGCCGAGGGCACGACCGCAGTCGAGGGCGGCGAGCCGGCCGAGGCACCCGCCCAGTAACAACTGGACGACGACCCTCTAGACGGGGTCGAACAGGATTTCCTGTACCCGGGCCTGCGACACTGGTCGCAGGCCCCAGGCGTCTACGCCGACGTCGACCATTCCGGGGCCCGTCACCGGCGTCGGGGAATGCAGGTGGCCGTGCACCAGCAGGGGGACGTTGAGGCGCACGTTGTCATGGCGCGAGGACATGTCGTCGTGGTCGAGGCCGGGCCGGGGGAAGTGACTGAGCCACAGTTCCTGTTTGCGCCACACCATGCGCTGATAGGCCTGCACTGAGGCGAAGGCCTGCAGGTAGTCACGCTGGCGTTGGTGGGCCCGGCGGTGCAGGGGGTGGCAGCTGTCGTGGTTTCCCGCCACCAGGTGGGCGGTGACCCCGGCGGTGTCGAAGAGCTCGGCGAGCAGCCCGATGGCCCGGTCCTCGTGCTCCCGCGGCCCACAGCTGATGTCGCCGAGGACCCACACCGCGTCACCGGGACGCAGCGCCGAGCCGAGGTTGTCCAGGATCACCTGGTCATGCTCCTCGGTGTCGTCGAATCCGCGCAGGTCGGACACGAACCGGTGTCCCAGGTGTAGGTCACTGGTGAACCACTGCTGCCCCATGGCACCGCTTTCTGATGTTCGGGCGGGTCGGACGTCTGACGGTCACCCATCCTAGCCGCCACTGCAGCCGTCCTCGGACGCCCCACTGTCGGTGGCGGGGTCGCGGTACCCTGTCCGGCATGACGACATGCGCTGTCCCTGGATCTTCAGGACCACTGATCCGCCGCGCGACCACGACGGATGTCGACGATATCCAGGCGCTGGAGCGCCGTGCGGGTGCGCCGTTCAGGGACATCGGTCTGGACGCCATCGCCGACGACGATCCACCCGGTGACGACGACCTTTCCGCCGCCATCGGAGACGGGAAGATCCACGTCGTGGACGCCCCGACCACCTCCCCGGACCGACCACGTCTCGCTGCCTGGTTGTGGCTCGGGCAGGCGGACGGCGACCTGTTGATCGAACAGGTCTCGGCGGACCCCGCCTTCCGCGGCCAGCGGATAGGCACCCGACTGGTGGAGTACGCCGTCGCGCTTGCCCGCGAAACCGGTGTCCCGGGGGTGTGCCTCACGACCTTCTCCGAGGTGCCGTGGAATGGTCCGCTGTACCGGCGTCTCGGCTTCGTCGAAGTACCGCCGACCGAGCTCGGTGATGACCTCCGCCGGATCCGGGTGGCAGAGGGCGCCGCCGGTCTGGATGTCTCCCCGCGGATCGCTATGCGACGCCCCGTAGACGTCTAGGTTCGGGATCATGAGGTATCCACCACGACCTGCATTCAGGGTCGCCGCTGCCGTCGCCACCGTCAGCGCTCTCGTCCTGTCCGCCTGCGGAACCGAGGATGATCCCGACGGTTCCGCCGACCCCACCGCCGCTGCTCCCCCGTCCGAGACCGTCACCGTCACCGAGGAGGTCCAGGTCGAGGAACCGGCAGGTGAGGACGACGCCGACTGGGAGGTCGATCCGGAGTCCGCGGTCATCACCGACGGTATCGACAATCTTCCGCCGCCGGGACTGGCGGACTCGACGTGGGTCTACAAGGGTGACTTGAACGTCAACGTCTGCGACGACCTCACCTACGCCACCGTTGAGCAGGACCCGCAGGGG
>DGYFI06202__coassemble_2167_pt1 | contig 7995 bp, 6 predicted proteins | sample DGYFI06202__metabat2_high_PE_029 | metagenome-assembled genome bin DGYFI06202 | reverse complement strand
CCGCGTCCGGACACCGCCGACGACATCGTCGGCGATTTCCTGTCCGCACTGGCCGAGGGGGACCTGGAGACCGCTGCGTCCTACACCGACGACGCCGGCACCGCCGAGGGGGCGATCCAGGAGTCCTGGGATGGCCTGCAGGCCGAGGGGCTGGACGCCGAGGTCACCGGCGTGCGCACCGACGACAACGTCGCCACCGCCGACTACGACATGACCTGGACGCTCCCCGGCGAGCGGGAGATGAACTACTCCTCCAGCCTGACGGCGACGAAGACGGGCGGGGAGTGGACGGTGCGGTGGCGTCCGGCAGTCCTGCACCCTGACCTGGGAAGCGACCAGCACCTGGAGCTGCGCCGGATCGAACCGCAGATCGCCGACGTCGTCGGTTCCGACGGTGCGGTGCTGGCCACCCCCGGCACCACCTGGCGGGTGCTGATGGACACCGAGGCCGTGCGTGCCGACGGTGGGGTGCAGGGGGCGTTGGGACGCATCGGCCGGATCCTCGACAGCGCCCACCAGGCGGAGAAGGCGATGCCCACCATCGACGTGAACGACAAGGCCACCGAGGCCAAGGACATCGACGGGGATTTCTCGGTGACCATGATCCCCGGACAGCTCGGCGAGCGGGTGAAGGACCAGCTGGAGGCGATCGAGGGCGTGCGGCTCAACGAGGAGCCCACGCTGGTGCGCCCGGACCCCGGCTTCGCCCCCGACATCATGTCGCGGGTCACCGGGCTGGTCGGCCCGGAGCTGGAGGGCGAGCCTGGCTGGGAGGTCTCCGCGGTGAACCCGAATGGCGGTGTGGTCTCCACCCTGGACCGTACTGACCCGGATCCGGCGGCAGCGGTGCAGGTCAGCCTGTCGCGTCGGGTGCAGGAGGCCGCCCAGAAGGCGGTGGATACCCGCAGTGAGCAGGAGACCATGATGGTGGTCATGCGCCCGTCCACCGGGGAGATCCTGGGGGTCGCGCAGACCCCCGAGGCGGACAAGCAGGGCGATGTAGCCTTGTCCGGCCAGTACCCGCCCGGCTCGACATTCAAGGTGATCACCGCGGCCGCCGGGATCGACAACGAGGACCTCACCGCCGATTCGATCGTCGGTTGCCCGGCGACCCAGAACATCGGCGGACGCATCGTGACCAACTACAACACCTTCTCGCTGGGCGACACGTCCATGCGTGAGGCGTTCGCGAGGTCCTGCAACACGACCTTCGCCCGGATCTCGACCGACCTGGAGCCCGGGCAGCTGCAGGACGAGGCCAAGCAGTTCGGACTGGGCCGGGACTACGACATCCCAGGGCTGACCACCATCACCGGCCAGGTGCCGGAGGGCGAGATCATGCTGGACCGCACCGAGGCCGGCTACGGCCAGGGCCTCGACCTGGCCAGCCCTTTCGGCATGGCCCTGGTCGCCGCGTCCGTCGCCAACGGGCGCACCCCGGTGCCGTCGCTGATCGACACCGACGAGGTCCACACCCTCGACTCCGACGGCAACCGTGCTGAGGCCGGTGAGGAGCTGGACCCGGCGATGCTGCGCAACCTGCGCGACATGATGCGCGCGGTGGTCACCGGCGGTTCCGGTTCCGCGATCGCCGGACGCGGCGAGGTCTACGGCAAGACCGGTGAGGCCGAGATCAACGACGGTTCGCACTCCTGGTTCATGGGCTACCGGGACGATCTGGCGTTCGCGACGATGATCGTGCGCGGCGGTGGATCGGAGCATGCGGTGGCGGTGACGGACCGGTTCTTCGCCAACATCGACGGGGAGTAGGCTGGGTCCCCATGAGCACCACGAGCAGAGCACTGTTGACCCCCGGCAAGCCGACCCCCGTCCGTACCGTCCCGAAGCAGATCGAGCGTCCGGAGTACGTGTGGAAGGACTCCGTCCAGGAGAACGTCGGTGAGCCGTGGGTGCAGACCCCGGAGGTCGTCGAGGCGATGCGCGAGTCCTCGAAGATTGCCGCCGGTGCGCTGTCGGCTGCCGGTGCGGCGGTGGCCCCCGGTGTGACCACCGACGAGTTGGACCGGATCGCGCACGAGTACATGTGCGACCACGGTGCGTACCCGTCCTGCCTGGGCTACCGGCACTTCCCGAAGGCGTCGTGCATCAGCCTCAACGAGATCGTGTGCCACGGCATCCCGGACACCACGGTGGTGCAGGACGGCGACATCGTGAACATCGACGTCACCGCGTACAAGAACGGCGTGCACGGCGACACCAACGCCACCTGGTTGGCCGGGAACGTCGCTGAGGAGCACAAGCTGCTGGTGGAGCGGACGTACGCAGCGATGTGGCGGGGCATCAAGGCGGTGAAGCCGGGCCGTGAGATCAACGTGATCGGCCGGGTCATCGAGAGCTACGCCAAGCGTTTCGGCTACAACGTGGTGCGTGACTTCACCGGCCACGGGGTGGGGCCGACGTTCCACAACGGGATGATCATCGTGCACCACGATGAGCCGTCCTACAACACGGTGATGGAGCCGGGCCTGACGCTGACCATCGAGCCGATGCTGAACCTGGGTGAGCTGGCCTACGATATCTGGGACGACGACTGGACCGTGCAGAACCGTGACGGCAAGTGGTCCGCCCAGTTCGAGCACACCATGGTCGTCACCGAGGACGGTGTCGAGGTGCTGACCCTGCGTGAAGGCGAGGTCGACCAGACCAAGAAGTAGAGGTAGGTAGGGGGCTGGACCTGGAAGTGGGGGCCAGGTCGCTGGGCGGGCGCCACGGAAGCAGGACGCCGCGACTTCCACGGTGTGCGGTTTCGCACGTGTCCGTCGCGGGCTTTATGTAGTGTTCGGGTATGAATACATCTCGCTCGCAGTCCAGTGACGGTCCGACGACCCGGGTGCAGCGCCCCGGGCAGAAACGCCCCGGTATCCGCGAGCTGGGGGTGATTAACAATCTGATCGTCAAGGTGGGGGCGAAGGTGCAGGGGACGCACACGCTGGGGGTGTTCGCCACCATCGGTCGGGCGAAACGCCTGTTCAAGGCGTGGCTGGTCTACTCGGCGACGATGATGCCCTTCGGTTACCTTTCCCGTCAGGAGACCGAGCTCGTGATCCTGCGGGTGGCGTTCCGTAAGGGGTCGGCGTACGAGGAGGCACACCACCGGGCGATCGGAGCCTCGGAGGGGTTGTCGTCCGAGGAGATCGACGCCATGTTTGAGGAGGACCACGGTCAGCTGGGACGCCGCGGGGCGATGCTGGACGTCGCCGACCAGATCGTGTTGACCGGCGCAGTGGACGACGAGACCTGGGCGAAGCTGTCGGGGCTGCTGTCGGACAAGGAGTGTGTGGCTCTGGTGATGCTGGTGACCAACTACTCCGGCCTGGCGACGGCGCTGTCGGTGTTGGGCACTCCGGTGGACGAGCGGCGGTGAGGTCATGTCCGGCACCGCGGTGTCCCGGGACGGCACGCAGATAGCCTGGTCGGCAGCCGGGGATGGGCCGCCCCTCGTGGTCATTGACCCGGTCATGGTCGACCGCGGGCTCAGCCCGAACAGTTCCCTGGCCGGGAAGCTGGCCTCGGGCTTCACGGTGATCCGTTACGACCGTCGGGGGAAGGGGGATTCCGGGGGCGATCTCGGGCGTGAACTGAGGGGTGGTCTGGGGCGTGAGGCCATGATCGACCCGCAGACTGAGGTGGAGGATCTCGCGGCGGTCATCGTTGCAGCCTCACCTGGGGTTGCACCGGTGGTGTTCGGGTTGTCCTCCGGCGGTTCGATTGGTGTGCTGGCTGCCAGTGAGGGTGTGTCGATGAGCGCTCTGGTGGTGATGGAGCCACCGTCGAACCTCGACGATGTCGGCGAGTTCATCGCACGGTGCAATTCCCTGGTCGGGGAGGGGAGGGATAGCGAGGCTGTCCGCTCGTTCCTGGCGTTCCAGGGGATGCCGGAGGAGGTTGTGGGCGAGATGGCGGACTTTGTCGATGCCTGTGCGCCGTACGCGTGGACGATTCCTGTCGACCTGCGGGTGACCGAGTTGCTGACCCCCGATGCGCTGCTGCGGGTGGACGTCCCTGTACTGGCGGTGGGGAGTGCGGCCAGCCCGCCCCAGCTCCAGGAGTTCGCGGAGTTCGTGGGACGCCACGTCCCTCGCAGCGAGGTCCGGTTGCTGGACGGAGACTGGCACGGCATTCCGGACGATGACCTTGCGGCCGCTATCGCTGAGTTTGGCATGCGTTAAGGAAGCGTTGTCAGTCCTGTAGTCTGAGTATCATGTCTTCGCGCCCCAAGAGATGTTCCCTATGATGGCCTTTTCCAGGAGCAGGGGTCCCCGCGGCCCGGATCGCATCGCGGACATCGAGCAGAACACCGGGCGGGCGCTTCCTCCCGCCTACCGTGACCTGGTCATGGCCACCGGTGGCGGAATCTGTCATCCGGGAATGCGGGTACGCTCCCGGAAAATGCAGGTCCGTGGGCGGACCGTGACCAGGATTCTGGGAAACGGGGTACTGGGCGATGGCGCGGACAATTCCCTCGATTCAGCCGCAGTGCGGGATCTGGCTCCCGACTTCCCGCATCATTTCATCTGCGCCCTTACTGAGACGCCCTCACAGTGGTTCATCATCCTCAGGGACCGGACGCTGTTTCCGCCTGCACCGGCCGGGGCTGTGGCCCTTTTCGATGACGAGCACCGGGTTTTCTACCGGGTGGCGTCCTCGTTCGCCGGCTTCCTGGGGAAACTGGAGAGGGATGCCACGTTCGTTTCCGCACCGACGGTGGATTCGGCTCTTGTCGACGAGATTCATCGGGCGCTCGAGGGGCTTCAGGTGTCCTGCGACCAGTTACAGACTGCCTGTGATCGCAGTATGGCGAAGTCGGGTGCGTTGACGCTGGGGAAAGGACGGTGGGCAGAGAAGCTTCGGGATTTCATCTTCGTGATGATCACCAGGACCCGACCGGTGCAGGATCTTCGGGATGCGCTGTACTCCTCTCCGGACGAGCTGTCGTTCAGCACGGTGGTCCCGTGGCTCGTCCACGAGTTCGGGCATGGTTTCCCGGTGGAGGGGACGGCGTACCTCCGGGAGGTTGAGAAGTGGTTCACTACCAGGGTGGTGGAGGAAACCATGGTCAGGACGTCAGATGGCTACCGTCTCACCCCAGAGGAGGAGCAGCAGGTAGCCGCGTCGATCCGAGCGTCCGGATATGGGTGGTACTGAGACCGGGTGCCGGGATTCGGGAAAGTCGTGGACAGGGAGATGAACGTGGGTTACTATTTTGTGACCTGAACCATATCGGGGTCAGGGGCGGGGTCGTGGGGACGCGGTCTTGAGATTGGGACGAGGTCGCCTGAGTGGTGACGTGATCATGCTGCTCCGTGGGTGGGGTGGCGGTTGAAGGGTGGGGCCTGTGGGGCTACCAAGGGATGAAGTGTCGACACATGGGGACGATGGATCGCTGCGTCTGTTGGCGGCGCCGGCGGTGCTGGCTGTCGTGGTACTGCTGTTACTGGTGACGGCGTGTTCCGCTGCTGGTGGGGAGGAAACGAGGACATCTGGGGATGGGGGAGATGCGACTGCTGTCGCTGCTTCTGCTGCTGGTGGGGGCGACGGAGCCGGCGACGATGAGAGCGGCGTTGACGATGGGGATGGTGATGCGCAGCCGGTTCTCCCGGCGGAGATTACCGACGGTGGAAGGATGCTCCAGCCTGCGGGGCACAACGGGATCTGGTTCGAGACCGCCCCCGGTGATCCGCTGGGCAAGCTCGTCTATGAGTCGCAGCGCTTCGTCGGTGATCCTGTGGAGCTTGAGCTACTGGGGGACCGGGCGCTTATGCCGGAATGGGCGGACATGCCTGATCTCTGTACTGGGGAAATTCTCGAGAGGCTGAAGGCTCTCGGTTTTCGAGAGGTAGATTCGGCCGCCATCGGCACTGGCGTAGTCGCCTGTGGGGGAATTGGTGAGTTCAACCCATCTAGCATAAGAAAACTGGGGGATGTTAACTGGGGGACTGTCGCTGGGTTGTCGGCGTACGGTGAAGGAACTCGGGTTGAGAATGTGGGCCGTAGTGATTTTGTGGCGATTGACATGTCTGGGGCAATTGGTTGTAATTCGTTCGTCTCGTCAGCTTCTGATGAATTCTATTTCTATTCTTCCGCTTGGGGAAGTGGGGGAGAATATGGATGCCAGCGGGCATCATCTTTGTTGCAGGCACTACTGAATGTTATTGGGGAGAAAAATGATAAAGTTTGATCTTGGTCAATTGTCTGAAGTGGATGCTAGGTTGTTTAGTGTAGTTTCGGAAATTCGAAAGGAGTGGAGTGTTGGGGTAAATACGGTTGGGTTCACTACTTCTCCGGCACTGAGTCAGGTGGCTGCACAATATACGTCGTATCTCTCGGGGCATCCTGGCTCGCTGGCGGTGGCCTCGAGGGCCGCGATAGAAAACGTGAGCTGGGTGTCAGAGCACCTGTCGAAGCTGATCTCAGTACTGGAAGACCAGGAACAGTATGCTGTCGACTCGTTCACCGGAGACATCAAGCTGGTCGGGAGTCCGGATGCGGGAATGGTCTGGATGCTCCCAAGCCGGACCGAGGTTCCGGTCCTCGACCTCGCTTATGTGTCTCCCATCGCAGCGATAGAAGCAACGACACCGTTGCCGGTCCTCACGAAAATGTTCGCCGGAAGTGACGGTGGCATTGTGGCGGCGGCGCAATCCTGGGCGACTGCGTCGACTCGAATGCAACAGGCGTCGGACACCTTGCAGCGTGCAGCGGGGATACTCGAACAGACCACCGAAGGCACTTCCTTTGAGTTTGCATCGCAGGCCATTCGTGATGTGTCGGTGCAGTGTTCGACAGTTTCCGTGAACGCCCAGGCGATGTCTGTCTCCATGAACCAGTTGCCGCCGATTCGAGCTGCTGCGCATGCCCAGTTAATTGCGTTAGAGGCGAAAATGGCCGCTGAGGCCACTGCTGCCGGAGCTGCGACGGGAGGTACCGGTGCGGCAGCGGTTGCGGCACAGTCGCAGGCAGAGGTCGTGACTTTCGTGTCCACTTACCTGCAGCCAGCTCTAGACACCGCGCGCCCGACAGTGGCGAACCTGTCGATGCCGGTGGTCGGTCATACCGGCGGTGGCACTGGCGTGGTCGGTGCCACGAACACAATTCCGATGGGCGAGGTGGCCACCCAGGTTGCTGGCGGGGCAACACCTCCCGGGCCCGGAGCGACGGCGGGTCAGGCTGTCAGCCAGGCGACGGCGCCGGCAGGGGCAGCGACGGCACCAGCAGGCACGGGAGTCCCGGCAGGTGCTGCGCCGACTCTGGGGCGCATGTCGCCGACCGGTGGGGCGCCGACGGCAGGAGTCGCGCCGGCAGGGGTTGGTAGAACGGCAACTCCCACTGTGACCGCACCGGCCGGAACGGCAGGAGCCACGACCGCACCTGGGACCTCGGCCGCACCGGGAGTCGGCGCTCGAGGCGGAGCAGTGTCGGCCCCGCCAGGCGGAGCGATTACAGCCCCGCGCGGAGGAGCAGGTGCGTCAATGGGCACCGGCACTGGCTCCGGCGCCAGTGCCCCGGGCCGAGTCGTCCAACCTCTGCTGCCGAAGTCCTTCCCGATCGCCGGCGGACCGGTCGCACCTGGTGGACCAGGAGGTGCCGGTAATACCAGCGGTGGCGGATCAGGTAATTCCGGTACGCGCGGCCCCGCAGCCATGGGCCCGATGATGGGCGGCGCTGGCCGCGGCGCCGGAGCAGGAACGGCTGCAGCCGGCGGGGCAAGCCAATCCGGCAAATTGGGCAACGGCACTGGCATCGGGTCCCGGTCGGGATCTGGATTCGCCGGAGTGCGGGAGTACTTCACCCGGCAGTTCCTGGGGAAGAAGCCCCAGACGGTGAAGAAGACCATCCGCTGACACTCCTGACACCCCTGACACGCAGAGAACCCCTCGTCTCGGCCTTGGAAAAGGCTGGGGCGAGGGGTTCTCGTCGCTGTGCGTCAGTGCGTCTCTGCGTCAGCGTGTCAGTGGTGCAGAGTCCACCAACGAC
>DGYFI06202__coassemble_1614_pt1 | contig 9772 bp, 9 predicted proteins | sample DGYFI06202__metabat2_high_PE_029 | metagenome-assembled genome bin DGYFI06202 | reverse complement strand
TTCTTGAAGTGCTGGGCCGGCAGCAGGCCCTTGTCCATCCGGGACTTCACGTTCGCCCGGAGGTGGTAGGTGTACCACCAGGCCAGGATGAACAGGATCGCCACGAAGAACATGGTCGGGTGGACGAACCCGCCGATCAGCGCCAGGACCTGGAGGCCGATGTTCATCTTGTCCGCCCACGGCTTGAACTGCAGGAACGACGCAATCACCATGAGCACGCCGAGGCCACCGACGTAGCCCATGTTCAGCGGGGTGGCGTAGGAGCCCTCGTCGATGACGCCGATCACGGTCAGCACCAACAGGACGGTGATGGCTTCCATCAGCATGATCCCGGCCATCATGCCCTTCAGCCCTTTGAAAGGGTCGACCTCCATCTCGTGCGGGGTGCCCAGCGGGGTGGAGGAAGTGTTGTCGCTCATGAGGTCCACTTTGCCGCAGCAGGTACCCAGCAGTCCAATGCACCGGTCAGTTCCGCGGGGTCGTGGAGGTGGATCAGACGGTTTCGGTGCTCGGCGGCGAAGAATCCGCGTTCCACCATCCGGTCGATCATCTCGACCATCGGCGCCCAGTAGTCCTCGACGTCGACCAGTGCGACGGGCTTGCGGTGGATGCCGAGCACCTGGGCGGTCCAGACCTCGAAGAACTCCTCCAGGGTGCCGATGCCGCCGGGCAGGGTGACCATCGCATCGGCCAGCTCGGCCATGCGCCGTTTGCGCTCGGTCATGGAGTCCACGACCTCCAGGTTGGTCAGCCCGGAGTGGCGGATCTCCCCATCGAGCAGTGCCTGGGTGATGACTCCGTGGACCTCCATCCCGGCGTCCAGAGCCGTGTCGGCGGCCACGCCCATCAACCCGACCGAGCCGCCGCCGTAGACCAGAGAATGGCCGGACGCGGCGAGGGTGCGCACCACCGACACGGTCATCTCCCGGTATGCGGGGCTGTCACCGTGGGCCGAACCGAGGTACAGCGCGATGCGCTTGCCGGTACCGGTTCCCTCGCTCACGCCGGGTCCTTACCGAACAGGGCGCGGGCCTCGCCGGCGGTGACGACCGAGCCGGTGACCAGCACGCCGGCGCCGGAGACCTGGGTGTCGCCGAAACCGCCGTCGTCCTCGGCGAGTTGGACGGCCAGTTCCACAGCCCCGGGGAGGTTGACGGCGACGTGCACGCGTTCCTCGCCGAAGGCGTCACGGGCGTACTCGGCGAGCACCTCCACGTCGACCGCCCGCGGGGAGGTGTTCTGGGTGATGACAACCTCGTCGAGTACCGGCTCCAAGGCTGCGAGGATGCCGCGGGCGTCCTTGTCGCCGAGCACTCCGACGACACCGACCAGGCGGCGGAAGGAGAAGTCCCGGTCGACGGCCTCGGCCAGTGCTTTCGCCCCGTGCGGGTTGTGGGAGGCGTCGATGAACACGCTCGGGGTGGCGCGCACCCGTTCCAGGCGTCCCGGGGAGGTGACCTGGGAGAAGCCCCGTCGGACGGTCTCCTCGTCGAGCATGCGTCCGGCACCGGCGCCGAAGAAGGCCTCCACCGCGGCCAGGGCGGTCGCGGCGTTGCGCGCCTGGTGGGCACCGGAGAGCGGCAGGAAGATGTCGGTGTAGGTGCCACCGAGTCCACGCAGGGTCAGGGTCTGCCCGCCGACGGCGACGGTGGACTCCACGACCCCGAACTCGGAGCCGGCCCGGGCGACGGCGGAGTCCGCCGCCACGGCCTGTTTCAGCACGACCTCGAGGGCCTCGGGCTCCTGTTCGGCGACGATGGTGACGTTGTCCGGCGGGGTGAGCAGGTCATCGGCGTCCCAACGCTGCTTGATGATCCCGGCCTTCTCCCCGGCGATCTCGGCGAGGGTGTCGCCGAGGTAGTCGGTGTGGTCCATGCCGATCGGGGTGATCACAGCGACATCGGCGTCGATGACGTTCGTGGCGTCCCACCGGCCACCCAGGCCGACCTCGACAACGGCGACGTCGACGGGGGCGTCGGCGAAGGCGGCGTAGGCCATGGCGACGAGGATCTCGAACTTGCTCATCGCCGGGCCACCCTCGGCCTGGGACTTCGCGTCGACCATCTCCACGAAGGGCTGGATCTCGCGCCAGGTGGCGACGTAGTCCGCCGGGTGGATGGGGGCACCGTCGATGGCGATGCGTTCGGTGGCCAGCTGCAGGTGCGGGCTGGTGGTGCGTCCGGTGCGCCGGTGGAAGGCGCGCAGCAGGGACTCCACCATGCGCACCACCGAGGTTTTGCCGTTGGTGCCGGCGACGTGGATGGCCTGGTAGTTGCGCTGCGGGCTGCCGAGCAGATCCATGAGCCACTCGATGCGGTCCAGGGTCGGGTCGATCTTGGTCTCCGGCCAGCGCTCGTTGAGCTCGGCCTCGACCTGGGCCAGGGCGGCGAGGTCCTGTTGTGTGACCGGACGGTGCACCGGGGCGGCATCGCCATCACCGTCGGCGCCGTTGGCGCGGTCGTGGGCCTTGGTGTTCTCCGGGGAGTTCAGGTCGATCGGCAGGTCCAGGCCGGACGCCCCGAGGGTGGCTTCGCCGAAGCCGGGCTCGATCCCGGGCTCCATCTCCGGCTCAATTTCCGGTTCCATGCCGGTCATGTCCTCCGGCTCGGTGTCGCTCATGCCAGTGCCTCCAGGCGGGCGGTGATGCGCTCGACCTCCTCCACGGCAACCTGGCGGCGTGCGGTGATCTCCTGCACGACCTTCTCCGGGGCCTTGGCCAGGAAGTTCTCGTTGCCCAGCTTCTTGTCAGCGCGCTCGAGCTCCTTGTTCGCCTCGGCGAGGTCCTTCTCCAGACGCTTGCGCTCGGCGGCGACGTCCACGGTGCCGGAGGTGTCCAGCTCCACGGTGATGGTGGCGCTCGACAGTCGCAGCTCGACAGCGGCGGTCGGGGTGAAGCCCTCCTCCGGTGCGGTGATCTTCACGATGGACCGCACGGCATCCTGCAGGCCGGTGAGGTCGGCGGCCTCGGCGTCGAAACGTCCCGGCACCTTCTGGGACGGCTTCACACCCTGGTCGGCGCGGAAACGGCGGATCTCGGTGACCAGCTTCTCCACGTCGTTGAGGCGTCGCACGGCGTCGGTGTCTGTGTCGATCCCACCGTTGGTGTCGGCGGCGGTCGGCCAGTCGACGACGGCGAGGCTGGCCGGGTAGCCTTCGGTGCCCTCGGTCAGGGCGGTCCACAGGGTCTCGGTGACGAAGGGCATGGAGGGGTGCAGCAGGCGCAGGACGGTGTCCAGCACCCGGCCGAGCACCAGGCGGGTGTTCTCGCCCTGGGCGCGCTCGGCCTCGGTGGCGGCGTCCCAGTCGCGCGGGATCTGCACCTTGGCGATCTCCAGATACCAGTCGCAGAACTCGTTCCAGGCGAAGCGGTAGAGCGCCTCATTGGCGACGGCGAACTCGTAGCGGTCCAGATGAGTGTCGACCAGGACGCGCAGCTCCTCGAGCTTGTCGAGGATCCAGCGGTCGGCATCGGTGAGGTTCTCGCGGGCCGGGAATGCGTCGGTGTCGCCGTAGGGCAGCACGCGGGCACCGTTCAGCAGCGCGAACTTCGTGGCGTTGAAGAGCTTGGTGGCGAAGTTCCGGGAAGACTGGGCGGAGTCCTCACCGACGGGCAGGTCGGTGCCGGGGTTCGCACCGCGGGCCAGGGTGAAACGCAGCGCGTCCGCGCCGTAGTCGCGGACCCAGTCCATCGGGTCGATACCGTTGCCCAGCGACTTGGACATCTTCCGGCCGTGCTCGTCGCGGACCAGGCCGTGCAGGAAGACGTCAGTGAAGGGCACCTGCGGGCGTCCTGCCCGCTGATCCTTGGTGGTGCCGGGCTGGCCGGCATCGAGGGTGGAGCCCTCGATGGTGTCGGCGAAGGTGGCGAACATCATCATGCGGGCGACCCAGAAGAACAGGATGTCGTAGCCGGTGACCAGCACGGAGGTCGGGTAGAACTTGGCCAGTTCATCGGTGTTCTCCGGCCAGCCCATCGTGGAGAACGGCCATAGCGCGGAGCTGAACCAGGTGTCGAGCACGTCCTCCTCGCGGTGCCAGCCCTCCCCTGCCGGCGGCTCCTCGTCGGGGCCGCAGCAGACGATCTCGCCCTCGGGTCCGTACCAGATCGGGATGCGGTGGCCCCACCACAGCTGCCGGGAGATGCACCAGTCGTGCATGTCGTCGACCCAGTCGAACCAGCGCGGCTCCTGGGAGGCGGGGTGGATCACGGTGTCGCCTTCGCGCACCGCGTCGCCGGACATCTTCGCCAGCTCCTCGACCTTGACCCACCACTGCTCGGACAGGCGCGGCTCGATGGCCTCGCCGGAACGCTCGGAGTGGCCCACGGAGTGGACGTAGGGGAAGACGCGCTTGAGCACACGGCCCTGGGCCTCCAGGTCCAGGCGGATCTGCTCGCGGGCCTCGAAGCGGTCCATGCCGTCGTACCGGGTACCGGTGTTGGCGATGTGACCGGTCTCGTCGATGACCTCGGGCATCTCGAGGTTGTGGCGGCGCCCCATCTCGAAGTCGTTCGGGTCGTGCGCCGGGGTGATCTTCACCATGCCGGTGCCGAACTCCGGGTCAACGTAGTCGTCGGCGATGACGGTCATCGTCTGGCCTTCGATGAAGGGGTGCGGCAGTTCGGCACCGATGAGGTCGGTGTAACGCTCGTCCTCGGGGTGCACGGCGACGGCGACGTCGCCCAGCATGGTCTCCACTCGGGTGGTGGCGACGTCCGCGTGCGGGCCCTTTCCGTCGACGTCCCCGTAGCGCAGGGTGACCAGCTCACCCTCGTCGTCGGAGTAGACGACCTCGATGTCGGAGATAGCGGTGCACAGCACCGGGGACCAGTTGACCAGACGCTTCGCGCGGTAGATCAGACCGCGGTCGAAGAGCTCCTTGAAGATGGTCTGCACCGCACGGGAGAGCCCGTCGTCGAGGGTGAAGCGCTCGCGCTCCCAGTCGACGGAGTCACCGATGGCGCGCATCTGGTTCTGGATGACACCGCCGTACTTCTGCTTCCACTCCCACACCTTGGCGGTGAAGTCTTCACGGCCGTAGTCGAAGCGGTCCTTACCCTCGGTCTCCTTGAGCATCGCCTCGACCTTGGTCTGGGTGGCGATACCGGCGTGGTCGGAGCCGGGCAGCCACAGCACCTCGTAGCCCTGCATGCGCTTGCGGCGGGCCATGGAGTCCATCAGCGTGTGGTCCAGTGCGTGGCCCATGTGCAGCTGGCCGGTGACGTTCGGCGGCGGCAGGACGATGGAGAAAGGCTTCTTGTCGCTGCTGGCGTCGGCGTGGAAGTAGCCGGCGTCGACCCAGCCCTGGTAGAGGGTGGATTCAACGTCGGTGGGGTTCCACTGCTTCGGCAGGCGGTCGGCCCGGTTGTTGGACGCAGGATCGGTCGTGGAACTGATGGCGGAGGCGCTGGTGCTGGTCTGATCGGTCACGGTCACACAGTCTAGTCCAGTGCTCGGACACGAACCCAGACCGGTCGACGGTGTAGATGAGCTGGCACCTGACCCGACGCACGCGGTCCGCCTGACTCCGCGCCCACTGTCGCGACCGTGTCGAGGACATGTCGCCGGAGGTCATTTCTCCATGATTCTCCTTAGAGTGGGGAATATGACCTTCCGCACCGACGACGCCATGGTGGAGTTGCTCCCCTACGGCGCAGTCTGGGTCGAGAGAGACTTCCCGGACGCGAATATGTTGATCCTCCCCCGCGTCGCCCGGGTGGCGAACACGCACTGGCACTCCGATCATGTCGGAGGAAATGCCCGGTTCCAGCAGTCCGGCGCCGAGGTCTTCGGCGCCCATGGAGACGCCGATGCCCTCCGCCGCGCCGATACCCACTGTTGTGTGGCGGAGTACCTGGACCAACCGGTCCCGGTGTACACGGTCGACCACGGCATCGGCGACGGTGATCGCGTCCTGCTCGGGGACACGGAATGGACTGTGGTCGAGGTCCCTGGTCATACTTCGGGACACCTCGCCTAGTGGCCCCCTGATCACCGGGTACTCGTCGCCAGGGACACCCTGAGCAACTACGACATCGGCTGGGTCAACGTGATGCTCGACGGCCCCGGGATGCTGGAGACCGCGGCGACCTCCCTGTCACGACTGCAGGAGTTCGATGCCCTCGTCATCCTGCCCGGTCACGGACCTGCCGTGACCGACGTGACTGCAACAATGGACGCGGCGTTGCGGCGGATCAGGAAACGACAGGACCATCTCTATCTGGCAGTGGCCTACGGGGCGAAACGGATCCTCTCATTCGCCCTGATGCTGCGGGGAGGGATGAGCACCACGGAGCTGGAGGACTACATCACCCGGCAGGCGTGGGCACGTGATGCCGCTCAGCTAATGGGACAAGATACCGGGGAGTTCATCCGCAACCTCGTGGACCCGATGATGAACAGCGGTGCCCTGATCGTGGACGCCGGGATGGTCCGCACTTCCACAGCAGCGGTTCCGGTGGATCCGGCTGTATTCGACCTTCCCTGGCCCCGGGACTGGATGCGTCAACGGTCAGGGGACGGATCATCCCTTCAGCTCGGTGTAGATCTCCCTGACCCGGTCGCGGAGGTTCTCGTCGACCCGGCCCCAGTACACCCAACACTGCTGCTCGACCTGGTCTGAGACACCCTGCATCGCACCGGCGATATTGCCGGCCAAACGCTCACGGGCAGCATCATCAAGCACATCGCGCACCAAGGTGCCCGCTTGCACGAAATCATCGTCCTCCGGATGGCGGACGTACGCACCACGGGTCAGGTCACCGCCGTAGTTCTCGTCGAAGAGTCCCAGGTCGTCGGCGGTGCCCACCGCGGTTTCAGCACCACGACCGAAACCATAGGACGACTCCCCGGCCGAAACCCCCTTCTCCACCACACCGGAACCGTCGTCAACATCAGCGGTGCCCTCAGCCCGCTCGTAGCGGTTCGGCGAATACACCGGAGTCCCCGCGGCCGGGAACTGGTGGGTCGAGGCACCGTCCTTCATGGTGTAGGTGTTCTGCTCGACCACCGGGCTGTTCACCGGGATCTGCGGATAGTTGATCCCCAGCCGGTAGCGCTGGGTGTCCGCGTAGGCGAACGAGCGGGCCATCAGCATCTTGTCCGGGGAGAAGCCCACGCCCGGCACAATGTTGGACGGGGCGAACGCGGCCTGCTCGATCTGGGCGAAGAAGTTCTCCGGGTTGCGGTTCAGGGTGAAGTGCCCGACATCGATCAGCGGGTAGTCCTTCTGCGACCAGGTCTTCGTGAGGTCAAAGGGGTTGAACCGGTAGCTTTCCGCCTCCTGAAGCGGCATGATCTGCACCTTGACGTCCCACGTCGGGTAATCGCCACGCTCGATCGCCTCGAGGAGGTCCTGCCGTGAGTGGTCGAAATCGCCGGAGCCGACGACCTCGGATGCCTCGTCATCGGTGAAGAAGTCCCAGCCCTGGCGGGTCTTGAAGTGGTACTTCACCCAGAACCGCTCGCCGGCGGCGTTGATCCACTGGTAGGTGTGCGAACTGAACCCGTCCATGTGGCGGAAATCCTTCGGGATCCCACGGTCCCCCATCAGATAGGTGACCTGGTGGGCGGATTCGGGACTACGCGTCCAGAAGTCCCACTGCATGTCGGCGCTGCGCAGACCGTTGGTCAGCCGCTTCTGGGAACGGATGAAGTCCGGGAACTTCATGCCGTCGCGCATGAAGAACACCGGGGTGTTGTTGCCCACCAGGTCGTAGTTGCCCTCCTGGGTGTAGAACTTCAGCGAGAAGCCTCGGACGTCGCGCACCGTGTCGGGAAAGCCCTGCTCCCCGGCGACGGTGGAGAACCGCGCGAGCATCGGGGTCACCCGGCCGGGCTGGAACAGGTCGGCCTTGGTGTACTTCGACACGTCCTCGGTGATCGTCAGCTCCCCAAATGCACCGGACCCCTTGGCATGGACATTGCGCTCCGGGATACGTTCCCGGTTGAAATGCGCATGCTTCTCCATCAGGTGGACGTCGGTCAGTGCGATGGGCCCCTGCTCGCCGACGGTCACCGAGTGTTCCTCAGTCGTCACGGGCGAACCGTTGACATTGGTGGAGTGCCCGGAATAGGGGCACACCCCCCGGGATGCGACATCCTCGGCAGAGGGGTGGTCGGTGGTGTTGTGGTGGTTGTCGGTGGTCATGTCTTACCTCCAGTTTCTGCAGTGCGGACACAGCATCAGCGCTGTGTCACCGGCGGAGGTAGTCAACCCCCGTCGTCACGACCCCAGGGTAGTCATCATTCGGCCACGTTGTGTCCCGCTACTGCCGCGGACGGTGATCCGGGTCGGTGATGCCTGCCAGGTATGCAGTGCCTGGGCGAGGTAGGACGCATCGACCGTCGCCGCCCCGACGTATCGGGCGGCGTGCACCTGCTCGGCGTTGATCCTGGTCCAGTCCAGAGACCACCTGGTGTTCCGGAGCAACTGGTCGAAGAAGTACCGCTGGGTCCGTGAGTTGCCGTCGCGGAACGGGTGGACCATGGTCAGCTCCGCCCAGTGGTCATCGACCGTGGCAAGGGCAGCGTCGATGTCCGTGACTGATGGAGGACGACGGGCAATGTCGCGGATGACCCGGTCCAGTTCCCGGTCGACGAACTGTGCCCGGCACATCGCCATGCCCATGGCCCCGACTTCTGTGGTTCGAAGTTCTCCGGCCCACGGATAGATGTCCTGCATCAGGAAAGAATGGACGCCGACGAGGTCATCGCGGGTGAAGCTGGTCAGTGGTGCGGCGCGTTCCAGCTCAGCCAGCCGGCGTGCTGCGAGTTCCCCTCCCAGAATCTCGAGCTCCCGGTCATCGGCTGCCCCGCCATGGTCATCGATGCAGCGACAGCGGCGACCTTCTGGTCCTCGGTCCTGTTCTCATCCATAACTGATCATTCTGCCTGCTCATTCGGGGTCAGAGAAGGGAGAGGAAGGCCCGGAGACACCGGCCCGCTTAACCCCGGAACCGCACTGCCTGGGGCACCAGCTCCTCCAGGCTGAGGTTCACATGCTTCCGCCGCACCTCCACCGACGAGTGGGAGTGCCCGTTGACGGTGCACTCGAAGCCCTCGCGTCCCGCCCACCTGTCCAACGTCTGGGTCTGGTGCGGATCAGGCACCGCATCCTTCCCAGTCGCCCGAGGGATGTGGGTCATCAACACCTGCCAGCGCCCGATTCGGATCTGCAGCTCCAGTGCGATGACATCGAAGACCTCCCGGTACGCCGGCGTCCACGTCACCACCGGGTCCAGACCGAACATCGGGTGGATCCGGTCATGGTTACCGTGGACCAGCCACATCGTGAGGTTCTTCTGCGCCTTCAGCTCGGCGAGGCAGTCGAGCGCACAGGCGTCCTCATGCACCGAAATATCTCCCAGGCACAGCAACGTGCCGCCGTCCGGCACCTCCCGCAGGTCGGAGACGGTCCGGAGAGTGTCGGTCTTAGAATGCAGCGTAATCGGAAAGTCTAGTACCAACCATCCCAGCCATCACCTTCTAGAGCGAGAGCAGCTCAGCGGACATCTTCTTGACGACCACGCAGGTCTGAGGAATGATCAACTCTAGACGATCCACAATGGGGAGGGATCGCAACTCGCTTCGGGGGAAGGTACGGTATGTCCTATGACCACCATGAACCAGCACCGCTCGGCGCGGAGTTCATAGATCCGCGGACGGAGCAGCTGATCGGCCACAACGTCCTCGCAATGGCCAGAAGCTGACCACTACCCGAAGCCAGTGGGTTCCGCGGCTACGAACTGGTCAGCCCTGGGGGCTGCTGACAG
>DGYFI06202__coassemble_1577_pt1 | contig 9940 bp, 7 predicted proteins | sample DGYFI06202__metabat2_high_PE_029 | metagenome-assembled genome bin DGYFI06202 | reverse complement strand
GACTCGCCGTCCTCGGAGACGCGGACCAGCACGCGGTCGCCGTCGCGGACATCGCCGGCGAGCAGACGCTTGGCCAGCTCATCGCCGATGGCCTTCTGCACCAGTCGGCGCAACGGACGGGCGCCGTAGGCCGGGTCGTAACCGCGCTCGGCCAGCCAATCCATCGCCGCGTCGTCGACGTCGAGCACCAGGCGACGGGCCGACAGGCGGGCCGCCAGCTGCGCGACCTGGATGTCGACGATGCCGCGCAGCTGCTCCTGCGACAGCGCGTCGAAGATGACCACGTCATCCAGGCGGTTGATGAACTCCGGCTTGAAGGCCGACTTCACCGCCGTCATCACCTGCTCCCGGGTGCCGCCGGCGCCCAGGTTCGACGTCAGGATCAGGATGGTGTTGCGGAAGTCCACCGTCCGGCCCTGGCCATCGGTCAGGCGACCCTCGTCCAGGACCTGCAGCAGCACGTCGAAGACGTCCGGGTGAGCCTTCTCCACCTCGTCGAACAGCACGACGGTGTACGGGCGGCGACGCACGGCCTCGGTCAGCTGACCACCGGCGTCGTAACCGACGTAACCCGGAGGGGCACCGATCAGGCGGGCGACGGAATGCTTCTCGCCGTACTCCGACATGTCGATGCGCACCATCGCGCGCTCATCGTCGAACAGGAACTCCGCCAGCGCCTTCGCCAGCTCCGTCTTGCCCACGCCCGTCGGGCCCAGGAACAGGAAGGAACCCGTCGGACGATCCGGATCCGCGACACCCGCACGGGTGCGGCGCACCGCATCGGAGACGGCCACCACGGCCTCCTCCTGACCGACCACGCGCTCGCCGAGGACCTTCTCCATCGACAGCAGCTTCTCGGTCTCGCCCTGCATCATCTTGCCGGCCGGAATGCCCGTCCAGGCGCTGACGACGTCGGCGACCTCCTGCGGAGAGACCTCCTCGTTGAGCATCGACTCGCCCTGCGACTCCTCCACCGCGGACTCGGCTTCCGCGAGCTGCTTCTCCAGCTCGGGGATGCGGCCGTACCGCAGCTCGGCGACGCGGCCGTAATCGCCCTCGCGCTCGGCCTTGTCGGACTCGGTGCGCAGCTGATCCAGCTCCTCACGGACGACGCGGACGTCATCGATGGAGGACTTCTCGTTTTGCCAACGGGTCTTGAGCTGCGTCAGCTTCTCGCGCTCGTTGGCCAGCTCCTCGCGCAGCTTCTCCAGGCGATCCCGCGACGCGACGTCGGTTTCCTTCTCCAACGCCATTTCCTCGATCTCCAGGCGACGGACGATGCGCTCGGCGGAATCGATCTCCTCCGGGGAGGAGTCGATCTCCATGCGCAGGCGCGACGCGGCCTCATCGACCAGGTCGATGGCCTTGTCCGGCAGGAACCGCGACGTGATGTAGCGGTCCGACAGCGTCGCTGCGGCGACCAGCGCGGAGTCGGTGATGCGCACGCCATGGTGCACCTCGTACCGCTCCTTCAGGCCGCGCAGGATGCCGATGGTGTCCTCCACCGACGGCTCGCCGACGAAAACCTGCTGAAAACGGCGCTCCAGCGCCGCATCCTTTTCGATGTACTTGCGGTACTCGTCCAGCGTCGTCGCACCGACCAGGCGCAGCTCTCCGCGGGCGAGCATCGGCTTGATCATGTTGCCGGCGTCCATCGATCCGTCGCCGGTCGCGCCGGCGCCGACGATGGTGTGGATCTCGTCGATGAACGTGACGATCTGCCCGTCGGATTCCTTGATCTCGTCGAGCACCGCCTTCAGGCGCTCCTCGAACTCACCGCGGTACTTCGCGCCGGCGACCATCGAACCCAGGTCGAGGCTCATCAGGGTCTTGCCCTTCAGCGACTCCGGCACGTCGCCGGCGACGATGCGGCGGGCCAGGCCCTCCACGATCGCGGTCTTTCCGACGCCGGGCTCGCCGATGAGCACCGGGTTGTTCTTGGTGCGACGGGACAGCACCTGGACCACGCGACGGATCTCCTGGTCACGGCCGATAACAGGGTCGATCTTGCCCTCGCGGGCGCGGGCGGTGAGGTCGGTGGAGTACTTCTCCAGCGCCTGGAACTGGCCCTCCGGCTCCTCGGTGGTGACCTTGCGGTTGCCGCGCACGGATTCGAAGGCACCCCGGATGGCCTCGTAGGTCCCGCCGCGGGTGTGCAGTGCCTTGGCTGCGTCGGAGTCACCCTTGGCGATGCCGGCGAGCAGCACCTCGGTGGAGACGTAGGAGTCGCCGAGCTCGGTGGCGAGCTCCTGGGCCGCGGTCAGGGCATTGAGCGCGTCCCGGTTGAAGTTCGGGTTGGCCATGCCGGACCCGGACACGGTGGGATAGCCGGCGACGAGGTCGCGAGCGTCGGACAGGACGCTCTGTGGCTCCACGCCTGCGGCCTGCAGGACCGGGCGGGCGATGGAATCCTCCTGGTCGAGGATAGCGACCAGGAGGTGGGCCGGGCGGATGTCGGGGTTGCCGTTCGCGGTGGCGGACTGCAGTGCCGCCTGCATGGCTTCCTGGGTACGGGTGGTGGGCGTGAAACCGCTCATGCGACTGCCTTTCCTCTCAAGAATCTGGCGTTGAGTGCAATGGTATCAACTTCTGTGGTTCTGCTCCTCTCAACGCCCCAAAGGTTGAGTCTGTTCCACTCAATACTGCACCACAGCTGTGATGTGCAACACATTCCTTCCGACGTGACACAATAGTGTCCATGAGCACACCAGACTCCGCGCTGGGCGCGACCCTGGCGGCGGCGCGGGAGCACCTAGACACCATCCTCGACCGAGGCCGTCTGCACTATGCCGACATCGCCCCGGCGGCAGATCCGGTCGACGAGCCGTCCGGCACCGGAGCACCGACCACCCCGGCGCGCGTCGACCTGACGCTCGTGCGCCGCGCCGCACTCTTCGCCTCCACCGGCATCAACCGCGACGGCACCTTCGCCGACCCCCAGACGGAAGTCCTCGCCGACCTCGGTCGCGACCTGCGCAAGTACGGCATCGGCACCGGCCATTACGCCGCCATCAGTGAGGCTGCGACCGCCGCGATCACCGAGGTCTTCGACTGCCCCGACCCCGGCACCGACCTGACCTACCGTCATGCCGAGGAACTGGGCATCCCGGAGGGCGTCACCGAGTTACTCCAGGTCGTCGACCATGCGGTACGCATCGCCGCCCTGGGCGCCGTGGAGGACGAGGAGGCCGGCGTCCCGGCGACACTGCCGGCCACCGTGCTCGAGGTCGAACAGCGCACCCGACGGGTGACAGTGGTCCGGCTGGCCGCCGATCTCACCCGCCCCAAGGCGAACACCGGCTGGCCCGGGCAGTACCTGGAGGTGCGTTCGGCCGACTCCCCCGACTCCTGGCGGAAGCTGGCCTCCGCAATTCCCCCGAATCCGGACGGCTACCTGGAATTCCACCTGAGCCACCCCGCCGGGGACGCGCCGGTGGTCGCCGCCGGGGACACCTGGGTGGTGGCGAACCCGACCGGCTCGCTGGAGGTTCCGGAGGATGCCCGGCAGGTCCTGATGGTCGCCGTGGACGACGGACTCGCCGCCCTTCGCGCGCTGGTGCTGGACCTGTCCTCCCGACAGAACCGTCCGCAGGTGCACCTGTACTGGTCCGCCGAGAATCCGGAGGACCTGCACGAACAGGTGGGCCTGGAGGGATTCGACCGGGGCTTCGACTGGTTCACGTTCTCGGTCGGCACCGCCACCGACGCGGTGGCGGACGCGGCGTTGAACGCCGGAGCGTCCTACGACACCATTCTGGTGGCCGGTACGGACACCGCGGCACTCGCCGACCTCCCGGGGACGCCGCGGGTGGTCACCTGAGTGCGGTGTAGGACGTTCTACTCTCCGCGCTTGCCCAGCTTCAGGTCCCTGCGGTGGCCTTTCAGCACCGGCAGCCCCTTGCGCACCTTCTCCACCTGGTTCGGGTCGATGTCGACGACGAGGGTCTGCGCCACATAACCGGTCTCGGCGAGCCGGGCACCACCGGGACTGATGATCGCCGAATGGCCGATGCCGGTCGGCCCGTCGTTCTGACCGTAGCGCTCCGGTGACCCTGGGCGCGCCTGGCCCGCGGCAACGACGAAGCTGGTGGTGTCCAGGGCACGGGCGGCGGTGAGGGTGCGCCACTGGTCGAGCTTGCCGGGGCCGTCGGTCCAGGCCGTCGGCACGACCATCACCGTGGCGCCCGCTTCCGCCAGGGCGTAGAAGTGCCCCGGGAAACGAATGTCGTAGCAGGTCGCCAGGCCGATGGTGACCCCGCCGACGTCGTAGGTGACCCGCCGGGTGCCGGGTTTGACCGTGTCGGACTCCCGGTAACCGAAGGCGTCGAAGGTGTGGATCTTGTGGTAGTGCTCCGTACCGTTCGGGCCGGTGACCAGCAGGGTGTTGTAGACACGCCTGAACTTGTTGGCCTCCCCGCTGCCCTCCACCGGCTCGGTCTGCAACTCCCCGGAGGGTGTTCGGAACACGGTGTCGGCAGGGGTGAACATGCCGACGACGGCGGTAATGTCGGCGTCCCGGGCGGCCTGCTCCACGGCGGCGGCGAAGGGACCGTCGAGCGGCTGGGCGACGATGTCCAGACGTCCCGCATCGAAGGGAAACATGGCCGCCTCGGGAAAGACGACCAGGTCAGCACCACTTTCGGCGGAACCGGCGATATAGGACTTGATCTTCGCCAGGTTCTTGTCGACGTCCGGCTCGGAGTTCATCTGGATCACGGCAATGCGCATGCAATCCAGGGTACGGAAAAGCGGTGGGACGCTACGGCACTCTCCAGTCCGTACCGGCACGGGATACGATCACACTGTGCATGATCTGCCTGAACAGTCCGACCGTCCGGACCAACCCACCCCGACAACCCAATCGAGGCCCGCGAGTGTCCTCACCGCCTTGAAGAGCCCGAAGCTGCTCACCGTGGAGGTCCTCGGCGGCCTGGTCACCGCCTTTGCCCTGATCCCGGAGTCCCTGAGCTTCGCCATCGTCGCCGGCCTCGACCCGATGATGGGCCTGTACGCCGCCTTCACCATGGCGTGTGTGACCGCCGTCCTCGGCGGACGCCCCGGCATGGTCTCCGGCGCGGCCGGCTCGATCGCCCTGGTGATCTTCCCCGTCGCCCGCGACCACGGCGTGGAGTTTCTCATCGCCACGGTGATCCTCGGTGGCCTGATGCAGGTCGTCTTCGGAGCCCTGGGCGTGGCGAAACTGATGCGGTTCATCCCACGCTCGGTGATGGTCGGATTCGTCGATGCCCTGGCGATCCTCATCTTCTCCGCCCAGCTGCAGCACCTTTTCAATGTGCCGTGGCTGGTCTACCCACTGACCCTCGCAGGGCTGCTGATCATCATCTTCTTCCCGAAGCTGACCAGTCGCTTCCCCGCCCCGTTGGCGTCGATCCTGCTGATCACTCTGGCGGTCATGGTGTTCAGCTGGGACGTCCCGACCGTCGGCGACCAGGGGGAGCTGCCGGACTCCTTCCCCGGTGTCGGGATTCCCGACGCCCCCGTCACCCTGGAGACCCTGGGAATCATCGCACCGTACGCCTTCGCGCTGGCCATGGTGGGTCTGATGGAGTCGCTGCTGACGGCGAAACTCGTCGACGACATCACCGACACCCACTCCGACAAGACCCGAGAGTCGCTGGGGCAGGGTGTCGCGAACGTGGTCACCGGTTTCTTCGGTGGCATGGGCGGATGCGCGATGATCGGCCAGACGATGATCAACGTCAAGCAGGCCGGGGCACGGACCCGGATCAGTTCCTTCCTGGCCGGGGCTTTCCTCATCGTGCTGTCGGTGTCCCTGTCGGACTTCGTCGGCCAGATCCCGATGGCCGCGCTGGTGGCGGTGATGCTGGTGGTGGCGTTCACGACCTTCGACTGGAATTCGGTGCGCACACTGCGGGTGATGCCGGTGTCGGAGACCTGCGTCCTGCTGGTCACCGTGGTCGCCACCGTGCTCACCGACAACCTGGCGGTCGGCGTGATCCTCGGTGTGGTCACCGCGATGATCGCCTTCGCCCGGCGCGTGGCACACCTGACCCATGTCGAGCGCACCGGTGAGGGGCACTACCGGGTGGAGGGACAGCTGTTCTTCGCCTCGTCGAATGACCTGGTGTACCAGTTCGACTACGTCAACGATCCGGAGTCGGTGACGGTCGATTTCTCGGACACGACCGTCTGGGACTCCTCCACGGTCGCCGCGCTGCAGGGCGTGCGCGAACAGTACGCGCGACGTGGGAAGTCGGTGGAGTTCACCGGGTTGGACGCGGTGAGTTCCGGCTACATCGACCGGCTCGAGGGGCGGCTGGGGTAACGCGGAGACTAGTTGCCACAGCTGTCCGATGTCCACAGCCACCGGCGAATGTGGATAACATTCGCGGTATTCGACGGAAGTTATCCACACTGCAACGTCCGATGTGGGCCGTCCCTTCCCAACAGCAGGTCGGCTACCGTAACGTCCTGTCCCCACACAGCAGGCACGGCATGGAGGGGTCATGGCAGAGCACGTATTCGGCATCGAACCACAGGAGGTCCGCGCCGTCGCCACGGCGATGGCCGGTGAATCACGGGCGTTGACCAGCGCAGCGTCCGATATCCGCGACGGCCTTCCCCCGGCGGCGAGCCTGCCTGGTGGACGCGCCGTGGCTGCCGCGGGAACGGGGGCCGGACGCGTCGGCGATGCGGTGGCCGGGGAGGCGACCGTCGTCGAGGTGGTCGGCCGGGACCTGCACAGCTTCGTCGACGCGGTCTTGGACGCCGAGGCTGGTGCCACACTGGCCTTCGCCGGGGGCGGGCCGCGATGAACATCCACGACATCGCCGAGGCGCCGGTCGAGCAGGCCCGGCGCGCCGCCCGATCCTGGGCGACGGGCAAGGCCACACTGCAGACCAGTATCGACGCGCTGCGCACCCTCGGTGACCTGCCGTCGTGGAGTGGGCAGGCGGCGAACTCCATGCGTCACCGGATCGACAGCTCCGCCCACCGGATGCACGCCACGGCGGTGGCGGCGACCGGAACATCATTCCTCCTGGAGGCACAGGCCGGCCTGGTGGCGTCGGCCCAGGTGGCAGTGCGTCCCACCCTCGCGTTGGCCAGTGCCGCCGGGATGGCGGTCACCGCCGACGGCACCGTGGTCCCCGGCGGAGACGGCGGGGCGATGGGCGTGGTCTCCGGGGTGGCTGCGGCGGTGCCGGGCTCCCCGGTGAGCAGCCTGGCCGCCGGTGCCACTGTCGCACTGCAGGCGGCGATCGCCTTGGTCCGCACGACGGATGCCGCCGCCGGTGCCGCCATCGACGGGTGCTGTGCGGTGGACGCTGCCCCGTCCCCCACCCCGGTGACGATCTCGGCCGGGGCGGCCGCCGCACTGGTCGCCGATCCGGACGCTCTCGCTGCCGAGGTGTCCATCCCCGACACCCTGCAGTACACACTGACCGAGGCCCAACGTGGGCAGCTGCAGGACGCGGCGGTCGAGGCGCGGACCTCGCTGGCCCTGCGGGGCATCGACCCGGGACTGGTGGAGGTCACCGTCCAGAACCTCAACGGCACAGCGGTCGTCGTCGCCGGGGAGCTGGCCACCGCAGACCGGGTGACGACGCTGGTCAGCGGGGTGGGTTCGTCAGAACCGGGGAAGATCACGGGTACCTCGTCCACTGCCGGACGCATCGCCGGCCCCGGGCACGCGGTCATCGCCTGGCACGGCTACCAGGCACCGACCGATGCGGTGCGCGGCGCGCTGCCGCACCATGCACAGTTCGGGGCACAGGGGTTGCGCGAGTTGCAGGGGAATCTGCGGGCGACGACGGGTGGGACGACCGAGCTGCAGATCGTGGCGCACAGTTACGGGTCCACGGTGCTGGGGCAGGCGGCGTCGGATCAGTCCGCACCATTGGAAGCGGACGTGGTGCACCTGGTGGGCAGCCCCGGGGTGGGACATGACCGCGCCGACGACCTGCAGTTGCGTTCCCGTGACGGCCAGGTCGGGCAGTCCGGGGTGCATGCCTGGCTTTCCCCGGGGGACCTGATCAACGTCCCCGATGGTGTCGGTGGCATCCACGGTGCCTCACCGATGTCGCGCGAATTCGGTGCGGACACACACAATGGTGCAGCACCCGAGGATCGCGGTGGCGCGGTCGGCAAGGCGGTGGACGGGGTGACCGACCTGGGGCTCTGGGCTCGTGGCGAAACCTCCGGCCACAGTGGATACTGGTCAGATGAGCTGTTCCTGGAGAAGGTCCGCTGATGGTGAATGAGCCGCGCACGGACTGCATGAACCGCACCGTCCGGGCCCTTGTCGTCGGTGCCGGTCAGGCCGGGTTGGCGGCCGCCCACGAACTGGTGCGGCGCGGGTTCACCCCGGGCGAGGACTTCCTGGTCCTCGACGGCAACGAGGGGCCCGGCGGGGCGTGGCGGCACCGGTGGGACTCGTTGACCTTGGACCGGGCGCACGGGATCGCGGACCTTCCAGGGATGCCGATGGAGCGTCCTGACCCGTCGGTGCCGGCCTCGACACTGGTGACCGACTACTACAACGCCTACGAGGAAAAGTTCGGGTTGGACGTGGTGCGACCCGCATCGGTGATCCGGGTCGAGTCGGACGGCGATGAAGACGACAGCGCGTTGCGCGCCACCGTCCTGGTCGGCGGGAAGTGCACCACGATCCGCACCTCCCTGCTGCTGAACGCGACGGGCACCTGGACCCACCCGCACATCCCGTACGTCCCCGGTATCGCCGACTTCTCCGGCCGCCAGCTCCACACCGTCGGCTACGTGCGCAAGGAGGACTTCGCCGGGCAGCGGGTGCTCGTTGTCGGGGGCGGGCTGAGCGCGGTGCAGTTCCTGCTGGAACTCAACGAACCGGGCGGGGCAGCCGGGACGATCTGGGCCACCAGGCGGCCGCCGAACTTCACCCCTGACCAGTTCGACCCACGCTGGGGCTACAAGGTCGAGGACCGTGTCCGTGAGGCGACGACACAGGGACGGCGTCCGGACTCGGTGGTGCGCAACACCGGCATCCCACCGTGGCCGGAGTACCTGCAGGGCATCTCGGACGGTGTGCTCGTCTCCCGCGGGATGATCACCCGAATCACCGCCCACGGCGTGGAATGGGGAGCCTCGTCCTCCTCGTCCTCCTCGTCCTCCTCGTCCTCCTCGGATGCTGCCCTGGCACAACCGGCCAGCTGGTCCCCCTATCCCGCCGGTCACGTCGAGGACGTCGACGTGATCTTCTGGAACACCGGCTTCCGGCCCGCGCTCACCCACCTCGCCCCGCTGCACCTGCGGGAACCCGGCGGCGGGATCACCATGACCGATGAGGTGACCGTAGCCAAGGACCCCCGCGTCCTGCTCGTCGGCTACGGATCCACCGCCTCGACGGTGGGTGCGAACCGTGCGGGGCGGACGGCGGGGCGTGCGGCGGCCCAGCGGTTAGCCTGACGCGCATGACTGCGACCTGGATCCTCGGCGTCCTCACCGTCCTGGTGGCGGGTTGGACGATCTGGCGGATCATCCGGGAACCCCGCAACTCCCGCAACGGCCTGCTGATCATCGCCACACTGTTCCTCGTGTGGCTCACCGCGCTGGCCAGTGAGCTGCAGGGCTACCCGGAGGATCGTTCTCCCTCACTGGTCATCGGCAGCGCCCTACTCATCGGTGTGCTGAGCATCATCGCGGCCGGCGTCTACCTGCTGATCAACGGTGCCGTGGTGATCCGACGCGAAGGGTTCAGCGCCGCGACCCTGGTACCCACAGTCTTCGGGGTCGGGCTGCTGGGGACCATCGCCAGTCTGTGACTGGGGCCCGCCTGCTGAGCAGCGGCCCGGTGGAGCACATACTGACCGCCCAGATCCTGCTCTTCATCGTCGCACCCCTGGCCGCGCTGACCGTCGCCATGATCCTCGTGCAGCTCATCGCATTCACGGTCTACGCCATCCTCTACGCCGGATCACCC
>DGYFI06202__coassemble_1352_pt1 | contig 11126 bp, 10 predicted proteins | sample DGYFI06202__metabat2_high_PE_029 | metagenome-assembled genome bin DGYFI06202 | reverse complement strand
GCCGTCGGCCGGATGGTCCATGTCCCCGTGGTCCCCGTGGTCCCCGTGGTCCCCGTGGTCCCCGTGGTCCCCGGTCGTCTCGTGTGCCCCGTGGTCCTCGTGTGAGGTGTCGGAATCCTCGTCCGAGGAGCAGGCGGTGAGGGTGAGAGTGCTGGCGATGGCCCCTGCGGCCAGGGCGCCGAAGAGTCGCTTGCGCATGGTGGTGTCCTTTCCGGTGTCGCGTATCTGTATACCCCCTCGGAGTATACCAACGTGCGCCGGGTGCCACCCCTGATCGGGCGGGGCACAGCGCGGGAGGTTTCGGTTCCGGGGGGTGCAAGAGGAGCAAAAAACCACGACCCAGAACCGAAAACTCGTTGACTCGTGCATCCCGCACATACAGCAACCCCGCTGGTCACCTCGAGTTACTCAAGTGACCAGCGGGGTTGTTACGCAGCGTCGCTGTGCGACAAGCTACGCGGCATCGTTAAGCGAGGCCCCGTGCGGCGATGCCTACAGCGGGGACACCTCGGCGATGGCATGCAGTGTCTCCAGCTTGGAGGCCTTGCGCAGCTGCACCGACCAGGTGCCGGACTGGCTACCGGCGTTGTCCGGGGTCTGTGCAGAGAAGAAGGCGACCTTCGTCGGCAGCACGACCGGCTTGGCGAACTCGACGGCGAAGCGTCCGGCGGCAGGGAGGTGGCCCTCCAGGCTGCCGAGGATCTTCGCTGCCGACCACATGCCGTGGGCGATGGTCGCCGGGAAACCGAAGGCCTTCGCACCCAGGCCGGACACGTGGATCGGGTTCTTGTCGCCCGAGGCGTCTGCGTAGGCCTTGATGACCGATTGGTCGGCGGACCAGGTGGCCGTCGGGGTCGGGTCCGCGGGGATCTCCGGACGCTCGAAGAGGTTGCCGGTGTCCTCCTCACGCTCGGCGACGGTGGTATCGGCCGAGGAGGACAGCTTGGCACCCTTGGCGAGGAAGCCGGAGGTCTGGGTCCACACCGGGGCGTCGGACGCAGTGTCCTCTCCGTCCCCACCATCGACGAAGATCTCGGTGACCATGTCGATCAGCAGGCCCTTGCGGTGCTTGCGCAGGTTCGTCGCGTGGGTGCGGATCCGCAGCTCATCGTCGACGGTCAGCGGGCGGGTCTGCTCGATGACGTTGGTCAGGTGCACCGCGCCGACGGCGTTGAAGGGGAAGTCCGGGGTGGACATCACCTTCATGGCCAGCGGGAAGGACAGGACGTACGGGTAGGTGTACGGCAGCTCGTTGCCCAGCCGCTGGTCCGTGGCGGCGGTGAAGGCCGCGAGGTGGGCGATATCGACCTTCACACCCGAGACCTCGAAACCGGTGGCCGGATCGGTCTTCGCCGAACGCTTCGCACCGATCACCGGGGCCAGGTCCTTGGCGGCACCCTTGTACTCGGTCATCAGATCCGGGATGGAGGAGAGTTCCTTGTAGGTGACAGTCATGGTGGATTCCTTCTGGTCAGGTGCGAAGCTTAGGCGCCCAGCAGGTTCTGGCCGCAGACGCGGACGGTGTTGCCGGTGACGGCATTGGAGGCGTTGCCGGCGAAGAAGGCGATGGTCTCGGCGACGTCGACGGTCTGGCCACCCTGTGCCAGGGAGTTCAGGCGACGACCGACCTCACGGGTACCGAACGGCATCGCGTCGGTCATCGCGGTCTCGATGAAGCCGGGGGCCACGGCGTTGACGGTGATGCCCTTGTCAGCCAGCTCGACGGACAGGGAGTCGACCAGGCCCACGACGCCGGCCTTGGTGGTGGCGTAGTTGGTCTGGCCACGGTTACCGGAGATACCGGCCATCGAGGACACACCCACCACGCGACCGCCGTCGGCGAGGCCACCGTTGGCCAGCAGGGCCTCGGTGATACGCACCGGGGCGACGAGGTTGATGTTCTGGACCATGTTCCAGCGGCCCTCGTCCATGTTGGCGAGCAGCTTGTCGCGGGTGACACCGGCGTTGTGGACGATGATGTCGATCTGGCCGCCGTGGCGCTGCTCGGCGTGCTCCTTGATCTTGTCGGCAGCGTCAGCGGCGGTGACGTCCAGCGGCAGGGCGGAACCCTTGACCTTGTTGGCGGTGTCGGCGAGGCCCTCACCAGCGGCGGGGATGTCGACGCAGACGACCTTCGCACCGTCACGGGCCAGCACCTCGGCGATAGTGGCGCCGATGCCACGGGCGGCACCGGTGACCACGGCGATCTTGCCGGCCAGCGGCTCGTCCCAGGACTCCGGGGCGTCCGAGGTGCCGGCGGTGACGCGGATGACCTGGGCGTCGACGAAGGCGGACTTGCCGGACAGCAGGAAGCGCAGCGTGGACTCGGTGCCGGAGAGGTCCTCCCCGATTTCGGGGGCGACGTAGACCAGCTGGGCGGTCGCGCCGCGACGCAGCTCCTTGGCGATGGAGCGGGTGAAGCCCTCCAGGGAACGCTGGACGATGTGCTCGTCGCGGTCCTCCACCAGTTCGGGGGTGGTGCCGATGACGATGATGCGGGCGGAGGGCAGCAGCTTGCGCATCTGCGGGTTGAAGAAGTCGTAGAGCTGGTGCAGGTCCTCGGGCCTGGTGATGCCGGTGGCATCGAAGACCAGGGCGGCGCGCTTGGCGTCGGTACCAGCATCGATGAACTGGTAGTCACCGGTCAGCAGCGGCTCGATGCCGGCGGCGACGCGGCCGGCGCCACCCAGGACGACCGGGCCGTCCAGGGCGGGCTCGCCCTTCTTGTAGCGGCGCAGCTTCTCACCCTGCGGAACACCGAGCTTGCCTGCCAGGCCGGAGTTGACGACCTGGTCGAGCAGGCCCTTGTTGGAAGACAATGTAGTGATCTCCTTGTGTCGTGGATGTGTCGTAGATCCGTTACTCGAAAGCGTACCCTGCGGCCGCTCGAACAATGTATGTTCCTATTCGTACCCTAGTGTGTGACGCGGTACCATGTCAGGTAAATCCGTGACGCGGACTACACAACCGGCATCGCGGTCCCCGAACACACGACAACGACGATGGAGATACATCCCGCCATGACTTCCACCCCGCGCAAGGTCGCCATCCTCGGCGGCAACCGCACCCCCTTCGCCCGCTCGAACAAGGAGTTCTCGAGCGCCTCGAACCAGGACATGCTGACCGCCGCCATCGACGGTCTCGTGGCCCGCTTCGGTCTGCAGGACGAGCAGCTCGGCCTGGTCGTCGCCGGTGCCGTGCTCAAACACGCCCGTGACTTCAACATGACCCGCGAGGTCGTCCTCGGCTCCGCGCTGGACTCCCAGACCCCGGCCTTCGACCTGCAGCAGGCCTGCGGCACCGGCCTGGCTGCCGCCGTACAGGTCGCCGACGCGATCGCCCTGGGCCGCATCGACTCCGGCATCGCCGGCGGTACCGACACCACCTCGGACGCCCCGTTGGCCGTCAACGACGAGCTGCGCAAGACCCTGATCAAGGTCAACAACGCCAAGTCCACCGGTGAGATGGTCAAGCTGCTGGGCACCGTCCGTCCGTCCCAGATCGCCCCGGAGCAGCCGCAGAACGGTGAGCCCCGCACCGGGCTGTCCATGGGTGACCACGCCGCCATCACCGCCCGTGAGCTCGGCGTCTCCCGTGAGGACCAGGACCAGCTGGCCGTCGAGTCCCACCAGAAGCTGGCCGCCGCCTACGACGCCGGCTTCTTCGATGACCTGGTCACCCCGTTCCTCGGCGTGCAGCGCGACACCAACCTGCGCCCGGACTCGAACGTGGAGAAGCTGTCCACCCTCAAGCCTGTCTTCGGCAAGAAGGACGCCGCCGCCCACGGCACCCAGGCCACCATGACCGCCGGTAACTCCACCCCGCTGACCGATGGTGCGTCCGCCGTGCTGCTGGGCACCGAGGAGTGGGCCGCCGAGCACAACCTCCCGGTCCGTGCCTACCTGGTCGACTCCGAGACCGCCGCGGTCGACTTCCTGCACGGCCACGACGGCCTGACCCCGGACGGCCTGCTGATGTCCCCGACCTACGCTGTCCCGCGTCTGCTGGAGCGTAACGGGCTGACCCTGCAGGACTTCGACTTCTACGAGATCCACGAGGCCTTCGCTTCCCAGACCCTGGCCACCCTGCAGGCATGGGAGTCCGAGGAGTACTGCCGCGAGCGTCTCGGCCTGGATGCCCCGCTGGGCTCCATCGACCGCGCGAAGCTGAACGTCAAGGGTTCCTCCCTGGCCGCCGGCCACCCCTTCGCCGCCACCGGTGGACGTATCCTCGCCACCGCCGCGAAGACCCTCGAGGAGAACGGCGGCGGCCGTACCCTGATCTCCATCTGCGCTGCAGGTGGCCTGGGCATCACCGCCATCGTCGAGCGCTAGTCGAGCGCTAGTCGAGCGCTAGTCCGGCTTCACGAACGACCCCACGGGGAGGAAACGCACTGTTTCCCCGTGGGGTCGTTGTCGTCGGAGGGCCGCTGGACGGTTATCCGAGCACCGCGTCCAGGTCGGTGCGGAGCATGGCGGTGTTGTAGCCAGACCAGGTGGTCGCGACGAAATAGAGCTTTCCATCGTCCTCGGGCGCCTGGTGCGGCAGCATGAACGCGCCGTAGGCGTCCGGTACCTGCAGCTTCGAGATCACCGTACGCTTCGGTCCCCAGGGGCCGGTGGGGTAGGCGGACTCGCGCAGGACGATCCCCTCCGTGGATTCGTACATCGCCAGCCAGCTGCCGCGGTGTTCGTTGTACTGCACGGACAGTTCTGACACCCGTCCGTCGATGACGATGGCCGCCTGCGACGGGGCATCGGTCCAGGAGGAGCCGTCCCAGTATCCGGCCTTCGACCAGTCGGGGAAGTTCTCCGGGGTGAAGCGGGCCAGACGCGCAGATCCGTCGCGGCCATTGGGGGTCCCGTAGACGTAGACATGATCGTCCGCCTGTGACGCCGGGTTCTTCGCCATGGCGGTCATCTGGAAGTTCTGGTCGCCAGAGCGGTGTGCGGGAAGCTGGGGCAGCCGGGGGTCTGTCGAGGGTGAGCTGTTCGTGCGGGTGGATTCGTCGACGGGGGTGAAGGTGCGGCCACCGTCCTCTGAGACCACGGTCTGGGCGTAGTTCGTGGTCCACTGACCTGCCTGTCCCCAGGACCGTACGGACATGAAGTCGACGTACTGGTGCCCACCGACCTCGATACCGGAGGTCGGGATCTTCGTGTGCTCCACGCCGGGTACCTTCAGCGAACGGGGGAGGAACTCACCGGATGTCTGCCCGTTAGCGGTGCCGTCGATGAGGAGTCCGTCGGTGGGGTCGGTGTCCCGTGAGCTGAACAGCGCATTGGAGTGCCACCCATTGCTGCTGGTCTTACAGGTGAAGCTGTCGCCGAAGGCGATCAGGGTAGTTCCGTTTCCGGCATCCCACATGAAGCCGAGATCGGTCGAGGCCAGGCCGAGTGCCGCTGTGTTGTCGGGGCTGTTCGGGCCGGTCACCATGTACATCGACTCGGTCGGTCCGGACAGTGAAGGCAGGTCGAAGGGGGTCCCATTAGACCAGGATGGTCCCACAGACCCGAGCGCCTGGGAGCTTCCGGAGGTGGAGGACCCCGGTAGTGACCCGGTTCCGGAACTCAACAGGGCGGCGGCGCGGTCGATCTGGCCGGGCGTGTAGCTGTCGCACGGGGCGGCGTGGGCGGTACCGGAGCCGGGGCCGGCCACGGTCAGTACCGTACCGAGGACGGCGGCGGCGAGTACTGATGCGGTGACACTGCGCGCAGGGATGGGGTTCAAGGGGGACTCCTCATGTGAAGTTTTGTCGATATCAGTATAGTTCAACCGCATGAACACAACCCGGTACGGTATCGCGGCCATGCTGACGGCCGGTGCGCTGCTCGCACCAGCCGCCCTGGCAGATGCGGCAGAGGACACAGCTACTGCCGACACCACTGAAACGGTCCCCGATCTTCCGGAGCTGCAGGGGGTGGACGGCTCCGCCGGAAGCCTGCTGAACAACAATCTCGGCACGGGTGACCAGTTGTTCTGTGCCGAACTGGGTGCACAGCTTGCAGAGCTGTCGGAACAGTGGAACCTGCACCGCATCGCCCATGAGGTCGCTGTGGGCGACGGGGATGACGCAGCGGCCGCCGCCACGCGTGCGGCAGCGAACACGGTGCGGTTGGTGTTCACCAACGCCAACGCGGCTAACCTGCAGTGCCTCACTGCCGCACATGCTGCCCTGACCTCGTCACCGTCCGGATCCTTTGCTGCATAGCCCCTGACCGCACCGTCCGACTAGTCTGGGGGCCATGCGCATTATCGGTCTGACAGGTGGAATCGGTTCCGGCAAGACAACGGTGGCCGAGCGGCTGCGGCAGAAGGGGGCGTTCATCGTGGACGCCGACAAGGTCGCCCGTGAGGTCGTGGAGCCCGGCCAGCCGGCACTGGCTGAACTCGCCGAGGCCTTCGACGGGGTGATCACCGCCGAGGGCGTCCTCGACCGTGCGGAACTTGCCCGGCAGGCCTTCGCCACCCCGGAAGCCACCCAGCAGCTCAACAACATCACCCACCCGCGAATCCGGGAACGCACCGACGAACTCTTCGCCACCGCCCGTGAGGAAGGACGCGAGGTCGTCGTCTACGACATGCCTCTGCTCATCGAGAACGGGGAGACCGAGACTGTCGACACCGTGCTCGTCGTCGACACCCCCGACGAGACCCGCGTGAGCCGTCTCGTCGATTCCCGTGGACTGGACGAGGACGACGCCCGCCGTCGCATCGCCGCCCAGATCGACCGTGACACCCGCCTCGCCGCCGCAGATGTGGTGCTGGACAACTCCGGGGACGTCGAGGCACTCATCGACCAGGTCGACCGCTTCTGGGAGCAGGTGCAGGCGTAATGGCCTTCGCCGCAGAACATCCCGTCCTCTCCGAGTCCGAGTTTCGCCCGGTCGGCGAGGTCGAGCGCTCCGATGACCGCTTCGAGGTCGTCAGTGACTATGAACCAGCCGGTGACCAACCAGCGGCGATCAAGGAGCTCGACGAACGCCTCAACCGGGGTGAGCGCGACGTCGTCCTGATGGGTGCCACCGGTACAGGTAAGTCGGCCACCGCCGCCTGGCTGATCGAGCAGCAGCAGCGTCCCACCCTGGTCATGGCCCCGAACAAGACGCTGGCCGCCCAGCTCGCCAATGAGCTGCGCAGCCTGCTGCCGAACAACGCCGTCGAGTACTTCGTCAGCTACTACGACTACTACCAGCCCGAGGCGTACATCGCGCAGACGGACACCTACATCGAGAAGGACTCCTCGATCAACGACGACGTGGAGCGCCTGCGCCACTCCGCGACGTCCAACCTGCTGTCCCGGCGGGATGTGGTGGTCGTGTCCTCGGTGTCCTGTATCTACGGCCTGGGTACCCCGCAGTCCTACCTCGACCGGTCGGTGGTGCTGAAGGTCGGGGAAGAGGTCGAACGCGACCGTTTCCTGCGGCTGCTCGTCGACATCCAGTACGACCGCAACGACGTCTCCTTCACCCGTGGTGCCTTCCGCGTCAAGGGGGACGTTGTCGACATCATCCCCGCCTACGAGGAACTGGCGGTGCGCGTCGAGTTCTTCGGCGACGAGATCGACAGTCTCTTCTACATCCACCCGCTGACCGGGGACGTCCTGCGCGAGGTCGAGGAGATCCGGATCTTCCCGGCCACCCACTACGTCGCCGGTCCGGAGCGCATGGAGAAGGCGATGGACGACATTCGCGAGGAGCTGGAGCACCGCGTCGCCGACCTGGAGAACCGCGGCAAGCTGCTGGAGGCCCAGCGGCTGCGGATGCGCACCGAGTACGACCTGGAGATGATCCAGCAGGTCGGCTACTGCTCCGGTATCGAGAACTACTCCCGCCACGTCGACCAGCGTGAAGCCGGCTCCGCTCCGGCCACCCTGATCGACTACTTCCCGGACGACTACCTGACGATCATCGACGAGTCTCACGTGACCGTCCCGCAGATCGGCGGCATGTTCGAGGGCGACATGTCCCGCAAGCGTAACCTGGTCGACTTCGGATTCCGGCTGCCCAGCGCTCTGGACAACCGACCGCTGACCTGGGAGGAGTTCGACGACCGCAAGGGTCAGGCGGTGTACATGTCCGCCACCCCCGGCGACTACGAGATGGCCGCGGCCGGCGGCGAGTTCGTGGAGCAGGTGATCCGCCCCACCGGGCTGGTCGACCCGCAGGTCGAGGTGCGTCCCACCGAGGGACAGATCGACGACCTCATCGAGCAGATCCGGCAGCGGGTCGAGAAGCAGGAGCGTGTGCTGGTCACCACGCTCACCAAACGGATGGCCGAGGATCTCACCGACTACCTGCTGGAGCACGGGGTGCGGGTGCGCTACATGCACTCCGACATCGACACGTTGAAGCGTGTGGAACTACTGCGCCAGTTGCGCCTGGGCGAGTATGACGTACTCGTCGGCATCAACCTGCTGCGTGAGGGCCTCGATCTGCCCGAGGTGTCGCTGGTGGCGATCCTCGACGCGGACAAGGAGGGCTTCCTGCGCTCGGAGCGTTCGCTGGTGCAGACCATCGGACGTGCCGCCCGAAACGTCTCCGGCGAGGTGATCATGTACGCCGACAAGGTCACCGACTCGATGCAGTACGCCATCGACGAGACCGAGCGCCGCCGTGCCAAGCAGATCGCCTACAACGAGGAACACGGTATCGACCCGCAGCCGCTGCGGAAGGCCATCGCCGACATCCTCGACCAGGTCTACGAGAACCGCGCGGAGGGTGACGGTGCAGGGGGCGCTGGTGGAGAGGACGCTGCGGCGTCCGGCTTCGGCGCGGACGTCAACGTCGCCGAGGGCGCGTCCGGCGCGTCCGCGGTCACCGGACAGGACACCGGGGAGATGGCGCGTCCGCAGCTGGAGAAGCTCATCGCCGACCTGACGTCCCAGATGCAGGACGCGGCCCGTGAGTTGAAGTTCGAGCTCGCCGGACGGCTCCGCGACGAGATCGCGGACCTGAAGAAGGAACTGCGAGGGATGATCGAGGCGGGTCTCTAGGTGCGGTAGTCTTTGGGGAGGAACGGATAACCTCCGAAGTCACACGAACACCACAAAGAGCACCATAAAGGGGATGGCAGTGAGCGAGTTCACCACCTACGGGACCATCGTCGTCGGTACGGACGGTTCGGAGTCGTCCCTGCTGGCGGTACGTCGGGCAGCGGCGCTGGCCGCAGCCTTCGATGCCCGTCTCGTGATCGGTTGCGCGTACTACCGGGATGCTGATGCAGCGGTGAAGGCCGTGCGCATGGATTCCAAGACGGTGGTGGGAAACGACCCCGCCCACGAGAACTTGCAGAGCGCCGTCGCAGCGGCCCAGGAGGTCGGCGCGAAGGACGTGGTCACCGCCGTCAAGGAGGGCTCGCCGGTGGAGGCGCTGATGGGCATCGTCACCGATGAGTCCGCGGACCTGCTGATCGTCGGTAACCGGGGTATCAACTCACTGACCGGACGGCTGCTCGGCTCGGTGCCGGCGGACGTCGCCCGCCAGTCTGACTGCGACGTGATGATCGTGCACACGGTGTAGTTGGGCTGAGGTTGTCAGGGCTGCCGGGGCCTCTGCGGGTTCGTCGAGCCACAGTCGGATTTCGGAGATCTCTACGGGCTGGGGACGTTGCCAGGGCCAACGGTCAGGATCGGCGACCGATAGCCCGGCGTTGAGGGTGATCCGTATGTTCGTCCCCTCGCCGGTGCCCAACGTCAGCACTCCGTCGTCAACTGTTGCCTGGTCGGTATCGTAACGTCGATCGCGGGCACAGTCCCGGATCATCGACCACGGCAATTCGGCCAGGACCCGCCCACCACGCCGGAGAACCAGGGAGTCTCTGTCGAGATAGTGGGGGTAGGTTTTCTGTCGCCCGAGCATCGCCCACAAGATCATCAGTGAGTAGACCGACGCGATCGCCAGGATGATGCGCAGCTCTTACCATGGGACGAGGAGCTCGACCGCGGTGATCTCAATGACTGTCGCCACAGAGATGGCACCAGGAAGGAACCACACGCCGGTGGTGGCGGGCATGGGCGTGGCACCATCCGGGACGATGAGACGGCCACGGATGAGGTACCAGAAGCCCCGCCACAGACGTGCCTCCGCCTTGCCCACCCGCACCGCAGGGTGCCTGGACAGGAACCTCAGTACGCTGGTCAGGGTGCTCACCGGGACCTCCGCGCCGGCTCCATGTGTTTCACCAGGTCAGTGAGGACTGTTCTCTGGGCACCGGTGGTCGGGATGTTTGTCGTCGCCAGGGGCACGTCGCCGTCGAGCAGGGTGTCGGGGAGCCCGCCCAGGACGCCGTCATCGATGGAGCGGATCATCACGTCCCGGAGATGCGCAACGGCGGGGTAGTCGGGAGAATCGGGGGAGGCGGATGACTCGGTGTAGCTGGCCAGGGTAGACCACGCCGCCAGCCCGTCGAGGGTCGCAGACCGCCGCTCGTCGACCAGGGTTCGGCGGAGAAGTTCCCAGGTCTCCGGGGTGGCGACCCCTGCGTCGGCCATCAGCTGCAACCCCTGGAGGTCCTGGTCGAGGAGTTCCGCTAGCGTTCCGTGCTCGTCATGGTCCGTGACCCATCGCCGAAGGTCGGTGATGAGTGCCTGGATGTCGGTCGGGATGCCCGAGGTTCCACCTTGCATTGCGAACAGGCGGCCCCGCTGGTGGTGCAGGCGGGTGATCTCCTTGTCGACATTGTCCAGTGCGTCCTGCACGATGTCGGCTCGGACGGACGTGTCCCTGGTGAGCACACCGTGCAGGGTGGCGGCGGGGATGCCGGCGTCCGTCAGGGTGCGGAGTTTCAACAGGAGGGCGACGTCTGACAGTTGGTAGTAGCGCACCATCCGTGGGGAACATCCTGCTGCCGCGGCTTCATCGCTGATCTTCATGACCCCGTCGTGCACCTTGTCAGCGTGACAAGGTCAAGGCCGGGGGCAGAGGTGCCAACCCGTGGCCTCAGCCCACTTCTCCGCCCGCGTCATGATCTCGGCAATCAGCGGTCCCTTACGGTCGTTGTAGACAGCCATGTCCTCCCAGGTGCGCCCGGACAGGGACAGCTTCAACTCCCCGTAGGCTTCCCGGTCGGCGAGGTTCTGTGGCCCGGAATCCCGCAGCCAGTCGCGGAACAGCGGGTGTCGACGT
>DGYFI06202__coassemble_1283_pt1 | contig 11589 bp, 10 predicted proteins | sample DGYFI06202__metabat2_high_PE_029 | metagenome-assembled genome bin DGYFI06202 | reverse complement strand
GCACCCTGAACCAACTACGCACCATGCTCCGCCTGCTGCGGGAACGCGACACCGAGGGTGAGCGCCGCGTCCTACCGGATCGTCCAGGAGTCGCTGACCAATGTGCTGCGCCACTCCCACGCCACCCGGGTGCGGGGCTCGGCGCACATTCAGGACGCCACGCTGGTGGTCACGGTGGCTGACAACGGTGGTGGCGGTGACACCGGTGACCGTAGCGGTGGTGGCTCGCTCGGCCACGGGGTCACCGGCATGGCCGAACGGGTGCGGGTCCTCGGCGGGACGTTCACCACCTATTCCACCGGCACCACCAGCCCTGCCGGATTCACCGTCACCGCGAGGATTCCGGCAAGGTTGGAACCATGATCCGTATCGTGCTCGTCGACGACCAGGAACTCGTCCGCGCCGGACTACGCCAACTCGCCCAACGCGACGGTGACATCGAGGTCGTGGCTGAAGCCGCCGATGGGGAAGTGGGCGTCAGCCTGGTCCGGCAGTATCGGCCTGATGTGGTGTTCATGGACATCCGCATGCCACGGATGGACGGCATCGCCGCCACGGAACGCATCGTCGCAGACCCGGACCTTGCCGAGGTACGGGTACTGGTGTTGACCACCTTCGACGAGGACCGTGACGTCCTCGCCGCGATCCACGCCGGGGCGTCCGGCTACCTGCTGAAGGACATCTCGCCGGTGGACCTGCGCGCGTCGATCCGTTCCGTCGACGCCGGGGACGGGAGGTGCTGGAACGGGTGGGGCACGGTGAGACCAACGCCGAGATCGGCGCGCACCTGCACATCAGCCCGGCGACCGCGAGGACCTGCGTCAGCAGGCTCCTGTCGGAACTCCACGCCCGGGATCGCTCGCAACTTGTCGTCCTGGCCTACGAATCCGGACTCGTCACCCCTGGGGGACGGTGACGTCGGAATCCTCCGCACTGGCGGTGGTCGGGGCGTCCGACTTCTTCAACGTCCGACGGCGCCACACCAGCAGGGCGACACCGAAGATGTACATGGTCACGCTGAACAGCATGGCCGGCGCAGCGATCTCGGTCGAGCCGATGACCGACAGGGCGATCACCATCGACATCGTCGAGTTGCGTAGACCGTACTCGACGGCCAGAGCGACCTTGTCCTCCGCCGGACGCTTCAGCATTGCACCGACCGCCCAGCCGGTGGCCATCACCAGGGCGTTGAAGATGAGGACAGCGAGGCCAACCTCGCCGATCAGCGGGCCCAGCTCATCGCCGAGATCGATGACCAGGAAAGTGAACACGCCGACCAGGACGACCACGCCGACGACCGCGATGATCTTCTCCAGCTTCGCGGCGATGCACTCCGATTTCGCCCGGATGAACATACCGATGATCACCGGCACGCCGACAACACCGACGACCAGTCCGATCGCCTCGCCCGGGGGGACGGTGACCGTTCCGACATCACCGGTGACGTCCTCGAACAGGCGCACGGTGATCCATACCCACAGCGGCAGGGTGGCCATCATCAGGATCGAGGTGATCACGGTCAGCACGATGGACAGCGGGACATTGCCCTTGGCCAGATACGCGAACAGGTTCGTGGTGACACCGCCAGGGGCGGCGGCGAGCAGCATCAAGCCGACAGCCAACACAGGGGAGAGATTGAGAACGAACGCCAGCGACAGGGCAATGAGCGGGACGACCACCACCTGACCGATCAGCCCCCAGGTGACGGTGGATGTGGAATTCACGCTGCGCCTGAACTGGGTGGGGGTGAGGGTGAGGCCGATGCCCACCATGATCACGGCGAGGCCGATAGGCAACAGTTGTGCGCCGATTCCATCCTGCATGTCTGACTCCCTGGGTTGGTGAACGGCGTTAGGTCGCCGATGGCAGGAAGTTTAGGGGGAGAAAAGGTCCCATAAGTGTGATTCGCAAAACAAAGACTGAGGCAGTGTGAGGTAGGTCGTAGGCGGCGTGTGCCGGGTGCAGACAGAGGGCATATCATCTGTGTGACGATATGCCCTCTGGCCTGCTGGTACTCACTGTGGGGCCAGCGGGGCTTGAACCCGCGACCAGCGGATTATGAGTCCGCGGCTCTAACCAACTGAGCTATAGCCCCGTGCGCTTATTTAAGCACAGGCCTGTGGCACAACTGTCGGGTGGGTGGTTGGGGCGAGGGGAGCGACAGTGAATCATGTCGGTGTAGTTCCGGTTGTCGCTGTTGCGGTGTTCTGGTGTCCATTTTCGTGTTCTTACCTGCAGATTTGATAGAACTCCGGTGTCTGGGTAGAGTATGTCCTCGTTGCCAGGGAGAGCTTCTTCCAGGACAGCAGAGACATTCCCTCATAGCTCAACGGCAGAGCATCCGACTGTTAATCGGAAGGTTACTGGTTCGAATCCAGTTGGGGGAGCAACACCATCCCCGGTGCGGAGACCTACGAAGGTCACCGCACCGGGGTCTTTCGTTGTGTGTTCCCCGTGTGGCCTCGTGTGCTCGCTGCGTTCTCACTCCCGCTCTCGGGTGGGCAGGAGGGGGTCGGACCACCCAGGAGTGGGAGTGAGAGCGAGGAGGGGGCGCGTCGGCGTCAGAAGGCCGACCATAGGCGGTCGTTGAAGCCGTCCCAACGCTGCTTCGCCCAGTCCCCGAAGGGACGGTTGGCCAGGACGACAGCCGCGCGTCCGGTAGGCCGGTGGAACCACAGGAAGGTACCGGCCTGGCCGAAGTGGCCGGCGACCTCGGCGGGCATGCTGTCCGGCAGCCAGTGCGGCGACTTCTCCCCGTGCAGCTCCATGCCCAGGCCCCAGGGGCAGGGGCGCTGCGACCCGTAGCCGGGGACCACACCGTCGAGTTCGGGGAACTGCGGGGTCAGCGCCTCGTCCCACAGCTCCTCGGAGATCAGCGTGGGGGAGAGAAACTCTGCGGCCAACACCGCCAGGTCGCCCAGCCGGGCACCGAACCCGTGACCTGCCGAACCGGACAGGTGGACGTCGATGCCCAACGGCTCGCAGAGCCCTTCGCGGACGTAGGTGAAGAACGGGATGCCGGTCGAGGACACCAGGTCGGCGAGGATGTCGAAACCGGCAGAGGAGTAGATCCGGCGACTGCGGGCCGGTTTCTCCTGCGCCCGGGAGTGCATGCCGACCCCGGAGGCGTGGCTGAGCAGTTCACGCACCGTTACGTCCTGCGGTGCGTCCACCGTTGTGCCGTACTCTGCGGCGATGTCGTCCACGGTGTCATCAAGGTCGAAGGCACCTTCCTCCACGGCGATGAGCACGCTGTAGCAGGTGATGAGTTTGCTGACGCTGGCCAGGGCGAACAGCCGGTCAGCGTCGCCGTGCAACACGGGCCCGTCTACGTCGGTCGTGACGACCGCGGCGCCTACGGTGCCTACCGGCCATTCGTCGACCTCGGCGAGGACTCCAGTGATTCCGTCGGCGGACATGGCGCTCACTCGCCGGTGCTGGTGCGCGCCTCGATGAACCGCACGATGTCCTTGACGGTACGTGCAGCGTCGATGTCCTCTTCCTCGATACGTACGTGGAAGGCGTCCTCGATGCGGATGACGACGTCGATGCGCGACACCGAGTCGATGTGGAGGTCGTCGGTGATGTTGCTGTCGAGTTCGATCTCCTCGACGTCCACCCCGGTGGCCTCCTCGATGATCACCGCGATCCGGGTCGCGGTGTCCATCGCGGTGTTGCGGGCGTCCCGGGCGCTCCGGCCGGGCGCTGCCGCGGAGTCGGCGTCGTCAGAGCCAGTGAGTTTTCCGGCCAGCTTCTGCTGTGCCTCGGGGGAGATCTCCAACGCTTCTACGGCCTTTCGCGTCTACCGCCGACACCTGTGAGGTATCGGTGAGTGGGGGCAGGGTTCTCCGATCCACTCTAGCAGCGCAGGACTCGCAGGCAGGGTTCGCAGGTAGGGCCCGCAAGCCCTACCCGCGACCTATGCCTTCGTCGGGTCGGTGAGGTTGAACTCCTCGGCGATGGCGCGCACGTCGTTCCAGGAGTACTGGTGGGCGCGGGCCAGGGCGGAGAGCACGGCCACCACGATTGACTCGGCATCGGAGTTGAAGTAGCGCCGGGCCGCTGCGCGGGTGTCGGAGAACCCGAAACCGTCGGTGCCCAGGGTGGTGTACTCGCCTGGGACGTAGGCCCGGATCTGTTCCGGCAGGTCGGTGGCGAAGTCGGAGACGCCGATGAACGGGCCGGAGGCGTCGTCCAGCAGGTGGGTCACGAAGGGCTTCGGGATCACTCCGTCGGGGTGGCGCAGCTCCTCCTTGGCCTGGGCAGCGCCCTCGCGGGCCAGCTCGGTCCAGGAGGTCACCGAGTACAGCGCAGCGCGCACACCGAAACGGTCCTGCAGCATCTCCTTGGCGCGGATGGCCTCGGTGACACCGACACCGGAGGCCAGGATATTCGCCTCGAGCTCGGACTCCGGGGCGTCACCGACGTCACCTGCGGAGTTCTCGCCGGTGCCGATCAGCTTGTCGGCGGGGGAGTACAGGTAGATGCCCTTGAGCAGGCCCTCGACATCCATGTCGTCCGGGGCGGCCGGCTGGTGCACCGGCTCGTTGTAGACGGTCATGTAGTAGATGACGTTCTCGCCGGGGCTGTTCTCTCCGCCGGAGCCTTCGCCGTACATGCGCTGGATTCCGTCGCGCATGATGTAGGCGATCTCGTAGGCGAAGGCGGGATCCCAGGAGACCACGGCCGGGTTGGTCGACGCCAGCACGGGGGAGTGCCCGTCCATGTGCTGCAGACCTTCGCCGGTCAGGGTGGTGCGTCCGGCGGTCGCGCCGATGAGGAAACCGCGGGCCATCTGGTCGGCGGCGGCCCAGATGCCGTCGCCGGTGCGCTGGAAGCCGAACATCGAGTAGAAGATGTACAGCGGGATCATCGGCTCGCCGTGGGTGGCGTAGGACGTTCCGGCGGCGGTGAAGGATGCCACCGCACCGGCCTCGTTGATGCCTTCATGCAGGATATGGCCCTGCTCGGACTCCTTGTAGGACAGCATCAGGTCGGCGTCGACCGGGGTGTAGTTCTGACCGTGGTTGTTGTAGATCTTCAGGGTCGGGAACCAGGCGTCCAGACCGAAAGTGCGGGCCTCGTCCGGGATGATCGGGACAAGGCGCTTCTTGATCTCCGAGTCGCGCATCAGGTCCTTGAGGGCACGGACCAGGGCCATCGTGGTGGCGACTTCCTGGGATCCGGATCCCTTGAGCACGCTGCGCATCGAGCCCTTGACCTCGGGCACGGCCAGGGGGGTGTAGCCGTGGCGGCGCTCCGGCAACGGCCCGCCGAGGTCCTTACGTCGCTCCAGCATGTAGCGCACCTCGGGGGACTCCGGGCCCGGGTTGTAGTAGGGAGGCAGGTAGGGGTCCTTCTCGAGCTCCTCGTCGGAGATCGGGATCTCCTGCTTGTCGCGGAACTGCTTGAGGTCCTCCAGGGCCAGCTTCTTCATCTGGTGGGTGGCGTTGCGGCCCTCGAAGTTGTGTCCCAGGCCGTAGCCCTTGATGGTGTGGGCCAGGATGACGGTCGGCTGGTCCTTGGTGTCCAGCGCCCGCTGGTAGGCGGCGAAGATCTTGCGGTAGTCGTGGCCACCGCGGCGCAGGGCGAAGATCTCCTCGTCGGTCATGTCCTCGACCAGCTTGGCGGTTTCCGGGCTGCGCTCGAAGAAGAACTTGCGCACGTAGGCGCCGTCCTTGGCCTTGAACGTCTGGTAGTCACCGTCGACGGTGGAGTTCATCACATCCACCAGGGCGCCGTCCTTGTCCTTGGCGAGCAGATCGTCCCACTCGCGGGCCCAGACGACCTTGATCACGTTCCAGCCCGCACCCCGGAAGAAGCTCTCCAGCTCCTGGATGATCTTGGTGTTGCCGCGGACCGGGCCGTCGAGACGCTGCAGGTTGCAGTTGATGACGAAGGTCAGGTTGTCGAGGTTGTAGAGGGCGGCCTGTTGGATCAGCCCGCGGGACTCCGGCTCGTCCATCTCACCGTCGCCGAGGAACGCCCAGGTGTGCTGCTGGGAGGTGTCCTTGAGGCCGCGGTCGTGCAGGTAACGGTCGAACCGGGCCTGGTAGATCGCGTTCATCGGGCCCAGTCCCATCGACACCGTCGGGAACTCCCAGAAGTCGGGCATACCGTGGGGGTGCGGGTAGGACGGCATGCCGTGCTCCGGCTTCGACTTCTCCTGACGGAAGGCGTCCATCTCCTCCTCGCTGAGGCGCCCCTCGAGGAAGGCGCGGGCGTACATGCCGGGGGAGGCGTGGCCCTGGAAGAAGATGTGGTCGCCACCGCCGGGGTGGTCCTTGCCGCGGAAGAAGTGGTTGAAGCCGACTTCGTAGAGTGCGGCGGCCGAGGCGTAGGTGGAGATGTGACCACCGACGCCGATCTCGGGCCGCTGGGCGCGGTGCACCATCACCGCGGCATTCCAGCGGATCCACCGCCGGTAGCGCTTCTCCATCGCCTCGTCGCCGGGGAACTCCGGTTCCATGGTGGTGGGGATGGTGTTGACGTAGTCGGTCGACAGCAGCGGGGGCAGGGCCACCCGCTGGGCCGAGGCACGTTCCAGCAGACGCAGCATCAGGTATCGGGCACGGTCGGGGCCAGCGTCACTGAGCAGGCCATCCAGGGAGTCCATCCACTCCTGGGTCTCGTCGGGGTCGGAGTCCCTGAGATAGGACGCCACGCCGTCGCGGATGTTCCTGAAGTTGCTGTCGGAGCGTCCGCTTCCTGATGGTGTTGTCGTCATGAAATTTCCTCCTGGGTGTGGAAAGGACCGGTGCCACGGTGGGAATGTGTGGTTCCGTGGCGGGAATTCGGTACCTGTCAGCACCCGATGTTACGGAAGTCCGGAACATGAAATATTTCGGCGATCACACCAAAAACGGTGGAAGTCTGGTCAACATCCGGTCCGTCACCTACTATTCACAAGTGATCGGTATGTGAATCTGCAGGTGGCACACGACGTGAGTCGCCAGTGGACGAGCGCAGCCGGACGGTTGGATGTCCAAGGTGACGGACCAGCTGGAGAAAATCACCCTAGATAAGGGTGGAATTAGTAATGACGACAGATTTAATTCGACGAAAGGTCAGGGAACCGCAAGTGGGAGACGCCTCCGGCGCAGCAGTGCACGAACAACAGGAATGGGCCAGCCTCATGGAGGTCACGGCTGACCAGGTCGTGCAGGAGCTTGGTTGGGACGAGGACGCCGACAGTGCCATCAGCGAAGCGCTGGAGGAGGCGATCGGGGAGGAGCTCCTGGACGAGGAGACCGACGAGATGGTCGACGTCGTCCTGCTGTGGTGGCGTTCCGACGACGGCGACCTGGTCGATGGTCTCGTCGACGCCACCCGCAACCTCGGAGAATCGGGCCGTATCTGGTTGCTGACCCCGGCGGCCGGTACCGACGGGACCGTCGAGCCCGGTGTCATCGCTGAGTCTGCCCAGGTCGCCGGCCTGGTGCAGACCAAGTCCACCCGTTTCGGTGAATGGCAGGGGGCCTGTCTGGTTCCCCGTGGGATGAAGCGCTAGAGTTCTAGCTGGACCACGGTTCACCATGCGTGCCTCCCCACGTTCCGCACGGTACGTGGACGGTGCAACGCGCATTTAGCTCAGCTGGAAGAGCAGCTGGTTTACACCCAGCAGGTCGGCGGTTCGAACCCGTCAGTGCGCACCATCTTTGACCAGCGACTTTCCTCGGCGATTCTGCCGTCGGGTCGCTGGTCTTCTGTATCTGCCCCGTCGTTGCCCCGTCGTTGCACTGGCGATGTGTGAGATGGCAGGGCAGCCATGGCTGGCGCCCCCGGGCAATCATGACCCGACCCCCGATGGGGGTGGTTGTGCGGATGCTGGTGGCTGGTCAACGGAGACATGGTCGACTAGCCTTGCCTAACTGAAAATAGGTGTAAATCCACATGCATCACGCCGGATCCCTGCGGGTCTGTGCGGGTCCATGTGATGACGTTGAAAGTGCACACTGTGAATTCAAGGAAGTCCCTGCGGCCCGCCCGCTCACTGCGCATCACCTCGGCCTCCGTTGTCGTCGCCACGCTGCCCCTGGTCGGAGCGGTCGCGCTGCCGGGCGTCGTGACGTCGGCTGCGGCAGAACCGGTCGTTGCCGAACAGGGGGCTGTAGCCGGTTCCGGGCAGATCTCCTCGGTTTCGCAGGGCACCTTGTCCTGGGGAATCAAGCAGTCCTTCCGTAACTACCTCACCGGGCCCATCGCCGGTGGTCACTGGAACCTCGACGGCATCGGGTTCACCGGCGGAGCCAAGACCGAGGACGGTGCCTTCCAGTTCTCCGCCGACCCGGCCGGAGCCCGGGTCCAGGGAGACGACGCCGACATCCCACTGAACGGCTCCATGACCCTCACCGGGCACGCCGGGCTGATCAACGTCACCCTGAGCAACCTCGAGATGCAGATCCGGGGTAACCAGGCGCAGCTGATCGCCGACGGTCGCTACCTCGCCGCGGACGTCGACGCGGTGGTCAGTCTTGCCGGCGGCCCGCCGGCCTTCAGCGGCGAGCCGGTCGCTACCTTCACCCTGGACGAGACGCTGTCCGAGGCAGGTGCCGCTTCCGGTGCGGCGACCGTGACCGGCGACAGCTGGATCCACGAGAACCTCAACAAGGCACTGCTCGGCAACTACGGTGCCGGCAAGAACGACGGTGACCGGTTCAGCCTGGACCTGACCACCACACCTGGTGGCGCCCAGGGCGTGGACAGCAGCGTGCAGATCGCCCGCTCGGCCGGGCAGTCGGAGGCAGCGGCACAGCCGGGCCCGCAGGCTGAGCAGGCCCCGGCGGCACAGCCCGCCCAGCAGGCACAGCCCAACACCCAGGGACAGGTCGCGGCCGCGACGACACCCACCACCGGCGTCTCCCAGTGTGGTGAGATCCAGTCGGCTTCCGTCGGCTGGGGCATCAAGCAGTCTTTCCGCAGCTACCTCAACGGCCCGATCGCCATGGGCGGTTGGAACCTCAACGGTGTCGGCTTCTCCGGTGACCCTCGTGGCCAGGGCACGTTCGACTTCACCGGCGACGCGGGTGCCGCGGCTCTCTCCGGGCAGGACGCCGACATCCCGCTCAACGGCTCGGTCAACCTGCACGGCCACTTCGGGGCCCTGGACATCACCCTGTCGAAGATGTCGGTGAAGGTCCGCGGCACCACCGCCCAGTTCATCGCCGACTACCGCTCCACCACGGTCAGTGGATTCACCCCGGGTGCCGAAGTGACCGGTGCCGACACCGGCTCCCAGGTGGCGATCGCAGAATTCACCCTGGACCAGCCGATCACCTCCGCCGGCTCCGGTGACATCACCCTGTCCGGCCCCGGATTCATCACCGCCGAGGGCAACAAGGCCTTCGGCGGCAACTACGGCGAGGGCAACAACGAGGCCGACCCGCTCAACGTCACCCTGGCGACCGACGGTAACGATTGCGCCAGCGGAGCAGGGGAGCGCCTCGGCGCCCTGGACGCCGCCACCCCGGCCACCGGAGGTGGAGCTGCCGCAGGAGTCGGCGCCGTCGACACCGGCTCAGGTAACCCGGACCTTGGCGTGACCGCACCCCGGGTCACCGGTGTGGCCAACGACAGCGAGAATTCCTGTGAGGCCTCGGACGGGTCCACCCAGGTCGCCGAGGCCCGGATGGGCTGGGGCATCAAGGAGTCCTTCCGCAGCTATATCCGAGGCAGCATCGCCAACGGTGGCTGGGACCTGGGAGGCGGCGCGGTCTACAGCGACGGAGCCTTTGTCTTCACCGGCAACGACGGCACCGCGGAGGTGGCCGGTGGTTCCCTCACCAGCGCCAACCTGACCTTCGGCGGCTCGGTCCACTTCACCGGTCACGAGGGGGTGCTGGACACCACCGTGGCGAACCCCGAGATCCGGATCGACGGCAACACCGGCACCCTGTTCGCCGACGTGACGTCCAACGACACCGATGGCAACCCGCACAACTACGGCCGTATCGCCGTGGCGGACCTGTCGGTCGACGGTGCTAGCGTCACCGACGGTGTCGCCGAAGGCACCGCGACGGCGACGCTCACCGCCGATGGATCGTCGGCGATGGGCACTTTCTACGAGACCGGTGCCGCGATGGACCCGCTGGGTTTCGCTGCGGCCCTGGGCTGCGACGGTGAGGCGGGCTCGCTGGGTGACATGCCCGAGGACGAGACGGAGGACGGTCGCGAGGACGATGACTCCGACGCTGATGCCGCCGACGGCGAGGTCACCATCCGCGGCAATGACGACGCTGACTCGGCGGCATCCGACAGCTCCGACGGCGATGACGAGAGCGCGCTGATGTCCTTCATCACCACCCCTGCCTCGGCGATCCCCAGCACGATCGCCCTGATCGCGGTCATCGTGGCCGGTTGGCTCGGGCTACGACTGCGGGGAACACGGCAGTCGGGACTAGACTAGGCCAGTGTGACTGAGAACGACCCGGTGTCCACCCCCTCCACGACCTCAACCTCCGCCCCGACCGCACCGCGCTCCGGTGGTAAGGGTGACCGTCGTCGGAGGGGGTGGCGTTCGTTTCTGACCCCGGGATGGGTGATCACCGCAGTGGTCGCCATCGCCTTCTCCTACTTCGCCTTCACCGTGCTCGCGCCCTGGCAACTGGGCAAGAACCGGGACACCCAGGACTTCCAGGACCGTCTCGAGGCGGCCCTGGAGACCGACCCGGTGCCCGCGCAGGAGGTGCTCCCCACCGACGGCAGTAGTGCCGGGGTGGAGAAGGAATGGTCGAGGGTGGAGTTGCAGGGCACATTCCTGCCGGCCGACGAGGTCCTGCTGCGGAACCGTCCGGTGTCCAGCACCCAGGCCTACCACGCCCTGACCCCGTTCCGGCTCAGTGACGGGATGACGGTCATGGTCAACCGGGGATGGTTGGACGCCTCCGGCGACTTCGGCGCCGACGACGTCCCCGAGGTCACCGGGGAGCAGACCACGGTCACCGGGTTCGTCCGCATGTCGGAGGACGCCCCGTCGAACTCGCCGATCACCGAGGAGGGCAGGGTGCAGGTCTACGGTATGTCCACTGCTGCGGTGGGGGACACGGTGGACCTCGACCTGGCGGACGACTACGTGCAGTTGGACGCCACCTCGGTGGAGGCGACCGACCCGTCCGGACGGCTGTCCGAGATCCCGCTGCCGAACCTGGACTCCGGGCCGTACCTGTCCTACGGGCTGCAGTGGATCGCCTTCGGGGTGATGGTACCGGCTGGTCTGGCCTATTTCCTGTGGGCGGAGATCCGGGAGAGGCGCCGTCGTCGCGAAGAACTCGCCGCCGCTGATTCTGAGGCTGCCGAGACCTCCACCAGTTCGTCGGACGCGCCGGCCACGCAGGACGCGCCCGCGGAGCGGGACGCACCGGCGGAGCAGGAAGCGGACGGTGCACCCGCGACATCAGCGCCGATGTCGAGGGAACGCAAACTCCAGGAACGCTACGGCTCGAGCCGCAGCGGGCTCTTCGACCGTCGAAGCAACCGTGACGAGGAGAGGTTCTGACGCCCTTCTGACGCCCTCCTGACACACCGTCTGACCGTGCAGAATTGTTTTCGCGTTGGAACTTGAACACTGTTCAGTATACCGTGGTCGCATGA
>DGYFI06202__coassemble_1261_pt1 | contig 11749 bp, 10 predicted proteins | sample DGYFI06202__metabat2_high_PE_029 | metagenome-assembled genome bin DGYFI06202 | reverse complement strand
TCAACCGTCTCCGTCAGTCGTCCTGCCCGTTGTCCCGGTCCCGCAGCGGACGACGGTCCGGCGGGTCCTCCGGGGCCTCACCGTCGATGGTGAACTCCCCGCGCACGTCACCACGCAGATCGGCGAAGGAGTCATCGTCCCGGGCCTTGGTCAGTGCACAGTTGACCGTGCGTGAGCCGGCGTTCCAGGACTCCTGCGGCAGCGTGGTCCAGAACGGGGTGAGCGTGGACTGGTACAGCGCCGCGTCCTCCTCCCCGTCGGCGGGTGCCTCACCACCGTTCATGAAGTCGATGGCCGCGCGGGTACACACCGCGTCGAGGTGCTCGTTCTGCTTCTCCAGCGTCGGCCACGCGCCATCGGTGAAGGTCTCGCCCAGGTTCTCCGTCGAGGTGACGACCCAGGAGTACGGGGTGTCACAGCCCACGTTGCGCACCCGGTCGCCCTCGGCGCGCACGCAGGTCTCCACCGACGCCGCCGTCGACTGGTCGGTTTCCGCGGCACGTCCGGACACTTCGGCGTACCTCCCGTCACCCTCCGGCACCGCCACACCACAGAGCATGATGCGGTCCCCAGCGTCCCAGGCCGCCTCGGGCGGGAGGATGGGGGCGATCGAGTAGCGGCCCTGCGGGTCGAGTCGGCCGTCCAGGTAGCTCATCGTCGGGCCGGCGCAGAGGTCGGAGGTCAGCTGCGACTGCCGGTCCCGGTCCGGCTGCGGGGCGTCCGGGCCGAACTCACTGGTCGGGTACTGCGACAGGTCCTCGCGGGTGGAGACCTCGAAACGATGCGGCTGCGCGCAGTCCACCACGGTGAAGTTGGTGGTGACCTCCCCGTTCTGGTCCCAGTTCACGCAGTCGCCGGTGTCGGCGTCGGTGAAGGCCGCGAGTTCGGGGTCGTCCTCCTCCGGGCTGGTCCTGGCCACCACCGACGCATTATCCGGCGCAGCGTACTCGTACACTGCCGCGCCGAAACCACCGGCCAACGCAGCCGTCAACGCCACGGCGACCGTCCGGCGACGTGCACGGGGACGCTTCCGGGCAGAAGCGTGCTCCTCAGCGGCACCGGTGTCACCGGTGGTGCTGGCGTTACTGGTGTCGCTGGGCTCGGTGTCTCGGTCGGAATTCGGGTCGATGGTCGACATAGGGGGCATTCTTTCACAGGGGACGCGGGTTTCCGCCAGGCCATGGGGCCACGTAGGGCACCACTATAGCTAAGCTGGACGACATGATTGATCTCAAGTTCCTCCGGGAGAACCCCGACGTCGTCCGTGATTCCCAACGTACCCGCGGTGAGGACCCCAGCCTGGTGGACCAGCTTCTGGAGGCCGATCAGCGTCGCCGTGAGGCGATTTCCTCCGCTGACGTGGCACGATCCGACGCCAAGGCGTACTCCAAGTCGATGGGCGCGAAGATGAAGGACGCCACCGACGAGGAACGCACCGCACTGCGTACCGAAGGGCAGGCCCGCTCGGCGAAGGTCAAGGAGCTCGAGGCCGAGCAGAACGCCGCCGAGGCTGCCGTCAACGACCTGCAGATGAAGCTGTCCAACGTGGTCACCGGCGCGCCCGCCGGTGGCGAGGACGACTACATCGTCCTGGAGCACATCGGTGAGCCCACAGAGTTCGACTTCGAGCCGAAGGACCACCTGGAGCTCGGCGAGTCCCTGGGGCTGATCGACATGGAGCGCGGGGCGAAGGTCTCCGGTGCCCGCTTCTACTTCCTCACCGGCGACGGCGCCCTGCTGCAGCTCGGCCTGCTGCAGCTCGCCGCACAGAAGGCTCGCGACCACGGTTTCCAGCTGATGATCCCGCCGGTGCTGGTGCGTCCGGAGATCATGGCCGGTACCGGCTTCCTCGGCGCCCACGCCGACGAGATCTACCGCCTCGAGGCCGATGACATGTACCTGGTCGGCACCTCCGAGGTCGCCCTGGCCGGCTACCACAAGGATGAGATCATCGACCTGTCGGACGGTCCGGTGCGCTACGCCGGCTGGTCGTCCTGCTTCCGTCGAGAGGCCGGTTCCTACGGTAAGGACACCCGCGGCATCCTGCGCGTCCATCAGTTCGACAAGGTCGAGATGTTCGTCTACGCCAAACCGGAGGAGGCTGAGCAGGTCCACCAGGAGCTGCTCGCCATGGAGAAGGACATGCTCTCGGCCGTCGAGGTGCCCTACCGGGTCATCGATGTCGCCGGTGGCGACCTGGGGTCCTCGGCCTCCCGCAAGTTCGACACCGAGGCCTGGGTGCCGACCCAGGAGACCTACCGTGAGCTGACCTCCACCTCGAACTGCACCACTTTCCAGGCCCGCCGGCTCAAGACCCGCTACCGTGACAGTGACGGCAAGGCCCAGACCGCCGCCACCCTGAACGGCACCCTGGCCACCACCCGCTGGCTGGTGGCCATCCTGGAGAACAACCAGCAGGCCGATGGTTCGGTGGTGGTGCCTGAGGCACTGCGTCCGTTCGTCGGCAAGGACGTCCTGACCCCCAAGAAGAAGTGACCCAGTAGGTACCGAAGGTAAAGAAGGTAGAGACTCTCCCATGGCTTTCAAGCTTCTCCGCGACCACTTCTGGCTCCCGAAGGGGTTCACGGTCCTCCCCGCACTGCCGGACACCCCGCCGCACCCGGAATCGCGTGAGCCCTTCTACGGTCGGCTCATCATCCCCTTCGCGAAGCTGTGGATGCGTCGCATGCAGCACCTGGAGGTGGAGGTCCAGAACCCGGAGCGTATCCCCGCCACCGGCGGTGCGGTGATCGCGGTGAACCACACCGGCTACTGGGACTTCGTCTTCGGCGGTATCCCCGCCGCCTACCAGGGAGGACGTCTCGTCCGCTTCATGGCGAAGAAGGAGATCTGGGACAACAAGGTCGCCGGGCCCGCCATGAGCGGCTGCAAGCACATCCCCGTCGACCGTGCCGACGGTGCGGCGTCGGTGCGTGAGGCCACCGAACGGGCCGCAGGTGGAGAACTCATCGGCATCTTCCCGGAGGCGACGATCTCCCGTTCCTTCGAGGTCAAGGAGGTCAAGGATGGTGCCGCACGTATCGCCCACGAGGCCGACGTCCCACTGATCCCCGTGGTGATCTGGGGGTCGCAGCGGATCTGGACGAAGGGGCGCAAGCCGAAGTGGCGGCTGAAGAAGGCCGAACTCGTCATCTCGGTCGGCGAGCCGGTCGAGGTCGACGAGGACGCCAAGGCCTCCGCCCAGCGTCTGCATGATGCGATGGCCACCCGCCTCGACCAGGTCCGGGCCCGGTACGACGAGCTCTACGGCCCCTTCCCGGACGGGGAGTACTGGATGCCGCAGTCGCTCGGCGGGTCCGCCCCGTCGCTGGAGGAAGCCACGGTCAAGGACCGGGAAGACGCCCAGAAGCGCCGCGAGGAGCGCATCGCCCGTGAGGCCGAACAGGCGGCCAATCCTGAGTCCCAGAAGAAGCCCCAGAAGAAGCCCCAGAAGAAGCCCCAGAAGAAGCCGCTGTGGAAGAAACTGCTCCGTCGCTGATTGTCAGCGACCTCGACGGAACCCTGCTGACCTCCGCCGAGCGGGTCTCGCCCCGGACCCGCGCGGCGATCGGACGCCTGGTGTCCTCTGGTGCGCGGTTCATCCCCGCCTCGGGGCGTCCGGCCCGCTGGATGCTGCCGGTGATCGAACAGATCGGGCTGCGTCCGGTCTGCGTCTGTGCGAATGGCGCGGTGGTCTATGATTCGGCGACCGACCGGATCACCTACGCCGCCGAACTCGCCCCGGCGGTGTTGTCGCAGGTCGCCGCGCAGGTGCGGGACGCCACGACCGGCATCCTCGCTGACCGGGGGCTGCCGCCGGTGACCTTCGCCGTGGAGCGCGCCGGGGTCAGTGCCTTCGACCGGGTGGATGAGCTGTTCGCCGTGGAGGAGGACTACCCGCACGCCTGGGAGTCGGAGGAGCATGCGGTGGAGAGCCGGGACGCACTGTTCAGCAAGCCAGCGGTGAAACTGCTGGTGCGACAGGAGCAGATGCACTCATCCGAGATCTTCGATCTGGTCAGTCCGGTCGTTGATTCGGCGGATGCGCATGTCACGTGGTCCTTCAGCGGTGGGCTGCTGGAGATCAACGTGCCCGGAGTGACGAAACTGTCCGGGCTGGCACATGCGTTGGGTACGCCCCGCGACGGCGACGCGTCCGACGGCGGTGCGTCCCGCGACGACGACGGTGGTGCGTCCGGTTCGCCCGCGATCCCGGATATTGACCCGGCGCAGGTGGTGGCTTTCGGCGACATGCCGAACGACATCGCGATGCTGCGGTGGGCGGGCCTGGGTGTGGCGATGGGCAATGCGGTCGACGAGGTCGCCGCCATCGCGGACCACCGCACGGCCTCCCATGACGACGACGGGGTCGCCGAGGTTCTCGAACGCTGGTTCTGAGTACTTCTATCGCGGCGGTCTGACCGGGCTTCTGATCTTATCGCAATCGGTACCCGGTGTCGTGCTGCCCCTGGCCACCGACCATGTCGGCGACTCCGGCCGTGATGAGTTGTTTGAGCGCGTAACGGGTCGTCGGCACCGACCACCTCGACGCCGGATGCGGTCTCGGTGGACCAGCGCATTGGCCAGGAGTTCTCGGACAGCCCTGAGCGGGAACTCAGGACCCCGGACCATGTGACCATCAGGGCGGTAAACATCCGATGTTCCGGTGTTCGTGGTGATCCACTTCTGAACCTCCTCCAGTAGGACGGGCAGCGGTCCGTCGAAGTCCTGACGGTTCTGTGTGCGTGCTCCGCTGCCGTCCCGGGCTAGCTGTACTGCGGCGGTGACCGCAAGTGACGGCTGCTTTCCCTGTGGGTAGAAACCCAGTGCGTCGAGCCCGGCGGTGGTCAGTTCCCCTGTCGGTGTGGTCACGGAGAGGAGCCGACAGAGATCTTCGTCGGCAATGTCTTTCAGCCGACGACCACAGTGGGTCCGTTCACGCTCACCGGGTACGGGTCGATACGGGGGCGGGGATGATCGACTCCCTCGTCTGACTGGTCACAGCCTGGATCAAGTCATTGGGGGAGTCGACGCCGGTGACGGCGAAGTTCTGACGCTGGCTCACTCCGAGCAGGACCGTTCCTCCCTGGGGCATGTTGGCGAATGCGCAGATCGTCTCTGGCAGGCTGTCCGGGAGGCCTCCGGCAGCGGATAATTCGTGCTGCTACGTACGCGAACACGCTACGCAGGTGTAGGGGGTGTCACTGACGCTCACTGACAATCTTCTCTGTCAGTGAGAGTTCCGTTTTCGCAGTGAGCATCCGGCCCGCTCAGCTCTTCACGACGATCTTGCCGGTCACGTGGCCGCGCTCCACCTCACGGTGCGCCTCGGCCATGGTCGCGGCATTCATGCCGAGCATCGTCTCGCCCACGGTGGGGATGATGCGGCCGTCGTCGACCATCCCGGCGATACGGTCCAGGATCACCCCCTGGTCCGCCACGTCGTCGGTGTCGAAGACGACCCGGGTGAACATCGACTCCCAGTGCAGGGAGATCGACTTCCTCTTGAACCCGATGAGGTCGAAGTCCTCCGGATCGTCGATCAGGCACAGACGCGACTGCGGGGCCATCAACTCGGCGAGCTCGCCGGAGTGTCCTGTCGTATGGGTGGTGAAGACGAAGTCGATGCCGTCCGGCTCCAGGTCGAGGACCTGGTCGGCGAGGTTGCGGCGATGGTCGACGACCTCGTGCGCGCCCATTTCCACCACCCAGTCGCGGGACTCCTCACGGGACGCGGTGGCGATCACCGTCAGCCCGGTCAACGCCCGCGCCAGCTGGATCATCACGCTGGGTACGCCACCGGCGCCGCCGAGGATCAACAGTGAACCGTTGGAGTAGATGTCCGCCCCCAGTCGGTCGAACAGCGCCTCCCAGGCGGTCAGGGCGGTCAGCGGCAGCGAGGCCGCCTCGGTGGCGGAACAGGTCGTCGGACGGTGCCCCACGATCCGCTCGTCCACCGCGTGGAACTTCGCGTTCGTGCCGTCGCGGAGCTGACTGCCGGCATAGAAGACCCGGTCGCCGACCTCGAAACGGGAGACGTCCCCGCCGACGGCACGGACGACACCGGCGGCGTCGTATCCGAGGATGGGCTGCTCACCGCGGGTGATGGCGTCGGATGCCCGGTGCCGCATCTTCACGTCGATCGGGTTGACCGAGACGGCCTGGACCTCGACGAGGAGATCGCGGGGGCCGACGACGGGGAGGGGCACGGTGACATCGGTGAGGCACCGCGGATCGTCCACCGGAAACTCCCCGGTGACGGCGACGGCGGGCATGGACGAGGGCAGGTCAACAGCGCGAGAATTCATGGTGCCCCATCGTACGGGTTCGAACGATATCGAACAGGACGAGAGGTCCGTGTCCGGACGGATTGATAGAACCTGAGGTATGAGCGATGACACCAGCGACCACACCAGCAACAATCCCATCGACGACGCCGCCGACGGTCCCACCGACAAGCTCACCGACGAGCTCGCCACCTCCGTGCCGGACGGGGTGCTCCAGCCCCTGTCCCGTCATCGCGTGATGGCGGCCCTGGAGACACTGGGCTACGCCTACCGCGTCGACCGCGAGCGCCGGGTCAGCGGGGACTGGGGATACGCGACCTTCCAGTTCAGCATCGGAGGCGCCGACAACCAGTTCTTCTCGGTGCGCGGTTACTCCGACATGTACCTTCCGGCGGAGCGTCGGACCGACATGCTGGAACATGCCAACGACTGGAACTACGGGCACTACATGCCGACGGTGGAAGTGGTCAGTTACTCCGACGGGGACCTGCACTTCGTCACGGACTACACCGTGGACTACGGCTACGGGGTGACGGACGAGCAGATCTGCCGTCACATTGAGCGCGGGCTGTACCCGGCAGACACCTTCTTCGAGGAGGTCGGCGAGAAGTTCCCGGACAGCGCCCGGCTCTGAGTGCGCATCTGTGGCTGTGCGGCACTGATCAGTCGGGGCAGAACCGGCATGGCACCGCCCACCGGCCGGACGTGCCCTGTACCCTGACTGACCATGAGCGAGAGTAGTGATTACGACCTGATCGTCGTCGGCAGCGGCTTCTACGGACTGACCGTCGCCGAGCGTGCCGCCAGCCAGCTGAACAAGAAGGTGCTCGTCCTCGAGCGCCGCAGTCACATCGGCGGCAACGCCTACTCCGAGGCCGAGCCGGAGACCGGCATCGAGATCCACAAGTACGGCGCGCACCTGTTCCACACCTCCAACAAGCGGGTGTGGGACTACGTCAACCAGTTCACCGACTTCACCGACTACCAGCACCGCGTGTTCGCGATGCACGACGGCACCGCCTACCAGTTCCCCATGGGCCTGGGCCTGATCAACCAGTTCTTCGGTAAGTACTACAGCCCGGACGAGGCCCGTGAGCTGATCAAGGAGCAGACCGACGGGCTGAACCCGGAGGATGCCGCCAACCTCGAGGAGAAGGGCATCTCCCTCATCGGACGCCCGCTCTACGAGGCCTTCGTCCGTGACTACACCGCCAAGCAGTGGCAGACCGACCCGAAGGAGCTGCCGGCGTCGAACATCTCCCGCCTGCCGGTGCGCTACACCTTCAACAACCGGTACTTCAACGACACCTACGAGGGCCTGCCGGTCGAGGGCTACACCGCGTGGCTGGAGAACATGGCGTCCCACGAGAACATCGAGGTCCGCCTGGACACCGACTGGTTCGATGTCCGCGAGGAACTGCGTGCCGCCAACCCGGACGCCCCGGTGGTCTACACCGGCCCGCTGGACCTCTACTTCGACTACGCCGAGGGACACCTCGGCTGGCGAACCCTGGACTTCGAGACCGAGGTGCTGGACACCGGCGACTTCCAGGGCACCCCGGTGATGAACTACAACGACGCGGACGTCCCCTTCACCCGCATCCACGAGTTCCGTCACTTCCACCCGGAGCGCAAGAACTACCCGGGCGACAAGACCGTCATCATGAAGGAGTACAGCCGCTTCGCCGAGGGCGAGGACGAGCCGTACTACCCGATCAACACCCCGGAGGACCGCGAGAAGCTGCTGCAGTACCGCGAGCTCGCCGATGCCGAGACCGAGAACAACAAGGTCTTCTTCGGCGGTCGCCTGGGCACCTACCAGTACCTCGACATGCACATGGCCATTGGCGCTGCGCTGTCGACCTACGACAACAAGATCGCCCCGCTGCTGGGGTAACCTCCGCCCCGCTCTCGCTGCGAAATAGCCATACCCAGTGGTACGGTCTGACGCTCAGAACGTACCTCTGGGTATGGCTATTTGCCGTTGTTGGCGGAGGTCAGGGGATGTCGGCGGCGGTCAGCGTTGCTCAGAGGTGGCTACTGCCCCTCGGGGAGTCACTCCGGGGTGCCGCCGGCAGCGATGTTCACCATCCAGTTGATGCCGAAGCGGTCGCGGAGCTGGCCGAAGACGTCGCCCCACAGCTGCTTCTCCAACGGGTGGCTGACCTTGCCTCCCTCGGCCAGGGCCTCGAACCAACCGGTGATCTTGTCGAGCTCGTCCTCGGTGCCGCCGATCGTCAACGTCACGGGACGGGCATCGACGTCACGCGGATCGTGTTCGGCGGCGTCACTGGCCATGAAGGTCCAGCCGTCGGCGGTCTCCAGGTGGGAATGCATCAGCAGGTTGACCTTGGCAGGGTCGTCCGACCCGCCGCCTTGTCCGAAGGTCATCGTCTGCAGATCTCCTCCGAAGACGGACTGGTAGAAGGTCATGGCCTCGGCGGCGGTGTTACGGAAAGTCAGGTACGGGTTGATCCAGGTGGACATGATGAATCCTCTCGGTGGTGTCCGTGGTCACGGTGGTGGACCCTCCGGTGGCGGTGGATCGTGCGTGGTGAGGGTCATCGATCCTACAGGCGTAACCTGAGAGTCATGAGCGAGAATAACGACTCCACGTCCTCCGCGTCCCCGGATTCCACCGCCGCCGCCGCCGACGCCGCCCCCTCCGCGACCTGGAAAGACAAAACCTGGCACGCGCTCTACCCGGAGTGGGTGCGTCCCGAACTCGACTACGCCGCCGAGCATGAGCGCACCCTCGCCGAGATCTTCGACCATGCCGTGAAGACCTGGCCGAAGCGTCCTGCGATGACGTTCTTCGGCACCACCCTGACCTACGGCGACTACGGCCGGGAGGTCCGCAAGTGCGCCGCGATGCTGCACAACCGAGGCGTGCGCAAGGGCGACTGCGTCGCCATCGCCCTGCCGAACTGTCCGCAGGCACTGATCAGCTTCTACGCGGTGCTCTCCCTCGGGGCGACCGCCACGCTGCACAACCCGCTCTACACCGCCCGCGAGCTCACCGTGGCGTTCAAGGATCACGGCGCGAAGGTCGGCATTTTCTGGGACAAGGCGGTGGACGCCGCCCGGGAACTGCGCACCATCACGCCGCTGGAGCAGATCATCCCGGTCACCATCACCCGCAGCATGCCCTGGTACCTGCAGACCGCACTGAGGATCCCGGTCAAGCCGCTCAGGGCGATGCGCAGCAAGCTCGCCGGCTCCACCGAGGGGCTCACCGAGTGGGGTGACCTGGTCAAGGACGCGTCCGAATCGGAGGGCCGGGCACTGATCGAGACCGCGGAGGTCACCCCGGACGACATCGCCCTGGTGCTCTACACCTCGGGCACCACCGGCGTGCCGAAGGGTGCGGGGCTGAGCCACCGGAACCTGTGCGCCAACATCATCCAGGGTCGCGAGTGGGTGCCGGGGCTGGGCGAGGACGACGAACCGGAGCGGATGCTCGCCGCGCTGCCGATCTTCCACGCATACGGGTTGACCATGAACATCACCCTCGGCCCGCTGATCGGTGGCACGGTGATCCTGCTGCCCGCCCCGGAGAAGCCGCTGTTGGCGGGGGCGATGAAGAAACAGCAGCCGACGTGGATCCCCGGCGTCCCTGCGCTGTACCAGACGATCATGGACATCGCCGAGGACGAGAAGATCGACATCTCCGGTGTGAAAGCGAGCTTCTCCGGGGCGTCCAGCCTGCCGGTGGAGGTCGTGAAGCGCTGGGAGAACATGACCGGTGGCCTGCTGGTGGAGGGCTACGGCCTGACCGAGACGTCCCCCATCGTGCTGGGCAACCCGATGAGCGACGACCGGCGTCCCGGTTACGTCGGTGTGCCGTTCCCGGACACGCAGGTGCGCATCGTCTCGCAGGACGATCCGACCGTGGTGTTGCCGGCCGGCGAGGCCGGCGAGCTGGTCACCCGTGGCCCGCAGGTCTTCGGCGGCTACCTCAACCGGCCGGACGCCAACGAGTCCTCCTTCGTCACCGGCCAGGACGGTCTGGGGGACTGGTTCCGTACCGGTGACATGGCGGTGATGGAGTCGGATGGTTTCGTGAAGATCGTCTCGCGGATCAAGGAGATGATCGTCACCGGCGGGTTCAACGTGTACCCGCAGGAGGTCGAGGAGGTGCTCGCCGACCACCCGTCGGTGGCTGCGGCCAGTGTCGTCGGTGTGCCGCGGTCGGACGGTTCGGAGACCGTCGCCGCCGGTATCGTGCTGGCCGAGGGGGCACGGTTGGACGAGGAGGTCCTGAAGGACCACTGCCGCGAGGGGTTGGCCCGGTACAAGGTCCCGCGGATCTTCCAGATTTTCGACGAGCTGCCCGCCGATCAGATGGGCAAGGTGCGCCGGGTGGAGGTCCAGGCGCAGATGACGGGGGAGTAGGGCACGGGGCCCGGTGGTCGGCCCCGTTGTGCGGTCCGCTGCGACTCAGCGAGCCCGGGCCCGCATCAGCCGCATCGCGTTGGCGATGACCACCAGCACCGAGGCCTCGTGGACCAGCATGCCCAGGGACATGGTCACCCCGCCGGCGAAGACCCCCGCCAGGAGCAGGACCACCGTGGCCAGGGCGATGATGATGTTCTGACGCATCACCCGACCGGTGCGACGGGCCAGCCCGACAGCCTCCGGGAGTTTCAGCAGGTCGTCCTCCATCAGGGCGATGTCCGCGGTCTCCATGGCCACGTCGGAGCCGGCCGCACCCATCGCCACACCGATGTCGGCGGTGGCGAGGGCCGGGGCGTCGTTGACCCCGTCGCCGACCATGGCCACGACGTCACCGGAGCTCTGCAGCTTCTGGACGGCCGTGAGCTTGTCCTCGGGCAGCAGAGACGCGTGGACCTGGTCGATGCCGGTGGCCCCGGCGACGGCTTCCGCCACCAGCCTGGTGTCGCCGGTGAGCATCACGACATTGTGCACCCCGGCCTCGTGGAGGCGGGTGACCATCTCGGCGGCGTCCTCCCGGATCCGGTCGGCGACCGCGATGATTCCGACGACGGTGTCGTCCACGGCCACGATCATCGGGGTCTGTCCGGCTGCGGCCAGTGATTCGGCTTCCCGGGACGCTCCGTCGATCTGCGCGGACGGCAGGGCGTACTGCTCCATCAGTGCCCGGTTGCCGACCAGGACGGTACTGCCGTCCACCTGGGTGACAATGCCCTTGCCGGTGACCGGGGTGGTGTCGTCGGGGAGGCCGGTCGGAGGCACCCCGGCGTTTTCGGCCGCGTCGATGATGGCGCGGGCCAGGGGGTGTTCGGAGCCGGCCTCGGCGGCCGCGGCCCAGTGCAGGACGCCGGCCCTGTCACTACCGGGGTCGAGGACGATGACGTCGGTGAGTTCGGGACGACCCTCGGTGAGCGTGCCGGTCTTGTCGACCGCCACGGTCGAGATCTTCGCGGAGGTCTCCAGGTACTCGCCGCCCTTGATGAGGATGCCGTTGCGCGCCGCGCGTC
>DGYFI06202__coassemble_1178_pt1 | contig 12438 bp, 10 predicted proteins | sample DGYFI06202__metabat2_high_PE_029 | metagenome-assembled genome bin DGYFI06202 | reverse complement strand
GCCATCGGAGGGACTCCTCGGGGTAACGTCAAGAATCTATGAGGGTGTGCCGTTCTACCGTAGTGCAAGACGCCGGTGCGTGACCGTCACTCTCACAGATCTCCTGCCGCTGTTCCGACGAGCGGTGCGCTTCACCGCCTAGCGGTAGGCGGCGACGATCGGGATGGTCTCGTCGAAGAGTTTCTTCAGGTTGGACGGACGGTCGCCGTCGTCGGCACCGACAACGCTGAAGGCCATGTCATCGGTGTCCTCGGTGGGGATCGGGAACTGGGCGATGCCGGCCTGACCGGAGACGACCACGGAGATCAGGTCTGCACTGTGCTCCTCGCGCAGATCGGCGATCTCGTCGCTCTCGCGGGCCCAGGTCATGGCCTCGCCCTGGTCGTCGGTCTCCTGGAAGTCGATCTTCTCGGCGTGGGCCAGGGTGACCTGTCCCTCGATGTCGCTGCGCTCCAGCGCCTTGTTCATTCCCTCGAGCCCGGAGTCGATGGCGTCGAGGATGTCTTCCTCGCTACCTTCTCCTTCTTCAGCCTCACCGGTGCACAGGACGAGGACGTCGATGGTGCGGTCCGCGGAGACGTCCGACTCGTCGGTGGTGCCGGTGTCATCCGCCTTTTCCGTCTCGACGGAGTTCCCGGGCAGGGTGTCCTTGCCGGGGGTGAAACTGGACTGGCCGACGGCGGCGGTCCGGTAGATGCGCTTGGTAATGTTTCTCTTTCCCAAGGTCGATGGAGGTCCATAGAGGACGATGGAATCACGTCTTGACTGGTGACAGACGTAAATCGGCGGGATCGGTCTGATCCCGTCCGCCTTCACAGCACGCTACCGAGACCCCCGGAGGTGGCACGACCGAATGCGATGAAAACGAACAGGTAACGAACTTTCGATCACCCCCATCCGGGTGCCCGACCCCGTAGGGAACCCGAAGGAAACCACACCCCGCCCCGTATCAGCTACCCCCGTAACACCCACTACAGGTACCACCGTTCCCCCTGCGTGGCCCCTCTGCGCGCCCGCTGTCTCCTCCCCGCCTCCTCCTCGGGGAGAGCTCGACAGCACCTGGGAGCTCGACAGCCCCTTAGGAACTCGGCAGTGCACTGGCGACGACGTCCGGCAGCGGAATGTACTGCGGAACCGCACCCATCGACGGCGACTGGACGCGCACGCCCGGCGCGACCTGGTTCACCCAGGCGGTGACATCGTCCACCGCACCCTGGGCGACAGCCCGGGCCGGCCAATTGGTCATCCCCGGCACGGCGTCGGGAGTCGGCGGTCCGACCCGGTCCAGGGCACCCGTGAGGTCCTGGTTCAACGCCCCACGGTTGCCGCTGGTCTGCACCGCGACCGTCCAGCCGCCGCCGAAGCCGACCGAGGCGTGGTAGGTCGACCGGTCGTCCGACCAGCCCGACTTCCACCCGTCCACGCCCGGCAGCAGCGCCACGCCGAAGCGCTGGTTGTAGCCGTCGGCGGCGACGGTGGTCGCCTGCCGCATCGCCGACAGCAGCGGCCCGGTACCGGTCGGGTCCTCGCGCAGCTTCGCTGAGAGGTAGCGCGACCAGTCGTTGCTGGAGAACTTCCAGTTCCCCCAGGTGTCTGCCGGGACCGCGGAATTCAGGTTGTACTGGTTCGCGGTGGCGCGGATGGCGTTGGGGTATTTCCCTGCCAGTTCGGTGGCCAGCCCGTCGTCCGAGGTGCGGATCATCTGGGACGCCTTGGCCTTGTCGGCGGCCGAGCCGTGGGCGAAGACATAGTCGGCGATGAGCAACTTGGTCAGCGACAGGCTGTAGCGCGGCTCATTCTCGTTCGCGGTGCCGAGGTGGGCACTGGAATGGGCGTGGTCCACGGAGATCTGCGTGCGCCCCGGCGCATCAAGTGACTGCGCCTGGGCCTGGGCGGCGCCAGCCACCGAGACCGCAGCCAACAACGCCGTCGCGGCGACAGGAAGGGTAACTCGGTTCCTGGTCATCTTTCTCCCACCTCAGCTCTCGCCTACCTCAGCAGGCCCATCTTCTCGTACACGTCGGCCACCACGGACTCGGCGACGACGGAGGCCTTCTCCGCACCCCTGTCCAGGACACGCCGCAGCTCGGCCGGGTCGGCCATGTACTCATCGTACTTCGCTTTCAACGGGGTGGTGAACGCCTGCAGGGCGTCGGCGGTGTCCACCTTCAGCGCACCGTACTGCGCGCCGGCGGCCTGGTAGTCGGTCACGATGTCCTCGACGCTGCGTCCGGTCAGCGCAGACTGGATCACCAGCAGGTTGGAGACTCCGGGCTTGTTCTCCTTGTCGTAGCGGATCTCGCCGTCGTTGTCGGTCACCGCCGACTTGATGCGCTTGGCGGAGGTCTTCGGCTCGTCCAGCAGGTTGACCAGGCCCTTGGGGTTCTCCCCCGACTTGCTCATCTTCGCCGTCGGGTCCTGCAGGTCGTAGATCTTCGCCGACCCTGCCGGAATGAAACCGTCGGGGACGGTGAAGGTCTCACCGAAGCGCGCGTTGAAGCGTTCGGCGAGGTTACGGGTCAGCTCCAGGTGCTGACGCTGGTCCTCGCCCACCGGGACCAGCTGCGGACGGTAGAGCAGGATGTCCGCCGCCATGAGCATCGGGTACATGAACAGTCCGGCGGAGGTGCGGTCGGCACCACGCTTGGCGGACTTGTCCTTGAACTGGGTCATGCGGGACGCCTCACCGAAACCGGTCAGGCAGGTCAGCACCCAGGCCAGCTCGGCGTGCTGCGGCACCTGGGACTGCACGAAGATCGTGGACTTCTCCGGGTCGATGCCCAGGGCCAGCAGCTGCGCGACACCGGCGAGGGTGCGGTCGCGCAGCTCGGTCGGGTCCTGATCGACGGTGATGGCGTGCAGGTTGGGGATGAAGTAGAAGGCGTCGTAGCCGTCCTGCAGGTCGATCCACTGCTTGACCGCACCCAGGTAGTTGCCGAGGTGGTAGGAGTCCGCCGTGGGCTGTATGCCTGACAGGACGCGCTTGATCTGTGCTTCATCACTCATGGGACGTCATGTTACCCGGGCAGTTTGGCGATCCGGAGCAGTGCCTCGGCATCCGGGTCGCTCACCCCCAGCGGACGGCCCCGGGGATACACCGCGCGCAGCAGCCGGCGGAACGTCACCCCCTTCACGGGGACACGCACGAGGTCGCCGGACGACACCTGCGTCTCCACCGCGCGCGCCGCGATGACCGTCGGCTCGCCCATCCCGGTCACTGCCGCCCGCTGGGCCGACAACGACCCGAACTCCCCCGCCGGTTCGGCGATCGTCCCCAGGGTGGCCTCCACGATCTCGCGGCTTCCGGACCCCCGCTCGCGGGTGACCAGCGGGGTTCGCCGCAGCTGTCCGGCGTCCACCTCGGAGCCCGCCCACGGGTGCGTCGGCGGAACCACCAGGATCAGGTCGTCGACCCCCACCACGTCGGACGCCAGGCCGTGGGACACCTCGGCCCCTTCGACGAATCCGAGCACACACTCCCCGCCCGCCACGGCGTCGCACACCTCGGTGCTGTTGCGGGAGCGCAGCTGCAGACGGACCGTCGGGTTCTCCCGGTGGAACCGCGCCGCCCAGGAGGGGAAGTACAGTTCCGCGATCGTATTGGAGACGGCGACGGGCAGCGGACGGACCGCATCCGGTTGTGTCGCCGTCGTGACAGCGCGGGAGAACTCTCCCGCGGCGCTGAGCAGGTCCCGGGCCGCCGTCAACACGACCCGCCCCCGCTCGGTCGGCTCTGATCCCCCCACTCCCCGCCGGAAGACCGCGACCCCGAGTATCTTCTCCGCCGCGGCCACCCGCGCACTCACCGTCTGCTGGCTCAGCCCCAGGTCACGTGCCGCCGCGGCGATACTGCGGCGCTCGTCCACGGCCACGAGCGTGGCGAGTTGGTCGACCTGCGGAACGTGAGGATACATACAGTCACTGTACCCCTTTCCACCTGCTCCGTTATCCCGGTCCACGACGACAGCCGTCTACGGTCAGGACTCATGGACACCACCACCGAACTCCCGCCACCCGGCCCCGCCTGGGCAGGTGCGCTGATGGGCACCTCCATCACCGCGTCGATGACGGGGACACACGTGGGGACGCCCGCCGGTGGCGTCGTGACCGTCCTGGCCGGCATCATCCTGCTGGTCCTCGTCACCGGTGGACGGAGTTGGCTGGCGACGGACCTCCCTCCCTGGTCGATGGTCACCATGGGGGTCCTCGCTCTCGGATCGGCGGCCGACAGCACCCTCGGCCTCGTCGGTGTCCACAAGGTCACCTGGGTCGTCGGGACGGTCGCCTCCGTCGTCGTCTTCACCCCTCAGGCTGCGAGACTCGTCCGGGGTACGCTGCCACGTACGTTTCCCGCGACTCTGCCCCTGGTCACCCCGATGGTGGCGGCGACCAACGCCGCCCAGCTCGGACACCCGCTCCCCGGCGTGCTCTGCTTCGCTGCTTCCCTGGTCACCGGTGTCCCCGCCTTCCTCCTCATCTACCTCACCGCAGGACGGCGCCCGGAACCTCCTGCCGCGGCGACGACGTGGATCCCCCTCGGCATCGTCGGCCAGAGCAGCACGGCGGCCCTGCTGCTCACCGACGGGACCACCCTCACCGACGCAGGCCGGACGTATGCCGTCGTCATGCTCGCCGTCGGTGTCCCCGCCGCACTGTGGGGCCTCTGGAACCATTGGGGGACTCTGCTACGGACCTCCCCCGCCGTGTCTGCGGCGACCTACAGCCCGGCATGGTGGTCCGCGACCTTCCCCGTCGGCACCTGCAGTCTGGGCACCCACCAACTGTCCGTCAGTACCGGTGCCGCCTGGTTGGACGGGGTCAGCGTGGCACTCCTCGTCCTGCTGGTCCTGCACGTCACGCTGGCAACTGCGGGACTGGTCGGGGCGCTCTGTCAGCGGTACGTGACCAGCACCGGCGAATGGTCGCTCCAGCGCAGGTCGTAGTGCTCGGCCCGGTCCACCCACGCGGACTCCACACGCTCCATCAACGCCGATGTCGCCGCCTGGTAGTCGATACGCCACCCGGCGCCGGTGTCGAAGGCCTTGCCGCGCCACGTCCACCAGGAGTAGGGACCGTCCTCGTCCGGGTGCAGCCGGCGCAGCGCGTCGAACCACCGGGGCTCCCCCGTCGCGCCGTCGTCCAACCGCCGGGCAGCCACGTCACCGGGTGTGTAGTCCACCGCGCCGAAGAAATCCGACGGCGTCCCACCGGGGTTGCCGGTACGACCGGCGTCCGTCGGGTCGCCGATCTGCGTGGACTCGTCGGGGAAGGTACCGAACACCGAATCCATGAACGCCCGCTCCGCCGGCAGGTACCCCGACTTCTTCCGGTTCGGACGCCAGTTCTTCAGGTCCTGGCGCCGGTGGCAGATGTTCCAGTCTCCCCCGACGACCATCTGCTCGTGCACCCCGGCCTGCTGGTCGAGGTACGGCCCGAAGATGTCGAGGAACCGGAACTTCTCGTCCTGTTTGGCCGTGCCCTCGGCCCCGGACGGCAGGTAGACGCTCGCGACCCGGAGTCCGGCGGTGGACGCCTCGATGTAACGGCCGGCGTCGTCGAACTCGGTGCTGAATCCCTCCCCGAATCCGACCTGGACGTCCTCGATGCCGTGACGCGACAGGATCGCCACACCCGCGCGCCCCTTGGCCGCGGCCTCGGCCTGCACCAGGTTCCACCCGGCTTCCAGGGCCGGAGCCAGTGCCTTCTCGGTCTGGTCGGGGGTGGCACGCACCTCCTGCAGCAGCACCACGTCCGCCGGGGTGCTCTCCAACCACGGCAGGATCCCGTGGTTGTCCTCGTTGCGGACCTTGGCTGCGGCACGGATGCCGTTGACGTTGACGGTGGCGACAGTGACAGTCATGCGGTCCAGACTAGCGGCGCGCCTCGCTCCTGCGCCGAAGCAGGTACGTCGGGATGAACACCACGATGCCGCACAGTGCCATGCCCACGCCTGCCAGCGCCGGTGCCGAGTACGAGTAGCCCGCGCTGATCACGGCACCGCCGACCGCAGCACCGGCGGCGTTCGCCAGGTTCAACGCCGAGTGGTTCATCGACGCCGCGAGATTCTGCGCCTTCCCGGCGACGTCCATCAACCGGGTCTGCAGGTTGATCGTCATCACCGAGCCGGACATCGCGACCAGACCGAAGTTCACGATCGCCAGCGGTGCACTGGTACTGGTGAAGTAGAACGCGCCGAGCACCACCACCATGGCGACCAGGGCGCCGAAGATGGACCCCTCCACGTTGATGTCGGCCAGCCGACCGCCGACGAAGGTTCCGGCGACCATGCCGATGCCGTAGACCATGAGGACCAGCCACATGAGGCCCTCCGGGAAACCGGCGCGCTCGGTCATCGTCCAGGAGATGTAGGTGTAGACACAGAACATGCCGCCGAAGCCGACGGTGCCGAGCAGCAACGTGAGCATTACCTGGGGGTTGACCAGTGCGCTGAGTTCCGTCATCGGACGGGTGGCAGGCATCTGGGTCATGTGCGGCAGCGAGTACCACAGGCCGATCAGGGTGACCAGGCCGATCAGGGCGACCACGGCGAAAGCCGCATTCCAGCCCAGCGTCTGGCCGACCCACTGGGCAGCGGGCACGCCGGCCACCGTCGCCACCGACAGTCCCATGGAGACCTGCGCGACGGCACGCCCCCGCTGTCCGGCGTCCGCCATGGACGCGGCGATCAGTGCGGCGGCGGCGAAGTAGGCGCCGTGGGGGATACCGGCGATGAACCGGGACAACATCAGCAGTCCGTAGGAGCCGGCCAGCACACTGAGGGCGTTACCCACGGTGAAGGCGCCCATGAGGATCAGGACGAGCCGCCGCCGGGGCATCGCCCCGGTGAACGCCGTGATCACGGGAGCGCCAACCACCACGCCGAGGGCGTAGGCGGTGATCACGTGGCCGGCGGTGGCCTCACTGATAGAGAAGTCGTCGGCGATGTAGTTGAGCAACCCCATCGCCACGAACTCGGTCGTCCCGATGCCGAAGCCACCGAGGGCGAGCATGAGGATGGCGATCGGACGCCGACGACGGCCCATCTCCGTCTGCCGGGGTAGCGGGCGACGGCTGGGCCGGCGGGACGGACGGGGGAGGTCCGCCAGGCGTTGCAGTCGTGTGGTGGTTGCAATGGTCGATTCGGTCACGGTGTACTCCTCGTCAGGTCGGCACGTGCCACAGGAAAGGCCAACCGGTATCGATTCAGATGTATTCCCGGTCCCACCGACAATTTCCCCGGAAGATTTCACTGATATCCGGATAACGGTCTATCCCCGGGTGTAGGGTACCCGCCGCCCCGCGACCGTCAGAGCAACCGGCATTGCCGTATTATCGCGATAGTAGACGCCCGAGCGGCACCCTTCCACACGAAGGCATCACCAGAGAATGAGACGAATAATCGCAGGTGCGCCCGTCTACGGCCCTCACGAGGGGACGCTCGACGCGACGCTGCACTGACTACTGAAGAGGGAGACACCGGCCCATGGCCAAGATCATCTACACCCGCACTGACGAAGCCCCGCTACTCGCGACATACTCGTTGAAGCCCGTTATCGAGGCGTTCGCCTCCACCACCGGCGTCGCCGTCGAAACCCGGGACATCTCCCTGGCAGCGCGTATCCTCTCCTCGTTCAACGACGTCCTGCCCGAGGGACAGCGTGTCCACGATGCGCTCGCGGAGCTCGGCGAGCTGACCAAGAAGCCGGACGCGAACATCATCAAGCTCCCGAATATCTCCGCGTCGGTCCCCCAGCTCAAGGCTGCCGTCCGCGAGCTCCAGGAGCACGGTTACGACCTGCCGGACTACCCGGACGAGCCGTCCACGGACGAGGAGAAGGACGCCCGCGCCCGTTACGACTCCGTCAAGGGGTCCGCCGTGAACCCGGTCCTGCGTGAAGGCAACTCCGACCGTCGTGCCCCGAAGGCCGTCAAGAACTTCGCCCGGAAGCACCCGCACCACATGGGTGAGTGGGCCGCCGACTCGAAGACCAACGTCGCCACGATGTCCGACGGCGACTTCCGCCACAATGAGCAGTCCGTCATCATCGACGGCGACGACACCCTCACCATCCGACTCGTCGGTGCAGACGGGGAGACCACCGTCCTGAAGGACGGGCTGAAGGTCCTGGACAAGGAGATCGTCGACGCCACCGTCCTGCGCGCCCGGGACCTCGACGCCTTCCTGAAGGACCAGGTCGCCCGCGCGAAGGAGGAGGGCGTCCTGTTCTCCGCACACCTCAAGGCCACGATGATGAAGGTCTCCGACCCGATCATCTTCGGCCACGTGGTGCGTTCCTACTTCTCCGACGTCTTCGAGAAGTACGGCGACACGCTGTTCTCCAAGGGACTCAACGGCGAGAACGGCCTCGCCGCCATCTACTCCGGGCTCGAGGACTACGCCGACGAGATCGGCACCGACCTGGCGTCCGAGATCCGCGCGGCCTTCGACAAGGGCCTGGAGGACGGCCCCGACCTGGCCATGGTCAACTCCCACAAGGGCATCACCGGCCTGCACGTCCCCTCCGACATCATCGTCGACGCCTCCATGCCCGCCATGATCCGCAGCGGCGGACACATGTGGAACAAGAACGACCAGGAGCAGGACGCCCTCGCGGTCATCCCGGACTCCTCCTACGCCGGGGTGTTTCAGACGGTCATCGAGGACTGCCGGAAGAACGGCGCCTTCGACCCGACGACCCTGGGCACCGTCCCGAACGTCGGTCTGATGGCCCAGAAGGCCGAGGAGTACGGCTCCCACGACAAGACCTTCAAGATCGAGTCCGAGGGCACCGTCGAGGTCGTCGACTCCTCCGGCGAGGTGCTGATGTCTCACACCGTCGCCCCCGGCGACATCTGGCGCGCCTGCCAGGCCAAGGACGTGGCGATCCGTGACTGGGTGAAGCTGGCCGTCAGCCGCGCCCGCGACACCGGGGCACCGGCCGTCTTCTGGCTCGACCCGGAGCGTGCCCACGACCGCAACATGACCGCGAAGGTCGAGGAGTACCTCAAGGACTCCGAGCTCGTCGGTGACACCGAGGGCCTGGACCTGCGCATCCTCTCCCCCGTCGAGGCGTGCCAGCTCTCGGTCGACCGCATCCGCGCCGGCGAGGACACCATCTCCGTGTCCGGCAACGTCCTGCGTGACTACCTCACCGACCTCTTCCCGATCATGGAACTGGGCACCAGCGCCAAGATGCTCTCCATCGTGCCGCTGATCGCCGGCGGCGGGCTGTTCGAGACCGGTGCCGGCGGATCCGCACCGAAGCACGTCCAGCAGCTCATCGAGGAGGACTACCTGCGCTGGGATTCCCTGGGTGAGTTCCTCGCACTGGCCGAGTCGCTGCGCAAGCTCGCTGAGACCGACAACAACCCCCGGACCCCGATCCTGGCCGACGCACTGGATGCCGCCACCGAGCGGATCCTCAACGAGGACCTCTCCCCTGCCCGCGTCGTCGGTGAGATCGACAACCGCGGCAGCCACTACTGGCTGGCCCGCTACTGGGCCCTCAACCTCTCCAAGCAGACCGACGATCCGGAGCTCGCCGAGATCTTCGCGCCGGTCGCCCAGGAGCTGGAGGAGAAGTACGAGACCGTCAAGAAGGAGATGCGCGGCGGTCAGGGCTCCTCCGCCGACCTCGGCGGCTACTACTGGCTGGACGAGGAGAAGACCACGAAGGTCATGCGCCCGTCCGCCACCTTCAACGCCGTGATCGACGGCCTGGCGTCCCGCCACGAGAAGTAGGCCCCGCTCCACCACCTCCACCACCGCCCCGTGCGCCGCTGAGTCGGCACACGGGGCGGTGGTGTCTGTGCAGGACCGACTTAGGGTGGGTAGAGTTCAGGGGTAGATTGCCCATCCTCACCGCTCCGGACCATTCAGAACGGAAGCAAGCAAAAGTAAGTTCAGGGGTGAAGCTCCACCACAGAAGCTCCCCGGGGCGGCGGCCCGCTCCACCTGTCCCGGCCCACGGACCAACGAAGCTCGGGACAGTCACCATGAACGCCACAGACATCACCGCCGTCCCCCTCCTCGAACTCCGCAGCGTGGACATCGCCGCCGTGGACGAGACCACCGGGACCGAGACCGTCATCTGCCGGGCCATCAACCTGACCATCGATGACGGCGAACGCCACATCCTGCTCGGCCCGAACGGCTCCGGGAAATCCACGTTGCTCGCCGGAATCATGGGACTGCACCCGTTCCGCATCACCGCCGGAACCGCCTCGTTGCGGGGTGTGGACATCACCGACATGGAGATCGAGGAACGCGGCCAGGCCGGTATCGGTCTGGCTTTCCAGCGTCCCCCCGCGCTCGCCGGGGTGTCCGTCGCCAAGCTCGCCCATGCCATCGGCGCGTCCGACCGGCTCGGCGCCGCCGAGGATGCCCTCGGCCTGGGCCACCTCGGCGAACGCGACGTCAACGTCGGATTCTCCGGCGGCGAGGCCAAGCGCTTCGAGGTCATGAAGCTCGCCCTGCAGGCCCCTCGCTCTGCCTCTTCGACGAGCCGGAGTCCGGCGTGGACCTGGAGCAGGTCAGCGTGGTCGAACAAGCTGTCAGCGATCTGCTCTCCGCCCCCACCGACGACGGCCGCGCCCGAGCCGGCCTGGTCATCACCCACACCGGCTTCATCCTGGAGCACCTCGACGCCACCACCGCCCACCTCATGGTCGACGGCCGCCTCACTGACTCCGGCGACCCCCACGACATGTTCGCCCGCATCCGCGCCGGCGGATACCGCTAGACACCCGCACCACTACCGCGCAGAAAGGACGCGATCACAATGACCGCCACACTCGACCGCAACGTCACCGCCGCGGCGCCGAGAAGATGTAGGACGCCAGCCCCTTCAACAACAACTGAACAGCTCGGTCTTCTTCCATCGAGTTCCCCACCAGGGAATTTTGCTTAAAGTAGACCGAGCTGTTTGTCATGTCCGGCAGGTGCGCTATCGTGTTCCACAGCACAACTAGCCTGCACAACACACCACACACGGAAGGTACCCACCCACATGGCAACCAAGTACGACAACTCCGACGCCGGCAACTGGGGCTTCGCCTCCCGCGCGATCCACGCCGGGCAGACCGTCGATTCCGACACCGGGGCCCGCAACCAGCCGATCTACCTCACCACCTCCTACGTCTTCGACTCCGCCGAGCACGCAAAGCAGCGCTTCGCCCTAGAAGACCTCGGCCCGATCTACGGCCGGCTGACCAACCCCACCCAGGAGGCACTGGAGAACCGGCTGCTCGCCCTGGAGGGCGGCGTCCACGCCGTCGCCTTCGCCTCCGGCCAGGCCGCCGAGACCGCCGCGATCCTCAACCTCGCCAGCGCCGGCGACCACATCGTCACCTCCGCCCGTCTCTACGGCGGCACCGAGACCCTCTTCGGTGTCACCCTGCCCCGCCTCGGCATCGACGTGACCTTCGTCGAGGACGCCGACAACCCCCAGGCCTGGCAGGACGCGGTGAAGCCGAACACCAAGGCCTTCTTCGGCGAGACCTTCGCCAACCCGCAGGCCGATGTCCTCGACATTCCGGCCGTCGCGGAGCTGGCACACAAGAACAACGTCCCGCTGATCGTCGACAACACCATCGCCACCGCCGCCCTCGTGCGCCCCCTGGATCTCGGTGCCGACATCGTCGTGGCCTCGCTGACGAAGTTCTACACCGGCAACGGCTCCGGCCTCGGCGGCATCCTCATCGACGGCGGCTCCTTCGACTGGACCGTGGAGAAGGATGGCCAGCCGGTCTTCCCCGGCTTCGTCACCCCGGACCCCGCCTACCACGGCCTGAAGTACGCCGACCTGGGTGCCCCGGCCTTCGGCCTGAAGGCCCGCGCCGGTCTGCTGCGCGACACCGGCGCCGCCCTGTCCCCGTTCAACGCCTGGGTCGCCATCCAGGGCCTGGACACCCTGGCGCTGCGCGTGCAGAAGCACAACGAGAACGCCAATATCGTCGCCGAGTCCCTGGCCACCAACCCGGCCGTGGCGAAGGTCAACTACGCCGGCCTGCCGGACTCCCCCTGGTTCGCCGTCAAGGAGAAGCTGGGCATCGAGTACACCGGCTCCGTGCTCTCCTTCGACCTGGCCGTCGACGACGCCTGGTCGGACGAGGCCCGCGAAAAGGCCTGGGCGTTCATCGACGCCCTGAAGCTGCACTCCAACCTCGCCAACGTTGGTGACGTCCGTTCCCTGGTCGTCCACCCGGCGACCACCACCCACTCCCAGTCCGACCAGCACGGCCTGGAGCGTGCGGGAGTGAACCTGGCGACGGTGCGCCTGTCGGTCGGTATCGAGGACGTCTCCGACATCCTCGCCGACCTCAAGCTCGGCTTCGACGCCATCAGCTGACCCACCCGCAGCACGCCCCACCCCAGAACAGCACAGGAGACCTCCGTGGCCATCGACCCCGCCAAGCTCCCCGCGTCCGCCGACTCGG
>DGYFI06202__coassemble_960_pt1 | contig 14497 bp, 13 predicted proteins | sample DGYFI06202__metabat2_high_PE_029 | metagenome-assembled genome bin DGYFI06202 | reverse complement strand
GTGGACATATCGGAGACCATTCGGCGAAGAGTCAGTGGCCCGTGGGTGAACTCTTGTCGAGGATGAGGTCCGGATCGAGGGTGGCGATGGCCTCGAAGTCAGGCTCCAGGGTATCGATGCTCTCCGGGGCGTCCTTGTACGTTGTCTCGTAGTTGGAGCTCTCGCCGACCCAGGGACCGACGCCTTCGCCGCCGAAGTCGATCCAGTCGGACGCGCCGACGGGCTGGACGCCGAGCGCCAGGGCGGTCTCGGCGTCGCCCCAGCCGAGCGCAACCACGCGTTGCGGCTGCTCGTCGACGGTGACGTCGCCGAACTTCGTGGAGACCGTCTGGGGGAAGGTGCCCTTGGTCTCGATGAGGTCGGCGGACGCTGAGTTGTCGCCGTCGCCGTTGCCGCTTCCGTCGCCGTCACCGCTGTCGGGGCAGGCGGCGAGTCCGATGGACAGGGTCGCCGCGGCGATCAGCGCGGTGGTGGTGCGGGTGGCGTGGGTGAGGCGTGAGCGGGTGACCCTGGTGCGCATGGATGAAGACCTTTCAGTGTCAGCAGTGACGGTGCCTATGGCCCGATCTGGCCCCGGCTCTGAAAGGTTAGCCTACCCACGCTACACTGTTGTCGTCGGGCCGGCTCCGAGCGTCCTAACCGAAGAGCTCGCGGGAGGCGATCTCCGCGCCCTTGACCAGCGAGTCGAGCTTCGCCCAGGCGATCTGCGGGTGCAGGCGACCACCCAGACCACAGTCGGTGGAGGCGATGACGTTCTCCGGGCCGGCGGCCTCTGCGAACTGCAGGATCCGGTCGGCGACGGTGCGTGGGTGCTCCACGATGTTGGTGGAGTGGCAGACGACACCCGGGTAGATCAGGGTGTTCTCCGGAAGGTCACGCTCCTGCCACACACGCCACTCGTGGGAGTGGCGGGGGCTGGAACCCTCGAAGGTCAGTCCACCGACGTTGGCGCGCAGGCACTCGTCGACGATGTCCTCCATCGGGATGTCGGTGGTGTGCGGGCCGTGCCAGGAACCCCAGCAGATGTGCAGACGGGTCTGCTCACGCGGGATGTCCTTGATCGCCTCGTTGAGGGCGTCGATGCGCAGCCGGATCCAGGCCTGGTAGTCGGCGACGGTCGGCTCCGGGTTGATCTGGTCCCAGGCCTCGGCGAGGTCCGGAGCGTCGAACTGGACGGTGAAACCGGCGTCGGTGATGGCCTTGTACTCGTGGGAGAGGGCCTCGCCGCAGGCGCGGACGAGTTCCTCGTCGGTGTCGTAGTACTTGTTGGTCAGTCGGGCCGCGGAACCGGGGGCGATGGCGGCGACGAAGGCGTCCTTACGGTCGTGGCCGACCTTGTCCAGGGCCTTGGTCAGCAGGTCGACGTCAGCGTCGACCTCGTCCTGGCCGATGTAGGTCACCGGGCCGGTGAACTCCGGGTTGCCGACCTTGGCGCGGCCGGTGAAGATGCCGGACTCCGGATCCTCGTAGGCTTCGCTGAAAGCGGCGCGGTCGCGGCGGTCCGGGAAGCTGGTCAGCTTGATGTTGCCCGGGGTGGAGCGGACGACCTCGGCATTGGCCCACCGGTCGGTGTCGGTCATGGTCAGCCCGCCCAGGCGGGTGAAGGTGTAGTTCCACCAGGCGCCGTAGTCCACGGCTCCGGAGGTGATGTGGCCGTACTCGCCCTCGTTGATGATGTCGAGGCCGAGCTCGTGCTGACGGCGGACGACCTCGTCCACGCTGTTCTGGAGGATCTCCAGGAACTGCTCGCGGGTGATGTCCCCGGCACTGAAGCGGTTGTTGGCCTCCAGCAGCTCCGGGGTGCGGGGCAGGGAACCCACGTGGGTGGTGCGGATCTTGTTGACCATGGTTGTTCTGGTTCTCCGGTTCTCTCGTTGATGTACTGGTTGTTTAGGCGCTAGTTGCCGTTGATCTCGCGCGTGGCGATCTCCGCGCCCTCGACCAGGGCCTGCAACTTCGCCCAGGCGATCTGCGGGTGCAGGCGTCCGCCCAGTCCGCAGTCGGTGGAGGCGATGACGTTCTCCGGCCCGACGAGGTCGGCGTACTGCAGGATGCGGTCGGCGATCAGCCGGGGGTGCTCCACGACATTGGTCGAGTGGCAGACCACACCAGGGTAGATCAGTGTGTTCTCCGGCAGCTGGTGCTCGGACCAGACCCGCCATTCGTGCCCGTGGCGGGGGCTGGCGCCCTCGAAGGTCAGGCCGGAGACGTCGGCGCGCAGGCACTCGTCGACGATGGCGCCGAAGGGCACGTCAGTGGTGTGCGGGCCGTGCCAGGAACCCCAGCAGATGTGCAGGCGGGCCTGCTCCCGAGGTACGCCCTCGAGCGCGGTGTTGATCGCGTCGATGCGCTTGCCGATCCATGCCTGGTAGTCGGCGATGGACGGCTCCGGGTTGATCTGGTCCCAGGCCTCGGCGAGGTCGGGTGCGTCGATCTGGACGGTGAAGCCGGCATCGGCGATGGTCCGGTACTCCTCGTTGAGGGCGCGGGCGCAGGCGTCGACGATCTCGTCCTCGGTGTCGAAGTGCTCATTGGCCAGCCGGGCGGCGGAGCCGGGGGAGATCGCGGCGACGAAGGCGTCCCTGCGGTCGTGGCCGGCCCGGTCCAGGGCGGCGGTGAGGCCGTTGACGTCGGCGGCGACGGCGTCCTGCCCGATGTAGGACACCGGGCCGGTGAAGGTCGGGACGCTCAGTGGTTCGCCGAGCAGGCAGCCGGACTCCGGGTCGTTGTAGGCCTCGCGGAAGGCGGTCCAGTCCCGACGGTCGGTCATGCTGGTCAGCCGGACGTCGCCGGGGGAGGAGCGTACGACGTCCATCTCGACCCATTCACCCGGCTGCGGGGCGCGCAGTCCGCCCAGGCGCGGGAAAATGTAGCTCCACCAGGCACCGAAGTCGACGGCGCCGGAGGAGAGGTGGCCATACTCGCCGTCGTTGATGATGTCGAGGCCAAGGTCGAGCTGGCGCCGGACGACGACGTCGACGGAGGCCTGGAGGATCTCGTTGAACTCCTCTGCGCCCATCTCCCTGATGGTGGTTCGGGCGTAGGCTTCCAACAGTTCAGGGGTGCGGGGCAGGGATCCCACGTGGGTGGTACGGATCTTCTGGGTCATGGTGATTCCTTGGCGGTCGGGCTGGTGCAGGCGAGGTCGGGTGCGGAGAGCTACGGCCGGGTATCTGAGGGGTAATTCTAGACCGAGCGGTTCATTCGTGGCTTATCCGCCCCCGTGGAATGCGGCGCGGAGATCGCCCTGGAGTCGCTGGATGGCTGTCTCCAGTGTGCTGTCGTTCTTGCAGAACGTCCAGCGCACCAGTGTCTGGGTGGGATCATCCGGGTCTGCGGCGGCGTCCGGGGTGACGAAGGCACTCACCGGGATCGCCGCCACCCCCGCCACGGCAGGCAGGCGGCGGCAGAACTCCGCCCCGGTCATCGGCTGTTCCCCGGCGCCGTCGGCGCCGGCAGCGCTGTCGCTGCCGGTCAGCCCCAGCGGGGCGATGTCGGTGATCAGGAAGTACGTCCCGTCGCTGCCGAGGACCTCCATCCCGGCGTCCTGCAGTGCCTTGGTGAGGACGTCGCGGCGTCCGGCCAGGGTGTCGGTCCACTCACGCGACCAGTCGTCGGCGTGCTCCAGTGCCCAGGCCACCGCCGGCTGCAGCGGGGTCACCCCGACGTAGGACAGGAACTGCTTTGCCGCGGTCACCGGCCCCAGCAGGTGGGACGGCCCGACCGCCCAGCCGGTCTTCCACCCGGTGACGTTGAAGCTCTTCGCCGCGCTCGACAGGGTGACCGTCTGTGCCGCCATCCCGTCCAGGGTGGCGAAGGGGATGTGTGGCCGGTCGAAGGCGAGGCGCTCGTAGACCTCGTCGGTGATCACCACGACCTCCGTGCCCCGCACGCAGTCGGCGATGAACTCCAGGTCCTCGCGGCCCAGCACCGTTCCGGTCGGGTTGTGTGGGGTGTTCAGCAGCACGGCTGCCGGGGAGTCCTGCACCGCCGCGGCGAAGGATTCACGGTCCAGCCGCCAGCGACGCACACCCTCTGCATCCGGCTCCAGCAGCAGACGGACGGGCCGGGCGGTCGCGCCGGCCAGGTTGATCGCGGCGGTGTAGGCGTCGTAGGTGGGTTCCAGGACGACGACCTCACGCCCCGGGTCCACCAGCCCCAGGATGGAGGCTGCGATGCCCTCGGTCGCACCGACGGTGACGATGACCTCGTCGGCGGTGACGTGGTGGTTCAGCCGGCGGGCCCGGTCGGCGGCGACCGCCTGGCGCAGGACGGGCAGGCCAGGGCCGGGGCCGTACTGGTTGTTTCCGCCGGTGATCTCCGCGGCGGCACGCTCCAGCATCTCGGCGGGGCCGTCCTCGTCGGGGAAACCCTGGCCCAGGTTCGCCGCACCGGTGCGCACGGCCTCGGCGGTGATCGTGGCGAAGATGGTGGGACCGATGCCGGCGACACGGGTCGCCGGACGGGCGGTGTATTCGTTGTCAGCCATGCCGCCATACTATGGTGCCATGACCACGCAGCCGATCACCGCGACCGGGATTCATCCCGACCAGACCATTGCACTGCAGCAGACCGACCCCGCCGACCTGCCGAAGGGGCATCCGGTGGACGCCCAGGCCGGGAGGGAGGGTATCAGCCCGCGGGCCCAGCTCACCCAGCTGCTGAACTACTTCGAGGACAACTACCCGGAGATCTGGAACTCGCTGACCACCGACGAGGGCGCCGGTGTGACCGGTTCGGACCTGACCGCGCTGAAGGACGACACCGAGCGGATGTGGGCTCGGGTCCCCGACCTGATCACCCACTGCAGTCTGCTGGTGTTGGGCGCGGGGCTGGACCACGCGATGCCGACCTCGACGTTCCTGAAGACCGGGCCGGACGCTTCGGCGGTCACCGTGGCGGGGCTGTCGGGCACGCTGCTGCGTCCCTCGGAGCCGACCGGGGCGGTGGCAGTGAGCCTGCACGGTGGGCCGGGCTGGTTCGGCGATGCCGAGGCCCACGACCAGCTGTGGCTGCCGCTGTTCGCCGCACTGGCGGAGAAATCCGGGGTGACGGTGGTGGATCTGGTGTACCCGCTGCCAGGGTATGCGGCAGGTGAGGGTGCCGAGCCCTCAGAGACGGCGACCCGTGCGGCGATAGCCGGGGCCTTCCGCGAGGTGCAGGAGCGTGCCGGGGAGTTGGTGGGGGAGCGCGCTGCCGCTTCTGCATCGGTGGACCGCGTCGGCCTGATCACCTTCGGCTCCGGCTTCGGCCTGTCCCGCGACATCGTGGAGGACGCTGCCTTCCTGCTGGCGATGACCCCGCGGATCACGCCCGCCCTCGAACAGGACGCCCCGTCCCTGGCCGACGTGCCGACCCTGGTGTCGGTCGCCTCGGAGGACACCCGCGGAACCTCGGCCGAGGACGTCGCGGCGTTCTTCGACGGCTGCGCCCCCGGCCACGAGTTCCGTTCCTACCTGTCCGAGCACATCATCGGTGCCCCTGACGTGTGGCGTCGCCGGGTGGCTGACGACGCGGAGTGGATGCAGCGCTTCTGACGGTCAGCTGGTCAGTTGGTCGGCTGGGATGCGTCTGCGGCGGTGTCTGCATCTGACGGTGGGTCGAGCTCGGGGCGACGATCTTCGCCCTCCAGCTCCTTCTTCCCCTTCTTCGCGACAGAGGGGTCTTCCTTCACCGCGTCCTTGAAGGCCCTGAACCCGCGGGCCAGCCGACTGCCTGCGCTGACCGCGCCACCGACGACGGCGTCCTTCGCATTGCCTGCGCCATCGACAACGGAGTCCTTGGCATCACCGGCGGCGGAGAGCCACCGGCGGGCCGTGACCTGGTTCCGCTCCTCGGTCAGGCCGAGACTCTCCTGGAAGTCGATGACGCTGGTCGTGAGGTGATTTCCCGAACGGACGACACGACCCGCGGGGAGGGGCTGCAGCAGGACCTTGCTGTTTGCGCGTTGTGCGGCGGCGTCGATCCGGTCCAGCAGGCCGGTCGTGACCTCGGCGACCTGCCGCCACCGCTTGTCCCGGGCTGTCTGCAGACCCTGCCGGTGGATCTCCACGTTCTCGGGTTCGGTCTGCGCCACCCGGTCGAGCTCCAGACTGTCGAACTCCTCGCACAGCTGCAGGCAGCGGGCGAGGACGACCAGCCAGTCCTTGATCTCGCCGTGCGCAGTGGCCAGCAGTTTCGCCAGGTCACCGAGGTCCTTCTCCGACTCGATCCGGGTGGTGATGTCGGAGAGCTGCTGCAGGGCGTAGCGCCGGGTGCCGGAGAGAATGCTCGCGGAGTTCTGCACCTTCGACCAGGTGGTGCCCGAGACGTGCCCGACCGAGTCCCGGACGATGAAGGCGTCATCGATGATGTCACCCACCCCGTACATCTTCGAGACGACGTCGATGGTCTGGTTCCTCAGGACATCGTCGACCTTCCGGTCGATTTCGGCCAAGTAGTCCTTGATCTCGTCGATCGTCTGCTGCGATGCCATCTGGTTCAGCATGGCGGCGGCAGTTGCCAGTGCCGCTGGGCTGGCCAGCGCGGCGATACCCGTGGAGGACTTGACGAACTGCAGGTTCTCGGCGATCTTCCCGTCAGAGGAACGCAGGATCGCGAAGTAGTTCCCAGTGGTCTTGCTCTGCGTCATCGAGGCGGTCTTGAGTGCGGCAGCGGACTCCTCGGTCAGCTTCAGCCAGCGGCCGGAGTTCTCCATGTACCGGGAACCTGCGCCTGCCATGCTGGACATGTTCCCGAGCCGGCTGCCGAGGTTCCGTACCGGGGTCTTGTCCGTCAACTCGAGGGACCCGCAGAACGCCTCCACCAATGAGGCTTCGCCGATGACGGCGAGCCCTTCATCGTCCTTGATCAGCTGGAGTTCTCCGGACGCTCCGGCGTTGTCGGTCATGGGTTCTCCCCGGTGTGTGGTGAAACAAAAGTGATGTGGCCAGTCTAGTCCCCGTCCGGACACCGCTGAGCATCCAACGGCATTCTTCGAACACCGTGACGACACGTCCGCGGTGACCCGCTCGCAGCGTCCTAAACTACACTCGGGACCCATGACAGACGCTGCAGCAACCAGGCACAACCGGGACATCGACCGCTACGACGCCGACGCCCGTCGCTGGGTGGCCGAGGCGATCCGGACGGTGCAGGCCGACCAGCAGCGGTCGGCGGACACGCACCTGCTCACCGTGCCCCTGCCGCGGCACCTCGGCGTGGACCTCTACCTCAAGGACGAGACCACGCACCCGACCGGTTCGCTGAAGCATCGGCTGGCCCGCTCGCTGTTCCTCTACGGCCTGGCGAACGGCTGGATCAGGCAGGACGCACCGGTCGTCGAGGCGTCCTCCGGTTCCACGGCGATCTCCGAGGCGTACTTCGCCCGGCTGGTCGGCGTTCCGTTCATCACCGTCGTCGCCGCCTCGACCAGTGCGGAGAAGGTGCGTCTGATCAGGTCCTACGGGGCGGAGGTCCGCTTCGTCGATGACCCGTCGGCGGTCTACGAGGTGGCCGCGCAGATCGCCGAGGAGACCGGCGGGCACTACATGGACCAGTTCACCTACGCCGAGCGGGCCACGGACTGGCGCGGGAACAACAACATCGCCGAGTCGATCTTCCGGCAGATGGAGATGGAACGGTTCCCGGATCCGCGCTGGATCGTGGCGACCGCCGGCACCGGCGGAACGTCCTCCACGCTGGGACGCTACGTGCGCTACACCGGGCGGATGACCGGGCTGTGCGTCGCGGACCCGGAGAATTCCGCGTTCTTCCCGGGGTGGTCGGCGGGGGACACCTCCCTGGTCACCGACGCTCCGTCGCGGATCGAGGGCATCGGACGCCAGCGTGTGGAACCCAGTTTCAGCGGCGGTGTCGTCGACCGGATGATGAGCGTGCCGGACGCTGCGGCGATCGGCACGGTCCACGCCTTGGAGCAGGTCACCGGCATCCGCGCCGGTGGGTCGACCGGCACCGGCCTGTGGGCGGCGCTGCGTATCGTCGCAGAGATGGTGGAGGCCGGCGAAAAGGGCAGCGTGGTCTCGCTGATCTGCGACTCCGGCGAGCGCTACCTCGACAAGTACTACTCGGACGAGTGGTTGTCATCGGCGGGGATGAACGTCGCTCCGTACCGCGACGGTGTCCTGCAGTTCCTCCAGTCCGGGGACGCCGGGGCGTTCTGTGGCGGGTGATCATCGGCACAGGTGCGTCATCGGAGAGTGCCCAGTGTCATTGCAGTTTGTCGCCTTCAGGCGCCTGGATGACATTCTTCGATGACGCTCTGCACACTTCGATGACGGGGCGAAAAGAAAACAAGAGTGGTGTGCTGGATAGTCACCGTGTGCCGTGGACAATCGCCGCCAGGGTCTCTCCGGTCTCCACCAGGGAGGCCCGCAGCATCGCCGCCGCAGCGTCCCGGTCGCCGTCCCGCAACATGGTCACGATCTGACGATTCACCGCCACGAAGTCACCGTGCAGGTTCGGCCGGACCCGTTCCACGGCGAGGAACACCAGGCGCATTCGGGCGAGCAGCCGGTCCATCTCCTCATCGAGTAGGGCGGACCCGGCGGCGCCGACGAGTGTGCGGTGGAACTCCTGGTTCGCGAGTGCAATCGCCGCCGCCGAATCCACCGAATCCACCGACTCCACGTCCGCCGTCTCCGCTGCCTCTGCGGTGGACACGATCCGGTCGAGGGCGTCGACGTCCAGCTCAGTGCCCCACAGGACCGCGCCGGGTTCGACCACGGCGCGTGCCCGGAACAGGCTGAGGACGTCCGCGGCGGTGGGGGAGGCGATGAAGACCCCGCGGTGCGGGATCCGGTCGATGATGCCCTCGGCGGCGAGGCTGGCGAAGCCCTCACGCAGGGTGTTGCGCGAGATTCCCATCTTCTCGGCGACGATGACCTCGTTGAGCTTCTCGCCGGGGGAGTATTCACCGGCGGACACGGCCTGCCGCAGGGCGGCGGCGACGGACTGGGCACGCATGTTGGTCAGTGTAGAGGACGCTGCTATTCGACGGTCCCGAGCATCGCGCCGCGCGTGGCGTTCCCGCCAGCGGGGACAGAGATGTGCAGGACGCCGTCGGCCGGGGCGGGGATCGCCCGCTCCATCTTCATCGCCTCGATGATGACCACGGTGTCACCCTTGTTCACCTGCGCACCGTCGGCAGCTTTCCATTCCACGACGGTGCCGGCGAAGGGGGAAGTGACTGCGGATCCGGAGTCGTCTGCGCTGGTCCCGGCGGTGTCGGACGCCCCAGCATCACCGGTTGTGTCGGACGTGCCGGCATCGCCGGTCGCCGGGCCACCGGCACCAGCTTGTCCGGCGCCAGACGCGCCCAGTGCCCCCGTCGGGATCCCGACTCGGTGCAGCTGCCCGTCGATCTCCACCGTGATCTCGGTGCGCTCGGTGTAGACCTCCTCGACATCGCCGGTGCCGCCCCCGTCTCTGGTGTCCCCGCTGCCCCCGGAACAGACTGCCGCACCCAGGGCGGAGGACGCCGACCAGCAGGTGTCCACCCAGTCGGTGTACATGCCGAAGGAGTCCGAGGAGGCGGGCCCGCCGTCGACCGGGACAGCGGTGAAGGCCGGTTCGGTGAGGATCGACCGGTGGAAGGGCAGCACCGTCCGCACCCCGGAGATCACGAACTCGTCCAATGCCGCCCGGGCGCGCGACAGGGCAACCGCGCGGGTCGGTCCCCACACGATGAGCTTGCCCAGCATCGAATCGTAGAAGCCTGGCACCGTCGACCCGGAGACCACCCCGGCGTCCACCCGGATGCCCGGGCCCGTCGGCACGCGGAACTCGGTCACCGTGCCGGGGCAGGGGACGAAACCATTGGCGACGTCCTCGGCGTTGATCCGGAATTCGATGGCGTGGCCGCGTGGCATCGGATCCAACGGTGCGTCCTGTGCGTCCGGCGCGTCCTGTGCCACCCAGCTCAACGGCTCGCCGGCGGCGATGCGGAACTGCTCGGCGACGATGTCCACCCCGCTGGTCTCCTCGGTGACCGGGTGCTCGACCTGCACGCGGGTGTTGACCTCCAGGAAGGACACCGTCCCGTCCGCGGCGACGATGAACTCCACCGTGCCCGCGCCGACGTATCCGGCCGCGGCACAGATCGAACGCGCTCCCTCGGTGATCTCCTCGGTCTGTGACTCGGTCAAGAACGGGGCAGGCGCCTCCTCGACCAGCTTCTGGAACCGACGCTGTGTCGAACAGTCGCGCAAGCCCACCACGGACACGTTGCCGTGGGTGTCTGCCAGCACCTGTGCCTCAACGTGGCGCGGGGTCTCCAGGAACTTCTCCACGAAGCACTCGGTGCGTCCGAACGCCTCACCGGCCTCACGACCGGCGGAGTGGAAGGCATCCTCGATCGCCTCCAGCCCGTCGTCCTTCGTGACGATCTTCAGTCCGCGCCCGCCGCCGCCGAAGGCTGCCTTGATGACCACCGGCAGGCCGTGCTCGGCGGCGAAGGCGTGAGCCTGTTCCCACGATGTCAGCGGCTCGGAGGTGCCCGGGGCCAGCGGTGCGCCGACCGATTCTGCCAGCTGCCGGGCGGCCATCTTGTCGCCGAGGGTCTCGATGGACCCGGGGGTCGGGCCGATCCAGGTCAGCCCCGCATCAGCCACGGCCCGGGCGAAGTCGGCGTTCTCCGACAGGAAGCCGTAGCCGGGGTGGACGTAGTCCGCGCCGACGCGGGCGGCGATGTCCAACAGCGCGGGAATGTTCATGTAGGTCTGCGAGCCGGTGGAACCGGGCAGGGCGTAGGCCTCGTCGGCGACGCTGGTGTGCAACGCGCCGTTGTCGGGCTCGGAGTACACCGCGACCGAGCGGATCCCCAGGTCACGGGCGGCGCGGGCGATGCGCACCGCGATTTCGCCGCGGTTGGCGATCAGGACGGTTTTCGCAGTGGTCGCGGTGTTCATGGTGCCTCCTGGGTATCGGTGCTGGTGGCGTCGCCGGTGCTGGCGGCGCTGGTGGCGTCGCCGTTGTGGATGGTGAAGGTGACGTCCGCGCCGGGTGGTAGCTGCGCCGCGGCGTCCAGGTCCTCGGGGATGACGGTGGCGATGACCGGGTAGCCGCCGGTCACGGCATGGTCGCGGAGGAACACCACCGGCTCGCCGTTGGGCGGGACCTGCACGGATCCCGCCACCATGCCTTCGCTGGCCAGCTCGCCGGACTGCTCGCGGATGATCGCCTCCTCCCCGGTGAGTCGCAGCCCGACCCGGTTGGACATCGCGGTGACCGTCCACGTCCTGCCGGTGAGCGCGTCGACCCCGTCGGCGAACCAGTCGTCGCGGGGGCCAGGGACTACCCGCAGCACCCCGTCGGCGCGGATGCCGGGGGACACCGGACGCACACTACCGGTCGGTTCGCCGGCGTGGATGGTGTCCCCGCTCGCCAGCGGGGACGGTCCGAGCCCGGAGAGCAGGTCGGTGGAGGACGACCCCAGCACGGTGTCGGCGATGACACCGCCGCGCACCCCGACGTAGCTGCGTAGGCCGTGTTCCGCTTCTCCGACGGTCAGTGTCGCGCCGGGTCGGAGCAGCAGTGGGACGCCGCGTTCGGCTGTCCGGCCGTTGATGTCCACCGGGGCGACGGCACCGGTGACCACGACAACGGTCTCGACCAGTGCGGTGAGCGCCAGCCCACCGATGTTCTCCAGCACGGCGGCGGAGCGCCGGTTGCCGAGGGCGTCATTCGCCGCCTGGGCGGAGGCACGGTCGGCCGCCCCGGAGGTCGTGACGCCCAGGTCGCCGGCACCGGGGCGTCCGGCATCTTCGATGAGCACCTGCAGGCCGGGGTCGTCGAGGCGCAGCACCGGGTGGTGCGCCGGCTGGGAGGTTGCGTGTCGCGTGGTGTCGGACGCACCGCTGGACGCGCTGCCGGCCGCATCGTCCGACGACACCTCTGCGTCCGGCGTGCCGGCCTCGATCCGTTCGCTGACCTGCTGGTAGTGCACCCGGTCGCCGGGGGAGAGCAGGGCCGGGTGCTCGGCGTCGGCGTCCCAGAAGGTTCGGGTGGTGGTGCCGAGCAGTTGCCAGCCGCCGGGCGAGGTCCGCGGGTAGACCGCGGAGAAGTTCCCGGCCAGCGCCACCGCCCCGTCCGGCACGGCTGCCCGCGGGGAGTCATGGCGAGGCACGTCGAGGGCGTGGGCGGGATCGGCCGGCACGCAGTAGGTGAAGCCGGGGGCGAACCCGCCGAAGGCCGCCGCCCAGGTCGTGGAGGTGTGCCAGTCGACCAGGGCGTCCGGCGACATCGCCAAGGAGGTGGCGAGTGATTCGAGGTCGGCCCCGTCGTAGTGCACCTCGACGGTGACGTCGCGCGGCGCGGTGGTCTTGGCGTCCGGCGGGACGAAATGGGGCAGGACGCCGCGGGCGGCCTCGGCATCAGTGGCGGAGGCGAACCGGACCAACACGGTGCGGGCGGCGGCGCCGACCTCGGTCTGGCCGGGCAGGGGTGCGGCGGTCAGCGCGGCATGCCAGGTCATCGCGGTGGGAAGATCGGGCAGGTCAACCAGCAGGTTGCGGGTGCCGACGCGGTGGACGGGGACCGGGGCTGGGGCGGTCCCAGTGGCGGACTCAGTGGCGGAGGCGGTCACAGGAAACTCTTGATCTCGATGCCGTCGGCGCGCAGAGCCTCGACGATGCTGCGGGTGAGGGCGACGGAGTCGGGGGAATCGCCGTGGACGCACACCGATTCGGCGTCCACCTTCACCACCGAGCCGTCGTGGGCGGTGATCGAGCCAGTCTCGGCGACCTGACGGACGCGGGCGGCGACGAACTCCGGGTCGGTGACCACGGCATTGGCCTGGGTGCGGGACACCAGGGTGCCGTCCGGGTTGTAGTTGCGGTCGGCGAAGGCCTCCCGGATCACGCGCAGGCCCTTGGTCTCGGCGACTTCCACGGCGACCCCGCCGGGCAGCAGCATGACTGCGATGTCGGAGGAGAAGGCGTGGATGCCGTCGATGACGGCGTGGGCCTGGTCAGTGTGGTGGACGATGGTGTTGTACATCGCTCCGTGCGGTTTCACGTAGGTCACCCGGGTGCCGTAGCGGCGAGCCAGGGCATCGAGTGCGCCGATCTGGTAGAGGACCTCGTCGGCGAGCTGGGCGGAGTCGATGTCCATGTTCGTCCGGCCGAAGTTCGCCGGGTCGTTGTATCCGATGTGGGCACCGACGGAGACTCCGCGTTCGGCGGCGGCGCGGACGGTGGCGGCGATGGTGTGGGGTTCCCCGGCGTGAAAACCGGTGGCGACGTTGGCGCTGGTGACCAGCTGGATCATGGCGTGGTCGTCGGCGACGGCGATGCCGTTGGTGGTCTCGCCCAGGTCGGCGTTGAGGTCGATGACGGGCATGGTTCCTCATCCTTTCGTGGATGGGTGCCATCGTACCGGAAGATTGTTGAACAATCTATGGGGGTTTCGGAAATATGTGGTATGGGTCACCATGGTGTCACGGATCCCGCACAGGGCCACCCCGCACAGAGTGACGCTGCGCCGATCGACGTGTCCGGATTCCTGCAGGAATACCTCCAGCTCAACCGCGATGCCCTGCTGTGGAAACTCGAGGGACTGAGCGATTACGACGCCCGGCGTCCGCTGACACCCGCCGGCACCAACCTCGCCTGGCATACCGCGCATGTCAGATACGTGGGATGAATCGCTGGTCTTCCGGCCGGATCACAGCGATTCATCCCACGTATCTGACACGGCGGGGAAAGAGAGGCGAGGGTGAGGTGGGAGAGACGAGAGAGGTGTCGGGGTCGATGTGGCGGCTTACTTGTCCAGCTCGAGCAGGTTGCGGCGGGTGGCCTGCACGTCCTCCAAGCGGGGGAGCAGGTCGTCCAACCGCTTCCAGTCTGCCTCCGGGATCGCCCGCTCAGCCTCGGCGACCACCGAGCGGTCCTGGGTTCCCCAGGCGACCGGCATTGGGGAGATCTCCTGCCAGTGGTCCTGGTCGCGGGCGGTACGCAGCCCGACCACCGCCATCGATGGCACCCGCTCGCCGACCTTGCGCTGGATCCCCGGGATCGAGGTCACCGTCCGCAGCGCCAGGCCCGGACGTGACGGCGACCCACTACCGGCCACGGTGGTCTCCACCAGGGACATCAGCACCACGTCGCGGGAGTTGACCCGCGCGATCACGGTGGGGGCCAGGTCATAGTTGTCGTAGTACTGCTGCGGGGAACCCAGCTGACGCGGCATCACCGGGATCATGATGAAGCACACCACTGCCATCACGCAGACCGCGATGCTCAGCATCACCGCCCACGGCTCTGCGACGACCAGGAACAGGATCAGTGCACCGATGACCAGCAGGCCGCCGAGGATCCCGGCGGACCACTGGAAGCGTCGGGCGTCGCGGAAGAACTCATTGTGCTTGCGGGCGAAGGCCTCGTCCACGGGGAAGTTGAAGCTGGTCACTGGTCTCTTCCGGTCCTTCTGGGGGAATCTCTCACGGGTCGGTCGACGAACCCTACAGGTCGATCGAATCGATGATGCGGTAGCCGTAGCC
>DGYFI06202__coassemble_901_pt1 | contig 15262 bp, 13 predicted proteins | sample DGYFI06202__metabat2_high_PE_029 | metagenome-assembled genome bin DGYFI06202 | reverse complement strand
AATCGTGAGGCCGCCCTGGTCCTGGAACCGGCAGCCGGCGTTGATGAAGACGTTCCGCCCGAACCGGATGTTGCGTCCGAAATCGCTGGTGAACGACGGGAACAGGCCGACGGTGGCGTCCACCTCGTAGCCGACCAGTTCACTGAGCAGGGCGCGGACGCCCGCCTCGTCGTGGTAGGTCCCGTTGAGTTCCGTGGTGAGGACGCCCCGGTGACCTGGTCGGCATCGCCCTCCCCGACGGGTCCGGCGTGTCGGACGGCCTGGACGCCGATCCAGATCAGGAACAGGACTCCACCCCACTTGAACAGCTGGAGCAGCAGGTCCCACCGTTCCAGCAACGGGCCCAGTCCCACGGCGACAAGGACTCCGGCTCCGTAGCAGCCGACCGCGTTGCCGACCGCGGTGAACAGTGCGATGTCCCGACCGTGGCTCAGTGCCCGGCCGACGACGAAGAGGACCGAGGGGCCCGGGACGGCGATGATCACCACACTGGCCACGACCAGTGCGCCGAGTTGGGAAAGATCGAGAAGCTCAGTCACGGCTGGCAATGTTACCTGGCACGAACTCTCGGCCCGCCTTCACCGGTGAGCCGCCGGGGCTGACCGTCCTAGCCCTTGTCGCCGAGCTGTTTGACCAGCGTGACGACTGCCAGGGCGTCGAGTGCAGCGGCCGCGCCGTAGACCTTGGGTCCGTCGCCGGCACGAAGGTGCTCGATGACGGCACCGGTCAGCACGGCAATCACACCGACGTTCGCGGCGATTCCGATGGCCCGGGACTTCGCACCGGCCAGGAGCCCCACACCGCCGGCGACCTCTGCGGTGCCGATGGCCTGGTACGCCTCCGGGGAGTATCCGAGATGCTCGGCGGATTCGAGCATGGCGTCCTGCTTGGTGACCTTCGCCGTCCCGGCGCCGAGCATGGAGAGGGCCAGGGTGGTTCGAAGGATGCCGGTGGTTTTACTGGTTGCCATCGTTCGTGTCGCTTTCGTCGGTGGTGATTCGGTGACCTTGTCCCCCGACGTTACCCCGGTGACGGAAAAGTCCCCACCACCCGGCACACACTGTCAGGGGTGACGGTGTGCGCCGGACGGCGGGGACGATCCCTGGGGCGCAGCCTCCAGGGGGCTCGGCGTGAGTGCTACGCCTCGGCCTTCTCCGCGGCCACGGCAGCCTCGACGCGCTGCTTCAGCGCGGCGAACTGGTCGTGGATCTCCTGCGGCACCTTCGGGCCGAGGAAGGTGAGGTACTCGGCGTTGTCCTCGATGTCGTTGGCCCACTGCTCGGCCGGGGCGGACAGTGCCTCGCGGATGTCAGCCTCCGGCTCGGTGACGCCGTCGAGGTCCAGATCCTCGTAACGGGCGGTGTGGCCGACAACGGTCTCCTCGGCACCGACCTGACCCTCGATACGCTCGACGATCCACTTCAGCACGCGGCTGTTCTCGCCGAAGCCCGGCCACAGGAAGCGGCCGTCCTCACCACGGCGGAACCAGTTGACCAGGAAGACGGCCGGCATCTTGTCGCCGCCCTTCTTGCCCATCTCGATCCAGTGGTTGAGGTACTCACCGGCGTTGTAGCCGATGAAGGGCAGCATCGCCATCGGGTCGTGGCGCAGGGCACCGACGACACCCTCCTGGGCGGCGGTCTGACCGGAGGCCAGCAGGGAGCCGACCATGGTGGCGTGGTTCCAGTCGTAGGTCTCGGTGACCAGCGGGACGGTGTCGGCACGGCGTCCACCGAAGAGGATCGCGTCGACCTTCACACCCTTCCAGTCGTCGAACTCCGGGGCCGCGACCGGGCACTGGGCGATCGGCACACAGTAGCGGGAGTTCGGGTGCGCGGCCTTCTCGCTGGAGTCCGGGGTCCAGTCGTTGCCCTTCCAGTCGATGAGGTGCTCGGGGGCATCCCCCATGCCCTCCCACCAGACATCGTTGTCGTCAGTGAGCGCGACGTTGGTGAACAGGGTGTTGCCGGCCTCCATGGTCTCCATGGCGATCGGGTTGGAGCCGTAGCTGGTGCCCGGGGCGACACCGAAGAAGCCGTTCTCCGGGTTCACGGCGTAGAGGTGGCCGTCCTCACCGAACTTCAGCCAGGCGATGTCGTCGCCGACGACCTCGGCCTTCCAGCCCGGGATGGTCGGGGTGATCATCGCCAGGTTGGTCTTGCCGCAGGCGGACGGGAAGGCACCGAGGATGTGGTAGGCCTTGCCCTCCGGGCTGGTCAGCTTGAGGATCAGCATGTGCTCGGCGAGCCAGCCCTCCTCCTTGGCCATGACCGAGGCGATACGCAGCGCGAAGCACTTCTTGGCCAGGATGGCGTTGCCGCCGTAGCCGGAACCGAAGGACCAGATCTCCTTGGTGTCGGGGAACTGGGTGATGTACTTGGTGTCGTTGCACGGCCAGGCGACGTCCTCCTCGCCGGGCTCCAGCGGGGCACCGACGGAGTGCAGGCAGCGGACGAACTCGCCGGTCTCGTCGATCTTCGCCAGGGCCTCGGCACCCATGCGGGTCATGACACCCATGGAGAGCACCACGTAGGCGGAGTCGGTGAGCTGCACGCCGAGCTTGGGCTGCGGGTCGGAGATCGGACCCATGCAGAACGGCACGACGTACATGGTGCGGCCCTTCATCGAACCGCGGTAATGCTCGGTCATCTCCTCCTTCATCGCCGCCGGCGGGGCCCAGTTGTTCGTCGGGCCGGCGCCCTCCTGGTCCTCGGAGCAGATGAAGGTACGGGACTCCACGCGGGCGACATCCGCCGGGTTGGAGCGGGCGAGGAAGCTGTTCGGACGCTTCTCCTCGTTGAGCTTGATGATCGTGCCAGCCTCGACGAGCTCACCGGTCAGTCGGTCCCACTCGTCGCGGGAACCGTCCACGAAGACAACGCTCTCCGGCTGAAAAAGCTCCACGGCCTCAGCGATCCACGTGAGCAGTTCCTGGTTCTGGGTGGGTGGCTGGCCGACGAGCCCGGGGATGGTCATGAAGTCTCCTGATGGGTGGGTCAAAATGTAGGTTGCGTACCCCCCAGACTAACCCCACCGTCCCCGCTCCACACATTTCCAGCCGACAGTGTCCCAGTTCGAAGTTCCGTTTCCGGGGGTAGCGGGGGGAACATCGGACGCCCCGTCGTTTCCGATTTCGACCTCTACCTGCAATGTTTCCGAAACATCAGCTCCCAAAACCGACGTTTGCACTGTGACTGACGACACACCTGAACGGGATTCCCCCGGCGCGTCGTCCTCCACGGAGTCAGTTATGTCCACAGTGTCCGTAGTATCCGCCATGCTCACTTCCCGCCGCCACGCCGACCACCCACCGTCGAAGGTGACCACCGACATGTAGTCGACCAGCCCGTCGCCGTCAGTGTCGGAGCAGATCGTCATTCCCGTGTCATCGGTGAGGGTGACGGACTCCTCGAGCAGTTCCATGTCCTCACCGCAGTCGGCCTGGGTGACCGCGGCGGGCAAGTCATAGCTCACTCCGCCGAGATCGAGGGTCAGGCCGTCCGACAGGCCGGCGTCCAGACCGGCACCGTCGCCGGATACCGCGCCGTACGCTTCGGCGCCGGACGGTTCCAGTCCACCGATGCCCGGCAGTCCCAGGTTCTCCCACCCAGTCATGAGGCCACCACCTGACGGCCAGCCTGGTGACCATCCGGACGAGCTGTTGCCGACACATCAGTGAGGCCCTCTGCGACCGCTGGCACCTCCAGCCGGGAGACCACGTCGGTCACCATCGCCGCCCAGTGCCGTCGCAGCGTCGCTGCCCGGGTCGCGGCGTCCTGCGTCCGGCGGGCCGAGCGTTGCGTCCACCAGCGCACCAGGAAGGTCGCCACGGCGACCGGCACCCCGACGATCACCCCGATGACCGGGGCACCGACCGTGCGCGTCACCGTCGCGCCCACGACTGCACCGGCGCCGAGTGCCGCAACACCGGCCAAAGCCGTCAGTCCGTCGGCCTTGGCGAACCGACCGGACGCACCACTGTCACCGGAGGCACCGACCGTCTCGCCGACCGCGGGCCCCAGGTGGGGCATCTCCACACCCTGCTCCAGCACCGAAACGGTCAACCTGGCCCGGAACCGCCGGTCCAGCCCGGCGGCGTCCGCCACCGGCTCAGCCAACAGCTCCGACGCCAGACGTTCCGCGGCCAACCGCACGGCGATACGCACCCGGTCGGCCCGGTCGGCATCCGCCCGGCGCGCATCGGCGGTCCAGCGCCGCATATCGACCCAGAGTGACTCAACGACCCGGCCCAATGTCTCCAGCGCGGCCGGCGCGGCCGGACCGTCCGACGCAGTCCAACGACACACCACGACACCGGGCTCCGCCGCCACCTCCGCCACCGCGTCAGCCATGGCGTCCTCACTGACGTGGAGCACGCAGAGGCCCATCGTGTCACGCACCGCACGCACCACCGCGGCGTCATCGGCGGCGTCACCGGTGCCTCCCGCACCGCCGGCACCACTGGCAGAGTCCCCGACAGGGGCCCCGACCACGGCAATCACCCCGTCGGCCTGGTCCGGACCTGCCCCGGTCACGACCCGGTGGCGACTCCCCCGCAACCCCTCCACAACCGTCCTCACGAGCCGGGCGTCCGGCCCGATCACTGAAACAACAGCCATATTCCTGATCCCTCTGTCCCCTCATCTTCCCGAGTACCGCTGTGTTCTGCCACAATGACAAGGATGTCTGACACTGAAAATCCCCCTGCACAGCAGTCGGGTGGCCGCGGTCGCCCCCTGCAGACCCAGTTTAACGACGGGCGCGACTATCCGCGACTAGGTTCCTTCAGTTTCCGCCGCGGAACCCTGACCGACAACCAGGAGTCCCTGTGGGACGAGAACTGGCCGCGGCTGGGCATCGAGCTCACCGACGACCTCACCGACCCCATCGACCTGGACGAATGGTTCGGACGCAGCGGCCACGACACCATCGTCGAAGTCGGCTCCGGCACCGGCACCTCCACCGCTGCCATGGCCCCGCTGGAGACCGACACCAACGTGGTCGCAGTGGAGATCTACCGCCCCGGGCTGGCGAAACTGCTCGGCGCAGTGGTCCGCGGCGGCATCGACAATGTGCGCATGGTCAAGGGCGACGGTGTCGAGGTCCTGCAGCGGCTCTTCGCCCCGAACAGCCTCGCCGGGGTACGGATCTTCTTCCCCGACCCCTGGCCGAAGGCCCGGCACCACAAGCGGCGGATCATCCAGACCGGCACGCTGCACCTCATCGCCTCGCGACTGCGTCCCGGCGGTATCCTGCACGTCGCCACCGACCACGCCGAGTATGCCGAATGGATCGACGAGCTCGTCACCGTCGAGGACGAGCTGGAGTACATTGGCTGGCCGAACGACCCTGATGAGCGGGCGCAGACCGTACCGGTACTCACCGACCGGCAGATCATCACCAAGTTCGAGGGCAAGGGTCTGGACAAGGACCACACCATCCACGAGTACCTCTGGAGACGTCGATGAGCTCAGGCAGCAGTGCCACCCCGAAGCAACCCGTCCACCTGCTGGTCTGGGATGCCCCGAACATCGACATGGGCCTGGGCTCCATCCTCACCGGACGGCCCGACGCCGCCCACCGTCCCCGCTTCGACGCGGTCGGCCGGTGGCTGCTCGATCTCGCCGCCGACAATGAGCTCGGTGGCGACGCCGACTGGACCCCCGATGCCGAGGCCACGGTGTTCACCAACGTGGCACCCGGCGCGGCCGACCAGATCCGCGGCTGGGTGGACGCCCTGCGCAACGTCGGTTTCGCGGTCTTCGCGAAGCCGAAGCTGACCGAGGACTCCGATGTCGACCCCGACATGCTGGTCCACATCCAGGAACGTCGCGACGCCGGCCTGCTCGCGGGACTGGTCGTCGCCAGCGCCGACGGCCAGAACTTCCGGGAACAGCTCGAGACCCTCGCGACAGGTGACGACGGTGGCATGCCTATCCCGGTCACCGTCCTGGGCTTCCGGGAGCATGCCCACTGGGCGGTGGACAATGACCTGCTGGAGTTCGTCGACCTGGAGGACATCGACGGTGTCTTCCGCTCGCCGCTGCCGCGCGTGAGCCTGGACTCCCTGCCGGACGAAGGTGCGTGGCTGCAGCCGTACCGTCCACTCTCCGACCTCTACCGCTAGATATCCGACAGACCACACAAATCAACAAGGAGCTGACGTGTTCACGAAGTGGGGCGATGTCGCCTTCCGATTCCGTCGGATCATTCCGGCGGTGATCATCCTGCTCATCGCGGTGCTCTACCTGGGGCTGGGCACCCAGCTGGGCGACCGGATGAGCCAGGAGGGCTGGGACGACCCGAACAGTGACTCGACCCGCGCCGCGCAGATCGAGCAGGAGACGTTCGGACGTGACGACGGCGGCGACGTCATCGTGCTGGTCACCAGCGAGGGCGCCGGTGAGGGCGCTGATGGCGCTGACCTGCGTGACGCGTCGCTGCAGGAGAGCATCTCCAGCCAGATCAACGCCATCGCGGTGGCCAACCCCGACGAAGTCGCACGGGTGACCAGCTTCTTCGACTCCAACCAGGAGCAGATGTTCAGCGAGGACGCCGAGACCGGCGCCCAGACCGCCTTCGCCGCGATCAGTCTCCAGGGCACCGAGGACGAGGTGCTGCAGAACTTCCGGGTCATCGAGGACGACCTGCACCAGATCTCCGCCGACGGGGCGACCGTGGAGATCGGCGGCGCCACCGCCGTGGCCGGCGCCCTGGACTCCGGCATGGCCGACGACATCTCCCGCGCCGAACTGATCGGCCTGCCGGTCGTCGCCCTGCTGCTGCTGGTGATCTTCGGCAGCGTGGTCGCCGCCTGCATGCCGCTGATCGTCGGTGTGCTCTCCATCCTCGGCTCCATGGGCATCCTGTCGTTCCTCGCCGGGATCGTGCAGGTCAACACTTTCTCCCAGTCCGTGGTGACACTGCTGGGTCTGGGCCTGGCCATCGACTACGGCCTGTTCATGGTCTCCCGCTTCCGCGAGGAACTCGCCGAGGGGGCCGACACCCGGACAGCGGTGCGCAACACCACCGCCTCCGCGGGCAAGACTGTGGTCTTCTCCGCCCTGATGGTGGCGGTTGCCCTGTCCAGCCTGATGATGTTCCCGCAGGCCTTCCTGAAGTCCGTGGCCTACGGCGCGATCTCCGCGGTCGGCCTGGCCGCCCTGATCAGTGTGGCGGTGCTGCCGAGCATCTTCGCGATGCTGGGGCCCAACATCGACAAGTTCACCATCTTCCGGCGTGGCCGTACCCGCGATGCCACCGTGCACTCCTGGTGGGGCAAGATCCCCACCTTCGCGATGAAGCACGCCAAGCTTATGACCGTCGGCATCGTCGGCATCCTGATCCTGCTGACCATCCCGATGTCCGGGATGAAGTTCGGTGGCATCAACGAGACCTACCTGCCGCCGGACAACGACACCCGCATCGCCCAGGCCGACTTCGACGAATCCTTCCCCTCCTTCCGCACCGATCCGGTGAAGATCGTCGTCGACGGAGACACCGCCGCCGTCGGCCGGGTGTATCAGCAGGCCAATGCCGTCGAGGGCCTGACCTCGGACTTCCAGGTCGCCCAACCCACGAAGGACGGCGTGACCGTGTTGTCGGCCGGCATCGCCGACCGTGACGACAATGAGCGCATCGTCAACGAACTGCGCGACATCGGCAACAACATCTCCGCCGATGCCGAGGTGTTGGTCGCCGGCACCCCGGCGATGGAGGTCGAGTCGATCGAGGCACTGTTCGACCAGTTGCCCTGGATGCTGCTCTACATCATCGCGGTGACGTTCATCCTGCTGTCGTTGATCTTCGGCTCGGTGATCCTGCCGGCGAAGGCGGTGATCATGAACCTGCTGGGCACCGGCGCTACCCTGGGCATCCTGACCCTGCTGTTCGTCGACGGCGTGGGTGCCGACCTGTTCAACTTCTCCCCCGGCCCGCTGATGAGCCCGGTGCTGGTGCTGATCGTGGCGATCATCTACGGCTTGTCGACGGACTACGAGGTATTCCTGGTGTCCAGAATGGTGGAGGCCCGTGCCCACGGAGCCTCCACAGCCAGAGCGATCCGGTTCGGAACGGCGACCACCGGCGGCATCATCACCGCCGCGGCGCTGATCATGATCGTCGTCGCCGGAGCCTTCGCCTTCTCCGATATCGTGATGATGAAATACATCGCCTTCGGCATGATCGCCGCCCTGGTCATCGACGCGACGATCATCCGCATGCTGCTCGTGCCTGCGGTGATGTACCTGCTGCGCGAGGACTGCTGGTGGGCACCGAAGTGGATCACGACGCTGTCGCAGAAGATCGGCCACAACGAAAAGCTGGAGGGCTTCAGCTCCACGGAGACCGAGGCTCCCGACCCCGCAGAAGTGGTCCCGGAGCGTGAGCCCGTGAGCGTCCGCGCTGACGGCACGGCGGCATCGTCGGACGGCGCGGGCGGTGCGGCCGGTGCGGCCAGTGCGGCCTCCGCCACGGCTGTGCGCTCCCGTGGGCCGCTGCCAGCGGCAACGGCCGCAACCGGAGCGTCCGGCACCGATGGTTCCGACGGTGCAGACTGGGCCGACGGGGCGTCCGACGCGGACGTCGACGACTACGGCGCGCATTCCGGCGCCCGGGCCGGACGCGACACCGGCTCGGCCCCGGTGCCCTTCGACGAACTGATGAAACGCCTCGAGCGGGAGCGTTCCGACCGGAAGAGGCGGTGACCCACGACCATGAGCAGCGGTGAGAACCAGGCCGAGAACCAGTCGACGTTCCGCAACGTCATGCACTGGCTCAAGGACCCCCGGGTCCGAGCTCTGCTGACCCTGGCGATCCTCGCGATCATCCTCTTCCTCTTCCGGGACCACTACCACTTCCTGGAAGAGGGCTGGGCCGAGATCCTCCAGGCCAACAACTGGTACATCGCCGCTGCAGTCGTGGCCATGGGACTGTCCATGGTCGCCCAGGCCGAGGTGATGGTCGCGCTGCTGCGTCCGGCCGGGGTCCCCGTCAACCGCACCAGCGCCAACGCCCTGGGCCTGTCGGCGAACGCCTGGTCATCGAGCTTCCCCGGTGGTCCGGCGATCTCCGCGGCGATGATCTTCCGCGAACAGATGAAATGGGGTGCCTCCGGTGTCGTCGCCAGTTGGTATCTGGTGATCTCCGGGCTGTTCTCCGGGGCCAGCATGGCCATCCTCGGCCTGGGGTCGGTGTTCTTCCTCCAGGCCAATGTGCACGTGTTCTCCCTGACGCTGTCCATCGTCGCGCTGGTTGCGCTGACCCTGGCGGCGAACTGGATCGCCCGGCACCCCGGCAAGGTCGAGGCAGCGCTGCTGAAGGCCGCCGCCTGGTTCAACCGCAAGCGCAAGAAGCCCGAGGAGCGCTTCCACGAGCGGATCCGTAGCCTCGTCACGCAACTGCGCGCCGTGGACCTGTCGCCGAAATGGCTGGGCTACGCCATGGGGACGTCCCTGCTGAACTGGGTATTCGAGCTACTCTGCCTGTTCCTGTGCGTGCTGGCCATCGGTGCCGATCCCCGGGTCGCCGGTGTGATCCTGGCCTTCATCACCGCCAAGCTGATTGGCCAGGCACAGATCACCCCGGGTGGTCTGGGACCGGTGGACATCATGCTGACCACCATGCTCATCGGCACCGGCGGACTGACTTCCGGACAGGCATTCGCCGCAGTGATCGTCTTCCGCATGATCAGCTTCGCACTGCTGACGATCATCGGCTGGCTGGTGTTCCTGTGGACCTTCGTCCGGGCCGAAGAGGCCGAGGAGGCAGAGAAAGCGGGGGCGGCCAACGGGAAACAGGAGGCCCAGTCGGGCGAGGCTCCCGGGACCGCGCAGGCAGCCGGCATCGGTTCCGACCTCACCGGGTCCGTCACCTCGAAGCACACCAGCTCCTACCACCACCGCAAGGCCTTCAACATCCGGGGCATCACCGACGGGTTGGCCGCCCGGGCCTCCGAGCTCGAGTCCCGGCCCGTCCCACCGGCCACCGGGCCGGACGCGCACGAAAATCTCCACGAACCGGCTGACGCTGGTGAGGCGGGCGAAGGTGGTGAGTCGGGCGCCCCGTCCGAGCCCGCAGAGCCGTCCGCCAGGGACACTCCGCGGAAGCCAGACACCCCCACCCCGCCAGACGCCTAGAATGGCAGGCATGAGCCACGACACCAACAGCAATCGGGCAGGAGCCCCCCGGACCCAGCCCAGCGAACCCGCCGGCCCGTTCTCCGCGACCGCCGGGCTGAGCTCCACGGTCGCTCTGGTCGCCGATATCGTGGCCGTCCTGGCATTCACCCTGGTCGGCAGCCTGTCGCACAACGGCACCGACGGTTTCAGCATCGGCGGCTGGCTGCAGACCTCCTGGCCGTTCATCCTCGGCCTCGCCGTGGGCTGGGCCCTGCTCTACACCGGCAAACTGCGCCGGGCACCGGGCACCGGGGTCCTGCTGCTTGGCGGCATCTGGCTCATCGGCATCGTGGTACGCAGCCTGGTGAACATGTCCGTGGCCTGGGGATTCGTGATCACCTCCTTGATCTTCCTCGGGATCGTGATGATCGGCTGGCGGCTGATCGCCAGCCTCGTCACCCGGCGTGCTCGGTCATAAACTCCAGGAACGCCGCCACCGGCGGTGACAACTTCGCCCCGGACGCCCACACCACCCCCAGCTCGCGGGACCGGGTCGTCGCCAAGGGGATCACGGCCATGCCCGGCAGGCGCAGGTTCGGATCGTCCAACGGCAGTAGCGCCACCCCCAGCCCCGCGGTGACCAGCCCGGCGACCGTGGTCAGCTCCATCGACTCGAACACCAACCGCGGCCGGAACCCCGCCGCCGCGGTCAGCTCGTTGAGCAGCAGGCGGGTACCGTAGCCCTCCAGCATCGCCACGAACGGCTCATCGGCGGCCTCGGCGATATCGATACTCTCCCGGCCTGCCCACCGGTGGGAGGACGCAACCGCCAGACCGAGACGCTGCTCGGCCAACTCCATCCAGTCGACCTGCCCGGCGGCGATCTGCGGCCCCGGACGCGGACCCACCAACGCCAGATCGGCGCGTCCGGAAATGACCTGATCCACCAGGTGCATCGCCGCACCCTGCACCAGGTCGAAACGCACGGACGGGTGATCCTCGCGGTAGGTGCGCAACAAGTCAGGCACCAGCCAGGTGCCCAACGAATGCATGAAGGACAGCCGGACCGTGCCCCGCTCCGGATCGGCCATGCGCTGCACCTCCTCCACCCCGGCACGCCAGGTCGCGCGGGTGTCCGCGGCCGCGTCGGCGAGCGCGGCACCGCGGCGATTCAGGACGAGGTGACGGCCATGCCGGTCGAACAGCGACACCCCCACCGCCTGTTCCAGCTTCGCCAGGCGGCGAGAAAGCGTGGACTGGCTGATGCCGGTGGCCAGGGAGGTGTCGACCATGTTGCCGGTCTCGGCGAGGTCGATGAACCAGTCCAGATCACTGAATTGCACAGAATGGGACACAAAAGCGATTCTAATGCATTTAGTACGATTGTTCCGGTAGTGCAGCATGGGGTCCATGAGCGAGCGCACGAGTGAGACCCAGAACCAGGCCTCGGATGAAGCACAGGACAAGCCGTCCCCCGCCACCGGTCTGGGCCCCGGCGATCCCGGATACCGGCGCATCATGATCGCCGCAGCCGCCGCCGGCCTGGCGTCCTTCAACGCCATGTACCTCACCCAGGCACTGCTGCCGTCGATCCACCACGACCTCGACGTCTCCCCCACCACCGCTGCACTGACCGTGTCGGCGACCACCGGCATGCTCGCCCTCGCCGTGATCCCGGTGTCGATCCTGTCCGAACGGGTCGGACGCCGTCGCGTCCTGCAGGTCTCCGTACTCGCCGCCACCGCGCTCAGCCTGATCCTCGCCCTGGCCCCCGGCATCGAGACGTTGATCGTGATCCGCGCCCTGCAGGGCATCGCCGTCGCCGGCGTCCCTGCCGTGATGATGAGCTTCCTCTCCGAGGAGATCCGCGGCGAACACCTCGGCCGGGTCATGGGCCTCTACATCGCCGGTACCACCCTCGGCGGCCTGCTCGGACGCCTCATCCCCTCCGGCGCGCTGAGCTTCACCGGATGGCGCGGGGCGGTACTGGTCGGCGGCCTCGTCGCATTCGGCATCGCAGTCCTGTGCGCCTGGGCGCTACCGAAACAGCGCAACTTCACCCCGAAGCGGATCACCCTCTCCCACGAACTCGCCGCCTTCCGCCACCACTGGCGCAATCCCTCCCTGGTCGCCCTGTTCATCCTGCCGTTCCTGATGATGGGCGCGTTCGTGTCACTGTACAACTACCTCGGATTCCGGCTGACCGAACAATTCGGGCTGACCGAGGTGATCGCCGGCATGGTGTTCGTGCTGTACCTCTCCGGCACCTGGTCCTCCGCCCGGGCCGGCTCGCTCGTCGCACAGTACGGGGTGGCCCGCGTACTGATCCTGAGCTGCCTGCTGGCCACCGCCGGCCTGCTGCTGGCCCTCGTACCGAACCTGGCGGTCACCGTGGTGGGTGTGCTGATCTACACCGCCAGCTTCTTCGCCGTGCACTCCACCGCCTCCACCCTGGTCGGCCAACTCGCCGACCGCGACCGGGCGGAAGCGTCCTCCACCTACGTGATGAGCTACTACCTGGGGTCGTCGGTGGTCGGCTGGTTGGCCGGTTACGTCTTGGACCTCGGCTGGGGCGCGCTGATCGCCGGACTGGTCGCACTACAGCTCGCTGCACTGGGCCTGTGCGCGGTGGGTGTACGTGGCGCGCGAAATCGTGCATCGTAGACCAACTCGCTGACCTGCAGTGATACCCCCGCCCCTGCAGGAGTAGAACAATAATTTGCCTATTCTTTCCAGAAACACTTGAAAGGGCGATAGCGTATCCCCCAGACAGCTTCACATTGAATACAAAAGGGGTCGCGTTCAGGCGCCCCACTGACGGAGGAACACACATGGGACACATCAAGGGTAAGCGGTTTGCCGCGGTCATGGGCGTTGGCCTCCTCGCCACCGCCGGCGTCGGCGTTGCCATGGCACAGGGCGGACTGACCGCGAACCTGGCCCTGTCCAACGTCATCTTCAACCAGAAGGTCGCCGGCCTCGACGGCTCCGGCGTCTCCATCTTCGGCGGCGTCGACAACCTCGAGGGTGACGACACCGCCGTGGCTAAGCTGAAGTTCGAGGACGCCACCGTCACCGACCTGTGCATGGCTGCTCCGCTGAGCCTGCCGGGCCTGGGCGACAAGAAGTTCCAGATGCTGGTGCCGGGCAACAACTTCACCGCCGACAACCTGGTCATCGGCGCTCCCGGCCTGAACGGTGGCATGACCCTGACCAACCCGCAGATCGGTGTCGACGCCAGCCAGCTCGACGACAGCGCCGAGCCCGGCTCCTGGGGCATCTCCGCTGACGCCATCCACGGCTTCGACCAGGAGATCAAGGCCACCTCCATCGCCGCCGACAGCCTGACTGCCGCCGGCAGCAAGGTGTCCGTCGTGAACGCGGACGAGAGTGAGTGCTGATGCCTGACGATTCCACCACGCCCCAGGGCGTGAACGGGGATCCCGGCATCACAGGCGACGACGACACCCAGGTGATCAAGGCGCAGGACGACGCCACGGCAACGGAGACCGACAAGGCTGCCGCCTCCGATACCGCCGACGCCGCCGGGACCACCCGCGCAGAGAAGATGGAGAAGCAGAACCGACGGTTCAGCACGTGGCGCAAGCAGCGCCCGTTCGCTGCTGGCCTGCTCATGATGCTCGCCGGGATTGTGATCATGGTGCCGACCTACCTGTCGCTGTCCATCGACAACATCCAGATCCAGATCTCCTCCATGGGTGGCGTGTCCACCCTGGTCATCGGCATCCTGCTGATCACCTGTGGTGTGATGACCTGGTTCCGCGGCGAAGGACGCATCCTCGCCGGCGTGGCAGCGATCATCCTGGCCATCCTGGCGCTGTGGCAGTCCAACTTCGGCGGCTTCGGCGTCGGCCTGATCCTCGGCCTGGTCGGCGGCGCGCTGGCCCTGGCCTGGGACCCGCAGCCCAAGCCGGAGTACAAGGCCGAGAAGGCCGAGAAGAAGGCTGCCAAGAAAGCCAAGAAGCAGGCCAAGCGGGAGAAGAAGGCAGCCAAGAACGGTACGGCGAAGTCTGTGATCGCGGTTGTCGCCGCACTCGCCGTCGGTGTCGGCGTCCAGACCCCACAGGCCCGGGCCCAGCTGCCCGGCCTGCCGGAGTTCGAGGTTCCGGAGTTCCAGCCGCCCGAGTTCCCGGGCCAGGGTGGTGGCAACGGCGAGGACGGCGAGTCAAACAACACGCCACGCCGGCCCAACATCCCGACCCCGGAGCTGCCCGACCTGCCGTCGTTGCCGCAGGACGGCAATGACCTGCAGGACGGCATCGACCGCACCCTCGAGGACCTCGGTATCGAAATCCCGGGCCTGAACGTCGCTCCCCCGGAGCCCGTCCCCGGGATGATGACCCCGAACGGAAACACCTTCACCATCCAGTCGGACGCCACCGCGATGACCCCGAACATGAAGATGTCCTTCGTGACCATCGACACCATGCAGGGTCCGAAGAAGGCGGTGCGGATCGACTCGGATCAGACGATCCTGGACAACCTGAAGGTACAGATCCCGAACTCGCAGGGTGCCGACCTGATGCAGGACACCATGGGCGGCAAGAGCACCCTGACCGGCAACTTCCACTTCTTCGTCAAGAAGGTCACCATGACCCTGGAGATGCACGGTCTGGACACCCAAATCCCCATCACCATTGACGCGGACTGGGCGCCGGACCAGATCATGGCTGAGCTTGAGAAGATCGGCCTGGGCCTGCCGGACCTGCTGTCCGAGGAGACCCGCGTGCTCGACGGCCGCATGGAGACCTACCTGGTCATGGCCGACAAGATGGAGTTCCCGTCCAACGAGATCAAGACCTGGGAAGACACCGGTCCTTACCACGCGGTCAACTGACCTCCTCCGTCAGCCGGTGCCCGACCGCCCCAGCCAGAGTTTCTGGCCGGGGCGGTTCTTTGTTTGCCTGCGCCATCACCTAACTCATTCACCGTGGACGTGGACGAGGACGTTCAGTCCGGCATCAGTGAATCCATCACACCTCCGTCGCTGCGCCGACTGAGAGGAAAACGCCCTGAGCTGCAGGTCTCACTATATGGAAATCGACGGAGGTGTGATAGATCGCGTGGAGCGGTAGGCGGCAGGGCGACCCGGTCTGGCGGAGGCGGCCGGGGCGGCGCTACAT
>DGYFI06202__coassemble_814_pt1 | contig 16399 bp, 15 predicted proteins | sample DGYFI06202__metabat2_high_PE_029 | metagenome-assembled genome bin DGYFI06202 | reverse complement strand
GTGTTCAGCCGCACCGAGTTCTCCCCCATGTCCAGCGCGATCTACTCACGAGGCGAAAGGAAGGAACTGTCATGAAGGACCAGACACTCATGTCCAGACTGTCCTCCCGGGCGACCGGACGCTCCCGTCGCCAGGCAGACAACTGGCGACGGCGGGAAGCCAGCATGGCGTCCCCCCTGCCGAAATGGCGGACCGAAGCACGTACCCACCTGCTGATCCGAGTCTTCCTCGGGTGCCTGGCCTTCGGAGTCGTCACCGCGATCGTCCAGATCTTCTGGTTCCCGTTCCTCTTCGCCTGGCTGCCATTCACCCTTGCCACGTGCATCAGTTGGACGATGCTGCGCATCGTGATCAACACCCGCGACGTCGCACCGGCCGAGGAACTCGACGAGTACGAGAACGAGGTCGTGCGCACCTGGCAGGTCGCCGCCTACGGAATGTTCAGCACGTTCACCCTGGCGGTGGCCTTCTACATGGTCTTCCTGCCGGTCATCAACCCGGACGGCCTCGACCACTGGATCTACAGTGGAGGCCTGTTCACCATCCTGGGCCTCATGGCCATCATCGCGATGCCCACCATCGCCTACGCCACCACCTTCGGCCCGGTCCCGGCCCCCGGGACCACCCCGCCGGAGGACGCTGATGCCGAGCAGGATGACACCAACAGCGGCCCCGACCCTGGCACGACCGCCGATACCGACACCAGTACCGACACCACCACCCCGACCAGAGGAGCACCGCATGCCCACCCTGGAGCTTGATCAACTCAACAAGACCTTCGGTGCCGGAGACACCGCCGTCCGAGCACTGACCGACATGAGCTTCACCGTGAACACCGGCGAGGTCTACGGCTTCGTCGGATCCAACGGCGCAGGCAAATCCACCGCCATGCGCATCGCACTGGGTGTGCTCGCCGCCGACTCCGGCGAAGCCCGGGTGGACGGTGTCCCCGTCAACGACGACATCCGCCGACGCATCGGCTACATGCCCGAGGAACGCGGACTCTACGACAAGGAAGGCATCCTCGACCAACTGGTCTTCCTCGGACGCCTCCACGGCATGACCAAACAGGCCGCCACGGCGTCAGCCACAGCCCTGCTCGAACAGCTCGGACTCGGCGAACGCATGGTGTCCAAGCTGCAGGAGCTGTCACTGGGTAACCAACAGCGCGTCCAGCTGGCCGCCTCGCTGGTCCACACCCCGAACATCCTCATCCTCGACGAGCCCTTCAGCGGCCTCGACCCCGTCGCCGTCAACGTGATGAGCGACCTGCTGCTGCAGAAGGCGAAGGAAGGCGTGCCCGTGCTGTTCTCCTCCCACCAGCTCGACCTGGTGCAGCGACTCTGCGACCGGGTGGGCATCATCACCCACGGCCAGATGCGCGCCGAAGGCACCGTGGACGAACTGCGCAACCGCGGCCCCGTCCAGTACGAAGTCACCACCGCTGCCCGGGGCTGGTACCCGGCCGGCACCACCCTGATCGAAGACGCCGGAGCGTCCGTCATCCTCGACGCGTCCGACGCCGGTGAAGGTGCCGACCAGGAGATCCTCCACGCCGCCCTCGAGTGCGGCCCGGTCCACGGCTTCATCCGTCGCGTCCCCGATCTCAACGATCTGTTCAAGGAGGTCGTCGCAGCATGAGTACCCACACCAGCCCGTCCCCGTCCCCCACTCCCACCGGCTCCGCCACCTCGGACGCCTCGGACGCACTGCCGTCCTACTCCCGACTCAGCGCGATCACGACCGTCACCGGTCGCGAGGTACAGGTCGCGGTGAAGAATAAAGGCCTGATCGCCACCTTCATCATCATGCTGGTTGTCGTCATCGCCGGCGTGGCCGCGCTGGCCTACTTCACCGGCCGCGACAGTGACGACCCCTCCCTGGTCGTCGCTGGCACCGACTCTACCTCCGTCACCGCCGTGGTCGGAGACAGCCTGGACATCTCCGAGGCCGCCGACCGGGACGCTGCGGTGTCCGCCGTCGAGGACGGCAAAGATGCCGCTCTGGTCTACGCCGACGGACAGTTCGAGCTGATCAGCGACGGAGAGCCTGACACCACCATCGCCGCGGCAGCCCAGGCCGCCGCGTCCAACCTCGCCCAGAATGAGGCCCTCGATGCCGTCGGGGTGGATCCGCAGGACTTCACCGAGGCCCTGCCGGACGACACGCTGGTCACCACCGACCTGGCCGACGAGGCCACCGACGAAGACTTCGGTGCCGTGGTGCTCATCATGCTGGGCATCATGGTGCTGATGACCTTCATCATCACCTTCGCCGGTAATGTCGGCGGTCGAGTCACCGAGGAGAAGGCGTCGCGGGTCGTCGAGATCATCCTGGCGACCATCCGACCGATCGACCTGCTGGTCGGCAAGGTGCTGGCAATGCTCATCATCGGTTTCTTGAGTACCGCCATCATCCTCGGCGTCGCCTTCGCCGGCCTGGCGATGACGGACATGCTGGACGAGGTCTCCCTCGACCCGCTGGCCCTGGTCCTCCTCCTGGTGGCGTTCATCCTGGGCATGCTGTTCTTCAGCTCACTGTATGCCGCCGCCGGTGCCCTGGTCAGCAAGGCCGAGGACCTCAACAGCACCCAGACCCCGGTGATGCTGCTGTGGTTCGCCACCCTGTTCCCGCCGATCTACGGCCTCAGCTTCCTGGATTCCACCGTGATGCAGGTGCTGTCCTGGATCCCGCCGGTGTCGATGGGTACCGCGCCTATGCAGTACGTGGCCGGCAACTGGAGCCTGTGGATGTTCCTGGCGTCCTATGCCGTGTTCATCGTGGCCACCGCACTGCTGTTGCTGTTGGTGGCCCGGATCTACCGCGGGTCGATCCTCAACAACGGCAAGAAGATGTCCTGGCGCGCGGCGTTCTCCTCCGGAGGCGCGAAGTAACGCAGTAACGCCAGAGACCCCGTCACCCGTGGAAGGTGACGGGGTCTCTTGCGTGGGGTAAGACTAACGGGCGTCGATCAGGTCGATGATGAAGACCAGGGTGCGCCCGGCGAGCGGGTTGCCGGCGCCAGCGGGGCCGTAGGCCAGCTCCGGGGGGATGGTCAGCTTGCGGCGGCCGCCGACCTTCATGCCGGGGATGCCTTCCTGCCAGCCCTGGATCAGGCCGGACAGCGGGAACTCGATGGTCTGGCCACGGTCCCACGAGGAGTCGAACTCCTGGCCGGACTCGTAGTCCACGCCCACGTAGTGAACCTCGACCATGCCGCCAGCCGCAGCCTCTGCACCGTCACCGAGCGTGATGTCCTCGATGATCAGCTCGGACGGCGCGGGGCCGGACTGCGGGTCGATGGTGGGCTTGCTCATGCGGTAGCTCCTAGTTGTCGCGAAGAGTTGTCTCGGAGAGTAGTCGTGAAACATGACTGCAGAGTGTCGTTTCTAACCGGTTCAGTTTAGCAGGGGCCCACGGAAAAACCCGGCCCTCCACACAACATTCGTGTGGTGGACCGGGTTGTCAGCGACCGACGCCGGCGGAGCGCCCTATCGCTTGTCGCGGGGGACGAACTCGCGGTAGTTCTCGCCGGTGTAGATCTGACGCGGGCGGTTGATCTTCGCCGTCGGGTCGTTGATCTGCTCCAGGTAGTGGGCGATCCAGCCGGGGATGCGGCCCATGGCGAACAGGACGGTGAAGAAGTCCGTCGGGAAGCCCATGGCACGGTAGATCAGGCCGGTGTAGAAGTCGACGTTCGGGTAGAGCTTGCGGGAGATGAAGTAGTCGTCGTTGAGGGCGATCTCCTCCAGCTTCATCGCAAGGTCGAGCAGGTGGTCGCCACCGAGGTGCTCGAGGATCTCGTGGGTGGACTCCTTGACGATCGCGGCACGCGGGTCGTAGCTCTTGTAGACGCGGTGACCGAAGCCCATGAGCTTGACGCCCGGCTCCTTGTTCTTCACGCGGGTCATGAAGTCGGTTGCGTCGCCACCGTTGGCGTCGATCTCCTCGAGCATCTCGAGGACGGCCTGGTTGGCGCCACCGTGCAGCGGGCCGGACAGGGCGTTCACGCCAGCGGCGATGGAGGAGTAGATGTTGGCCTGAGCCGAACCGACCATACGGACGGTGGAGGTGGAGCAGTTCTGCTCGTGGTCGGCGTGCAGGATCAGCAGCTTGTCCAGGGCCTTCGACAGCACCGGGTCGACCTCGTAGTCCTCGGTCGGGTAGCCGAACATGTTGCGCAGGAAGTTCTCACGCGCGTTCAGCTTGTTGTCCGGGTACATGTAGGGCTTGCCCTTGGACGCACGGTAGGCGTAGGCGGCCAGCATCGGAACCTTCGCCATGAGGCGGTAGGTGTTCTTCAGCTGGAAGTCCTTGTTCAGCGGGTCGAGCTCGTTCTCGTAGTAGGTGGCGAGAATGTTGACCGAGGATGCCAGGACGTTCATCGGGTGCGCATCGCGCGGGAAGATCTTGAACTGGCTCTTGAAGTCCTCATCCAGCAGGGTGTGCTTGCGGATGTTGTCGTTGAACTCGTTGAGCTGGGTCTCGTTCGGGAGCTCACCGTTGATCAGCAGGTAGCTCACCTCGTTGAAGGTGGCGTTGTTGGCCAGATCGGCGATGTCGTAGCCGCGGTAACGCAGGATTCCAGCGTCGCCGTCGATGTAGGTGATCTCGGAGAAGGTGGACCCGGTGTTCACGTAGCCCGGGTCGATCGTGGTCATACCGGTCTCGGCGAGCAGCTTGCCCAGCGCGAATCCGGAGTTACCCTCCTTCGCCTCAACGATCGGCATCTCGTACTCACCACCGGGGTAGTGGAGAACGGCCTTGTCCTGGTTGTCGGAAGCCATTGACATCCCTTTCGTAATTCAGGTGCTTCGGTGCTTTCGGTTGTGTCCACAGGCGGGGGTGAGCCTGCCTGAAGCCCGCATCGACCCGTCCGGCCTGCGCCGACATGTAGGCTCAGTAAACCGTGAGATCGTGGGATAGGACACACTCTACCGAATGGGCGGGCCGGGCAACACAGTAGGGTCGTACGGTGTCCCCTTTTTTCACCCCCAATGTCCCACTGACAACCCCTTCGGACCCCCAACTTCCCGCAGGTTGGGACAAGGTGTTCCACTGACAGCGGGCGAGGGACTAGGCTGTCCGACGTACCAGTTCCACCCCGACGGCGGCATGCTCCCGACTCGGCTCACTAGGAACCCCTACGAACAAGGACTAGAAGAGTACCCACGATCATGAGCGACCAGTTCCCCACCCTGCCCGAGAACCTCCTCCCCTCCGACGGCCGTTTCGGCTGCGGCCCCTCGAAGGTACGTCCCGCACAGCTGGAGGCGATCGTCGCCGGCGGCAGCGACGTCATCGGCACCTCCCACCGCCAGCCGGCGGTGAAGAACCTCGTCGGCTCGGTCCGTGAGGGCCTCGCCGACCTGTTCAACCTGCCCGAGGGCTACGAGATCATCACCTCCCTCGGTGGGGCGACGGCGTTCTGGGACTCCGCGTCCTTCGGCCTGATCCGCAACAAGTCCGCGCACCTGACCTACGGCGAGTTCTCCGGCAAGTTCGCCACCGTCTCCAAGAAGGCCCCGTGGCTGGACGCCCCGGAGGTCATCGCCAACGAGCCGGGCACCGCCCCGTCCCCCAGCGCCCTCGACGGTTCGGACGCCGACCTTGTCGGCTGGGCCCACAACGAGACCTCCACCGGCGCAATGGTCCAGGTCGCCCGCCCGAAGACCGACGCCCTGGTCGCCATCGACGCCACCTCCGGCGCTGGCGGCCTGCCCGTCGACATCGCCGAGACCGACGTCTACTACTTCTCCCCGCAGAAGTGCTTCGCCTCGGACGGTGGCCTGTGGTTCGCCGCCTTCTCCCCGGCCGCCCTGGAGCGTGTCGAGGAGATCGCCGCCACCGACCGCTACATCCCGGCCTTCCTGGACCTGAAGACCGCCGTGGACAACTCGCGCAAGAACCAGACCTACAACACCCCGGCCGTCGCCACGCTGCTGATGCTGGACAACCAGGTCAAGTGGATGAACGACAACGGTGGTCTGGACGGCATGGTCGCCCGCACCTCGGAGTCCTCCTCGACCCTCTACAACTGGGCCGAGTCCCGCGCCGAGACCTCCCCGTTCGTTACCGACGCCGCCAGCCGTTCGCTGGTCGTCGGCACGATCGACTTCGACGACTCCATCGACGCCGACGTCATCGCCAAGACCCTGCGCGCCAACGGTGTCCTGGACACCGAGCCCTACCGCAAGCTGGGCCGCAACCAGCTGCGCATCGGCATGTTCCCGGCCATCGAGCCGGACGACGTGCACACCCTGACCAAGGCGATCGACCACATCCTGGACTCCGGCATCGCCACCAAGTAGGAGCCGCCGGGCGGGGTGGAGCCGGTGCATCCGCCCGAGTGGCCGCCGGTCACTCCACCGCCTGCAGAATAACCATGCCCCCAGGTACGTTTTCCGCGCGAAACCGTACCTGGGGGCATGGTCATTTGGGTCGTGGCTGTGTGGGAGCATCGTGTTTCGGGTGCGTGGCTACATGCGACCGGGAGCTACCGGGAGCTACCGGCGCCCCACGTCGCTACAGCGCGACCACCTGTTTCTGCGCTACAGTTGCCGTAATCACCACAGCATGAAGTCACGGAGGTCACCGATGCAGGAACTGCAGTTCGTCCAGGACGACAGCGACCCCTCATCCCTGGTGCTCCGCGCCGTCGACGGCGACCAGGAGTTCTTCCTGGCCGTCACCGACGAGCTGACAGAGTTCCTGGACATCGCCGTGGAACTCTCCGCCCAGGATGCCCCGTCCGACACCGGGACCACTACCAAAGTCTCAGCGGCCACCGACCAGACAGCACAGGATGCCGCAGCCGCTGTCAGCACAGACAACGCAGGCAGCGCAGGCAGCGCAGGCAGCGCAGGCAGCGCAGGCGTTGTCGAGGACGGCAATGACAGTGATGGCGAGGACGTCGCAGTCGAGGCACACGGGGACAGGCCTGCCGGGGACGCGTTGAGCGCAACCAGCACCCCGGCCGAGAACGTGCCGCACAAGGAGCGGATCCACCTGCGCCCCCGCGAGATCCAGGACCGGATCCGCCACGGCGAGACGGTCGAGCAGATCATCGCCGCCACCGGCATGGAGGAGCGCCGTGTCCGCCCCTACGCCGCGCCGATCGACATGGAGCGTGCCCGCATCGCCGAGCTCGCCCGGGACGCCTACCCGGTGCGTTCGGACGGCCCGGCCGACCAGCCCCTGCGCGAGGTCCTGGCCACCGCCTTCGGCGCCCGCGGCGAAAGCCTGCGCGCCTCGACGTGGACTGCGGCGATGGACAACTCCGACCACTGGGTCGTCTCGGTGTCCTGGGCGAAGGGCAACCGGCCGGGGGCGACCCGGTTCATCGCGGACTTCCGCTACATCCCGGCCGACCAGGACCCTGCGACGGCGGTGCCGGTGAACTCGGTGGCCTCCGACCTCATCGACCCCCGGTTCGAGCGTCCGGTGCGCACCGTCTCCCCCCTGATCCCCGCCAGTCGCCAGGACTCCGGTGAGGAGCCCTACGGTGGCGATGATCCCGGTGCCGCCGCAGCAGAGGCCGCAGCCGCCGCGGGCTGGGGCGAACCTGCCCCCTCCCAGGACGACCCGGGCAACAACGCAGACAGCGATACGAACACCGGCGCCGGCGGGGACGCTGCGGCCGACCCGGCCGCTGATGATCAGGCCAACGCCCCCGTCGACCTCTTCGGCGACCGCACAGACCGGGCCGATCATGCCGAGGACGGTCGTCCCCGCCGCAAGAAGCAGGCGGTCACCCCGCATTGGGAGGACGTCCTGCTCGGCGTGCGCACCAACCCGCGCGCCAACGGCCGGAACCGGAAGAAGTAGCCGGTGGGAGCCTCCGCCGGGTCGTCGTCGACGACCATCACCACCATGTGGTTCGTCACCGCCGCCGTCCCCCGGGACGTGCTGACCGCCGAGCCCGCCGCCGACCGTGGTTTCGCTCGAAAGTACCTCGCCCAGCTGGCCGTGGAACTACCGGACGCCGGTTTCTCCGCCCCGGTGCACATCGGCGACTTCGACATGAACCGCTCCACCCCTCCGAGCCCGGACGAGTTCTACATCGGCGGCTACGCAGGCCTGTCGGTCGTGCAGACCGTGATCCCCGGGCTGACCAAACTCTCGGAGATTCCGGCACCCTACCTGGGACTCGTCGCCGCCGCGGACATCTACGCCACCTGCCGCACGCCGGACGACCCCTCCGGCCTCGGCGGTTTCGCGCACTGGTCCGGCGGCACGCTGAAGCGGGCGTTCACGGCGACCCGGGAAACCGTCTACGAGGACACCGGCCTGCCGGACTCCTTCGAGGCACCGTTCTGGGAGGGCAACGAGGAGACCACCGGCATCCAGCTGCCGTTCATCCCCGGCAAGATGGGGGACGCCGCCATCGGCCACTGGCTGGGTTTCCGGGTGGCGCGGGACGGCCTGGACATCCCGGTGTCCGCCTTCGCGGTGGACGGACGCCCGGCCCAGCGCTCCCGCCCGGCGGGCCGTCCCACCGCCACCACATCAGCGGCGGGGTGGGGATCTGCGTCGGCATCTGGGGCGGCCGGCGACGGGGCCGACTACGACGTCTACGACGACTACGCCGAGGCGAAGGACCCCTCCAGCCGCGACACCGGTGAACTGCTGCGCAGTGCGGCGGGGTCGGTGTTCACCGGGGTCGGCAACGGCGTCCGTGCCAGCGCGAAGTTCCTGCGCACCGGGGCGAACCGGATCGGCGACGAAGTCCGGCGCCGCGCTCGCAACACCGGACGCTAGCACTGGCACCTAATACTGGGCGGCGTAGAAACCGATCGCCGCAGAGGTCGCCACATTGAGCGAATCCGTGCCCGGCGACATCGGGATCTTTGCCCGGACGTCGGCGGCACGCATCGCATGCTCGGTCAGCCCGGGCCCCTCGGCCCCGACCATCACCGCGACCTTGTCCGCCCCGGCGACGGCCTCGGCCAGGGTAGTGTCGGTGTTCGGGGTCATCGCCACCACCCGGTAGCCACGCTCCTGCAGATCAGCCAGGCCGCGCTGCCAGGTCGTCGGCCGGTCCCCCAGATGCGCGAACGGGACGCGCAATACATGCCCCATCGACACCCGCACCACCCGGCGGTACAGCGGGTCGGCACATCCCGCCCCCAGCAGGACGGCCCCCACCCCGAGACCCGCGGCGTTGCGGAACAGCGCCCCGATGTTCTCGTGGTCGCCGACCCCCTCTAGCACCGCGATCACCCGGGAGTTCTCGTCCGACGCCAGAGCGTCCAACACCTCCGTGGCCTCAAGTTCCGCAACCCGGTCGGCGGCGGCGACCAGGCCACGGTGCATGTCGAACCCGGCGACCTCGGCGAGCACCTCCCTGCTCACCTCGTAGAACGGCACGCCGCCCAACCCCGCGGCGAGTGCGGCGTCATCAGCCGCGGCGTCCTGCAACTGCTCCAACCGGTGGGCGAAGCCCACCACACACCGCACCGGGTAGCGCGAGGTCGCCAGCCGGGGCACCACCAGGTTTCCCTCAGCGATGACCAGGCCCTTGCCCCCGGGAAGGTCGGGACGTCGGTCGGAGGAGTTCAGGTCACGGACGTCGTCCAGGCGGGGGTCGGCGGCGTCGTCGATGCGGATCACAGGATTCACGGGAGGCACAGGAGTCACCGGGATCAGCCGATCGCGTCCATGATCGGGTCAATGCCGAAGTACGCCACGAACAGCGCCGCGACCAGGTACATCAGCCAGTGCAGCTGCTTGCCCTTGCCGGTGACCAGGTACATCACCGCACAGGCGATGAAGCCCATGCCGATGCCGTTGGCGATGGAGTAGGTGTACGGCATGATCACGATGGTCAGGAACGCCGGCAGCGCGATCTCGAGCTTGGTGAAGTCGATGTCGGTGATCTGCGCCATCATCATCGCACCGACGACGACCAGCACCGGGCCGGCGGCCTCGATCGGCACCACGGAGTACAGCGGGGTGAGGAACATGGCGGCCAGGAAGATCAGGCCGGTGACCACGTTCGCCAGGCCGGTGCGGGCACCGTCGCCGATACCGGCGGCGGAGTCGACGAAGACCGTGTTGGACGAGGCGGACACCGAGCCACCGACGACCGCGCCGGCACCCTCTACGATCAGGGCGGTGCGCAGGTTCGGCAGGTTTCCCTGCTTGTCGACCAGCTGGGCCTGCTTACCCAGTGCGGTCATCGTGCCCATGGCGTCGAAGAAGTTCGCCAGCACCAGGGTGAAGATCAGCAGGCAGGCGGACAGGGCGCCGACCTGTGCGAATCCGCCGAAGATGTCCACGGCTCCGACCAGACTCAGGTCCGGCACGCTGCCGAGGGAGTCGGGGATCTCCGGGGTGGCCATCGCCCAGCCCTTGCCGGCTTCGCTGTCGAAGGGCCCGGCGACAGCCTGCAGGATCATGGCGAGGACGGTGGTGGCGATGATGCCGATGAACAGCCCGCCGCGCACCTTCTTGGCGACCAGGATGCTGCAGATCAGCAGGCCGGCGACGAAGATCACCGTCGGCCAGGACGCCAGCGACCCGCCGTCGCCGAGGGTGACGGGCACGGTGGTGTTCGCAGCGTCCGGAACTCGGGTGACGAAACCGGAGTCGACGACACCGACCATGGCGATGAACATGCCGATACCGACACTGATCGCCGCTTTCATGTAGTTCGGGATGGCGTTGAACACGGCTTCACGGAAACCGGTGACCGCGAGCAGCACGATGATGATGCCGTCGATCACGACCAGGCCCATCGCCTGCGGCCAGGTCAGTCCCTCGGTGGCGACGAAGGTGACCGCCACCAGTGTGTTGATACCCAGACCTGCGGCGATGCCGAAGGGGTAGCGGGCGAAGATACCGAAGGCGATGGTCATCACACCGGCGGCCAGGGCCGTCACCGCAGCCACCCGGGAGGTGCCGAGGACATCACCGTTGACGTCCTCGACGGTGCCGAGGATCAACGGGTTGAGGATGATGATGTAGGCCATCGCGAAGAACGTGACCACACCGGCGCGCACTTCGGTACCCACGGTGGAGCGTCGCTCGGTGATGTGGAAGAACCGGTCGATGGCGCTGAGCTGACTCGTCGCGTCCCCGGAGGTTTTCTGCTGGTGATCGGCGCTCGTCCCGCCGGCTGTTTCAGGCATGGATACAGACATTTCCACCCCGGGGGATACTGCGCAACTGAAACCGTCGCTTGTGGCAGCATAGGGGCATGCAGTCTTCTCCTTTTCGGGTGCGCACCCTGTCCGCCGTTGTCGTCGGTGGACTGCTGGTGTCCACCCTCCCCGCCTGCGGGGACAGTGGAGGTGACGCCGCCGTCACCGGGGACACGACGGTGCTCAGCGCCGAGATCCTCGACGAGCACGACTTTGACAGCACAGCCTTCACTCAGGGTCTGGAGGTCATGCCGGAGGGTGACCTGTTGGTCGGCACCGGGCTCAACGGGGAGTCCCGGATCTACCGTGCCCCGGTGCAGGACGCCACGAACCCGACGGTCAGCGACGACCTTGCGGAGAAGTACTTCGGTGAGGGGGTCACCCTGCACGAGGACACCGTGTGGCAGTTGACGTGGAAGGAAGGCGTCGCCTTCCAGCGCGACGCCGAGACCCTGGAGGTCACCGGCGAGGCGTCCTATGACGGCGAGGGGTGGGGGATCTGCTCCGACGGTGAGCGCTTGGTGATGTCGGACGGTTCGGACGCCCTGACCTTCCGCGATGCGGACACCTTCGAGCCGACCGGCGAGGTGTCGGTCACCCTCGACGGTGAGTCGGTCGACGAGATCAACGAGCTGGAGTGTGCGGGCGGCTCGGTGTGGGCCAATGTCTGGCACGAGGACCGGATCCTGCGCATCGACCCGAACTCCGGGGAGGTCACCGGGGTGTTGGACGTCGATCTGCCGGCCGGGCAGGCGGACGGGGCTGACGTGCTCAACGGCATCGCCGCCATCCCGGAGCAGGACGACACCTTCTATCTCACCGGCAAGCTGTGGGACACGATCTACGAGGTGCGCGTTGGCGAAGAGTGACCGCGGTTACCGGCCCGGGGTAGCGGCGAAGATCGCCAACCGGGTCTACGGGTTGATGGGTGCCGGCGGTGCCCGCGAGTCAGGGCTGACCGCCCTGATGTGGACCTCGATCGCCAATTTCGCGGTGGATGCCGTGCTCGCCGTCTCCCTGGCCGGTACCTTGTTCTTCTCTGCGGCCGAGGCGGAGTCCCGGACCTCGGTGGCGGCGTATCTGTTGGTCACCATTGCCCCATTTGCGCTGCTGGCACCGTTCATCGGCCCGGCATTGGACCGGATCCGGACCGGACGCCGACTGGCGTTGTCATTGACCTTCGCTGGCCGGGTCGTTCTGGCTGCAGTACTGCTGCAGAATTTTGACTCGCTGGTGCTCTACCCCGCCGCGCTCGGCATGCTGGTGCTCAGTAAGTCCTACGGGGTGCTGAAATCCTCGGTCACCCCACGTGTGGCCCCTGAGGGGCTCGACCTGGTGCGGGCGAATGCCCGGCTGACGATCGCCGGGCACATAGGCGGTTCGATCGTGGCCGGTGCATTGGCGGCGGCGATCTCCTTCGTGGCAGATCCCCAGGCGGCACTGTGGCTGCTCATGGTGGTCGCGCTGGCCGGGATCTACGGCTGTGCGCTGATCCCTGCCACCGCTGAGCGTGGTGAGGACGAGGTGTCGGTGAGCCCCTTCCTGCCGGAGAACGGAGGCGTCGCCGCGTCCGACGCCCCCGACTCCCACGACGCCCCCGCGGCCCACGGCGCGCCTAGCGCCCCCGAGGCTCCCGACGCAGTGGCGGCGTCCGACTCCCCCGACACGGCTAGTGCGCCGACGGCACCGACGGTGGCGTTGGGGAAGGCGTCCAGCCGTGGTGCGTCCCGCCGGAACCAGATGCTGAACTCCTGGAAGCAGTCGATCCGGGTGCGTTTCCCGGACGCCGCCCGGACCTGCATGTGGGGTACCGCCCTTCAGCGCTGCGGCACCGGATTCATGACGATCTACATCGCTTTCGTGGCGAAGTCGTCCAGCGAGCTCTCCGGGCTCGAGCAGTTGACGATCCTCGCCGCCGTGGGAGCCGCCGGAGGTGTGGGAACGTTCCTGGGCAATGCCCTGGGTTCGCGGATCCACTTCAGCCGACCGCAGGTGACCGTCCTGTTCCTGGGCGCCTTGTCGATCCTCACGGTCGTGGGTGCCGCTATCTGGGACGGTGTGCCGACTGCCGCGCTGGCCACCGCGGTGCTGTCGGTGGGCTCGGCGATGTCGAAGGTCTGTCTCGACGCGGCGATCCAGTCGGAACTGCCCGCCTCCGCGCATGCCTCGGCGTTCGGCATTTCCGAGACGTCACTGCAGCTGGCATGGGTGTTCGGCGGGACGATGGGCATCCTGATTCCCCCGGAGCTGACGGTCGGTATGGCCGCACTGGCCGTCGCCGGTACAGTGATGTACGTCAATGTCATTGCCGCTGCACGTGGCGTGGGCGTGGGCGCGCTGATCGGGCGGGTCCGCCGACGCTAGATCGGCGTGCGCCGACCACTGCCAGTCACTGCCGACCACTGAGGAGCGAATCTCCGCATGAGCACCGTCCCGTCCGGGCAGCCCGGAGCGAACAAGCCCACGGGGAGTACGAAGAAACAGCGTCGCAAGGCCGCGCAACGGCGCCAGTTGCTGACCTTCGGTGCCATCGTGGTGCTGGTGCTGGTCGTCGCCGCCGCGGTGTGGGGGGTGCAGCGGTGGATGGACAGCCGTCCCGGTCCTGCGCCGGAGGATCTGCGGGTGACCGTGGAGATCAACGGCGAGGAGCAGGAGCATGCCCCGTACCAGGTGTGCCAGCGTTTCTCGGGCGAATGCGACGAGGGCGAGGCAGTGGACATCGCATTGGATCCGGACGATGAGGTCACGCTGAAGGTGCCCGACGAGATCTCCAGCCGGGACTGGTCGGTGCTGCAGGTCTTCGATGACGAGGACGCCATCACGGAGAACACCTGGGCTGCCGGCGAGACCTCGGAGGTCTCCATCCCCGGCTCGGTGGAGGTCACCGGGAAGGGCACCGCGCAGTTGGCGGTGGTCGAGGTCCATGGCCTGATCGTCGGCGAGGAGGACGGTGAAGAAGTGCCCTACGGGGTGGTGTGGGCCTTCAGCACCGGTGTCGAGCCGGCGGAGCCGACGGAGTCACCTGAGGCCGACGGGGACGCCGACTCTGACTGGTAGGCCCCGTCCGACCCCTTTCCCCCCCCGGGGAGCTTGCCGCCCTCCTCTTTCCCAGCGCCCCCAGGATCCTGCTACTCGAGTTCGCGGGCGATGGTCCGCAGGATCTCGGCGACCTGGCGTCCTTCCTTACGGTCGGGACGGCGTCCTGACTCCAGCGACGGCTGAACCCGTCCCTCCAGCAAGGTGATGGTGTCCTGGACCAGTTCATGGAGCTGGTCGGCGGTGTAGCGGTGGCCGCCACCGTGCCCTCCCTGACCGCTCGCTCCCTCGGAGCGACGGGCACCGCCACGTCGTCCACCCCGGTCACCACGGCCATCGCCGCGTGGGGCCGGCCCATCGTCCAGCACCGTGACACGCAGTGCCTGCGGACCCTTCTTGGCCTCGGCGAAGTCGTACTCCAGACGCTGTCCCCTCACCAGGTCGGTGACCCCCTGGGGCAGGACGGAGGCCCCGACGTACACGTCCTCTCCGTCGGGGTTGGAGACGAAACCGAAACCTCGGTCTGCGTCGTACCACTTCACATTTCCGGTGGGCATGGTGTCCGCCCGTCCTTTCTTGCAGCTGTCGACTATCACCCTTGATCGGGCACCCTTGGTCGGGGAACATGCCATCATAGCCGTTTCCCGTACGGGTGGTCAGCCGCGCCAACGGCCCGTAGGAACGGTCTGCAGCCACTACCCACAGCAGCCACAGCTGTCACATCAACCACATATTCGGAGAGTGTGACGAAGGTCACATTCATAATGTCACGGAACGGTAACGGTCGAGGCACGGAACTATAACATGCAGGACAGCGCGATTTTCCGTCAGATCGTGGCCAGGCCCACAAAAGAGCAGATCGGGCCGTAACCGGGCAATCTCGGCGAATCAGCGTGACTCAATCGTGACAAACCGATAGTGTCGTTCCCAGCAACAGTGAGACCTGCGGCGGACGGCCAGATGTCCGCCACACTTTTGAGAACAGTCAGAACACGTCAGATCCACGGTCTCACAACGACGCGAGAATCGACCCCGGAAGGAAACAGCCCAACATGGGACGACACAGCAACCGCAGCAGCAAGTTCACCACTAAGCGCCTCGCCGTCTCCGGCATGGCCGCACTCGCCCTCGGCGCCGCAGTCGCCCCGGCCGCGAACGCCGCCCCGGACTCCGACTGGGACCGCCTGGCAGAGTGCGAGTCCGGCGGAAACTGGTCCATCAACACCGGCAACGGCTACCACGGTGGCCTCCAGTTCTCCCCGAGCACCTGGAACGGCTACGGCGGCCAGGAGTTCGCCCCCTACGCTTACCAGGCCTCCCGCGAAGAGCAGATCGTCGTCGCCGAGCGCGTCCTCGCCGGCCAGGGCTGGGGCGCATGGCCCTCCTGCTCCGCCCAGCTGGGCCTGAACTCCCCGGCCGAGCAGCGCTCCGCCCCCGCCGCCTCCCCGGCACCGGCTGCACAGCAGGCCTCCACCCCGGCTTCGCAGGACAACGCCCTGGCCATCGACGCTGTCTGGGACGGCATCGTCAAGGACCTCAAGGGCGCCGGGATCGCCGTGCCGAAGGAGCTCCACGACCTCTACGAGAGCAACCGCCACGAGCTGAACACCCACTACAGTGCAGCCACCACCCAGCTCGACGCCGCCACCAAGCAGCTCGAGAACGCTGCCGACGACTACAAGGCCGTCGCCGGCGCCCTGCGCTAAGCAGAGCCTCCCTGCACAACGCAGGACATGAGACAGGTCCCCCTGTCAGCACCGCGGCTGACAGTGGGACCTTTTCTTCGCGCGATGCCCCTCGACGTGCCCGGCCTGGTCCTCCCTTTCTCCCCTCACTGTGCCTGTTCCTCCCCCATCGCCCCTCGCCGCGGCATGAGCGGAGGAGTGCCACCGCGCCATCACCGACGATCCAGTGAAGACCGCCTGGGCCCAGAAAGTAGGAGCAGGCCGCGAGCACACTCCCGAAGGTCGCTGTGCGGACCAGAACAACCACTTTCGATCGAGAATCCTCTGAGTGGATCCACTCAGAGGATTCTCGATCGAAAGTGGTTGTTGTCCCCTCCATGGGAGTGCAGCAAGGCTGGGCAGGTCGGTGACCCGCCCGTAAGAAGCAGACATTCTGTCGTTTACCCCAGAATGCACCGTCCCAGCGAGAAATGAGCACACCCCAGGAACGCTCTCGGTCTGAAAGCGTTCCTGGGGGTGTGTCAATGTGCCTGA
>DGYFI06202__coassemble_758_pt1 | contig 17466 bp, 17 predicted proteins | sample DGYFI06202__metabat2_high_PE_029 | metagenome-assembled genome bin DGYFI06202 | reverse complement strand
GATGTGCACAACGTCCCAGCGCGTCCCCCACATCCCCCGTACCCCCACGCGGACCATAAAGGTCCGCCCCCGGGCGAGTCTGAATGACTCGTCCGGGGGCGGACCCTGCGAGACCCTCGGGTCTCACTGATGCTGTTGTCTCAGTTGAAGTGACTGTCGTCGCGACATCGTACGATATGTACGCCACCATGCTGCCGACTCTGCCGGGTGTCTAGGCCAGCGGGTGCGCCCGGGTGTCTAGTCCGGGCGACGCGTGAACCGTCAGGTCCACGGTGATGAATCGGTACTGCGGCGTCCCACCATGCGGTACTGCGACATTAAAGATTTTGTCGGGACCGTAGAGCGCGGAAAGGCTCTACTTCTCGGCGACGACCTTGAAGTTCAGCGACGCGACAACCTGCGGGTGCAGCTTGATGTCGACGTTGTAGGAACCGGTCTTCTTCACGTCACCCTTGTTGAGGACGATGGTGCGCTTGTCCAGCTGACGGCCGCCAGCGGCCTTGACTGCGGCAGCGAGGTCCTCCGCGGAGACGGAGCCGAACATCTTGCCCTGCTCCGAGGTACGCACGTTGACGGTGACGTTGCTCAAGTGATCGATCTCGGCCTTGACCTCGCGAGCGTGGTCGAGGTCGCGGATGACCTTGTCCTGCTGTGCACGGCGGATGTTCTCCACCTGCTTCTCCGCGCCACGGGTGGCGGGGATGGCGTAGCCGCGCGGCAGCAGGAAGTTGCGTCCGTAGCCGGCCTTGACCTCGACGATGTCACCAGGGACACCGAGGTTGTCGACGGCGGCGGTGAGGATCAGCTTCATGATCCGTTGCCTTTCATGGTTTTTGTATCTGGGGGCGAAAACGTAGATCTACACGGACATCAGAACGGCGGCTCGTCGCCACCGTCGAAACCGGACTGCGGTGCGGAGTTCCACGGATCATCGTCGGCGGCCGCATTGCGTCCACCGAAACCACCCTGGTTGCCCGGACGGCCACCCTGTCCACCCTGACCCTGCGGGCCGCCGAAGCCGCCCTGGTTGCCCTGCTGGCCACCGGGGTTGCCCTGACCGCCGCCCTGGTTGCCACCGAAGTTCCCGCCCTGACGGGGGGTCTTGGTGACCTGGGAGGTCGCGTACTTCAGGGACGGGCCGACCTCGTCGACCTCGACCTCGAAGACGGTGCGCTTCTCTCCCTCGCGGGTCTCGAAGCTGCGCTGGCGGAGCCGACCGTTGACGATCACCCGGTCACCCTTGGTGAGCGAGTTCGCCACGTTCTCGGCCGCCTGGCGCCACACATTGCAGGTGAGGAACAGTGCTTCGCCGTCCACCCACTGGCCGGACTGGGAGTCGTATCGCCGCGGCGTGGATGCCACGCGGAAGTTCGCGACCGCCGACCCGCTGGGCGTGTAGCGCAGCTCGGGATCGGCGACGAGGTTTCCGACGACGGTGATCGGGGTATCTCCCTGTGCCATGTCAGTGACTCCTGTTTCGACGTTGGTGCTGATGCTGGGACTGAATGTCCATCAGGACCGCGAAGTGCCGGTGGGCTACTTGGCGTCCTTGCGCAGCACCTTGGTGCGCATGATGATCTCGTTGAGGTTCAGCAGGCGGTCAAGCTCCTGGACGGTAGCCGACTCGCAGTTCAGATCGACGACGGCGTAGATGCCCTCGTCCTGCTTGTTGATCGGGTACTCCAGGCGACGCTTGCCCCAGATGTCTACCTTGTCAACCGTACCGTTTTCCTTGCGAACCGTCTCGAGGAACTTGTCCAGCGACGGGGCAACGGTGCGTTCATCCTGGGACGGGTCGATGATGATCATCATCTCGTATTGACGCACGGACCTCATCACCTCCTGTGGTCTAGTGTTTTTTCGGCCGTACCCCTGTTGGGCACGGCAGGAGGGTTCGTTGCGTCAGCAACCTGATCAGCATACACGCTGCATATCAGGTCGCCCAAAATACCGCGATGATCACAGGGATGAGGGTGATGAAGATGATCGCCACGGCGAACAAGGACCAGACCTGCTTCGGCGGCTTCTTCGCCATGAAACTGGCGAAGGCGCCTCCGAACAGCAGGAATCCGATGAAAACGCTGCCCATCGTGATCAGCAGCTCAGCACTCGACATGGATACGGGTCCACCTTCGGGGTCGTGTTTTTTGGGTCCTCCACGATTTATACGGGGTGGAGGGCCCCCAGGACGAAGCTAGGGGAGAACGGGGGAGTATGGGGGAGTACGGCGGAGTACCGGGATTCACAGGGCAGTACAAGGTGCAGGACGCACGAACGGCGCCGCACCCGCGGGTACGGCGCCGTCGGCGCTGCTAGAAGTTGTTGAGGAAGTCCTCGATCATCTGACCGAAGTCGTCGTTCCCGCGGCCACCGGGGGCAGCCGGCGGAGCGTCGTTGCCGCCACCGGTGTCTCCACCGGTGTCACCGCCACCGCCGTCGCCGCCGCCGTCACCGGCACCGGCACCGGCACCGGCGTCGCCTTCTCCGGCGCCGCCGCCAGTCCAGTTTCCGCCGCCGCCGGATCCGCTGCCCTGGATGGCGACGCCGTCGGAGGACTCGAACTGCTCGATCTCGGTGTCGGCCAACGCCTGGTCCATGAACCGCTGCCAGATGTCGGACGGGGCACCGGAACCGTACATCGATCCGCCGCGGGTCGCGTCGATCAACGGGTTGCCGGCGGTGTCGCCGATCCAGATCGCGGTGGCCAGCTGCGGGGTGGACCCGATCATCCAGGCATCCTTGTTCTGGCCGGTGTCACCCAGCTGGGCGGTACCGGTCTTCGCCGCACTCGGCCGACCGGCAGCAAGCTGGTGGTTGTTCGAGTACCCGGCGATCGGGGTCATCGCGCCGATCACCTCGTCGGCAACCTCCGGCTGGATGACCTGGGTGGACTCCATGTTGGTGTTGTCCATCAGCATCTCACCCTCGTTGGTCTCGACCTTCCACACGAAGTGGGTGGGGATCATCGAACCACGGTTGGTCAGCGTCGCCAGGGCGGTCGCCATGTCCTGCGGACGGGACTGGTACTGACCCAGGGTGATGCCCTCGTACGGGGTGCCGCCGTCCTCGCGCAGCGTCTCACCGATGCCAGGGAGCTCCTTGGCGACACCGAGCCGGTGTGCCATGTCCGCCACGTCCTGCGGACCGTTCTCCAGGTCACGGGCGACACGGATGAACGAGGTGTTCAGCGAACGCTTCAAAGCCTCGGCCATGGAACAGGTGCCGCAGGACTCGCCGTCGACGTTGCCGACCTCCGTGGCACCGGTGGTGACGGGGGAGGAGTCGTAGGGCGTGGACGTGGGGATGCCCTGCTCCACGGCGGCGGCCATGGTGATGATCTTGAACGTCGAGCCGGTCTGCAGGCCGGCGTTCGCCCAGTCCAGCCCGGTCGGGTTGTCGCCACCGAAGTAGGCGCGCACTCCACCGGTCCGCGGGTCGATGGCCACACCGGCGGCACGCACGGAGTCCGCCTGGTTCTCCATCGTCGCGTGGACCTGCTCGACCATGGCCCGCTGGTGGTTGGCGTCGATGGTGGTGGTGATCTTCAGGCCGCCGGTGTTGACCGCTTCCTCGGTGATGCCGTTGGCGTTGAGCTCGGCGAGCACCCGGCTCTTGATCAGCCCGTTGGTGCCCTCGGCGACCGAGCCGGAGTTGTCCTGTGACGGGTCGGTGACCTCGGGGTAGACCATCTCGCTACGGGCGTGGTCGCTGATCGCGCCCATGGAGACCATGCCGTCGGCGACGTAGTTCCAGCGCTGCTCGGCTTCCGGTCGGTTCGTCCACGGGTCGAGCTGGCTGGGCCGCTGGATCGATGCGGCGAGCACCGCGCCCTCGGACGCGGTCAACTCGGAGACCGGCTTGGCGAAGTAGGCGCGCGCCGCGGCGGAGATGCCGTAGGCGTTGCGTCCGTAGTAGATGGTGTTGAGGTAGGCCTCGAGGATCTCGTCCTTCGACCACTCATTGGCCATCTTCGCCGAGACCACCAACTCCTTGCCCTTACGGACCAGGCTGCGCTCGTCGCCGACCACGGCCTGCTTCACGTACTGCTGGGTGATGGTGGAACCACCACCGGCGTCGTCACCGGTGAGCTGACCGATCGCGGCGCGTCCGAAACCGGTGATCGAGAATCCGGGGTTGTCGTAGAAGTTGCGGTCCTCGGCGGCGAGGACCGCATTGCGGACCTCCTCGGGGATCTCGTCGATGTCGACGTTCTGCCGGTTGCCCTCCGGCGGGACGATCCGGGCCAGCTCGGTGGAGCCGTCGTTGGCGTAGATCTGGGAGATCTGGTTGGTCACCAGCTCTTCCGGCTCCGGAACCTTCGTGACGGAGTATGCGGCGAAGAACGCCACCAATGGCACGATGACGAGCACCGCGAGCACGGCGACGGCGGACGCGATGAGGCGCCGCCACACGGGCTTGCGCTTCCGGGTCCGCTGGCGCTTGGTGCCGTCGGCTGTTGTGGTCGTGTCGTTAGTCACCTTGCTGGTCTCTCTGCTGGTCTTTCTGTGGTCAACAATCTCTGTTCACTGATGTTCACTGATGTTCGCGGTGGTCCGTACCTGCCCGGTACGTGTCTTCCCGGAGCAGGTGGTTCCATCCGCACCGCAGGCACACCTCGACGGTGTGGACAGTCAGCTCCTTAGCAGACTGGACGCCACCGTCAGGGAACAGGGTAGCGAGAATCGCCCTGATCTCTGAAAGACTACGCGCCGTCCCTGACTTTTGCGCTATCGCCGACCCGTAGACCCACGCCACGTCACGCACCTCACAGCTGCCACACAGCGGGCAGGGAGATTCACTGCGGACGCCGAGCACCTCCGCAGAGGACCGCAGTGCCCGACCTGCGTCACAGACCTCGGAGCGCGACAACTCGCCGGCGCGCAACGCTCGTAGCGTCCGGCGGCGGTCGAGGTCGTGGGAGATTCGGGTCGGCTCACGCATGGTCCCCACAGTGTAACGCCGCCCTGTCCGACGGGCCGGTCGGTGACGACCCGCCGGGCCGCCACCGAACCGCCACCGTAGCCACCCCTGGTCGGCGCAGGGATCACCCCACGCTGAATCGGTCAAGCTCCGGGGTTGAACGGTCAAGTCCGCCAATCAGCCCGTTCAGCTGGTGTATTCCGCCGAGGACAGGGCTAACGTCCGACACCATGACTTCCACGGAAAACACCGCCAACGGCATCAAGCTTGCCATCGTCGGCATCGGTAACTGCGCGACCTCCCTGCTGCAGGGCCTCGAGTACTACAAGGACACCCCGGACGACAGCACCGTCCCGGGCCTGATGCACGTCCGCTTCGGCGACTACCACGTGCGCGACATCGAACTCGTCGCCGCCATCGACGTCGACGCCGACAAGGTCGGAAAGGACGCCGCCGAAGCCACCGAATCCGGCCAGAACTGCACCATCAAGATCTGCGACCTGCCCGAGCTCGGCGTGAAGGTCACCCGCGGCCACACCGCCGACGGCCTGGGCAAGTACTACCAGGAGACCATCGAGGAGTCTGGTGAGCCGGACGCTTCGGCCGAGGACATCGTCGCCCTGCTCAAGGAGACCGGCGCGGACGTGCTCGTCTCCTACCTGCCGGTCGGCTCCGAGGTCGCCGACAAGTTCTACGCCCAGTGCGCCATCGACGCCGGCGTGGCCTTCGTCAACGCCCTGCCCGTCTTCATCGCCTCCGACCCCGAGTGGGCGCAGAAGTTCGAGGACGCCGGCGTCCCGATCGTCGGCGACGACATCAAGAGCCAGGTCGGCGCCACCATCACCCACCGCGTACTGGCCAAGCTCTTCGAGGACCGCGGCGTGACCGTCGACCGGACCTACCAGCTCAACGTCGGCGGCAACATGGACTTCAAGAACATGCTGGAGCGCGACCGCCTGGAGTCCAAGAAGGTCTCCAAGACCCAGGCCGTGACGTCCAACCTCACCGGCCCGCTGGCCGACAAGATCGACGACCGCAACGTCCACATCGGACCGTCCGACTACGTCCAGTGGCTCGACGACCGCAAGTGGGCCTTCATCCGCCTCGAGGGACGCGCCTTCGGCGATGTGCCGATCAGCCTGGAGTACAAGCTCGAGGTCTGGGACTCGCCGAACTCCGCCGGCATCATCATCGACGCGGTGCGTGCCGCGAAGATCGCGAAGGACCGTGGCATCGGTGGCCCGGTCGACCCGGCCTCGACCTACCTGATGAAGTCCCCGCGGATCCAGAATCCCGACGACAAGGGACGCGCAGACCTCGAAGATTTCATCAACGCGAAATAAACCGTATTCACATACATACTGGTCAGTGCGCTAACATTGTTGTTTCCGTCACAATACACTGGTAGTAACATATTCTTCCGTGCCAAATCACGGTAGGTTGGTGGACATGACCGCAACTCCTTCCGAACTCGCGAAGCGTCTGCGACCCGTCGTCACCCGGATGTACCTCCTGTACTTCCGTCAGACGACGCAGTCCACGATCAGCACCGCACAGCTCTCCATCATGATGAACCTCAAGGCCCACGGCGCACTGCGCATCAGCCAGATCGCCGAACTTGAGTCGATCCGTATGCCCACCGCGTCCAACGCGATCAACCACCTCGAGTCCCTCGAGCTGGTCTCGCGCGTGCGCGATGTCAGTGACCGCCGCGGTGTGCGCGTGCGCCTCACCGACCTGGGCGAGTCCGAACTGCAGCGCATCGGCGACGAGCGCGACGAGCAGATGGCCGGGATCCTCTCCGCCCTCGAGCCCGACAAGCTCGAGAAGCTCGAGGAGTTCCTGCCAACCCTCGAATCAGGCATGGCCATCTTCGACAGCCACCGCATGGGTGAGAAGCAGGCGTGATGCCCGGCTCGGCCAACAGGAGCCCCCGCGTCTCCGCGGCCCTCGGGGCGCCGGCGCAGGGATCCGCGTCCCGTGGCTCCTCGTCCCGTGGCTCAGACTCTGCTGAGTCGTCCCGCCGGTCGCGCCCGTTACGGGTACTGCTGGCGTGGCGACCCGACGGTGAGTCGGACGCCACGGACGACGCGCAGCGTCCGACCAGCGGTGCAGACACCGCTGCCTTCGCGTCCTGGCTGGCCAAGACCAGGGATATCCTGGTCAAACCCGTCACGGTGATCCCGCGGATCTGGCCGGAGGACGTGGACCGCAAGGCCACGGCCACCTCCGGCGCAGCCCGCTTCCAGGAGTGGGCCGCCGCCGAATCCTCGGCCTGCCACGCCGCAGCCCGCGACGCCCTCACCGCCGCCGGGGTGCCCGCCGAGATGATCGACACCAGCGACACCCTGCTGCACAGTCACTCGGAGACCACCGCACTGATCGAAGCTGCGGAGGACTTCGACGCCGACATCATCGCCATCGGTTCCCGCTACGGCGGCCACGGCAGTCCCGTCGGCCGGTTCCGCGCGGGTTCCACCGCCGACGCCCTGTTGCACTGCTCGCCACTGCCGGTCGTCACCGTGCCCCGGCAACCCACCATGTCCAAGCACGGGGTGACCCGGGTGAGCTGCGCCTACGTGGACAATGAACAATCCCACCAGGCACTGCGCAAGGCCACCGACCTGGCGTCGAAATGGGGCGTCCCGCTGCGCCTGGTGGCGTTCAGCCCCACCGGTGCCTCGATGTATCCCACGCTGACGCCGTACCCCGATGCCGCAGAAGCCGATGAGCGGTGGCGCACCCAGGCCCTCGAGATCCTCGACCGCGGGAAGGAGCGCGCGCTGGAGCGGCGTCCCGACCTCCAGGTGAGCACGGATGTCGGGTCCGGCCCGGGCTGGGCCGGTGCGATGTCCGACGTGCACTGGAAGAAGGGGGAGCTGCTGGTCGTCGGTTCCTCGGTGCTCGGGTCATTCAACCGGGTGTTCATCGGGCCGTCGACCAACCAGCTGCTGGCGAACTCGCCGGCGCCGGTGCTCGTCAGCCCGGTGTAGGAGCCGACAACCCAGCGTGGAGTGCCCCTCACGGCCTCCACGCTTTTCGTGTGCCCGGGTGAAGGCAGGTACGGGTGTGCGTCAGGGGAGGGGTGCGCCGTGGTCGCGGGGTGGGAACGCAGACCGTCCCGGCAGTAGACTCGGGAAGCACCATGACCAACGCACCTGACCCCACAGATCCTCTCGAGAACCTCGAGGACATCGACCGGCGCGAATCCAACAGGCTCGCCATCAGGCTCGGCCTCATCTTTCCGCTGGTCATCATCGCGTCCTGGATGATCCTGCACTTCACCTTGGGGGAAGGGGTGATCACCCAGGTCGTCCCGATAGTGGTCGCATTCGTAAGCATGGGCACCGCCATTGGCATGGTGGTGTACAAGTGGCGCCGGTACCAGCGGTGGCAGCCGTTCATCGGCCTGGTGTGGTGGATGATCCCGGTGTTCCTGCTCACCAACTTCACGCTGATTCCCCCGCTGATGCTGGACTAGCGACGCCTGCGGTCTCTCCGCACCGCCCCGTCCTTCATCCATCACACCTGCCCCGTTGCCCACAATGTGAGACTTGCAGGTCAGGGCATTGTGGAGATCGGTGAAAAAACGTCTCGGGTGTGATGGATTGCTGCGCTGCGGCCCCAAGAAGTCGGACAGGGGACCGGCTCCCTGGAAAACTGACTACCCTAGCGCCATGAGAACACATGCCTCCCGCCGTCGATCCCTCCTCACCTCAGTGGCGACGCTCGGATGCGTCGGAGCACTGCTGGTCGGTTGCTCGGGGGAGACGGACACCGATGGGGCTGCCACCGAGGTGACCGGCACCGTCGTGGAGTCGGATCCGTCGTCAGACGCGGATGCCGGGGGCAAGGGCCCCGACAGCACTGAGTCGGTGGAGGTGTCGGACGCATCCGCCCCTGGCCAGGATCCGAACGCCTCCTGTGGGGACGCCGAGGTGGTCAACCCGCTGACCGGCGGCACCCCCATCCCGGTGGTGTTCACCAGCATCGACGACACCGACGGACGCTTCTACTACACCCCGGACGGAGATCGGTCGAGCTCAACGACACCGCGGAGACCCTGGACCTGACGGCCCTGGGTTGAGGTCGGCAGGGGAGCGCAGCGCCTACTTCGCGACGATGTTGACCATCTTGCCGGGCACCACGATGATCTTCGCCACTGACTTGCCCTCCACGTGGGAAGCCACGTTCGGCTCCTCCAGTGCAGCGGCCTCGATGTCCTCACGGGAGGCGTCGGCGGCGACGGTGATCCGGCCGCGGACCTTACCCATGACCTGCACCGGCAGCTCGATGGTGTCATCCACCAGCCACTTCTCCGACCAGGTCGGGAAGTCCTCGTGCGCCAGCGACTGCTCGTGGCCCAGGCGGGACCACAGTTCCTCGGCGATGTGCGGGGCGACCGGGGCGAGCATCAGCACCAGCGGCTCCACGGCGTCCCGCGGGATCGAGTCTGCGGAAGCGTAGGTCTTGGTCAGGTAGTTGACGTACTCGATGAGCTTGGCCACGGCGGTGTTGTCCCGCAGGTTGGCGTAGTCATCGTGCACACCGGCGATGGTGCGGTGCAGGGCACGCTGATCATCGTCGGTCAGCGCAGCGCTATCAGCAGCACCAGCACCAGACACGACCAGCGAACCGTCCTCCTCGTTGACGACCAGGCGCCAGGCGCGCTGCAGGAAGCGCTGCGCACCCACGACGTCCTTCGTCGCCCACGGACGGGAGGTGTCCAGCGGCCCCATCGACATCTCGTAGACGCGCAGGGTGTCGGCACCGTAGTTCTCGCAGATCTCGTCGGGGGAGACGGAGTTCTTCAGGGACTTACCCATCTTGCCGTACTCCTGGTTCACCTCCTCGCCGTTGTAGTAGAACTTGCCGTCCTTCTCCTCGACCTCTTCGGCGGGCACGTAGATCCCGCGGGCGTCGGTGTAGGCGTAGGCCTGGATGTAGCCCTGGTTGTAGAGGCGGTGGTAGGGCTCATACGAGCTGACATGGCCCAGGTCGAAGAGCACCTTGTGCCAGAACCGGCTGTACAGCAGGTGCAGCACGGCATGCTCGACACCACCGACGTACAGGTCCACACCACCGGAGGGCACGCCCTCACGCGGGCCGGTCCAGTACCGCTCGTTCTCGATGTCGACCAGCGCCTCGGAGTTCGTCGGGTCGACGTAGCGCAGCTGGTACCAGGACGACCCGGCCCACTGCGGCATGACGTTGGTGTCGCGGTAGTAGGTCTGCTCGCCGTCGCCGAGATCCAGGGTCACCTCGACCCATTCCTTGGCCTTGGCCAGCGGCGGCTGCGGCTCGGTGTCGGAGTCGTCCGGGTCGAAGCTGACCGGCTTGTAGTCCTCGACCTCGGGCAGCTCCACCGGCAGCATCGAGTCCGGCAGCGCGTGGGCGACCCCGTCGGCGTCGTAGACGATGGGGAAGGGCTCGCCCCAGTAGCGCTGGCGGGCGAACAGCCAGTCGCGCAGCTTGTACTGGATCTTCTCCTCACCGACGCCCTGCTCGACGAGCCAGGCGATGGTCGCCTCGATGGCCTCTGTCTTGTTCTTGCCGTCGAGGGCCAGGCCGCGATCGTTGGTGGAGTTGACCAGGGTACCGTCGCCGGTGAAGGCGGCGTCCTGCACGTAGGAACCGTCACCGGTGGACTCCGGCGCGGCGACGACCTCGCGGATCGGCAGGCCGAAGACCGTGGCGAACTCGTGGTCGCGCTCGTCGTGGGCGGGCACGGCCATGATCGCGCCGGTGCCGTAGCCGGTCAGCACGTAATCGGCGATGAACACCGGTACCTGCGCGCCGTTGACCGGGTTGGTGGCGTAGGCGCCGGTGAAGACACCGGTCTTCTCCTTGTTCTCCTGACGCTCCAGGTCGGACTTCGCGGCAATGGCCTTGCGGTAGGACGCCACGGCATCCTTCGGGGTCGCCTCGCCGTTGGTCCACAGCGGGTTGGTGCCCTCGGCGTAGGGGGCGTCGGTGACCAGGGCGTCCACCAGCTCGTGCTCCGGCGCCAGCACCATGTAGGACGCACCGAACAGCGTGTCCGGGCGGGTGGTGAACACGCGGATGCGGGCCTCGGACTTGGGCGCGGCCAGCTCGACGGCGAAGTCGACCTCAGCACCGCGGGAGCGTCCGATCCAGTTGCGCTGCATGGACTTGACCTTGTCGGGCCAGTCCAGGTCCGCCAGGTCGTCGATGAGGCGGTCGGAGTAGGCGGTGATGCGCATCATCCACTGCGACAGGCGCTTGCGGAAGACGGGGAAGTTGCCGCGGTCGGAGCGTCCTTCGGCGGTGACCTCCTCGTTGGCCAGGACGGTGCCCAGGCCGGGGCACCAGTTGACCGTGGAGTTGGAGCGGTAGACCAGGCGGTGGGCGTCGAGCGCCTCCTGCTGCTGCTTCGGCGTCAGATCGTCCCACGCGGTGCCGTCGACGCCCTCGGCGGCGAACTTCTCCTCCAGCTCGGCGATCGGGCGGGCCTTCTGCTGCTCGACATCGAACCAGGAGTTGAAGATCTGCAGGAAGATCCACTGGGTCCATTTGTAGAAGTCGGTGTCGGTGGTGGCGATGACGCGGCGGCGGTCGTGGCCCAGACCCAGCCGACCCAGCTGGCGCTCCATGTTGTCGATGTTCGCCTGGGTGGTGGTGCGCGGGTGGGTGCCGGTCTGCACGGCGTACTGCTCGGCGGGCAGGCCGAAGGCGTCGTAGCCGAGGGTGTGCAGGACGTTGCGGCCCTGCATGCGGTTGAACCGGGCGAAGACGTCCGTGGCGATGTAGCCCAGCGGGTGGCCGACGTGCAGGCCCGCTCCGGAGGGGTAGGGGAACATGTCCTGGACGAACAGCTTGTCCGCGGGCAGTTCCTGGTCCGGGTCAGCGAGATCGCCGACGGGGTTGGGGGCGTTGAAGGTGCCGTTGTCCCGCCAGTACTGCTGCCAGCGGTTCTCGAGTGCGCCGGCGAGTTCGGGGGTGTAGCGGTAGGAGGTGGCCTCGCCTGAACTGTTCCGAGAATTAGTCATGGGTACTGATTGTAATAGACTGGGGGACATGATCGTTCTGTCTGTCCTGCTGTTCGTCTTCGGTATTGCTGTGCTGGTCACGGGGGTGCTTGCTCTGACGGCGAAGCTGCCCGGCAACAAGTGGGTCGGCCTGCGTGTGCCGGAGGCCCGCAAGAACCGCGAAATGTGGGACACCGGGCACCGCATCGCGGGCCCGACCTGGACTGGCGCGGGTGTGGCGTTGATCGCCGCCGGTGTGGTCAGCCTGCAGGGGGGCTGGATGTGGATCATCGTGACGCTGCTGGTCGTCGGCGCGGTGTTCCTGATCGGCATGGGCGCCGCTCTGGCGGCACAGACGCTGGCGAAGATCGACCACGCCAAGGCGTTGGAGGCGGAGCAGGCACGCGCCGCCGCGGGCTGCTGCTCCAGTGGCGGCTCGTCGGACGCTGACGCTGGCTCGGACGCTGCGGCCGGGTCGTCCTGCGGTTCCGGCAGCGCCGGCGGTGGCTGCGGGGACGGCTGCGGCAGCTGCGGTGACAGCGGGGACGCCGGTCATGCCCACGCCAACGCACCCGCCCCGAACCTGGACGCCGCCCGGCGCGCCATGGCGTCCCGCGACGGGGAGTAAATCACCGGAGGAGCATCCGTATGCCGCTGCAGAAGAACACGCTGACCACAGGGTTCCGCACCTCGGTGCGACCCACCGTGCGCCCCACGGTGCGCAAGGGGGCCGTGCTCGTTGCGGCGGTGGGGCTCGCCGTCCCGATGCTGACTGCCTGCGGTGAGACGCGCAGTGTCGAGGCGTTCTGCGAGGTCATCGACGACAACCGGGCGTCCTTCGACAATGCGATGAATACCGTGGGTAGCGGGGACTTCAACACCGGAATGTCGCAGTTCTCGGACGCTTTCACCGACCTGCAGGGGATGTGGCCGGAGCTGACGAAGGTCGCCCCGGAGGACATCCTCGAGGACACCGAGACGCTGAACGACACTTTCGGTGACGGTGCCTCGGAGGAGGACGGGGACTCTGACGGCGGCAGCGGCGACGGCGATGGCAATGGCGGCGGTGTCCTCTCCGGGATCTCGGAGGCCGCAGCTGCAGGCGATGCCGCGATCAACGTCAACAACTACGTGAACCGCAACTGCTGACCCCGCGCCGAGCGAGCCGGCCTATGACGCACGCAGTCTAGAATGTGCTGGTGAACACTTTTCTGCACAGGAACATCACCTCCCGGGTCGAGGCACTGCTGGACCAGTTTCCCGTGGTTGTTCTCCGCGGTAGCCGCGGCACAGGAAAGACCACATTGGCCAGGAGGATCGCCGACGATCGTGGCGGCGCCTTCCTCAGCGCCGAGCGCGCCGCCTCCGCTGGCGTGGGACGGGGCCACGGGTTCACGGTCATCGACGATATCTTCGATGCCACTCCGGGCCGCGAGGTCATCGATGCCGTCCGCGCTGCCGCGGAGAACACCCGGCGTCCCGGCACGTTCCTGCTCACGTCCTCCTCCGACCCCCACCGGGAGGGTGCAGATGCCACCGGCCTGGAGGGGTGGAGCGTCGCCGTGCCTCTGCTCGGTCTGAGTCGGGGAGAGTTCCTCGGGCGCCAGGATGACCTGGTCACCGCCGTGCTCGAGGGTGCGCTGGAGTCCACCACCTCAGCGCCGACCCCCACCGGCCGGCAGGAGCTGCTGGCCCGCGGCTCCCACCCCGGTCTTGGCACGTCCGATCCGTCCGACACCTCCGACTGGTACCGCGACTATCTCACCGATCTGGTCACCCGGGACGTCCCCTCACTGGTCGACGTTGACGATCCGTCCCGGATCCGCGCGCTGCTGGGAGCACTGGCGGAGAACCAGGCGGGGGAGCTGACCATCGCCGATCTCGCCACGCAGACCGACATTCCCGCCTCGACGGTCTCCACCTATGTTGACCTGCTGCAGAACCTCCTGGTGCTGGACGTGATCCCGGCGTGGGAACCGGGTGTGTCCAGCCAGGAGATCCAGCGTCCCACCGCGGTGCTGACCGACAGCGGACTGGCGATGACTCTCGGCGCAACAGACCACGGCCTGCTCAAGGGTTTCGTGCTCGCCGAGCTCGGCCGCCAGTCGACCTGGACGGAGCACCGTTTCCGGATCCACACCTACCGCAACGGCAGCGGTAGGGCAGCAGACGCCATCCTGGAACTGCGGGACGGTCGGGTCATCGCGATCCAAGTGCCCGGTGAGAATGGCACGCCCACTGAGGACGCGGCGTCCGACCTGGAGTTTCTCCGCGACAACCTTGGGGAGCGGTTCATCGCGGGCATCATCATCGGGGCTGACGGGAGCGGCTACCGCAGTCTGGGCGAGCGGGTCTGGGAGGTGCCGTTGTCCGTACTGTGGGAGCTGAACACCCTGAACACGCCGAACGCCGATCCCGACGGGAGCCCAGAGGAATGAGCGAGCCAACGTATCCGGTTGTCGTCTGCGGCACGGTGAACATCGACACCTTCGTCGGCGTGGACCAATTCCCGACCTCCGGGGAGACCATCATCGCCGTCCCGAATGGCACGGCGCTCGGTGGCAAGGGGGCCAACCAGGCCGTCGCCGCGGCGCGCTATGCCGCCCGTGAGGGGGACGTCCTGTTCCACGCCACCGTCGGCACCGACGGCGACGGTAACTCCGCCCGCGACGAACTCGCAGGTTACGGGGTGGACGTCACCGCGGTAGGACGCACCGACGAAGCACCCACCGGCCAGGCGTTCATCATGAACGACCCGGCGGGGGAGAACATCATCGTGGTGACCTCCGGGGCCAATGCACTCACCAACCCGGCGACGCTCGGTGGCGCGACTTCCGGCGCAGACTCTGACCCGGACTCGGGTGGGGGAGCAGCCGTGGACTCCGCGGCGGTACTGCTGGCGCAGGGGGAGCTGACCCCGGAGCACTCCGCCGCACTGCCCGCACTGGCCGAGCGGCTGGGTGCCCGGTTCGTCCTGAACCTCGCGCCGGTGACCACCCGCGACCGGGACCTGCTGGCGTCCGCCGACCCGCTGATCGTCAACGAGACCGAGGCCGCCGACGTACTCGGTATGCCACGCGACACCCTGTTGGACGAACTGCTCGACGCCTTCGCTGCCGCCGTGGAACGCGGCCTGGCGGTCTCCGCCGTGGTGACCTTGGGAGCCCAAGGCGCGTTGCTCGTCGCTGGGGGTGAGCGGACCATGCTCGACGCCATTCCGGTCGGCGCGACCGACGCCGCCGACTCGGGGACAGACTCGGCGCAGGTCGTGGACACCACCGGGGCCGGCGATGCCTTCTGCGGCACGCTGGCCGCGGCACTGGCCGAGGGGGATACCTTGGCCGAAGCAGCACGACTGGCGTCCGCGGCGGGCAGCCTGGCGGTGCGCTCGAGGGGTGCGGCGGCGTCCTACGCCGGACGCGAGGACATCCGCCGATGTACGGAGCTGGACAGCTGAGCCGAGGACGGCACAAACGGCGAGTAGGCGACGGCGCCGGGACTGTCTGCAAATTCACGGTGTCGGTTCCTGCAAATCCACGGTGAAGGAATGAATCCGCTGGACTTGCACTATGAATGACCTCATCCACCGCAACGCCTCCCCGTGGATCAGTGACCTCCTGGACCATTTCCCGGTCGTCGTCCTCCAGGGAGCGCGCCAGGTCGGCAAGAGCACCCTGGCTGCCGACATCGCCGGACACCGCCACGGCAACATCGTCACGATGGATAGACAACGCCCGGACCGCTGCCACCACCGACCCCGCCGGGAGATCGGACGTCCGAAGGTCTTCCTCCCGGACAGTGCGCTGGCAATGCACCTCTCCGGCATCTCCGAGGACCAACTGACAGCGCACGAAGAGTACTTCGGTGCGCTTCTCGAAGGCTTCGTGGCAGCAGAGCTTCGTCGGCAGCAAACCTGGTCCGAGGACGATTACCGGCTGCATGCCTACCGGAACAGCAACAACCGTGAGGTCGACTGCCTCATTGAACTGGCCGACGGTCGGGTGATCGCGATCGAGGTCAAGGCATCGTCGACCGTGCGAACCACCTACTTCCGGCACCTCGAGTTCCTCCGGGAGGAGCTGGGAGACCGGCTCATCGCCGGCATCGTCCTGCCGACAGCGCCGGAACCTGGCCGGTTCGGTGACCGGATGTGGGCATTGCCCGTCTCCTCGTTGTGGGAACTGGGAACCAGCGCGGGAACGCTGCGACCATGAGATGGAGGGTATCCCTCATCGGTTCCTTCGCTCCCCGGAGGCGGGGTACCGGGTGACCTGGCGGAAGCACTTTGGTCAGACCACCTCCACGGGTAATCTGTCTCACCATGAGAAACTTCATTAACCGCATCTTGGGATACCGACCCGATCTGCTGATCGTGCTCATCGTCCTGGCTGTCGTTGTGGCGCTCGTTTTCCCCGCCCGCGACGGGTTCGCCGATGTCATGGACTGGGTCGTGAAGATCGCCATCGCGCTGCTGTTCTTCCTCTACGGTGCCCGTCTGTCCACCCGCGAGGCCCTCAACGGTCTGACGCACTGGCGGCTCCACCTGCTGATCCTGGCGTTCACCTTCGTGGTCTTCCCGCTGATCGGCCTGGCGCTGATGCCGCTGAAGTACGCCATCGGCGACGAGCTCTACCAGGGCATCCTCTTCCTGTGCCTGGTGCCGTCGACCGTGCAGTCCTCGGTGGCGTTCACATCGATCGCGCGCGGCAACATCCCCGGCGCGATCGTCAGTGCGTCCGCCTCGAACCTCATCGGTGTCTTCGCGACCCCGCTGCTGGTGCTGCTGCTGATGAGTGGCAGTGACGGTGGCATGCACGTGGACACCTCCGTGTTCATCGACATCGCCCTGCAGCTGCTTGCGCCGTTCATCCTGGGTCAGTTGATGCGCAAGGTGCCGGGTGTGAAGACCGTCGCCGGGGCGAAGCCGACCAGTTACGTCGACAAGATCTCCATCGGCCTGGTGGTCTACGTGGCGTTTTCCGAGGGCATCGTGATGGGGGTGTGGTCGTCGGTGTCGTGGGTGGCGATCGTCGGGATCTGCATCGGTTCGGTCGTCGGCGTGTACGCGATGCTGTGGCTGACCTCCTTCGTGGCCCGACGTGCCGGCTTCGACTACAAGGACCAGGTCGCGATCCAGTTCTGCGGGACGAAGAAGTCCCTGGCCTCCGGTCTGCCGATCGCCGCGGTGCTGTTCAGCGGGGGAGCCGGGCTGATCATCGTGCCGCTGATGATCTTCCACCAGATCCAGCTGATGATCTGTTCCTCGCGTGCGGCGAAGTACGCGAAGCTGCAGCCGGAGAACACCTGGTAAACCGGTCTGCCCATCGTCCCTGCCGGGACTATCGCACTTTCGATGATGGGGAGGCCTGATAGGTTTGGAATAAGCGCAGGTCAGAGAGTCTCATTTTCTGACCACCCGAAGCGGAGGTGCGATAGTCCGGCCGACGGACCCGTCAGAGCGCGTCGTCCCCAGCATCGTTGTCCAGCCCCGGCACAAGAGCCGCGACCCGCTCCGAGAGCTTCCACTCATCACGGCGGCGGGCGGTGCGTTGCAGCA
>DGYFI06202__coassemble_632_pt1 | contig 21004 bp, 13 predicted proteins | sample DGYFI06202__metabat2_high_PE_029 | metagenome-assembled genome bin DGYFI06202 | reverse complement strand
GGCATGACCATCTCGGTGCCCTCCGGCAGCTTCACGACGCCGGTGACGTCGGTGGTGCGGAAGTAGAACTGCGGGCGGTAGTTGTCGAAGAACGGGGTGTGGCGGCCGCCCTCATCCTTGGACAGGATGTAGACGGAGCCCTCGAACTCGGTGTGCGGGGTGTAGGCGCCCGGCTTGGCGATAACCTGGCCACGCTCGACGTCCTCGCGCTTCAGACCACGCAGCAGCAGGGCGGCGTTGTCGCCGGCCTCAGCGGAGTCAAGCAGCTTGTTGAACATCTCGATGGAGGTGACGGTGGTCTTGGTCGACTTCTCGCGGATGCCGATGATCTCGATCTCGTCGTTGAGGTTCAGCTGGCCACGCTCGACACGGCCGGTGACGACGGTGCCGCGGCCGGTGATGGTGAAGATGTCCTCGACCGGCATCAGGAACGGCTTGTCGGTCTCGCGCTCCGGGTCCGGAATGGAGTCGTCGCAGGCCTGCATGAGCTCGACGATCTTGGCGGTCCACTCCGGGTCGCCCTCGAGCGCCTTCAGAGCGGAGATGCGGACGATGGGGGCGTCCTCGTCGTAGTCCTGCTCGGCCAGGAGCTCGCGGACCTCCATCTCGACGAGCTCGATGAGCTCCTCGTCGTCAACCATGTCGCACTTGTTCAGGGCGACGAGGATGTAGGGGACGCCGACCTGGCGGGCCAGGAGGACGTGCTCACGGGTCTGCGGCATCGGGCCGTCGGTGGCGGCGACAACGAGGATCGCGCCGTCCATCTGAGCGGCACCGGTGATCATGTTCTTGATGTAGTCGGCGTGGCCCGGGGCGTCGACGTGAGCGTAGTGGCGCTTCTCGGTCTGGTACTCCACGTGGGAGATGTTGATCGTGATGCCGCGCTCACGCTCTTCCGGAGCCTTATCGATGTTCTCGAAAGCGAAGGCATGGTTGAGGTCGGGGTAGGTATCAGCCAGAACCTTGGTGATGGCAGCGGTCGTCGTGGTCTTACCGTGGTCGACGTGACCGATGGTGCCGATGTTAACGTGCGGCTTGGAACGCTCGAACTTAGCCTTCGCCACTGTGTGTCCTCCTGGACTTCTCGGTGGCTACGACTTTCGCAGCCACAGTGTTGGTGGTTTCCGGTACCGGGTCCGTCACTCTCGTGAAGCGGGCGGACCCACCGAAATTATTTCGTTTGTGCCGATGACAGCAACGTGAAGCGCGTTGGACGACCGAACACCCCCGCACCGAACGGCGGGACTGCATGGGTTTCCTGCCTACACGCAGGTGCTGGGTAACGGCCAGCACTCTGTATCCTACTGCACACCACCCGCCGAAAGAAAACTTGGGGGGTGACGGGGCGTGCGAGGATACCGGGTGCTGGCCCCTACCCTCCTGAAATGCCCCGATGTGACCAGTCAGGAACTGGCGGTCCGGGACGGTTTCCAGAGAGGTGGAGACCGTTGTTCCCACACATCCTGTTTACCAGGATGCGGAGGAAACTGTGGCGCTGGCGGCCTAGGAGGCGGTGCCGGTGCGCTCGGCGATGATCTCCTGAGCCACGGAGGAGGGAACCTCACCGTAGGAGTCGAAGATCATGGTGTAGTTGGCGCGGCCCTGAGTCTTGGAACGCAGGTCGCCGACGTAGCCGAACATCTCGGACAGCGGGACCTTGCCCTTCACGACCTTGGCACCGGAGCGGTCCTCCATGGAGGCGATCTGACCACGGCGAGAGTTGATGTCGCCGATGACCTCACCCATGTACTCCTCGGGCGTGATGACTTCGACGGCCATCAGCGGCTCGAGCAGGACGGGCTTCGCCTTGGCGACACCCTCCTTCAGAGCCTGGGAGCCGGCGATCTTGAAGGCCATCTCGGAGGAGTCGACGTCGTGGTAGGCACCATCGACGAGGATCGCCTTGACGTCCACCAGCGGGTAGCCGGCGAGGAAGCCGTACTGCATGGCGTCCTGGACACCAGCGTCGACGGAGGGGATGTACTCCTTCGGAATACGACCACCGGTGACGGCATTCTCGAACTTGTAGTTCGGGTTCTCGCCTTCCTCCAGCTCCTCCGGGTCCGGGCTGTAGGGCTCGAAGGCCATGATGACCTTGGCGAACTGGCCGGAACCACCGGTCTGCTTCTTGTGGGTGAACTCGACCTTCTCCACAGCCTTGCGGATGGTCTCGCGGTACGCGACCTGCGGGTTACCGACGTTGGCTTCGACCTTGAATTCGCGCTTCATGCGGTCGACGAAGACGTCGAGGTGGAGCTCGCCCATGCCACCGATGATGGTCTGACCGGTCTCCTCGTCGAGATTGACGGTGAAGGTCGGGTCCTCTTCGGTCAGACGCTGGATGGCGACACCCAGCTTCTCCTGGTCGGACTTGGTCTTCGGCTCGATGGAGACCTTGATGACCGGCTCCGGGAAGTCCATGGACTCCAGCAGGATCGGGTCGTTCAGGTCGCACAGGGTGTCACCGGTGGTGGTCTCCTTGAGACCGATGAAGGCGTAGATGTTACCGGCGTGAGCCTTCTCGACCGGGTTCTCCTTGTTGGCGTGCATCTGGAAGAGCTTGCCAACGCGCTCCTTCTTACCGGTGACGGCGTTGAGCACCTGCTGGCCCGGCTCGATGGAACCGGAGTAGACGCGCACGAAGGTCAGCTTGCCGAAGAACGGGTGGGCCGCGATCTTGAACGCCAGGCCGGCGAAGGGCTCCGAGTCGGACGGCTTGCGGACGAGAGCCTCGTCCTCGTGGCCCGGCTTGTGGCCCTCGATGCCCTCGACGTCCAGCGGAGACGGCAGGAAATCGACGACAGCGTCGAGGACCGGCTGAATGCCCTTGTTGTGGTACGCGGTACCACAGAACACCGGGTAGATCTCGGAGTTCACGGTCATCTTGCGGATGGCGGCCTTGATCTCGTCGAGGGTGAGCTCCTCGCCGGCGAAGTACTTCTCCATGAGAGCTTCATCGGACTCTGCGACGGTCTCGAGCAGCTTCTCACGGTACTCGGCGGCCTTGTCGGCGAGATCGGCGGGGATCTCCTCGATGACCGGGTCGGCACCCGGCTCGACCTTGCCGCGCCAGGTGCGGGCCTCCATGGTCAGCAGGTCGATGACGCCGTCGAACTTGTCCTCGGCACCGATCGGCAGCTGCATGACCAACGGCTTGGCACCGAGGCGGTCGATGATGGTCTGCACGGTGAAGTAGAAGTCCGCACCCAGCTTGTCCATCTTGTTGACGAAGCAGATACGCGGGACGTCGTACTTGTCGGCCTGACGCCAGACCTGCTCGGACTGGGGCTCAACGCCCTCCTTGCCGTCGAAGACAGCGACAGCACCGTCGAGCACGCGCAGGGAGCGCTCGACCTCGACGGTGAAGTCGACGTGACCCGGGGTGTCAATGATGTTGACCTGGTTGTCGCCCCAGAAACAGGTGACGGCGGCGGAGGTGATCGTGATGCCACGCTCCTTCTCCTGCTCCATCCAGTCGGTGGTGGATGCGCCGTCGTGGGTCTCGCCGACCTTGCGGTTGATGCCGGTGTAGAACAGGATGCGCTCGGTGGTCGTGGTCTTACCAGCATCGATGTGAGCCATGATGCCGATGTTGCGGACCTTGTTCAGGTCTTTCTGCACTTCTTGTGCCACAGTCTATTCCCTCAGTGTTGTCTACATGTTGTAGGTGGTGATAGGCGATTGTGCCATCGACCGGGCGACCACGCAGGTTCTACACCGGCCGAGGGTGTTCGTACGGTACCTGGTCTTGATCAGGACTTCAGTACGAACACCCAGTCGGTCACCAGCGGTAGTGGGCGAAGGCGCGGTTGGCCTCGGCCATCTTGTGGGTGTCCTCGCGACGCTTGACGGAGGCACCCAGACCGTTGGAGGCGTCCAGGATCTCGTTGGCCAGACGCTCGGTCATGGTGTTCTCGCGACGCTGGCGGGTGAAGGTGACGAGCCAGCGCAGCGCCAGGGTGGTGGAGCGGCCCGGGCGGACCTCAACCGGAACCTGGTAGGTGGCGCCACCGACACGGCGGGAGCGGACCTCGAGGGCGGGCTTGACGTTGTCCAAGCCCTTCTTCAGGGTCAGGACGGGGTCGGTGCCGGTCTTCTCGCGGCAGACCTCGAGTGCACCGTAGACGATGCGCTCAGCGGTGGACTTCTTGCCGTCCAGCAGCACCTTGTTCACGAGCTGGGAGACGATGACGTCGCCGTAGACCGGATCCTCGACGACGGGACGTGCGGGTGCGGGACCTTTACGAGGCATTGTTTACTTCTCCTTCTTGACGCCGTAGCGCGAACGGGCCTGCTTACGGTCCTTGACACCCTGGGTGTCGAGGGAGCCACGGACGATCTTGTAACGGACACCCGGGAGGTCCTTCACGCCGCCACCGCGGACGAGAACCATGGAGTGCTCCTGGAGGTTGTGGCCCTCACCGGGGATGTAGGCGGAGACCTCGACTCCGGAGGTCAGGCGCACACGCGCGACCTTACGGAGAGCGGAGTTCGGCTTCTTCGGGGTGGTGGTGTACACGCGGGTGCACACGCCACGACGCTGCGGCGAGCCCTTCAGGGCGGCCGCAGAAACCTTGCGGGTCTTGTCGTGGCGGCCCTTGCGGACCAGCTGCTGAATAGTAGGCATTAACCGACTTTCTTCTTGTTCGTGTTCCGGTGCGGCCACGGCGATTACCGGGAGCGTCTGGGGAGGTGCAACCAGCACGCGCTGCGCACCATGGCCTCCGCGGAACCTTCTACGAGACCTTTCCCTGCCGTTCAGGGGCATCTTTGTTTTGAACGTGCCGAAACCCCTCAGCCGCTTTCGCTGGCCTACGGGGTAGAAGTTCAATCCTTGCTCACTGCCCTGAAGGGCGGCGGGTGATCCAGGGACCACACGGTCTCGCGACCGTCGGATGCGTCCTGACAAGTGGGACTGTTGCCTGACACTACCGGATCAGGCCCAGTGAACAAAATCCCGCGGTACATGCCATTCCTCTACGGCTGTATCAGCCTCTAACCAGCGGAGACATTCAACCCCCCCGTCCACGCGCGCACTCCAGGATGATACGACCTCCCCCTCCCGTCCACGCGCGCACTCTAGGGTGATACGGCTGACTCACTGATGCTCCCCTGTATCCACGTTCTTCGGGTGTCACAATTCGCCTTTCCGTGCCACGGATCGGTCAACTATGAGAGCCGGCCGAAGGACATGGCACCACCGGCCGGCGGGGACACATGACGAAAGCCCGGGCCCCGCGCAATGCGGGGCCCGGGCTCTGCTGGACGCGGCCCCGGCGGGCGCCTGGTCCTGCCGGAGGACCTTGGATCAGGTCAGATCAGGTCAACTCACGACCCGGGACGACTGACCTAGTTCAGGTCGAGGTCGTCCAGCGGCACGGCAGCGCCGGTGAACTCACCGTAGGAGTCGTCGCCGTAGAAACCGTCGCCGAAGGAGGACGGCAGCTGGTACGCAGCGGCACGGGCCTCCTCGGTCGGCTCGACCGTGATGTTGCGGTACTTGGAGATACCGGTACCAGCCGGGATCAGCTTACCGATGATCACGTTCTCCTTGAGGCCGATGAGCTTGTCGGAGCGCTTGTTGATCGCAGCGTCCGTCAGCACGCGGGTCGTCTCCTGGAAGGAGGCGGCCGACAGCCAGGAGTCGGTGGCCAGCGAGGCCTTGGTGATACCCATGATCTCGGCACGGACCTCCACCGGACGTCCACCGGTCTGCACAGCGGTCTTCGAGGCGGCCACGGCATCGGCGTGGTCCACCAGCGAGCCCGGCAGGTACTCGGTCGAACCGGAGTCGATGACGGTCACGCGGCGGAGCATCTGGCGCACGATGATCTCGATGTGCTTGTCGTGGATGGCCACACCCTGGTCGCGGTAGACCTTCTGCACCTCGTTGATCAGGTGCTGCTGAACGCCACGGCGGCCCATCACCCGGAGAACCTCGTGCGGGTCGGCGGCACCCTTGAGCAGCTGCTGACCGCGGACGACCTTGTCGCCCTGCTTGATCTGACGCTCGTAGTCGCCGGACTTGATCAGGGCCAGGCCCTGACGCTTCGACAGCTTCTCGTAGACGACCTCGTCCGAGCCATCGGCCGGGACGATCGTCAGGGTGTAGAAGTTGTCGTCGTCCTCGATGCGGACTGTACCGTCGACTGAGGCGATCGGGGCCTTGGCCTTCGGCACGCGGGCCTCGAACAGCTCCTGGACACGCGGCAGACCACCGGTGATGTCGCCACCGACACCACCCTGGTGGAAGGTACGCATGGTCAGCTGGGTACCCGGCTCACCAATGGACTGCGCGGCGACGATACCCACGGCCTCGCCGATGTCGACCTTCTTACCGGTCGCCATGGAGCGGCCGTAGCAGGTCGCACAGACACCGGTGGAGGTGTCACAGGTCATCACGGAGCGGACCTTGATCTCGGCCACGCCGGCGGCGACCAGCATGTCGATCTCCGGCTCACCCAGGTCGACGCCGGCCTCGATGACCACGGAGCCGTCGGCACCGATGGCATCGGCAGCCAGGAAGCGGCCGGTCGCGGCGGTCTCGACGAACTCGGCGCGACGGTAGCTACCGGTCGGCTGACCCTGAGCGTCGAGGACAGCCTCGGCGAGCGGGATGGCGACACCCTTGGAGGTGCCACAGTCGTCCTCGCGAACGATGACATCCTGGGCGACATCCACCAGACGACGGGTCAGGTAACCCGAGTCGGCGGTACGCAGCGCGGTATCGGCCAGGCCCTTACGGGAACCGTGGGAGTTGTTGAAGTACTCCAGCACGGACAGACCCTCACGGAAGGAGGTCTTGACCGGACGGGTGATGTAGTCACCACGCGAGTTCGTGACCATGCCCTTCATGCCGGCCAGGGTCCAGATCTGACGCATGTTACCGGCGGCACCGGACTTCACGATCATCGGAATCGGGTTGTCGTCCGGGTACAGCTTCTCCACGGACTCACCGACGAAGTCGGTGGCTTCCTTCCACAGGTCGACCAGCGAGTTGTAACGCTCGGTCTGGTTGATCTTGCCTCGGGCCAGCTTCTTCTCGATGACGCGGGCACGCTGCTCGTAGCCGTCGAGGATCTCGTGCTTGTTCGGCAGAACCAGCACGTCGTGCATGGTGATGGTCACGCCGGAACGGGTCGCCCAGTAGAAACCGGCGTCCTTGAGCTTGTCCACGGTCTGCGCGACGGTGATCATCGGGTACTTCGCGGCGAGGTCGTTGATGACCGCGGCCTGCGGCTTCTTGCCCATGACACCGTTGACGAAGGGGTAGTTCCACGGCAGCAGCTCGTTGAACAGCACGCGGCCCAGCGTGGTGCTCGCCAGCCAGACCTGGCCCTTCTGCCAGCCGTCGGGGAAGTACTCGGCCTCGACGTCCTCCGGCGGGCGGAGGTGGTCGATGCGGACCTTGATCGGGGCCTGCAGCCCCAGGGCGTCACGGTCGTAGGCCATGATCGCCTCGGCGAGGGTGGAGTACACGCCCCGCTCCGGGCCGTTCTCGTCGGCCGGAGTGTAGCCACCCTGGCCGCCGATCTCGCCTTCGGTCTTCTCCAGAGTCAGGAAGTACAGGCCGGTCACCATGTCCAGACGCGGCATGGCCAGCGGCTTACCGGACGCCGGGGACAGGATGTTGTTGGACGCCAGCATCAGGATGCGGGCCTCGGCCTGGGCCTCGTCGGACAGCGGCAGGTGGACTGCCATCTGGTCACCGTCGAAGTCGGCGTTGAAGGCCTCACAGGCCAGCGGGTGCAGCTGGATGGCCTTACCCTCGACGAGCACCGGCTCGAAGGCCTGGATACCCAGGCGGTGCAGGGTCGGGGCACGGTTCAGCATCACCGGGTGCTCGGCGATGGCGTCCTCCAGGACGTCCCACACCTCGGGACGCTGGCGCTCGACCATGCGCTTGGCCGACTTGATGTTCTGCGCGTAGGACTTCTCGACCAGGCGCTTCATCACGAACGGCTTGAACAGCTCCAGGGCCATCTGCTTCGGCAGACCACACTGGTGCAGCTTCAGCTGCGGGCCGACGATGATCACCGAACGGCCGGAGTAGTCGACACGCTTACCCAGCAGGTTCTGGCGGAAGCGGCCCTGCTTGCCCTTGAGCAGGTCAGACAGGGACTTCAACGGACGGTTGCCCGGGCCGGTGACCGGACGGCCACGACGGCCGTTGTCGAACAGTGCGTCCACCGACTCCTGCAGCATGCGCTTCTCGTTGTTCACGATGATCTCGGGTGCGCCGAGGTCCAGCATGCGCTTGAGGCGGTTGTTGCGGTTGATGACACGACGGTAGAGGTCGTTGAGGTCGGAGGTCGCGAAGCGGCCACCGTCGAGCTGCACCATCGGGCGCAGCTCCGGCGGGATCACCGGGACAGCGTCGAGGACCATGCCGGCCGGGTCGTTACCGGAACGCAGGAACGCGGCGACGACCTTCAGGCGCTTGAGCGCGCGCAGCTTCTTCTGGCCCTTGCCGTCGCGGATGGTCTCGCGCAGCGACTCGGCCTCGGCCTCGAGGTCGAAGGAGCGGATCAGGGTCTGGATGGACTCCGCGCCCATGCCGCCGGTGAAGTAGTCCTCGTAGCGGTCGACGAGCTCGTTGTAGATGCCCTCGTCGACGATCATCTGCTTCGGGGCGAGCTTGACGAAGGTGCTCCAGATTTCGTCGAGACGCTCGACCTCACGCTCGGCGCGCTCACGGATGTGGCGCATCTCGCGCTCGGCGGCGGTCTGGATCTTGCGCTTGGCGTCGGCCTTGGCACCGGCGGCCTCGAGCTCGGCCAGGTCGGCCTCGAGCTTCTCGGAACGCTCCTGGAGGTCGGAGTCGCGGTCGTTCTCGACCTCCTTCTTCTCCAGCATCATCTCTGCCTCGAGGGTGGTCTGGTCGTTGTGACGACCCTCCTCGTCCACCGAGGTGATGATGTTGGCGGCGAAGTAGATGATCTTCTCGAGATCCTTCGGCGCCAGGTCCAGCAGGTAGCCGAGACGGGACGGCACGCCCTTGAAATACCAGATGTGGGTGACCGGGGCGGCGAGCTCGATGTGGCCCATGCGCTCACGGCGTACCTTGGACTTCGTCACCTCGACGCCACAGCGCTCACAGATGATGCCCTTGTAACGGACGCGCTTGTACTTGCCGCAGGCACACTCCCAGTCGCGGGTCGGCCCGAAGATGCGCTCGCAGAACAGGCCGTCCTTCTCCGGCTTCAGGGTGCGGTAGTTGATGGTCTCCGGCTTCTTGACCTCGCCAGTCGACCACCGACGGATGTCGTCGGCGGTGGCGAGACCGATACGCAGTTCGTCAAAGAAGTTGACGTCCAGCACGTGGACTCCCTTTCCCCTCCGCCTTCACGCGGAGGAGTGAGTAGTGGTGAAAATGTACAGAGTCGTATCTGGTGGTGGGAGACTATCCCACGTCGCTGTCGGCGTCCGGACGCTCATCGCGGGACAGGTTGATGCCCAGCGCGGCGTTCGCGTGGTCGAGCTCGTCGTCGTCGGTGGAGCTCAGCTCCATCGGCGTGCCGTCGGCTGCCAGGACCTCGACGTTGAGGCAGAGGGACTGCAGCTCCTTGAGCAGGACCTTGAAGGACTCCGGGATGCCCGGATCCGGGATGTTCTCGCCCTTGACGATCGCCTCGTACACCTTCACGCGGCCGACCACGTCGTCCGACTTGATGGTGAGCAGCTCCTGGAGGGTGTAGGCCGCGCCGTACGCCTGCATGGCCCACACCTCCATCTCGCCGAATCGCTGACCACCGAACTGGGCCTTACCACCGAGCGGCTGCTGGGTGATCATGGAGTACGGGCCGGTGGAACGGGCGTGGATCTTCTCGTCGACCAGGTGGTGCAGCTTCAGCATGTACATGTAGCCGACGGACACCGGGTAGGGGTAGGGCTCGCCGGAGCGGCCGTCGATGAGGTCGGCCTTGCCGAACTCGTCGGTGAGCTTGATGCCGTCGCGGTTCGGACGCACCGAACGCAGCAGCCCGGAAAGCTCCTCGTTGTTTGCACCGTCGAACACCGGGGTGGCGGTGAGCGAGTCGGCGGGGACGTCGTAGAGGTCCTCGGGCAGGGTCTCCAGCATCGCCTGGATCTTGGGGTCCTCGGAGTTGGTGTCGACCGACCAGCCGTTCTTGGCGAGCCAGCCAAGGTGGGTCTCCAGGACCTGTCCGATGTTCATACGACGAGGAACACCGTGGGTGTTCAGGATGATGTCGACCGGGGTGCCGTCCGGCAGGAACGGCATGTCCTCGGCGGGCAGGATCTTACCGACGACACCCTTGTTGCCGTGGCGGCCGGCGAGCTTGTCGCCGTCCTGGATCTTGCGCTTCTGGGCCACGTAGACCCGCACCATCTCGTTGACGCCCGGGGACAGGTCGTCGTCGTCCTCACGGGAGAACACGCGCACGCCGATGACCTTGCCGGTCTCGCCGTGGGGCACCTTCATGGAGGTGTCGCGGACCTCGCGGGCCTTCTCACCGAAGATGGCGCGCAGCAGGCGCTCCTCCGGGGTCAGCTCGGTCTCGCCCTTCGGGGTGACCTTACCGACGAGGATGTCGCCGTCGCGGACGTCGGCACCGATGCGGACGATACCGCGCTCGTCGAGGTCGGCCAGCACGTCGTCACCGACGTTCGGAATGTCCCGGGTGATCTCCTCCGGGCCGAGCTTGGTGTCGCGGGCGTCGATCTCGTGCTCCTCGATGTGGATCGAGGTGAGGATGTCCTCCTCAACCATGCGCTGGTTGAGGATGATGGCGTCCTCGTAGTTGTGGCCCTCCCACGGCATGAAGGCGACCAGCAGGTTGCGGCCCAGCGCCATCTCACCGTTGTCGGTGCCGGGGCCGTCGGCGATGGCCTGGCCGGCCTCGACGCGGTCACCCTGGCTGACCAGCGGCTTCTGGTTGTAGCAGGTGCCCTGGTTGGTGCGCTCGAACTTGCGGAGCATGTAGGTGTCGCGCACGCCGTCATCATCCATGATGGTGATGTAGTCGGCGGAGACGAACTCCACGGCACCGGCCTTGGGGGTCACGATGACGTCGCCGGCATCGTAGGCGGCACGCTGCTCCATACCGGTACCGACGAACGGTGCTTCGGCGCGCAGCAGCGGCACGGCCTGACGCTGCATGTTCGCACCCATCAGGGCACGGTTGGCGTCATCGTGCTCGAGGAACGGAATCATGGCGGTCGCCACCGACACCATCTGGCGCGGGGAGACGTCCATGTAGTCGACCTCGGCGGCCGGGACGACTTCCACGTCACCACCGCGGAGACGGACCTCGATCTGCTCCTCGGTGAACTTCTTGTCGCCGTCGAACGGGGTGTTCGCCTGGGCGATGATGTGGCGGTCCTCCTCGTCGGCGGTGAGGTAGTCGACCATGTCTGTGATCTGACCGTTCTCGACGCGACGGTAAGGGGTCTCGATGAAGCCGAAGGGGTTCACGCGGGCGTAGGACGCCAGCGAACCGATCAGACCGATGTTCGGCCCCTCAGGGGTCTCGATCGGGCACATACGGCCGTAGTGGGACGGGTGGACGTCGCGGACCTCGAGGCCGGCGCGCTCACGGGACAGACCACCGGGTCCCAGGGCAGACAGACGACGCTTGTTCGTCAGGCCGGACAGGGAGTTGTTCTGGTCCATGAACTGGGACATCTGCGAGGTACCGAAGAACTCACGGATGGCCGCGGAGACCGGGCGGACGTTGATCAGCGAGGTCGGGGTGATCGACTCGGCGTCCTGCGTGGTCATCCGCTCGCGGACGACACGCTCCATACGGGACAGACCGACCCGGATCTGGTTCTGGATCAGCTCACCGACGGTACGCACGCGACGGTTGCCGAAGTGGTCGATGTCGTCGGTGCCCAGCGGGACCTCGACGCTGTCGGGGGAGAGCATGGACTTCTCACCGGAGTGCAGACGCACGAGATACTCGATGGTGGTCAGGATGTCCTGCTCGGTCAGGGTCGTCGGGCCGTGGCCGTCGGTCCCCAGGCCCAGCTTGCGGTTGACCTTGTAGCGGCCGACCTTGGCCAGGTCGTAGCGCTTGGCCTTGAAGAAGCTGTTCTCCAGCAGGGCCTGTGCGGAATCGCGGGTCGGCGACTCGCCCGGACGCTGCTTGCGGTAGATCTCCAGCAGAGCCTCGTCGGTGTTGGCCACACCGTCCTTCTCGAGGGTGGACATCATGATCTCGGAGAACCCGAAACGCTGGGTGATCTCCTCGGCGGTCAGGCCCAGTGCCTTCAGCAGGACGGTGACCGGCTGGCGGCGCTTGCGGTCGATGCGGACACCGACGGTGTCGCGCTTGTCGACGTCGAACTCGAGCCATGCACCGCGGGACGGGATGACCTTGACCGCGTGCAGCGGACGCTCGGTGCCCGGGTCGATGGACTCGTCGAAGTACACGCCCGGGGAACGGACGAGCTGGGAGACAACGACACGCTCGGTGCCGTTGATGATGAAGGTGCCCTTGTCGGTCATCATCGGGAAGTCGCCGATGAAGACGGTCTGGCTCTTGATCTCGCCAGACATGGCGTTGGTGAACTCCGCAGTGACGTACAGCGGAGCCGAGTAGTTGATGTCCTTGTCCTTGCACTCGTCGACGGTGTTCTTCACCTCGTCGAATCGCGGCTCGGACAGGGTCAGGGACATGTTCTCGGAGTAGTCCTCGACCGGGGACAACTCGTCGAGGATGTCCTCCAGACCGGAGGTGATGCGGACACCCTCACCGGCCTCAGCCTGCTTGCGGGCACGCCACTGCGGCGTGCCGACGAGCCAGGCGAAAGAATCTCTCTGAATGTCGAGAAGACCCGGAACCTCGATCGGGGCATCGATCTTCGCGAACGAGTGTCGTTGCGAAGCACCGGGAATACCGGAGTCGAGGACTCCGGAGATTCCGGGGGTGGAACTGGTCTGGCGGGAGACTGCCAAGATGGGTCCTTCCAGCACCTTACGTGTCCAGTCGAACGTCGGGTCCGTCTCCGGCTCCCATGGGTGGGGTGCCGGACCCGGAGGGTCCCGACCTCGGCGGACGCGGTTGCTTTAAGCGTACGGTCAGCGGTGGTCTGTGGGGGATCGATGTCGGTGGTGTGCAGCGAGGGAACTGTCGTGGTGAGGCTCTGGTGAACCTTGCCCAGAAAACAGTTAATAGACCTTGTCAAGTTGCCGTCTGCCGGTCGATTCGGCGTGGTCGGTTACGGTGCTTCTCCACCGTGCCGTGACCATGTCGTTTCCTCCCGGGACGTCACTCATCAAGGTCGTATCCTGTTGGTACCGCAGCATCGCCAGACATCAATCCAGCGCAACGATCGACCTTATATCACCGGACACGCAATGTCCACCCCTATTGACGCGCGTGCAAAGCTACCCCCGAGTGTGCCGTCGGTCACCACCGGGCGACCATGGATTCCGCCGCGCCACCGACGCCATCGACGCTACCGATGTTACCTTTGCTGCCGACGGTACCGCGCATGTCGCGACTGCCTGCCCTGCGGCCGGAGAGCCACCACTGCGGAACCGAGTGCCACGATAGCACCTGTGACCGTCAACGCAAGACCCCACTGCCGGGTGGGCCGGTCACGTCCCAGCTCCACGGCCTGACCGAGCAGCATCCCACGCACGTCATCCGGGGTGGATCCGGTGAAAGCGGAGAGCAGTTCAATCTCCTCGTCACCGACGACGTAGGCATCTCGCAGATCCTCGGTCACCGAGACGATCATGCCGCTGGACGGCTCCACGCGGAACTCGCGGACGCCGGAGCGCACCAGCTGGGCGTCCTGCCCTTCGGTGGTGTCAGCCATCGTCACCGCGGGTGAATTACGCAGGTAGTCCGGGTTCCCCACGGCGACCGGCTCATTGTCGAACTCCTGGCGGAAGACGAAGACCTCCTCGCCGTCGACCTCCTCGGTCTGGACGAAGGCCGCCGGCAGGTCCCGGCGCAGCAGGTTGTCGAAGACCCGGTAGTCCTCCTGTCCGGTGCCCCGCGGGAACGACAACCATTGCCCGGTGACCTCGGTAGGTGCCGCCGGTGTTCCCGGCGTATCCGCTACCTTGGCCTCGCCGAGGGATTCACCGGTGTGGCGGTCGATCCGGTACGACCAGACCTCGGCGTCCAGCAGCGCGTCCGGGTTCTGCGTGGTGGCGTCCGCGGCAGCCGGTGCGTCGGAGCTGCCGGCGTCAGCGCCAGCGCCCGCACGAGCGTCAGCCAGATCGTCCCGCACGGAGGTGACACCCACCGTGGCCGCCGCGGCATCATCGTCCGCGGGCTCGCCCAGCGACACCGCGTAGGTCTTGGTCACCGGCGCGGTGACCGACTGCGGCTGGTCCCCCTCCCCCTCCGCCTCTTCCCCGTCGGCGTCCGCACCGCCGAGGAGGTAGGAAGGACCGATCTCGGCAGCATCGTCCTCCATCGTCAACTGGCGCTGCTCCAATGACAGCGGGACCGGACGCTCGGGCGGCACCAGCGTCGGCAAGGCCAGGCCCACGGCGATGAGGATGCAGCCCAACCCCAGGGCGAGGACAGCGACGACGCGGGACCTTGGAAGCATGCAGACCATTCTACCGACATATCCACATCCGTAGCGTTCACATGCCCGGCGACATGCCCGGCGACATGCCGACGATCATCCCCGGAACGACGAAAACCCCGCCGGACGCAGATGCGTCGGGCGGGGTAAGCCACGCGGTGTGAACCGCAGTGAAAACTACTTGAGGGCGACCTTGGCGCCGGCCTCTTCGAGCTTGGTCTTGGCAGCCTCGGCGTCGTCCTTGGAGGCAGCCTCCAGGATGGCCTTCGGGGCACCCTCGACGAGCTCCTTGGCCTCCTTCAGGCCCAGGCCGGAGACGATCTCGCGGACAACCTTGATCACGCCGATCTTCTTGGCGCCGGCATCCTCGAGGACGACGTCGAACTCGTCCTTCTCCTCCTCGGCGGGAGCAGCAGCGCCCGGAGCGGCAGCGGCGACGGCGGCCGGAGCGGCAGCGGTGACGTCGAAGGTGTCCTCGAAGAGCTTGACGAACTCAGAGAGCTCGATCAGGGTCATCTCCTTGAAAGCCTCGAGCAGTTCGTCGTTGGTGAACTTAGCCATGGTGGCGTCCTTTCTTTGTCCCGGTGACGGTCATCGCGTCGACGCGGGGTACAGGGGTAAAACGAATGGTGGTGGTGTGCACCGTCGGCGCACACGGGCAGTTGACCCGCGGAGGGTTACGCTGCCTTCTTCTCCTGGAGCGCGGCGGAAAGCCGTGCGACCTGGGATGCCGGGGCGTTGAAGAGAGCCGCAGCCTTGCTGAGGGAGCCCTGCATGGCGCCGGCCAGCTTGGCCAGGGTGGTCTCGCGGTTGTCCAGGTCGGCGATTGCCTGGACCTGGTCTGCGGACAGCACATTGCCGTCCATGTTGCCGCCCTTGATCACGAAAGCCTTGTGATCCGCACCGAACTTCTTGAGCGCCTTGGCGGCGTCGACGGCCTCGCCCTGAATGAAGGCGACGGCAGTCGGTCCGGTCAGCAGATCATCGTCGAGCTCAACACCGGCCTGCTTAGCGGCCAGCTTGATCAAGGTGTTCTTGGCGACGGAGTAGGTGACCTCCGAACCCAGTGCCTGTCGCAGCTCGGTCGTCTCGGCGACGGACAGTCCACGGTACTCAGTGAGCACTGCGGCGCTGGCGTTCTCGAAACGAGCGGTGAGCTCCGCCACGGATGCGGTGTTCTTCGCGTTTGCCATACTCTCGCCTCCTTCCTGATGTCTGTCGGTGGTGCGACCGGTTCGGTGTGCGAAGCAGAATCAGACGTCTCCCCCTGACGACGATAACGCCCCGTGCCACAGGGCACGGGGCGTCAGTGGGCGGCTCGGTCCGTGTCAGCCTGGCTGACTCGGTGGCGCTCCTGGTGTCCCATGTTTCCCTGCGCAGGTCGCCATCTGCCAAGTGGTCAGCATGATGGTCCTTCGTCCGACACCCCCGGATGTCCAGGGATGACGTCGACCGACGGTCTCCGGTGAAACTTGAACGTTCGCGGGCATGCCGCGATCAAACTTCGTGTCACAGCCTAACCCCCGCACGCCACAGCACCAAATCGGTGCCGTGACTCTCACCGAAACCAGTCCACCGGAGCGTCCTGCTTAGTACATTGGGGAAATGACTTCCACGAGCTACACACCGCCCTACACACCGAACCACCGGCACTTCCTGCCAGCATTCCTGCGCTCATTCGGGAGCACGGACAAGATGCCCAGCGGAGTCAACGACTGGGACTCCCCGCTCTCCGAGGAGCACCCTGTACCGGTCGTCCTCTTCCACGGCACCTGGATGAGCAGCTACGGGACCTGGTCGCTGATCGCCCCGGAGCTGGCCAACCACGGCTACCGGGTGTTCGCACTGAACTACGGCACCAACCCGGAGAGCTTCCTGGGACGCCGCAAGTGCTGCTTCGCCAACGGTCCCCTGTTGGAGAGCCAGGATGAGGTCGCCGCATTCATCGACCGCGTCCTGAAGGCCACCGGCGCAGAGCAGGTCGATGTCATCGGCCACTCCCAGGGCTCCGCGCAGACCCGCCTGCTGCTCAGCGAGCACGAGGGACGCTTCGCCGGCGGAGCGCCGAAGATCCGCAACGTCATCGGCATCGCCGGCGGCGGCCACGGCACCACCCTGATGGGCATCGGTTCGGGCCTGTCACGACTGCGCGACAAGCTGGAGGGCAAGTTCGACCTCTCCAAGCTGCTGCGCAAGACCCTCGGACAGTGCGCCGAGGACCAGGTCGTGGGGTCGGACGTCGTGGCGCACATCAACCGCAACGGCGACACCGTGCCCGGCGTGACCTACACGATGATCGGTTCGAAGTACGACGAGATCGTCACCCCATGGCGCATCCAGTTCCTCGAGGCCGGCGAAGGTGCGACGGCACACAACTTCAGCGTCCAGGACGACAACCCCACCGACATGAGCGACCACCTGTCCCTGCTGTACTCGCCGCGCACCCTGGACCTCATCCTTGAGCGTCTCTCCGACAGCGACTCCGGGGAGGACGGCGCCTACCGCCGCGACCACCCGATGGTCACCGGCCGCGTCCTGCCACTGCTGGGCCTCATCGGTAAGGCCGGTCAGGTCGGGCGGTAGGGCCGACCTCAACCGAGACCACCCACTCCGGGACCTGCGGCTGCAGCCAAGTGTCCCATTTCGGTCGCTTCATGTGTAGTCAGGTGACCGAATCAGGGACCCTTAGCTACACCGGGGCCGCAACGTAGGACGGCACGGCGGACGGCGCGGACGGCGCCGCCAGCCAGCGCGTCCTGAAACACAAGAAACCCCCGCTGCCCAGGCAGCGGGGGTTCGTCGTGCAGGAGGATCTACTCCTCTTCGCCGGTGAAGTTCTTCACCACGGTGGCGTCGACCTGGATGCCCGGGCCGGAGGTGGTGGTGATGGTGGCCTTCTTGATGTAACGGCCCTTGGCTGCGGACGGCTTGAGACGCTGCAGCTCATCGATCAGGGCACCGTAGTTCTCGGCGAGAGCCTTCTCGGAGAAGGAGGCCTTGCCGATGATGGCGTGCAGGTTACCGGCCTTGTCGACACGGAAGGAGATCTTGCCGCCCTTGATCTCCTGGACGGCCTTGGCGACGTCGGTGGTGACGGTGCCGGTCTTCGGGTTCGGCATCAGACCACGCGGGCCCAGCACGCGGGCGACGCGGCCGACCTTGGCCATCTGGTCCGGGGTGGCGATCGCGGCGTCGAAGTCGGTCCAGCCGTCCTGGATCTTCTCGATCAGCTCGGCCGTGCCGACAGCCTCGGCGCCGGCCTCTTCGGCGGCGGTGGCGTTCGGGCCCTCGGCGAAGACGATGACGCGGACGTTCTTACCGGTGCCGTTGGGCAGGGAGACGGTGCCGCGGACCAGCTGGTCAGCCTTGCGGGGGTCAACGCCCAGGCGCAGGGCCACGTCGACGGTCGCGTCGTAGTTCTTGGAAGAGGTTTCCTTGGCGAGGGCGACAGCCTCGATCGGGGAGTAGAGGCGATCGGCGTCGATCTTCTCGGCGGCGGCGCGGTAGGCCTTGGAGTTCTTGCTCATGGTGGGGTTCCAATCAGGTTCTTGGATTGTGGTAGTCGGGCCGCAAGTGGCCCTGCCACGGTGTAACTGGTGACACTGCCTGGGGAGGCAGGACGATCTGGGGTTCCGGCACCGTGACGGTGCCGGAGGTCCGGTCAGTGAGGAGAAGTCCTACTGGGCCGGAGCGTCGACGACGTCGATGCCCATGGAGCGGGCGGTGCCGGCGATGATGCGGGCGCCGTTCTCCAGGTCGTTGGCGTTGATGTCCTCGAACTTGGTCTGGGCGATCTCGCGGCACTGGGCCCAGCTGACCTGACCGACCTTGTCGGCGTGGGGGACGCCGGAGCCCTTCTGGATACCGGCGGCCTTCAGCAGCAGCTTGGCTGCCGGCGGGGTCTTCAGCTTGAAGTCGAAGCTGCGGTCCTCGTAGACGGTGATCTCAACCGGGATCACGTTGCCACGCTGGGCCTCGGTGGCGGCGTTGTAGGCCTTGCAGAACTCCATGATGTTGACGCCGTGCGCACCGAGCGCCGGGCCGACGGGCGGAGCCGGGTTGGCGGCGCCAGCCTGGATCTGCAGCTTGATCAGGCCAGTGACCTTCTTCTTTTTTGCCATTGTCAATACCTCATTCACGTGGTACCAGGTGCGCGCCGATGGCTCAGCGGACACACCTGACCGGATGCCGGCCTTGATGCCGGCCACCGGGTGGGATGTTTTCCTTGCAGCTGGGCCCTACCCTCCGGACACGCCGGGCAGGTCATGGACACAGCAACGGTGAAACTCTAGTTGAGCTTCTCAACCTGGTCAAATGCCAGGTCGACCGGGGTCTCACGGCCGAAGATCGAGACCAGGGCCTTGAGCTTCGAGTTCGTGGCGTCGATCTCGGAGATGGTCGCCGAGACCGAGGCGAAGGGACCGGAGAGGACGGTGACGGACTCGCCGACCTCGAAGTCCACCTCGACCTGCTCGGCCGCCGGGGTCGGAGCCATGGCGACACCGGTGTCGCTGACGTCCACTCCACCGGTCGCGCTGTCGGTGTCCTCGGTGGATTCTTCTGCCTTGGCGGACTCCGGCGGCAGCAGGAACTTGGCGACCTCACGGATCTTCACCGGGGTCGGCTGGCCCTCGTTGCCGACGAAGGAGGTGACGCCCGGGGTGTCACGGATGACCGACCAGGAGGCGTCGTCCAGCTCGATACGGACCAGGACGTAGCCCGGGAGCAGCTTGCGCTTGACGCGCTTGCGCTTGCCGTCCTTGATCTCGGTGACCTCCTCGATCGGCACGACGACCTCGTGGATCTGCTGGTCGACACCGAGGGTGCGGGAACGGGTCTCGAGGTTGGTCTTCACCTTGTTCTCGTAGCCGGAGTAGCACTGGATGATGTACCACTCGCCGTCGAGCTTCTTCAGGGCGCGCATGAACTCCCGCAGGCGGGTCTTGTAGGCGTCCATGGCGGCATCCTCGACGCTGGGGGCGGCGGCGTCAGCGGCGGCGTCGTCAGCGTTCTCGGCGGAGGCGTCGCCGAGGGCCTGTGCGGAGGCCTCCAGGGAGGCATCGGCGTTGGTGTCGGCGTTGGCGCCGGCGAGCTCGTTGACAGCCTGCTGGACGTCGTCCTGCGCGGCGGCGGCGAGGCCCTCCGCGGTCGTGGTGTCGTGGGTCGTGTCGTCACTCATGATGTGATCTTCTCCAAGGTGTACTAGAGGGTGTACTAGAAGGTTTCCAGGGGCCGGAGCAGTGGACGGACAAAGGGTGCTGCATGAAAAATCCGCCTCGCCGTGAGGCGGAGGCGGACATCATCTGGGGGCTAGTGTAGCACGCTCAGAGGCCGAACATGAACTTGATTCCCTCGCCGGCGAGGAGGTCCACACCGGTGCACAGGGCGGTGATGAAGATCAGGAAGACCAGGGTGACGATCGAGTAGGTGACCATCTCGCGGCCGGTCGGCCAGATGACCTTCTTCATCTCGGAGCCGACGGAGCGGGGGAAGGCAAGGACGCGTGCGCCGGCGCCCTTGCCGGAGGTGGCGTCCTCGCGGGACACGGTGATGTCCGACCCGGCGGAGGACGCACCTGCGGGCGTCCCCTGGGAGTTGCTGACCTGACGCTTGCCGGACGGTCGCAACGGAGAACCGCCGACGTTGTCGTTACGGTCGGCGTTGTTCTTGTCGTCACTCACGAAATATCCGCTCCTGTGGGGGTTGTGCACCCCGGGGGCGACGGCGGTGATTTCACCGGCCAGCCGCACACCCGGGGTGCGTCTGCAGGGGCGACAGGACTTGAACCTGCAACCTGCGGTTTTGGAGACCGCTGCTCTGCCAATTGAGCCACGCCCCTTTGCGATGCGCCCACCAGCTTACCCAAGCACCTCGGCAGAGGAGGGGTAGCGCTGTGACACGCCACTTCGCGGCGCCGTCGTAACGGCACCGCAGCAGTGTATCAGTCGCCGGACCTGGCAGACAAAAGCCGTGGTCGCTCCGATGGTGGACGAGATCACGGTGCACCTGCGCGCAGGACGCGGGGGACGGCGGGGACGCCGCGATTGCGTGCCGCCGGGGACGCCGTGGACGCCAGGGATGCCGTGGATGCCGTGGACGCCGGCACCTCCTCCGTGTCAGCGCAGCCACTCCATGCAGGTGGCGGCACAACGAAACAACCCCCGCGACATTGTGTCGCGGGGGTTGTTCTCGGGTTATTCTGTAGCGATGCCGGGGATCGAACCCGGGACCTCACGATTATGAGTCGTGCGCTCTAACCATCTGAGCTACACCGCCAGGGCCATTCGTACCGGCCGCAACCGGTCAACCCGGCGTGTGCCTCAAAATGACTTGAGCCCCCTGACAGAATCGAACTGTCGACCTTTTCCTTACCATGGAAACGCTCTGCCGACTGAGCTAAGGGGGCGTGCTCCACTGTTCGCACTTCCCAACATCTCTGTTGTTCCGTGCCCCAGCTCCTGAAGCCTGAAGTAGAATAACCAGAGGA
>DGYFI06202__coassemble_563_pt1 | contig 24483 bp, 26 predicted proteins | sample DGYFI06202__metabat2_high_PE_029 | metagenome-assembled genome bin DGYFI06202 | reverse complement strand
ACTAGCGGTCGGAGGGGTTCGCTGCCTCGTAGGCGGAGATGAGCTCGTGCGGGATCTGACCGCGGGTAGACACCTCATGGCCCTGCGCGCGGGCCCACTCGCGGATACGACGGTTACGGGTCGGATCCGACTTCGCGCCCGTGGATGCGGCGCGCTGACGGCCACGGCCGGCAGTCTTACTCACCTTCGTGGCGTACGCGATGTACGGCTCCAGGTCAGCGGCGAACTTCTGGGCGTTCGCCTCGGAAAGATCCAGGACATAGGTGGTTCCCTGGTAGGAGAACTCAACGACGTTGACCTCGTCGGCGGACAGCGGGGACTTGTCCAGATCGTCGTAGAACTGCACGATTTCCTTGCGGGCCATGATTTACCTCCGGTTGACTGCGGGTGATTCACCGAGAGTGTAACGTAATTGTTCTGCTAATGCCATTCAAATCGCAAGTCATAAAGAAATTTATTCACGACTCGACGATTCACATCATTCGATACTAAAAGCCCGGTGTCAGACCTTTTCGGCGAGCTGACGGTCCAGGAGATCAAGTTCGGTGGAGACACTGGCGGTCAGGCTACGGGCCTGGGAATCAGACATCGTCGCCGCATTATCCAGAGACGTTTCCAGCTGGTCGAGTCGGGCGGAGGCGTCCTTGGTGAAACCAGCGGAGAGATCGGCGCGCTCAATCCTCCTGCGCAGGTCGGCGATGCGGGCGCGCTGGGCCGCGCCGACCCCGACGAATGCCGTCGGGGTGCCGGCGCCGTGGGAACGCTGGGAGAGCTGGGTCAGGCCACGGTAGGCCAGCGGGATGACCACGGGCAGCAGGACGCGCAGTGCGCCGGTGTAGCGCAGCACGGTCCCGGCGTTGAACCGGCCGGCCTTGATCTGCTGGACGGTGGCGGTGGCCATCTTCTGATCATGCTTCTGCTGGGCCTTGAGCCGGCGGGCGTCCTCCTTGCGTACCTTCTTCGCCATCTTCTGGAGGTACTGCTCCTTCTTGGCGTCCAGCTTGGCGTACTCACGGGCCTCGGTCTTGGCCTGGACCTTCGCCGCCTTGTACGTGGCCTTCTTCTCGTGACGACGCTGGCGCGCCGAGCGGAAAACTCCCATGTTCCTCTGACTCCCGTAACTCTTCAACGTCTGTGCGGTTTCTCCGGCACAACACTAGTCAATAGTATGGGGGCATTGTGAGAAACAGTTCCACTCCAGTGTCGGCGGGTCCGGATAGTCGGGGTTTCCCGGTGGGGCCCGCCGACCTCACCGGCTGCCGTCACCGGCGCGTCCTCACGCGCGCCGCAGGCACCGGAAGGGTGTCGGCGGAGAGCCCCCTCGACGTTCTGGTCGGACGCAGCGCGTCCCGCGGCCGTGCCCTGTTGCGCCGCGCCGCCGTGGTGGACGCCCTGCCGACCGTCGCCCGGTTCGGCGAACGCATCGTCCCGACCCGGGTGGACATCGACACCGACTCGGCGACGGCCGAGGAGGACACCCTGGAGGCGATCGCCGCCGGAACCAGGATCATCACCGGCGCCCGGCTCGCCGACGGTGCCCTGGCCTGCGAGATCGACCTGCTCGTCCGGACCGACGCGGTGAACGCCCCGACCCCGACCATGACCTATATGCCGGTCGTGGTCACCTCCCACACCGTCAGCGCCGTATCTCGGAAACGGTCCCCGGGGGTGCGGGTCGTCGATGTCGGTGCACTGGGACTGGCCACACCCCAACCCGCCCAGGTCAAACACCGCAGTACCCCGGCGGACTCCCAGAAGGTCGCCGTCGCCCACGTGCTGCTCCAGCTGGCAGGGGTGGCGTCCGGCGATGTCGGTTTCATCGGTGCAGACTTCCGCCGCTGCCTGGTGATCCCCGCCGAGCGGGTGACCCCGGGTCTGCTGCGCGCACTGGAGGCGCCGGTGCCGCAGGAGCCGGTGCGGGTCAAGGAGTGTGGACACTGCGAGTTCCACAACCACTGCCGTGCTCGGCTGCTGCGGCGCGGCGACCTGTCGCTGATGCTTCCGGGGGACAAGGCCGCCCACTGGCGCGACCAGGGGATCGACACCCTGGCCGAACTCGCCGCCGCGGAGGAGGGGGAGGTCTCCGCCCTGGCGAGCGCCTGGATGGCCGGGGTCGGTTACCTGCGTCGGCCGCTGCAGCGCTGGGTCACCCACGGTGACCTGTGGTGCGGCCACCCCTTCCGGATGCCGTCCCGACGCGACGGCGGGGAGCTGCCCATGGCCGAGGAACTGGCGGATGCAGTGGAGATCGACGTCGACATGGAGGCGCACCCGTCCCGCGGCACCTTCCTGTGGGGCACCTTCGATGGCTCGGTCTACCGGTCCTTCACCGACTTCGGACGCGAGGCCGACGGCGGACGCCACGTCGCGGTCTTCTGGTCCTGGCTGATGTCCAGACGCCGTGCCGCCGGGGACGACGGCCGGGTCTTCCGCGCCTACTGCTACGCCCAGCAGGGCGAGAACCACTGGTTGCGGCACTATGCGCGGACCTACGGCGGGACGTCCTACCCGCTGGACGCGGCTGGCACAGGACGCACGGAGACGGTGACCATGCCCACTCTGGAGGAGGTCGAGGCGTTCCTGCGCTCCGACGACTGGGTCGACGTCTTCGCGCTGGTCAAGGCGGCGGTGGCGGCGAATTCCTCGCTGGGGCTCAAAGCCGTCGCCCCACTGGCCGGTTTCACCTTCAGCCAGGATGACGTGGACGGCCGCGTCGCCGTGGACCTCTTCGAGGTTGCGGTGGGGACGTCCCGGCAGGACGCCCAGATCGCCCAGCGCACCCTGGAGCGCTACAACGCCGACGACTGTTACGCCACTGCCGCAGTCCGCCGGTGGCTGCGTCTCGGCGCGCCGGGAATCCCAGCGCTGTCCCAACCGTTGGAGAAGGTATGAGCTTCCTTGACCGTATTCTCGCCATGAACGCCGCACAGTCCGGGGCCGCCTTCAAGGCGGAGCGTCCCACCGCGGAGACCGCCCTGTCCGGCGGACGCCACCCGGTACTGCCCGATCCGCGACCGCACACCGTGCTGGGTACCCCGATCACCGGGCCGTGGCGGGACGGACAGGAGCACATCGTGCTGGGCCTGGGCTGTTTCTGGGGTGCGGAGAAGCTGCTCTGGCAGATCGACGGGGTGGAGTCGACCTCGGTGGGCTACGCCGGTGGCTACACGACGAACCCGACCTACCGGGAGGTGTGCACCGGACGCACCGGGCACTCCGAGGTCGTCGACGTGATCTACGACCCGTCGACGGTCTCGGTGCGGGAGATCCTGAAGGTCGCGTTGGAGAACCACGACCCGACGCAGGGTGACCGGCAGGGCAATGATGTCGGCTCGCAGTACCGTTCGGTGATCTACCCGGCCGGCACCGAGGAACAGGTCGCGCAGCAGACGGAGGTCGCCAGGGAGGTGGTCTCCACCTACGGCGCGCGTCTGGAGGACGCCGGCTACGGGGAGATCACCACGGAGGTCATGCCACTGTCGGAGACCCCGGCGGGGGAGTACTACCTCGCCGAGGACGAGCACCAGCAGTACCTCGACAAGAACCCGGACGGCTACTGCCCTGTCCACGCCACCGGCGTGACCTGCTCCTAGCGGCACCCCGGCGCCGGGGGCCTCAGCCCCGCGCGACGGGGCGCTGTGCCGCAGGTCCTAGTCCCGCGCGACGGGGGCGAGGGTGGCGTCGAGGACGGCCACCAGGTCGTCGGGGGTCATCTCGATGTCGAGTCCGCGGCGTCCGCCGGAGACCAGGATGGTCTCGTGGTCGGCGGCGGACAGGTCCAGCACGGTGGCCAGCCGCTTCTTCTGTCCCAGGGGACTGATCCCGCCGACGACGTAGCCGCTGGAGCGTTCTGCGGCAGTCGGGTCGGCCATGGCGGCCTTCTTTGCACTGAAAGCAGCGGCTACGGCCTTGAGGTCGAGGGTGGTGGTGACCGGGACGATCGCCACTGCCATGCGCCCGTCGTGGGGGCCGCCGGTGAGGTTGACCATGAGGGTTTTGCAGATGCGCTCGGCGACGTAGCCCTCGGCGGCCAGCGCCTCGGCGGCTTCCGAGCCGAAGTCGGTCACACCGCTGGTGTGCTCGAAGGTGCGGATGGTGAAGCTGATCCCGGATTTCTCGAGGGCGAGGGTGGCCGGCGTCGCGCCGTGGTGGTCTGCATTCTTCTTGCTCACAGTCGTCCATACTAGGCACCGGCGTCGGTGGTGGTCGACGTGGAGTGGAGCGACATCGGTGGTGTCTGACGTGGGGCGGACCGCAGTGTCTGATTCGTGGGATGAATCGGCGTTCCAGGACCGGAAAACCAGCGATTGATCCCACCTATCTGACAAGGGGAGGTGTCGGCGGGTACGACAACACCCCGGGGCTGCGGCAGGGGCGACCACACGACGGTGGCCGCCCCGGCTGCAGTCACCCGGGGTGGATGCGCGGGGAAGTGCGCGAGAGCTTAGGCCTTGGCGGCAGCGAAGCGCTCGGCGACATCATCCCAGTTGAAGACGTTCCAGACAGCCTTGACGTAGTCTGCCTTGACGTTCTTGTACTGCAGGTAGAAGGCGTGCTCCCACATGTCCAGCATCAGCAGCGGGGTCAGGTTGACCGAGGTGTTGCCCTGCTGGTCGGTGAGCTGCTCGACGACCAGGCGGCCGGCGATGTGGTCGTAGCCCAGGACGGCCCAGCCGGAGCCCTGCAGGCCGAGGGCGGCACCGTTGAAGTTCGCCTGGAACTTCTCGAAGGATCCGAAGTCGCGGTTGATGGCCTCAGCCAGCTCGCCGGTGGGCTCGCCGCCACCGTTCGGGGAGAGGTTCTTCCAGAAGATGGAGTGGTTGGTGTGTCCACCGAGGTTGAACGCGAGGTTCTTGGACAGCGCACGGATGGTGTCCGGGTTGCCGCCCTCCTCACGTGCCTTCTCCAGGGCCTCCAGCGCGGCGTTCGCGCCGCCGACGTAGGTTGCGTGGTGCTTGTCGTGGTGCAGCTGCATGATCTCGGCGGAGATGTGCGGCTCCAGGGCGTCGTAGTCGTAGGGGAGGTCAGGGAGCTCGTAGACGGCCATGTCCTCGTGTCCTTTCCATGTCGATTATCGTTTGTCCGGCCCCCAGTGTTGTCGCTTTTGCGCATGCTCGCAATGATCATCCTATGGAACAATAGAGTTCAATAATAAGAACTTTTTGGGTGCTTCGGACTTCGTTTTGCACGGTGCGTCCGACAAGCGTTCTACCTGGGGTGTAAGGCGGCCACGGCCCCCGCGCCGGCCCTGTCGACAATTCCGATCACCGGTATTCTGGGAATCATTCCACCACCACCACAAGGGAATGACATGACATCTCAGGCAACAACACGCATCGTCCTGGTCGGTGCCGGCGACGTCGGCGTCGCCTACGCCTACGCCCTGGTGAACCAGGGGCTCTGCGACCACCTCTCGATCATCGACGTCGACGAACGCAAGACCTGGGGCCACGTCCAGGACCTCAGCCACGCCGTCCCCTGGTCCGGACACAACACCCGGGTCACCCAGGGGGACTACGCCGACTGCGCGGGTGCCGCCATCGTCTGCATCTGCGCCGGGGCCGCCCAACGCCCCGGGGAGAGCCGCCTCGACCTGGTCGGACGCAATGTCTCCATCACCCGCTCCATCGTCGCCGACATCGCCGCCACCGGTTTCGACGGCATCTACCTCGTCGCCAGCAACCCGGTCGACATCCTCAGCTACGTCACCTGGCAGGCCGCCGGCGTGCCCTCCGACCAGGTCATCGGCTCCGGGACGGTGCTGGACACCGCCCGGCTGCGCGCCGCGCTCGGCGACTACTTCCAGGTCTCGGCCACCTCCGTGCACGCCTATGTCATCGGCGAGCACGGCGACACCGAACTGCCCGTCCTGTCGGCAGGCACCGTCGCCGGCGTCCCACTGCCCACCAGGTTGGCGCAGACGCCGTCCGGCGAGGAGGACGTCGACACCATCTTCCAGCGCACCCGCGACGCCGCCTACGAGATCATCAACGCGAAGGGATCGACCAGTTTCGGCATCGGTGTGGGGCTGGCGCGGATCACCCGCGCGATCCTGCAGAACGAGGACGTCGTGCTGCCGGTCTCCGCGCTGGTCGACGGTCAGTACGGACGCGGCGACCAGCCGGGTCTCTACATCGGGACGCCGGCGGTGATCAACCGCCGCGGGATCCGGGAGGTCATCGAGCTCGATCTCGACGACACCGAACAGCAGCAGTTCGCCACCTCGGCGGAGACCCTCCAGAAGATCATGGAGGACGCCGGGGTGCTCGAGGCATAGCGGCGACCGGGCGTCCTACACCCCCAGGAAACGCCGGATCAGCGGCATCTCCTCGCGGGCCTGGGCCAGGCCGGCCTCGTAGGTCTCCGCAAGCTCGTTGAGCTTGCGGGTGCCGTTGCTGATTGGCATCCGGTGCGGGGCGAAGATGTACGCCTTGCCCAGGCGCTCCTGCTCGAAGACCCAGTCACGTGCCTTGTTGTACCGTGCATGCCGGTCCAGCATGGACTTGGCCAACGCCGGATACTGCGGGAACGCTTTCTTCACGAACCAGCTGAGACGGGTCTGCGACTTGCGGTACGACCTGGTGCGGGTCATCACCACCAGGAAGCGGTCGAAGCCCTCCATCTCGATGGGGGCGTCGATCGGCATTCCGCCGGTGGGACCGAAGGCGCCGTCGAAGAAGATGTCGGTACCGATCTTCGTCGGCGGCATCACGATCGGCAGTGAGGCGGACGCCCTGGCGTGACGCAGGAAATCGTCCAACCCGTTCATGTCCTCGCGCGCCCAGTGCACCGTCTCCCCGGTGCGGCCGTTGAAGCCGGAGATGCGGAAGTTGCCGAAGCTGGTGCGGATCGCCTCCCAGTCCGGGACCATCGACCGGTCCTGGACCTGGGCGTCCGGCCCGAAGATGTAGCGGGCGTTGAAGAAACCGTCGCCCCGCAGGAACGGGCGGATGCCGCCGAACAGCGGGTCACCGGGGAAGACCGTGAAGTAGTCGCGGGCCAGCTGGGGATCCTGGGAAAGGTAGGTGGCCACGTGCACGGCGGACGCCGAGTTTCCGTAGGTCCAGTCGAAGTGGATCCCGGCCTCCAGTAGTGCCTCGACCATCGCCGAGGAGAAGGCGGTGCGCATCGCGCCGCCCTCGAAGATCAGTGCGGTGTCATGTACCTGGGCAGCGCCAGACGACCCTCCGGTCGTCGCAGGGGACGTTGTCCTCGGATTCTGTGCCACGTCGCTCAATAGTACAGGTGTGGGAGTTAACGACAGAGTGGCCGACAGGTGAAACATTGGTGTCCGGTGGTGACGAACCGTCCGGCAGCCGCTATGAATGGAAGACGTGAAGATCATCGCGCACCGCGGCGCCAGCGGCTACCGTCCGGAACTCACCCTCGACGCCTACGAACACGCCGCCGAGCTACGCGCCGACGGCTTCGAGTGCGATATCCGACTCTCGGCCGACGGGGTACCCGTCGTCATCCACGACGCCACCGTGGACCGCACCTCCGACGGCAGCGGTGCTGTCGCGGACAAGACCGTCGCCGAGCTCAAGGAGTTCAACGTCGGCACCCCGGAGCGTCCCCAGCAGATCCTCACCCTGCGGGAACTGCTGGAGTTCACCGCCGATGTGCAGACCGCGGACTACCGCCCGGAACTGTTCGTGGAGACCAAGCGACTCGGCTCACGCGCGGAGCGCTCCGGACAGTTGGAGACTGCACTGAACCGGGAGCTGCACGGCATCGGCATGGACCGCAGTGAGCTGATGCACCTGATCTCCTTCGACCACGGCTCCCTGGCCCGGTTCCGGGACATCAACCCGCATATCCACCGTGTCTACCTGCGCAAGGAGTACCGGCTGTGGATGGCGCTGCGTCACCTGGAGCCTACCGAGGTCGCCCCGGCCCAGGGCTTCTCGATCTACCGGGCACGGTTCGCGCCGGGCGCGGTCGTCGGTAACCCGGCCAACACCTACCTGTTCACCGCCAACCGGCAGGACGACCTGCTGTGGGCCTACCGGCACGGCGTGGAATGGGTCGCCACCGACTACCCCGACCGGGCGCGTGCCGCCACCCGCGGGGCGATCTCCATCCGGTGACACGGCGCTCCCGCCGGTAGTCCTACGCAGCACTGGCCGCACACGATAGACTGTGCGGCGTGGCTAAGAAGAACAGGAAGAACAAGAACGCCGACGCCAACCTGCCCGAGGGCATGAGCCGACGTCAGGCGAAGCTCGCCGCGCGCGCCGCCGAGCGTGCCGCGCTGGAGCGTGACCCCCGCCCCTACGACGGCTTCGCTGCGGAGTCCGACCTCATCGCGCTGCAGGAGTTCGTCCCCTCGGCGTCCTTCACCGCCGAGACCGCGCCGGACGCCGGGTTCACCCGTCCGGTGACCATCTGCACCGTCCTGCCGGGTGCCGCTGCCGCGCTGGTGCGTGCCGAGGAGGAGGGCGGCGAGGCCCTCGTCGCACTGCAGACCCAGCACCGTGGCGACAACCCGAACCGTGACCTGGCCTTCGCCCTGAACTGGGCGAAGACCGCCGAGCCGGGCTCCACCCTCGAGGTCGCCGTCTCCGACGGCTCCGAGCCGGCCCTGCGCGACCTGCTGGCCGTCGACCAGACCCCCGAGATCACCGTCTCCGAGGACTTCAACTGGTGGCTCACCGAGGACCAGCGGGAGAACCCGCAGGTCGCCGCCTCCCTGCAGCAGGCCAATGACTCCGTCCTGCCGAGCGAGCGGGTCGACGCCGACATCACCGGTGCGGCCTGGTGGATCGACCCGGGCGAGAAGGCCCACATCCGCTGGGTGCGTCCGGAGACCGAGGCGCAGCTGCTGCCGGCCCTGGCCCGCGTCCACGCCGCCGGTGACCTGAACCTGGGCGAGGGCACCCGCTTCGCCGGAGTGTTCCGCACCCACGGCATCCTGGTGCCGGTCTTCGACCTGGACAACACCATGGCCGCCGCCGAGTTCGTCGCCCCGCTGAAGGAACTCGAGGCCAAGCTCGCTGCCGCCCTGGCAGAGCTGGGCGAGGGCTCGGACGCCATCGGCAAGCTCACCGCCGAGGAGCAGAAGTCCCGCCAGACGATCATCGCCCGCGAAGTCACGATCCGCTAGACAACGCGCGGCTGGATTCTGTGCCACCATTGGTGGCATGGCTGATACCGCATTCTCTGGAAATCCTGCCCACACCGTCGGTGACCTGCCCGCTGTCGGGTCCAAGGCGCCGAACTTCACCACCGTCGACGCCGACCTCAAGGACGTCAACGGTGATGCCCTGTCCGGTCAACGCGTGGTGCTGAACATCTTCCCCTCGGTCGACACCGGCGTCTGCGCCGCCTCCGAGCGTGAGTTCAACAAGCGCGCCACCGGCCTGGAGAACACCGTCGTCGTTTCGGTGTCCAAGGACCTGCCTTTCGCCCTGGCCCGCTTCTGCGCCGCCGAGGGTATCGAGAACGTCAAGGCGACCTCCGCCTTCCGTTCCTCCTTCGGTGAGGACTTCGGCGTGACGCTGCTGGACTCCCCGCTGGCCGGTGTGCTGGCCCGTGCGGTCGTCGTGCTCGACACCGACGGCACCGTGCTGCACACCCAGCTCGTCGACGAGATCACCACCGAGCCGGACTACGACGCCGCTCTGGCCGTCCTGAACTAGGACGGGACGATGCTGCCGTCGTGCAGCGTCACCACGTCGTCGGCCAGCTCCAGCTGACGGCGGTCGTGGGTGACCAGCACCGTGGCCAGGCCGAACTCGTCGGTGAGGTCACGCAGCAGCCCGACGATCGTCCGGGACATCCCCGCGTCCAGCGCGGAGGTCGGTTCATCGGCGAGCAGTAGTCGAGGGGACCCCATCAGGGCACGGGCGATGTTCACCCGCTGTCGCTGACCGCCGGAGAGCTGGTGGATCCGGCGGTGGCCGTACCCTGACAGGCCGACGCGCTCCAGCAGCGCGTCGGCCTGCTTCTTTATCGTGGCGTCCGGACGGCGACCACGGATGTGGTCGGCGATGAGCAGTTGTTCCCGGACCCGAAGCGAACCGAAGAGGTTCGGGGACTGGAAGACCATGCCGGTGTGGTTGCGGCGCACCCGGGTACGGGCTGCGTCGTCGGCACCGGGTCCCGGGGACAGGTCTTCCCCGGCGACCTGCACGGTCCCGGCATCGGGGACCGTCATCCCGGCGGCGACGGACAGCAGAGTCGACTTGCCGCAGCCTGATTCGCCGACCACCGCGGTGATGGTGCCGGGGGAGGCGGTCATGGACACGGCGTCCAGAGCGGTGACCTGCTGGACGCCGTCGGGGAAGGTGACGGTGACATCGGTGAGGGTGAGGGCGGGAATTGCGGGCTCTACGAGCTGTACGGATTCAATGGACATCAGGCATTCGCTCCCAGGGCAGTGCGGGGATCAGTGGACAGGACGCGGCGGGTTGCCGCGAGGGCACCGACGGCGCCGAGGATGAGGACGCCGACACCAGGCACGATGACGGTGGCGGGGGACAGGCTGAACGGCAAGACACCTTGTGCGAGTCCGCCGAGCCCGAGTCCGAGAAGGACCCCGACGCCCACGCCGGAGGCGACGACCGTGACGGCCTGGCCGAGTGCGTCCCGCAGGACGTAACTCTTCGAGGCGCCGAGCGCCCGGAGGACGGCGATGTCGCGGGTGCGTTGGATCGTCCACACCGACAGGAAGGCCAGTACGACCAGCGCGGAGATGCCGTAGAGCAGGCCCTGGATCGCCAGCAGTGAGCCGCGTTCCGAGTTGTAGGCACCCAGTCCGTTGAAGGACTCCTCCACGGTCAGTGCGGTGGTGCCGGACTGTGCAGCCACGGTCTCCCACTGTTCATCGGAGAGGGTGCCGTCGGCCATGAGCACGGTCGGGTCCTCGACGTGGGCGACCTGTCGCCAGGTGTCGAGGTCGGTGAAGGCCACCGGGACGTGGCTGTAGTAGACAGTTGAGTTCCCGTCGCTGACCTGGACAGGGACGCCGCCGAGATCGACGGAGGTGGCCGCACTGGTTCCGTCATTGCCGGAATCCGTGGCCACGTCCTCGGGAAGGATGACGCCGCCCTCGGCGACTGTCGCACCGTCCACCGTGGTGCCGGCGGGCAGGCCGAAGACGGCCACGGACTCCGTGGTTTCCCCCTCGCCGCCACCCGACGTCATCCGGGTCTGGGTGATGCCCAGCGGTGTCACGGCGTCCATGCCGTCTGTGGCCTCCCAGCGGGCGGTGGCGTCCGCCCCGACAGCGGACCCGGTGAACGAGAACTCCCCGTCGTCCGAGGTGGTGGCGATGAAACGGTCCGGCCCGAGCTCTTCGAGCGCGGAGGTGTTCTGTTTTCCCAGTCCGGCGGTCAGCCCGGTGAGCATGACGATGAGCAGGGTGACGAGCCCGACGACGGACCCGATGAGGACGAACCGGCCGACCGAGGCACGGATGTCGCGGAATGCCAGGTACACGGCATTCTCCTTTCCTTGGGTGCCTCCCATGCTTCGCGACCCTGATGGTCCGGCACATCGCCCCGGTGGATGGTCTCTTTCTCAACCGATCGGACGATACGCTGCCGCCTGACCCGCCCTAGGATTGGTGACGTGCCCACCCCAGACAGGTCCACCGACCGGACCACCCTCGCCCAGTTGCTGGAGACGCTTCGGCTCAGCGTGCACCTGGCGTTCGCCGCACTACTCGTCGTCGCGCTGGTGCAGTTCCTCGCCCGTGGGTACTCCCCGACACACCAGGCCGCTGTCGTGGCGCTCACCGCCCTGCTGGCGGTCGTGTACCTCGCCGGCACGGTGTGGGAGAACCGCTTCGCCGCCGGCCGCACCACCAGGGACCTGCGCCGACTGACCGGCCCGTGGCTCTCGGTGGTGCTGGGCCTGTGGGTGCTGCTCGTGGTGCTCAGCGCGGACGCCGTGTGGTTGCTGTTCCCGCTGGTTTTCGTCACCCTTGCCCTGACCGGACCGTGGACAGGTGGTCTGACCGTCGCGGCATGTTGGGCGGTCGTGGCGGTGGTCCCCGTACTCACCGAGCAGCGCACCGGAGTCGGCGGCATCATCGGTTCGGGCATAGGCGTCCTGTTCGCCGCGCTGACCTACTGGACCTATCTGCGGCTCACCCGGGAAGCCGAACACCACCGCCAGATCGCCGAGCAACTCCGCGCGACCCGCGACAGGTTGCTCGCAGCAGAGAACCAGGCGGGACGTCTCGCCGAACGCGAACGGTTCTCCCGGGAGATCCACGACACCCTGGCCCAGGGATTCAACTCCGTCCTGCTCCTCTCGCGTGCCGCCCGCACCGCACTGGACCAGGGCAGGGAGACGGACGCTGCGGCCCAACTCGAGGTCATCACCACCACCGCCCATGACAACCTTGTCCAGACCCGGGCCCTGGTCGCCGACGGCACCCGGGAAGAATCGGTGCCGCTGGTCGCCGCATTGCGCCAGCTCACCCGGGACGCCGAGCGTCGGGCCCGTGCCCTGGGGTCCGACGTGACGGTGGACCTTGACATCGATGACGACATCACCGGCACCGGGGACCTCGGCGGTCAGGTGGACGGGGCGCTGCTTCGGGTGGCGCAGGAGGCGGTCACCAACGCGGTGACCCATGCTGATGCGTCCCACATCCGGGTCACACTCGGGGTGTGGGACACCGAGGCGACCCTCGATATCTTCGACGACGGCCAGGGATTCGATCCGTCTGCCGTGCACCGCACGGCCACCAGCGGTTTCGGCCTCGCCGGGATGCGCAAACGGGTCGCCGAGATCGGTGGAGAGTTCACCGTGGACTCGGTAGCGTCCGAAGCGTCCGGAGGTTCCGGCACCGTCGTCGCCGTCCGTGTCCCGATCAGCCAGGGAGGTGCCGCATGACCGGCAGTGATTCCGCAACCACAACCGGGACCGACCCGGTCCGCGTGATGCTCGTCGACGACCACCCGGTCGTCAGGGCGGGGCTGCGCGCGATTCTCGACAGCTTCGGTGACATCACCGTCGTCGCCGAAGGCTCCGACGGTGCCGATGCACAGGACGCCACGGTGGAGAACGTGGATGTCGTGGTGATGGACATCCAGATGGCCGGCACCGATGGCATCACTGCGACCCGGAATTTGGTCACCGCCGGAGGGCCTCCGGTTCTCATCCTGACCACCTACGACACCGAGGCCGACATTGTCGAGGCACTCGCCGCAGGGGCGCGCGGCTACCTGCTCAAGGACGCCCCCGAGGACGAGCTCCACCGTGCCGTCCTGGCCACCGCCGGTGGGGACGCCACGTTCTCCGCCGAGGTCGGTGCCGCGCTGGCACGCCGGGTCGGACGGCCCGACGTGGCGCTGTCGCGCCGGGAGACCGAGATCCTCCGGGCATTGGCGACCGGGGCGTCCAACCAGGACGTGGCTGCCGAGCTGTTCATCTCGCCGGCGACGGTGAAGACGCACCTGGTGCACATCTACCAGAAGCTCGGGGTGGACAACCGGACCGCGGCCGTGGTGGAGGCCACGGCCCGCCGACTGATCTGACGGTGGCCTGAGGCGTCCTACCGCAGGCCGGCGAACAGCGACTCGGCGGCCGCGTCGTCCCACAACACCACGTTGCCGACCTCGGTGTCGGCGTAGCCGCCGACCGGGACGGTCTCCTGGTCGGCACCGCGGATCATGCCGAGTGCCAGGTGCGCCAGGTGCCACACGTGGTCGCCCTCGTCGACGGTGAGGGCGTCGGTGAACGCCGAGACCAGGGGCAGGCCCCGGAACGGGTTGGCCAGGGTGCCGAAGGAGCCGACCTTGGAGACCACGGCGGTGAGGAACTCGCGCTGGCGCTCCACCCGGTCCAGGTCGCCCTGTGCCGAGGTGTAGCGGGTGCGGACGTAGCCCAGCGCGGTCGGCCCGTCCATCTCCTGGCAGCCTGCCTCGAGGTTGATGCCGGCCATCGGGTCGTTGATCGGTTCGGACGGGCAGAGTTCCACGCCGCCGATGGCGTCGACGATGGCCCCGAAGCCGCCGAAACCGATCTCCATGTAGTGGTCCATCCGCAGGCCGGTGGACTGCTCCACACTCTGCTGCAGCAGCTGCGGCCCGCCGAAGGTGTAGGCGGAGTTGATCTTGCCCATGCCGTAGCCGGGGATGTCGACGTAGGAGTCGCGGGGGATGGACACCATCGTCGGCTTACCGCCGAAGGAGGGCACGTGCACGATGATGATGGTGTCGGTCCGGGCGCCACCTTCGCTGAGGTCACCGGCGGCGTAGCGGTCGCCGTCCTCTTCGCTCATCCCTTCCCGCGAGTCGGAGCCGACGAGCAGCCAGTTCGAGCCACTGGTGTTGCCGACCTGGCCCTCGTATCCGGAGAGCGCGTCGATCCGGTTGATCTGCGAGTCGACCCACCAGGCGGTGCCGGCGAGGACGAGCAGGATGACCAGCAGCAGGACGCCGATGATGCGCATCGGGCGGAACCTGCGGCGTTTGCGGGGGCGCCGGGTGTTCGTCGGACGCTGCGGCTGCTGGGGCTGCTGGGGTTGCTGGGCGTACTGCTGGGGTTGCTGCGGCTGCTGGGCGTACTGCTGCGGCGGGTACTGCTGGTACTGGTCCTGGTACTGGGCGGGCCGCTCATAGGGTGCGGCCTGCGGCGGCTGCTCAGGCTGACGACGGTACTGCGGCGGCTCCGGCTGCGCACGTCCCTGGCCGCCCTGCTGTCCCTGCTGTGGCTGCTGGCCGTGGGCAGAGGGGTCGCCGCCGTCGCGGCCGTCACCGAAGACGCGCGTGGAGTCCTGTCCGGCGGTGGGATCACGACGCTGGACGGGGCGTCCGTAGCGGTCGAGGATCGGCCTGCCGAACTTGTCGCGGGCGATGTTGTCGTCGGACGGGTTCTGGGGCATGGGGACAGCATAGTGCCGTCGGTCGGGGAAACAGGTCATCCTGTGGGCTGAGATCTCCCGACCCTGCCGAGCGGTTCGCTGGTAGAGGGTATCGCCGTATAATTGTCGACCATGGGTGACAATCTGGCTGCAGTGGCTTTTCCTGCGATCATGGCCGTGGTGGTGGCCGTGGTCGTCTCCTCGGTCACGAAAGCGGCGGGGCGGGGCGACCTGCCGCGGGACGGGTCGGTGGGGATCCGGACCAAGGCGACGAAGCTCAGCGATGCAGCGTGGACGGCCGGGCACCGTGCGGCGGTGCCCCGGGCACGGACGGTGAGTCTGCTGACCTCGGCGGTGGCACTGGTGATCATCGTGCTGGGCATGGTCGTGGACGCCACCTGGGTGATGGCGGTGGGCATCGTGCCCTTCGGTGTGGTCATCATCGGGATCATCCCGGTGGTGCAGACCGCCAACGCTGCAGCGCGGGAAGCGCATGCCGCCGAGCAGGCACGTCCGGCGAAGAAGAAGCAGAAGAAGCAGAAGAAGCGGCGCTGACGGAGAAGCCTGCATAAGCCGGCGAAGTATGTTTCCTCGGGAAGCGAACGTACACCACGCCCTCACCGCAGGAAGGATCTCCACATGACGTCGATCACCCGTCGAATCTCCGCATCCGCCGCCGTCCTCCTCGCCGCGGGAACAGCAGTTGCTGTCGCCCCGGGAGTCTCCGCGCAGACAGAACTGCCGACATCGAGCGAGAATTACACGCCCCCGGAGCCGGGCGACAGTTGGCTGACCGTACTGTCCCAGCAGATCAGTGGTCCGATCACCGTCGGCTCCCCGGTGGCCGTCTACGGCAGTGCTGTCGCCATGTGCACCTCGGATCTCACCGAGGGGCCGTCAAACGCCTGCTTCTGACTCCGCTTTCCGCCAGCGCGGTCGTCGGCTCCTACGCTGCCGTCGCACTGCCGTACCTCATGTGGGTCTGCCCGGTGCTGGGGGACCTGGGACTGGTGGAGCCGACCAGCTGCCAGTTCTGACCCACTGCCATCGTTGACCCACTGCCATCCATCGAGGAGATGAGCACCATGGCAGGCACATCTGACTATTCACCCCGCAGCTCCCGCAGTAGCCGCAGTACCCGAAGTATGCGTTCGCGGGTCGCCGCCATCGGCGGAGCTGCCCTGATTGCCGTCGGCGGGGCGGCGGTCGCTGCCCCGCCTGCCACGGCAACTCCGGCGACAGAGCTGCCGACCCAGTCCTCGCAGGACGTCCTGGACACCGCCGGCGGTATCGTCCGCTCCGCACAGAGCAGTGTGGCCACCAGTGGCATCGTCGCCGGCTGGACGCTCTACTACTTCGTCTGGTGTCCGGTGGCCGTCCCGCTGAACCTGCAGGACCCGGCCAACTGCACATTCTGACCTGGTCGTCCGTCACGACTGCACCGACAGAAGAACCACCGGCGTGGTGGCGGGATCCGAAGGGATCCCCGCCACCACGCCGGTGGGGTAATGTGCCGACCTAGCTGGTCGCTAGGCGTTCGCGGCGGTGCGGCCGGCGACGCGCAGACCGGTGTCGGTCATGTGCAGCGGCAGGTTACGGCGCTGGGAGGTGGTGTCGACCAGGCCGACGATCCACCGGTCGTTGGAGCACATCTCGTGGCCGCGGCTGGCCGGCTTCAGGCTGACGAACTGGCCACCGGCGGCCGTGGCACCGTCACGGACGCTGCGCTCCAGGGCCCACTCGATGTCCTTGATCTGGATCAGGAAGCTGGGCACCTGGACACCGGGGATGAGGTTGATCGGGCAGACCTGGCCGGCACCGTTGGTGATGTGCGGCATACCGAGCACCTTGACGTTGGCGTTGGGGGCCAGCTTCTTGACGTGGGCGACGGTGCGCTGCACGGAGCCACGTAGGTTGGACTCGATCTTCGGCACCGGCAGCTTGTCGTTGAGCACGTAGGGGTAGGTGTCGTTGGTACCGGCCCAGATGACGACCTCGCCGGTGCTGCCGTTGAGCTTGCCGGCGGCCCTGGCCTTGTCGGCCTGGGTGGTGACGCGCATGCCGCCGGTGCGGTAGGACGCTCCGGCGCAGGTGAAGTTGTCGACCTTCTTGCCGGACGCGCTGGCGTAGGCGTTGGAGAAGCGGTTGTCGGTACCGCAGCCGGAGCCGCTGAGGACCGGGTCAGGCAGCGGGAGGCCCTTGCCGGCGAAGTAGTTGTAGAGGTCCGGGTTGGCCACGACCGAGTCGCCGAGGACCACGGTGTTGCCCGGGGCAGCCTGGCTCTCCGGGGCGGACAGCAGGGTGCCGGACAGGGCGGCGACGGTGGCGACCGCGGCGGCAGCCAGGCCGGCGATGCGGCGTCCTGCGCGGGTCTTCTTGGTGGCACTGGCGCTGTGCCGGCCACTCTGTCGTGAGCTCATGGCGTCGGTGTTCCTCTCGTGAAACATGTGTCGTAGCCGGTGTCTTCCGGCGCTGGGCCCGCTGTCTAAGGTGGGCCCTCGGGGGCTTCTTGCCAAACCGTTCTCCAGGGCAACGACGTTACAGCACCGTGATATTAGTGGACAATCGGCAAAAATGTAACCCCTGGTGCAGAAGTGACAGATGTGACGTAAGTTGTCGCAGTGGCAATCGGTCCGGGATTTCTCCGTGATTTTCCGGGCGCACCCCCGAGTTTGTCCCCGGGTCTGTCGCGTAACCGCCCACCGCCAGATGGGGTGAACCGCAGTTACCTGACCAGGATCTTTGGTCGTTCGGTATCGAAATGGCCACCCCGGCCGGTATGGTAAGCGAAAGTAGATGTTTGGCTTCACGTGTAAAGACTCGCTGAGGTGTGTCGGATGGTGGCGGGTGTCCCCGCGTTCATTGCCGCCTCCGACATCGACCCGCCGATCTGCCCCCCAGAACCGATCCCCAGAACCGACCCCCACAATCAACCCACCGAAAGGAGGGGCAGTGTTCGAGCAGCTGTCCTATGACCTCAAGGGAGCCCTCCGGGGCTCCAAAGCGTTCCTGGACACCGGATTCCTCAAAGGCTCCACGCCCGCCGGGGGACTCGGTGTCGCCAAGGCGCTGGGGCGCTACGGGACCAGCCTCGCCGGTCTCCTCGAGGGAACCGCGGCACGCTTCCCGGACCGTCTCGTCCTCGTCGACGACCAGGGCGAGCTGACCTACCAGGAGCTCGCCAACCGGGCCCGCCTCACCGCACATACCCTGGCCAGCCACGGCATCGGCCCGAACAGCCGGGTCGGCATCATGGCCCGCAACGGCCGCGGCTTCTTCATTCCGCTGGCCGCCAAGGGCTACCTCGGCTACACCGTCTTCCTGCTCAACGTCGGTGCCTCGAAGAACCAGCTGGCCGACATCGTCAAGGAGCACAAGCTCGACGTCATCTTCGTCGACTCCGAGTTCGACGACCGCTTCCCCGAGGATCTGTCCGACTTCGGCTGCACCCTCATCCACGCCGATGCTGCCGAGGGCTACCGCACCGACTTCGACTACCCCACCATGGAGGAGTTCTGGACCTCCCCGGGGCCGCACAACGACGCCTTCCCCTCCCGCCCGAAGCAGGGCGGCGTCGTCCTGATGTCCTCCGGCACCAGCGGCACCCCGAAGGCCGTCTCGCACACCGAGCCGTCCTTCCCGGTCGGTGTCCTCGGCCCCGCCCTCGAGGGCCTCGGTGTCAAGGCCGGCGACCGTCTCCAGCTCACCGCCTCCCTGTTCCACGTGCTCGGCTGGGGAGCCTCGGTGCTTGCCATCGTCGCCGGCTGCACCCTGGTCACCCAGCGTGAGTTCAAGCCGAAGAACGTCCTCAAGCAGATCGAGGACTACAAGTGCACCGGCACGATCAGCTCCGCGGTCTTCCTCAAGGACGTCCTCGCCGCCGACGACGGCAGCTACGACACCTCCTCGATGACCTGGATCATGAACGCCGGCAACGCCATGAGCGAGGATCTGGTCGTCGGCCTGCAGGAGCGCTACGGCAACATCGTCTCCAGCGGCTACGGCTCCACCGAGGGCCTGCTCGTGGCCTTCGCTAACCCGGAGGACCTGGCCGCCGACCCGCTCACCGCCGGCTACCCGGTGTGGAACGGTCGCCTCGAGGTCCTGGACCCGGAGACCGGCAAGGAGGTGCCCGCCGGTCAGGTCGGCATCATCCACGCCATCAACGCCCTGTCCATGAAGGGCTACCTCGGCGACCGTGACAAGGCCGAGTACCGCAACGGCATGATCGACCTGGGCGACAAGGGCATCATCGACCCGGAGTCCGGACGCCTGCGCGTGCTGGGCCGCAACAACGACATGATCATCGTCGGCGGAGAGAACATCTGGCCGACCTCCGTGTCCGACATCATCGACCGCCTCGACGGTGTCGCCGAGTCCTACTGCGTCGGTGTCGAGGACGACGAGAAGTTCCAGCGCGTCAAGGCCTACGTCGTCGTCGAGGACGGCGCCACCGTCACCGAGGATGATGTCCGCGAGCAGGTCGAGCACAACTTCATGAAGCCCGCCATCCCGCGCGACGTGGTCATCATGAGCGCCCCGCTGCCGCGCAACGCCATCGGCAAGGTCGTCAAGCGCGAGCTCGAGGCCTTCGGCTGATCTGGCCGACGCTGCGGTGTTGCCGGCCGGGTGACTGATCCGGTCACTGGTCCGGTGACCGGTGCGGTGACTGGCCCGGTGACGGTCGGTATGACCGGGAGGCGCGGAAGCCGCCCCAGATCATCCCGCCACCGAGGATCAGAAGAGCGGTCGCGAACATCAGCACGCTGCCGATGCCGTAGTCGTCGGCGGTCGACCCGCGGATGGTCGCCGCCACGGCCAGTACGATGCCGACCACCAGCGTGATGAGCCCCGCCCCGCCGACCCACGGTCCACCGCCGAGGTCGGTGCGGGCGGTGTCTGATTCTGCAGCCAACCTCCGCGCCTTGCGGTCCCGGGTGAATCCCAGGGGAAGGACCACCAGGAACCCGAGGAACAAAATCATCCCCAGGGAGAACACCAGGTTCTCCAGGAACGCCGCGACAGACGCGAAGGTGACAGTGACGGCGACGGCCAGGATGATGAGACGGTCATGCTGTCTGAGTGAGATACTCTTGTGTCCAGACTATCGATTTCTGGCTCCGTCATTTTCCCGTTGCCCCCGGTCAAGGCCCTGAGTCAGCACGTGAAGCTGTGGGACGTGTTCTGGGGGTTGTTCTGGGCGGGGGTGGGGTGCCGTGATGGGCCCCAGCTACAACCCGGGGGTCGAGCCCAGCATCTGGTAGCCCACGAAAGCGACGGTGTCGATGAGTCCATGGGCGATGATCAGGGGCCACACCCGTCCGGTGCGGTAGAAGAACCAGACGAACACCAGGCCCATCACCATATTGCCCAGTCCCGCCGAATAGCCCTGGTACAGGTGGTAGCTGCCGCGCAGCACGGCGGAGGCGACGAACACCCACACCCACGGCACCCGGATCTGACGCAGTCGGGTGCACAGCCATGCGACGACCAGCATCTCCTCGGCGAAACCGTTGGCCCAGGAGTTCACCACCAGCAGGATGAGGTCCTGAATACTGCGGTCGAGTCCGGTGGGGATCACTTCACGGGAGAATCCCAGCTGGACGGCGGCGACGTAGAAGACCAGACCCGGCAGCCCGATCAGTGCTGCCAGGCCCATGCCGGGCAGGATGTCCCGCCATGCCGGGGTGAGCACCGGCAACAGCGGTCGACCGGAAGCGCCCTTCGCTGCCGCACCCCTCGTCGGCAGGCGCAGCAGTGGTCCGGTCACCGCCCCCAGATCCCCCAGTCGCGGCGGAACGTGCCTGATCAGCAGGAACAGTGACAGTCCGCCCCAAGCCACCAGCACTCCGGAGGAGATCAGCTGGAAGGCTGGGGCGAGCCAGGCGAGGTCCGACTGCCGGGCGTTGAGCGTGGTGGTCTGCTCGTTGAGGTCCTCAGGCATCGTCGCCGCCTCGACCAGCCGCAGGAAGGCGCGGATGCCGGATGCGCCGAAGGTGACTGCCAGCACGATGAGGATCTCCCAGCGCAGGGCATTGCGGTCAGCCGCCGTCTGTCGACTGCGGTCCATGTTGGACTGCATCTGCGCCTCCGTCCGTGCCGTTGTTCTTGAGGTTGGCTTAACTGCTCCAGCTGGGTGTCGCCGCTGGGTGGCTCTGCTGGGTGATAAGAGGTGAGTGTACGCACCGCCCAGCACCGCCTGACGTGGAATCCCCATGCCCAGGGGTACGGTTGCGGGCCGGTGAGCGTACCTCCAGCCATGGGGATTTCGTAGTGGCTACTGGCGGCTCGTGGCTACTGGTGGCTCGTGGTGGTTATCGGGGAACGGCCACGGCGAGGACATCGAGGGCAGCCGGATCGGTGGCGACGAGGTCGGTGACGGCATCCTGAAGGTGGGCGCCGAGATCCAGCAGCTCAGCGACACTGACCCGGTCGGACACCGCCCCCAGGTGCACCGACACCGGCCAGCGCCCGCGGCCCGCCGCCCCGGCCGGGATCAGCGGTACCGACAGTCCGGCCCACCCCGTGAGGTTCCACAGCGTCGCCCACGGGGTCCACGCCGTCTGCGCGGCGAAGTCCAGCTCCGGGCGTCCCACCGCCGGATCCGAGAACCGGGAGAACGCCCCGACCGGTGGGGGCGGGAACGCCAGCGTCGGGGTGATGACCACGTCAACCGCCGACCAGGCTGCGCACACGTCCTCGGGCAATGCCTGCACCGCCGCCGATGCCTCGGCCACCCGTTCGGCCGACAACGACCGGCCGCAGGCCCGCAGCCAGGTCGGCATCGCCGTCATGGGGGCGGGCAGCGCGGCACAGCGGGCAGCCATGACGTCGGAGAAGACCGCGAATCGCTCCACCGAGTACGGCGGCTCCACCGGTGCGACCCCACCCACTCCAGGGTGGGTGACCAGCAGTGCAGCGGCCGCCCCGGTGGCATTGGCCACCGACGGGTCCACCGGCTCATGCGAATGGAAGGGCAGGTTGGAGTGCCCGACACGTACCGGACGCCCCGCCGTCGCACGCCGCGACACCGATTCCCGCCAGGGCACCGGTGAGTCGGTTACCCCGTAGGCACGGGCCGTCAGCTCCAGGTCCGCGGCGATGTAGCCCTGTGCGCCAGGATTCGGCAGGGCGGCGTCCCCACCATCAGGGAACACGGCGTGCCGCGGCTTCAGCCCGGGCAACCCGACTGCTGCCGCCGGCACCCGGATCGACCCGCCGCCGTCACTGGCGTGGGCGACGTCCACGACCCCGCGGGCCACCGCCACCGCCGCCCCCGAGGACGACCCACCGGTGGTCAGCGAGGCGTCGATCGGGTTCACCGGGCCCCGACCGGTCACCGGCTCGGTGTACACCGTGGCCCCGAACTCGGCGGTGACGCTGGAGCCGACCAATCGGGCACCGTCGTCCAACAGGCGCTGCACCGCATCGTCGGAGCTGGTGGAGCGTACGGCATGTGACGGCTCGCCGAAGGTGGTGACCTCACCGGCGACCCGGTTGAGGTCCTTGACCAGCACGTCGAGACCGCGCAGCGGACCGTGGGCGTCCGGGTCCACGTGCGCGCGGTCGTAGAGGCGCACCACGCCGACCTCCTGCGGAGACAGCCCGGTCCGTACACACACCTGGTGAAGGCGCCGCGACACGGCATCGGTGTTGCCGGCATCGGTGCTGCCGATGGTGTCCCCAGGGTTCGTCATGGCGTCCCACCCTACCGGGGACCGGTAGATTGGTGGCATGAGCGAAACCAGCCCATTCACCGTGGCCTACCTCGGCCCCCGCGGTACCTTCACCGAGCAGGCCGTCCTCAACTTCCAGGATGCCGGCCATCTGCCGGCCGATGCTGTCCACCGCACCGTCGACTCCCCGGCCACCGCACTGGACCTGGTGCGCAACGGGGAGGCCGACCAGGCGGTCGTCGCCCTGGAGTCCAGCGTGGACGGGCCGGTGACCCAGACCTTCGACTCCCTGGCCAGCGGTCAGCCGGTGCAGATCCTGCGGGAGTACGATGTGCCGGTGGTGTTCTCCATCCTGGTGCGTCCCGGCACCCGTGTGGCGGACATCCAGACCTTCACCACCCACCCGGTCGCCCAGGCGCAGGTCCGCGGCTGGGTCGGTGAGCATCTGCCGGACGCCCGGTTCGTGCCGGCGACATCGAATGGTGCAGCCGCGCAGGCGGTCGCCGAGGGGCGGGTGGACGCTGCGGCGGCACCGGCCCGCGCCGGGGAGATCCACGGCCTGGTTCCGTTGACGGTAGGGGGCAGCGAAGCTGCCGAGGTCGCCGACGTTCCCGGTGCGCGGACCCGTTTCGTGCTGGTGGGACGCCCGCAGGCCCCGACGCCGGTGACTGGTCACGACCGCACGGCCCTCGTGCTGCAGGTGCCGAACGTCCCGGCGTCACTGGTGATGGCGCTGATGGAGTTGGCGACCCGTCGGGTGGACATGTCGCGCATCGAGTCGCGGCCCACCCGCGAGCGTGCCGGGACCTACAACTTCCACGTGGAACTGGTCGGGCACGTCGACGATGGTGCCGTGGCCGAGGCGCTGGCCGGGCTGTACCGCTACTGCGACCGGATCCGGTTCCTCGGCTCGTGGCCGCAGGAGGGGTGGGTCGGTGGGGTGTCGGGTCCGGCCGGTTCGGTCCCGCCCGACTACCGTGATTCCCGGGAATGGGTCCGCTCGTTGCGACGCGGACAGCACGATCACCGGGCGGCGACGCCGGAAGGAGACCTCGACACGTGAGTCGACTGCTGCTGATCCGGCATGGTCAGACGACCTCGAACGTCCGTCAGGCACTGGACACCGCCCTGCCAGGTGCGGCGCTGACTGACCTGGGCTGGTCGCAGGCCTTCGCCGCCGGTGAGTTGCTCGCCGGGGAACAGGACGAGGCGGCGGCACCGTTGGCGATGGTGTCCTCGCAGGCGCTGCGGGCCCGGCAGACAGCGGCGGGGATCGCCATGGGCGGTCATGGCCGCGGCCTGCGGTTGTCGGACACCGGACCTGGGACGCCCTTCGCCCGGGCGCTGGGGGAGCTGGCGGCGGTGGAGATCACCGACGGGATCGCCCATGAGGATGTCGGCCCACCGCGGTCGGCGGCGTCCGAGCCGGCGACGGCAGCCGGGGCTACCGGCGCAGGGGCGACCGGGGTGACGGGTCTGACCGGACCGAATCCGGTGTCGACCACGCTGCCGCTGGTGATGCCCGGGGCGGTGCCGGGGATCTCGGAGATCCCGGCGGGACGCTATGAGATGCGCGAGGACCACGAGGCGCACTACGACTACCACCGCACCTTCGCCGAATGGCTGGGTGGGGCGATGGACGTGCCGGTGCCGGGGGCGTCGACCGGGCGCGAGGTGGTAGCCCGCTACCTCGACACGCTGCTGCCGATGGCGGCATCGGTACAGCGCGAGGGGTCGGACCTGGCCGTGGTCAGCCACGGCGCGGTGATCCGGCTGATCGCCGCCTACCTGGGCCGGGTGGACCCGGAGTACGCGATGCGCACGATCATGCCGAACACCTCGCGGGTGGAACTGGAGATCCCGGACGTCTTCGACTCCACGCGGGACGGCGCCGGTGGGGCCGCCCACACCGATGCGCTGGCCTCCGGCTGGAAAGTCGTGGACTGGGCCGGGCACGGCGAGCCGCTGCGCGCGGCGGGTTGACCG
>DGYFI06202__coassemble_514_pt1 | contig 26934 bp, 23 predicted proteins | sample DGYFI06202__metabat2_high_PE_029 | metagenome-assembled genome bin DGYFI06202 | reverse complement strand
ACCGCTGAGGCCGAGCCGGAAGCAGAGACCGAGACCACCGAAGCTGCGGCGGAGCCGGAGGCTGTTGAGGTTGAGCCCGAGGCTGAGCCGGAGTCTGCTGAGGAAGAGGAAGCGGCCGAAGAAGAGGCAGAGGAAGAGCCGGAGGCCGAAGCGGAGGTCGAGCCGGAGACTTCCGGGCCCGAGGCAGCAGCACCTGTCGTCACGCAGAAGCCCGCCCCGACTCCCGAGCCCGCTGCGGAGTCTGAGCCGGAGCCGGAGCAGGAACCTGAGGCCGACGCTGAACCCGCCTCCGAGCCCGAGCCCGAGGCCGAGCCCGAGCCCGCAGCTGAGCCGGCACCGGCGAAGTCCGAGGACATCGCGCCGGTCGAGGGCCGTCTGGGCCGACTGCGTGGCAACCTGTCGAAGTCGCAGAACGTCATCGGACGCGGCGTCCTCGGTATTCTCTCCGCCGGCGACCTCGACGAGGACGCCTGGGAGGAGATCGAGGACACCCTGATCATGGCGGACCTCGGTACCAAGACCACTGTCGCCGTCGTCGAGAAGCTGCGCGACCGGATCGCCAACGAGGGCGTCGAGAGCGAGGCTCAGGCCCGTGCGATGCTGCGCGAGTGCCTCATCGAGGCGGCCCGACCGGACCTGGACCGCTCCATCCACGCCATGCCGTACGAGGGCAAGCCCGCCGTCATCATGGTCGTCGGTGTCAACGGCACCGGTAAGACCACCACCACCGGCAAGCTGTCCCGCGTGCTGGTGGGCATGGGCCACAGCGTCCTGCTCGGCGCGGCGGACACCTTCCGCGCCGCAGCCGCCGACCAGCTGGAGACCTGGGGACGCCGCGTCGGCGCGAACACGGTGCGTGGCGCCGAGGGCGCCGACCCCGCCTCCGTCGCCTTCGACGCCGTCGCCCGTGGTGTGGAGGACGGGGTGGACGTCGTCCTGGTCGACACTGCTGGACGTCTGCACACCTCTGTCGGCCTGATGGACCAGCTGGGCAAGGTCAAGCGTGTGGTCGAGAAGAAGGCCAAGGTCGACGAGGTCCTGCTGGTGCTCGATGCGACCGTCGGACAGAACGGCCTGGTCCAGGCCCGGATGTTCCGTGACGTCGTGGACATCACCGGTGTCGCACTGACCAAGCTGGACGGCACCGCCAAGGGCGGTATCGTCTTCCAGGTGCAGGAGGAGCTCGGTGTGCCGGTCAAGCTCGTCGGCCTGGGTGAGGGGGCCGACGATCTCGCCCCGTTCGAGGTCGAGGGCTTCGTGGACGCCCTGCTCGGCTGACCGCCGCGCGCCACAACAGCACAGAATCCCCCGGGGAATGTGACACATGGTTGTCACATTCCCCGGGGTTGTTCATTTTGCGGTAATGCACTTGTCGCATCAGGGGAAATTTCTCTCGCGTTGACTGCTGGGTATGAGAGGTCCGGCGCACGGGTCGGACACTTTCGTCATGTACGTCCCGTGAACATAGGAGAGTCAAGAGAAATGACACCCGAGGAGATGGTGGCAACCAGCGGAGATTCCGCCTGGATGCTGATGAGCGCAGCGTTGGTGCTGCTGATGACGCCGGCGCTGGCGTTGTTCTACGGCGGAATGTCCCGCCAGAAGTCGGCCCTGAACATGATGATGATGTCTTTCGGCACCCTGGGGCTGATCGGCGTGATCTACGTGCTGTGGGGTTGGTCGATGTCCTACGGCACCGAGTCAGTGGCCGGCATCTTCTCCAACCCCTTCGAGTTCTTCGGTCTGAAGGACTCGATCACCGACGCTGACGGCAACTACATCGTCGGCGCCGAGGGGTACCCAAACATCATCGACATCGGCTTCCAGCTGACCTTCGCGGTGATCACCGTGGCGATCATCTCCGGCTCGTTGGCCAACCGCGTGAAGTTCTCCACCTGGCTCGTCTTCGCCGGCATCTGGGTCACCATCTGCTACTTCCCGATGGCCCACATGGTCTGGGGCGGCGGCCTGCTCGCCGACGGTGAGGACAGCCTGGCAGCCTGGATGTTCGGCACCGCCGTCGAGGACGGCGAGACCGTGGCGGCGATCACACCGATCGACTTCGCCGGTGGCACCGTCGTCCACATCAACGCCGGTGTGGCCGCCCTGGTCCTGGCACTGATCATCGGACGCTCCCGCACCTTCATGACCGCAGCGTCTCGCCCGCACAACCTGCCGCTGGTGATGCTCGGTGCGGCACTGCTGTGGTTCGGCTGGTTCGGCTTCAACGGTGGTTCCGCCTTCGGCGCCAACGGCGACGCCGGCCTGGCCTGGGTCAACACCACCGTCGCCACCTGTGCCGCCCTGCTGGGCTGGCTGCTGGTTGAGCGGCTGCGTGACGGCCACACCACCTCGCTGGGGGCGGCGTCCGGCATTGTCGCCGGTCTGGTGACCGTGACCCCGGCCGCCGGCGACCTGACCCCGGTCACCGCGATCATCCTCGGTGCCATCGGTGGTGCCCTCGCCGCGGTGGGTGTGGGCCTGAAGTACCGCTTCAAGTTCGACGATTCCCTCGATGTCGTCGGCGTCCACCTCGTCGCCGGCCTGTGGGGCACCATGGGTATCGGCCTGCTGGCCACCGACCGTGGACTGCTCACCGGTGGTGGATCGGAGGGTTTCAAGCTGTTCATCGTCCAGATTGTCATCGCCCTGGTTGCCGCACTCTACTGTGCCGTGTTCACCGCACTGATCGCCCTCGCCCTGAAGTACACCATGGGCTGGCGTATCTCCGGTGCCGACGAGACCGCCGGTATCGACACCACCCAGCACGCCGAGGTCGCGTACTCCTACACCGACGAGAACGAGCAGGAGTTCGAGGAGGTCACCGACTTCGACGAGGCGCAGGACGCAGCCCACCGCTGACCTGATCGTCATCTCCCGACCTGCAGCGCATGTCAACTAGGTTGACGCGGGGGAAGCGGGTACGGTGGGGAGGTCCGAGAATCATCTGCGAGGGAGTAGTTCCACAGTGTTTGAGTCCCTGTCCGACCGCCTGTCCGGTGCCCTGAAGGGGCTGCGTGGGAAAGGGCGGCTGACCGAGGCCGACATCAACGCCACCGCGCGTGAGATCCGGCTGGCACTCCTGGAGGCGGATGTCTCCCTGACCGTCGTCAGGGCGTTCATCAAGCGGGTCAAGGAGCGCGCCACCGGTGAGGCGGTGTCCGAGGCACTGAACCCGGCCCAGCAGGTCATCAAGATCGTCAACGAGGAGCTGCAGAACATCCTCGGTGGCGAGACTCGCCGATTGAACCTGGCGAAGACCCCGCCGACGGTGATCATGCTCGCCGGTCTGCAGGGTGCCGGTAAGACCACGCTGGCCGGAAAGCTCGCCAAGCACCTCGAGTCCAAGGGGCACACCCCGATGCTGGTCGCCTGCGACCTGCAGCGTCCTGGTGCTGTCCAGCAGCTGCAGATCGTCGGCGAGCGGGCCGGCGTGCCGACCTTCGCGCCGGACCCCGGCACCTCGCTGGACTCCCTCGAGCACGAGATGGGCACCAGCCACGGTGATCCGGTCGCCGTGGCACAGGCCGGTATCGAGGAGGCCACCCGCGCCAAGCACGACGTGGTCATCATCGATACCGCGGGTCGCCTGGGTATCGACGAGGAGTTGATGACCCAGGCCCGCAACATCCGTGACGCGGTGAACCCGGACGAGGTTCTCTTCGTCATCGACGCGATGATCGGTCAGGACGCAGTCACCACCGCCGAGGCGTTCCGCGACGGTGTCGATTTCACGGGCGTGGTGCTCACCAAGCTCGACGGTGACGCCCGTGGTGGTGCGGCCCTGTCGATCCGTGAGGTCACCGGCAAGCCGATCATGTACGCCTCCACCGGTGAGAAGCTCGAGGACTTCGACGTCTTCCACCCGGACCGCATGGCGAACCGCATCCTGGGCATGGGTGACGTCCTCAGCCTCATCGAGCAGGCCGAGCAGGTCATGGACCAGAAGAAGGCCGAGGACTCCGCGGCACGTATGGTCTCCGGCGAGCTGACGCTGGAGGACTTCCTGGATCAGATGATGATGATCCGGAGGATGGGGCCGCTGGGCAACGTCCTGAAGATGCTGCCTGGTGGCAAGCAGATGAACGACATGGCTGATCAGGTCGATGAGAAGCAGCTCGACCGGATCCAGGCGATCATCCGCGGCATGACCCCGGCGGAGCGGGAGAACCCGAACATCCTCAACGCCTCGCGGCGCAAGCGTATCGCCGGTGGTTCCGGTGTCACCGTGGCCGAGGTCAACCAGCTGGTCAACCGCTTCTTCGAGGCGAAGAAGATGATGGGCAAGATGGCCGGCCAGATGGGCATGGGCGGGATGAACCGTTCGGCGACGAAGAAGAAGCCGAAGGGGCGCAAGGGCAAGAACGGCAAGCGTAAGCCCGCGAAGAAGGGCCCGTCGCAGCCGAAGATGCCGCAGGGGATGCCGGGGATGCCTGGCATGGGCGGCGGTATGCCGGGAATGCCGCAGGGGATGCCCGGTATGGGCGGCGGTATGCCGTCGATGGCTGACCTGAAGAAGATGCAGCAGCAGATGCCCGAGGGGTTCGAGAACGTCGACATGGGCAACCTTGACTTCGGCCGGGGTGGACGCAAGTAGTTCGTCCTACACCGCTCAGCTGATTTGGTCGGACGCCCTGCTGACCGGTATTGTCGAGCGGTCTGCGTAACACCGTTCCCGACCCCGGTCGGCCGGTGGTCACGCGCAGGATAAATCCAAGGGTTGAACCGGCCCGGCGTCCCACTGTGTTTCACGGTAATGGAACGGCGGGTGCCAGTACTGCCCGGTGACCATCAACAGAAAGAGGACAGACCATGGCTGTCAAGATCAAGCTCCAGCGGCTCGGCAAGATCCGCACCCCGCACTACCGCGTCGTCATCGCCGACGCCCGTACCCGCCGCTCCGGCGCCGTGATCGAGAACATCGGCACCTACGAGCCGAAGGCCGACCCCTCGGTCATCAAGATCGACTCCGAGCGTGCACAGTACTGGCTGGGCGTCGGCGCACAGCCGACCGAGCCCGTCCTCGCCCTGCTGAAGGTCACCGGTGACTGGCAGAAGGCCAAGGGCCTGCCGGGCGCCGAGGGCACCCTGAAGGTTGCAGAGCCGAAGGCTTCCAAGCTGGACCTGTTCAACGCTGCTCTGGCCGAGGCTGCCGACGCCCCGACCGCCGAGGCCATCACCGAGAAGAAGCGCAAGGCCAAGGAAGAGGCCGAGGCCAAGGCTGCTGCCGAGGCTGCTGCCGAGGCTGAGGCTGCCGAGAAGGCTGAGGCCAAGGCTGCCGAGGAGGCCGCTGAGGCTCCCGAGGCTGACTCCGAGTAGTCCGCTTCCCAGGGGGGGATGATCCCCGGCCCCGGCCCTCGGGGCCGGAACCACCACCCGCGACCCTGCACTGTCATCACCGACAGTGCAGGGTCGCGGGTTTTTGCGTGCGGGCTGCCCTTCTGCCTATTGGCCTGCCTATCCCCACACTGATTGTCTTACCCGTAGCCATGTCCATGTCGATATTCGGGCCGTACGCCCGCCCCTACGCCGGCCCCTGCGCCGCTACGCCGGCCCCTGCGCCGCTCGACTCTGTGCCCACCCCCGCGCCGACACGCCCGCACGCACATGCGTCCTCAGCCTGCCTCTGCGCCCCCAGATCGCTCAGTTAGTGGCACGGAGAACCTGAATCGGGGGCGCAACGGCACAGAGGGAGTGGCCTCGAACTGTAGTCCCCCGGGGCCCGCGTGGGGGTGCCCAATCGTCGTTTATGAATATGCAGGTAGCATTGCCGCTGTGTTACGGCATCATTTCCTGACCTGTTCCGGTAAACTCTGAATTCTTAACATCCCAGGTCACGGCGTGTGCGGTGAGTCACACATGTCACCAACGTGCAATATTCCTGTAACGGGCCGTGTAAAATCCTTCAAGTACATTTTCCACGAAGGGAGCACGATGGACGTCGACGTCACAGTCAAGGCCTTTTATGACCAGATCCTGCAGCGCAACGCAGGTGAGCCTGAGTTCCACCAGGCAGTCTCTGAGGTTCTGGACAGCCTCAAGCATGTGCTGGTGCAGGACCCGCACTACGCGGACAATGGCCTGATTCAGCGTCTGACCGAGCCCGAGCGCCAGATCATCTTCCGCGTTCCGTGGGTCGACGACCAGGGCAACGTCCACGTCAACCGCGGCTTCCGCGTCCAGTTCAACTCGGTGCTGGGCCCGTACAAGGGCGGCCTGCGTTTCCACCCCTCGGTCAACCTGGGCATCATCAAGTTCCTCGGCTTCGAGCAGATCTTCAAGAACTCGCTGACCGGTCTGCCCATCGGTGGCGGCAAGGGTGGTTCGGACTTCGACCCGAAGGGCCGCAGCGACATGGAGATCATGCGCTTCTGCCAGTCCTTCATGACGGAACTGCACCGCCACATCGGCGACAAGATGGACGTCCCCGCCGGTGACATCGGCGTCGGCGGCCGTGAGATCGGCTACCTCTTCGGCCAGTACCGTCGTATGACCGGTCGCCACGAGTCCGGCACGCTGACCGGTAAGGGCCTGAAGTGGGGCGGCTCGCTGGTCCGCACCGAGGCCACCGGCTACGGCTGCGTGTACTTCACCCAGGAGATGATGGGCGCCCGCGGTGAGAACCTCAGTGGTGCCAGGGTCATCGTTTCCGGTTCCGGTAACGTCGCCATCTACGCCGCACAGAAGGCCCAGGAGCTCGGTGCCACCGTCGTGGCCATGTCCGACTCCTCCGGCTACGTCACCACCCCCAACGGCGTCGACGTCGAGCTCATGCGTGAGATCAAGGAAGTCCGCCGCCAGCGTGTGTCCGACTACGCCAAGGAGGTCGACGGTGCGACCTTCCACAAGGACGGTTCCATCTGGACCGTCGAGGCCGACGTCGCCCTGCCGTGTGCCACCCAGAACGAGCTGGACGGCAAGGCTGCCGAGACCCTGGCCGGCAACGGTGTCAAGTACGTGGCCGAGGGTGCGAACATGCCCTGCACCCACGAGGCCGTCCAGATCTTCAGCAAGAACGGTGTCGACTTCGCCCCGGGCAAGGCCGCCAACGCCGGTGGTGTGGCCACCTCCGCCCTGGAGATGCAGCAGAACGCCTCGCGTGACTCCTGGTCCTTCGAGTACACCGACGGTCGCCTGCAGGACATCATGGGCAACATCTTCCGTACCACCGCAAAGACCGCGGAGCAGTACGGCATGGAGGGTGACTACGTGGTCGGTGCGAACATCGCCGGCTTCAAGAAGGTCGCCGACGCCATGTCCGCCCAGGGCGTGATCTAGGAAGCGTCCTCCTTCCACCACCCCGCACGGTACCCACCGGGCGGGGTTTCGTCGTCACCTGCCGCGCCCTGTCTCTTACCTGTCACCCACCGGCAGCACTGGTGGTATCTCGTATCTAGTACTCTCAGTGCCATGTCTGAGAACCAGCGTGACCAGCGCGACCAGCATGACCAGCCCGCCCAGGAGTTGCAGATCGGCCGGGTGATCAAGCCCCACGGAGTGCGTGGCGAACTGGTGGTCGACGCCACCACCGACGACCCGGACGGACGCTTCGCCGTCGGCGAGATCCTCACCGGCCGCCAGCGAGGCAAGGAGGTCACGCTGACCGTTGCAGCGGTGCGTCCTCACCAGGGGCGGCTGCTGGTCACCGTCGAGGAGGTCGCCGACCGAACCGCGGCGGAGTCAATGCGCGGCATGCGTTTCTTCGCCCAGCCGGTGTTCGACGAGGAGGACGACGGGTACTACGACCACGAGCTCATCGGGCTGCGCGTGTTGGACTGCGGCCAGGTCGACGAGGCCACCGCCACCGCCCGTGCCTATGAGGGGCAGGAGCCTGAACCGGTGGACATCGGAGAGATCACCGGTGTCGAGCACGGCCCGGCGGGAACGGTGCTGCAGGTCGCCGTCGATGCCGACGCCGAGCTTCCCACCGCAGGTGGGGAGGTGCTGATCCCCTTCAGGCACGCCATCGTGCCGATCGTGGACCTCGACAACGAGGCCGTGGTGGTGACCCCGCCGGAGGGGCTGCTGGAACTGGGCTGACCGGCGGGTAGGATCAGCAGCCATGCGACTGGACGTGGTCACCATCTTCCCCGAGTACCTGGACCCGCTGCGGCACGCCCTGTTGGGACGCGCCATCGAGCGGGGGATTCTGCAGGTCGGTGTGCATGACCTGCGGTCGTGGGCGCACGACGTCCACAAGGCCGTCGACGACACCCCCTACGGCGGGGGCCCGGGCATGGTGATGAAGCCGTCGGTGTGGGGGCCGGCCCTGGACGATGTCGCCGCGCTGACCGGCCCCGCGGCGACGGGGGATTCGCTGCAGAGTGCTCAGCCGCACCGTCCTGCCGCCACCGGTCAGGACGCACCGGACACGCAGGACGCACCGGCCGCGCCGGATGCGAGCGCGTTGCCGCTGCTCATCGTGCCCACCCCGGCGGGGGAACCGTTCACCCAGGCGATGGCCGAGCGGTGGTCGACCGAGGAACGGCTGGTCTTCGCCTGCGGCCGCTACGAGGGAATCGACCAGCGTGTTTTCGAGGACGCCGGCGCCCGGTACCGGGTCCAGGAGGTGTCGCTGGGTGACTACGTGCTCATCGGTGGTGAGGTTGCTGTGCTGGTGATGGCCGAAGCTGTTGTCCGGCTGGTCCCCGGTGTGCTCGGTAACCGGCGTAGCCACGAGGAGGATTCCTTCCAGGACGGCCTGTTGGAGGGCCCCAGCTACACCAAGCCGCGCGTCTGGCGTGAACTGGAGGTCCCCCCGGTGCTGCTCTCCGGGGATCATGCGAAGGTCGACCGCTGGCGTCGGGACCAGTCACTGCTGCGGACGGCCGAGCGTCGCCCGGAGTTGCTGGCGGCCCTGGAGCAGGACGGGCAGTTGAGTGCCCGCGATCGTGAGGTCGTGCCCGGGGAGTAGTGCCCGGGAGTAATTGTGGGGGAGGAGTACCCGGGAGAGTTTCCGGGCGGGGTAGCGGGAGAACCGCCCAGGAAGCTACCGTGACCTGGGGTGACGTCGGTTATCCACAGTAGGGGGGTTATCCACCGCGTCCTGGGCTTTTGTCTTTCGCGGTGGGGTGGCGCCGGGTACCTGCGGGATAGGGTGACATTCACCTGCCGGCGAGGGGCCGGTGGTGGGGACAAGCACTGAGGGACAAGCACTGAGGGGAGAGTGGCACACGATGGCGACAACTGAGCGTCTCGACAGCCCGACGATCGAGGAACTGATGGTCTATCCGTTCAACCGGATTGAGCTGCGGATGGCCGAGTCGGGGGTGAAGCACAGGTCGGCGGCGGAACGCGATGCGATAGCCGAGATGGTCAGGACCCGCGGTGCGGCCTACGCCGCCCGGTTCCGGCACGCTGCGGAACTGTCCTGGCGGATGCCGGAGATGTACTGGACGGCCCAGGACGACGGACGGATGACGATCGACCACATGGACGCCATCTGGCGTCGCATGGACCGGCACACGGGGCTGCGCGAGCAGATCGGGCGTCGGGAGCGGCGGCGTCGTCAGTTGCGGGCGGAACTCGCTGCGTCCGCAGGCACGGAGAAGCCGGGCGGCCGTGGTGGCCCCGACCACCATTCCGTCTGTGAGCCCGACTACGGCCCTGACTACAGCGGCGACTACCGGGAGGCGCCCGACCGGTGGCAGTCGCGGTTCCCGGAGGCGGAGAGTGCCTACAGCACCTCGGCGGACACGATGGTGGAGCGTGCGGTGGTGGAGTGGCTGCGGGAGTGCCCCCACCGGTTGATCACCGTCACCGGGTCGGGGTCGATGCGTCCGCGCTCCACCGTGACGATCCACCGGCTGCGCGACGTGGTGGACACCGCGGTCGAGGAGAACCTCGAGATGCACCGCCGCTTCGATGACGAGGACAATGAGGACGGACGCGACAGCCACAATGACGACAACGACGAGGGTGGCTACCCCGGGCCGGTGGTCGCCGCACCCTTCTGAACGGCGGCACGATACCATCGTCCGAATGAGTGGATCTTCCGTCGACACCGACCTCATTCGTACCCTGACCCGGGAGCTGGGCATCGGGGCAGAGCAGGTGACTGCCACCGTCCGACTGCTGGACGAGGGCAACACCGTGCCGTTCATCGCCCGCTACCGCAAGGAGGTCACCGGCGGGCTGGACGACTCGCAACTGCGCACCCTGGAGACCCGGCTGCGCTACCTGCGGGAACTTGCCGAGCGTAAGTCCAGCGTGCTGGCCTCCATCGAGGAACAGGGCAAGCTCACCGATGAGCTACGCGACCTGATCCTGAGCTGTGAGACCAAGGCGCGCCTGGAGGACCTGTACCTGCCGTTCAAGTCCACCCGCCGGACCAAGGCGACGATCGCCCGCGAGGCGGGCCTGGAGCCACTGGTCGACACACTGCTCGGCGACTGCACCACCGACCCCGCCGAGCTGGCGGCGTCCTACATCACCGAGGGATTCGACGACGCCAAGGCAGTGCTCGCCGGTGCCCGTGCGATCGTCCTGGAGGGCATCTCCACCGACGCCGATCTCGTCGGTGAGGTGCGCGAGCGCTTCTTCACCACCGGTGCGATGACCGCCGGGGTCGTCGAGGGCAAGGAGAACTCCGCTGAGGCACAGAAGTACCGGGACTACTTCGATTTCTCCGAACCCTTCACCACGCTGCCGTCCCACCGGATCCTGGCCCTGCTGCGCGGTGAGTCCGAAGGCGTCCTCCAGCTGACCCTGGACGCCGGCGAGGACGAGATCTACCAGGGCATGATCGCCGTGGCCCGCGGCCTGGAGCCGAAGGGGGACGCCGCCGACACGTTCCGTGCCGAGTGCGCCCGGTTCGGCTGGCGCACCAAGCTGCAGGTCTCCTCCGGGGTGGACGTGCGGATGCGGCTGAAGGAGCGTGCCGATGAAGCCGCGGTGGACGTCTTCGCCCGCAACCTGCATGACCTGCTGCTCGCCGCCCCCGCCGGCCAGCGCGCGACACTGGGCCTGGACCCCGGCTACCGCAACGGTGTGAAGTGTGCGGCCGTCGATCCGACCGGCAAGGTCCTCGACACCGTCGTCATCTACCCGCACCAGCCGCAGAACCAGTGGGACAAGTCCGTCGACATCCTCGCCCGGATCTGTGCGAAGAATGGCGTCGACCTCATGGCCGTGGGCAACGGCACCGCGTCCCGTGAGACCGAGAAGCTGGCTCGGGAGATCTCGGAGAAGGTCTCCGCCGCCACCGGTCAGCGTCCTACCCCGGTGATCGTCAGCGAGGCCGGTGCGTCGGTGTACTCCGCCTCCGAACTCGCCGCCGAGGAGTTCCCCGACATGGATGTCTCGCTGCGTGGTGCGGTGTCCATCGCCCGCCGGCTGCAGGACCCGCTGGCCGAGCTGGTCAAGATCGACCCGAAGTCCATCGGCGTGGGCCAGTACCAGCATGACGTCAACCAGGCGATGCTGGCCTCCGGGCTGGACTCGGTGGTGGAGGACGCGGTGAACTCCGTCGGGGTGGACGTCAACACCGCCTCGGTGCCGTTGCTGCGCCGGGTCGCCGGAGTGTCGGCCACGCTGGCGGAGAACATCGTGCGCCACCGGGAGGACAATGGGGCGTTCGCCACCCGTCGTCAGCTCAAGGACGTCCCCCGTCTCGGGCCGAAGGCCTTCGAGCAGTGCGCCGGCTTCCTGCGCATCCAGGGTGGCGAGGATCCGTTGGACGCCTCGGCGGTGCACCCGGAGGCCTACCCACTGGTGCGTCGGATCACCGCGGCGGCCGGGGTGCCGGTGGCTGACCTGGTGGGTAACCGGCGCGTCCTGCAGGGGCTGAACCCCCGCGACTTCGCCGACGACACTTTCGGCGTGCCCACCGTCACCGATGTGCTCGCCGAGTTGGACAAGCCCGGCCGTGACCCTCGCCCGGAGTTCAAGACCGCCGCCCTAGCGGAGGGGATCAACAAGGTCTCCGACCTGACCCCCGGCATGGTGCTGGAGGGCACGGTGACCAATGTGGCGGCGTTCGGTGCCTTCGTGGACGTCGGAGTGCATCAGGACGGCCTGGTGCATGTCTCGGCGATGTCCGACAAGTTCGTCTCGGACCCGCATGACGTGGTCAGCTCCGGCCAGGTGGTCAAGGTCAAGGTGATGGAGGTCGATGTCGAGCGCCAGCGCATCGGGCTGTCGTTGCGGCTGAACGACGAGCCCGGCCAGGGCAGGTCCGGTTCCACGGGGGAGCGCGGCCACGGCGGTCGGGAGGGCAGCGGTAGGCGCGGCGGTAACCGGAACGGGAAGCCCGGCGGCCGGAACTCCGGCCGTGACGGCGGCAACAACAGTGGGGCCGCAGCGTCCGGCTCGATGGCCGACGCCCTCAAGCGCGCCGGGTTTGGTCGCTGAGTCGATCCACTGGCATAATGGCCGGGTTGCGGATGTGTCGTCCACATGACGTCATGTGCAGTGGGCGAGGCCACGTTCGCGAATACAGCAACAATTGAATGGTGTGGGCACGAACGCACGGGGACCATCGTCGACGAGGGTAGCCGGTGTGAGTCCTCTGTCCGATCGAACATGAAGCAAGGAATACACAATGCACTATCTCGACAAGGTCGATGCCGCACAGCTGCGCGACGACATCCCCGAATTCCGCGCCGGTGACACCGTTGACGTCCACGTCAAGGTCATCGAGGGCACCAAGAGCCGTATCCAGGTGTTCCGTGGCGTCGTGATCCGTCGTCAGAACTCCGGCATCCGCGAGACCTTCACCGTCCGCAAGATCTCCTTCGGCGTCGGCGTGGAGCGTACCTTCCCGGTGCACTCCCCGAACATCGACCACATCGATGTCCTGACCCGCGGCAAGGTGCGTCGTGCCAAGCTGTACTACCTGCGCGACCTGCGCGGCAAGGCTGCCAAGATCAAGGAGAAGCGCTGACACCAGCGCCCTTGAGGCACACCAACCCCCGTCCGGCACCACGGTGCCGGTCGGGGGTTTCTTGTTTTTGCGGTGCCGGTACCCGCATCTCAATTTTCCCGAACCAAGTCCGGTGGGTGGAAGCGCAGTGTAACTTGACCCTATGTCAAAGTTTTTGCGGAGGGTATCTCCGAGTGGTCGGGCCCGGACAGCTGCAGCGTCAGCGACGGCAGCGGTCTCAGCGCCGGTGACCAGGACGATGTCGGCGACCGCCGTCGCCGTGGTGACCGCCCTGGCTGCTGCGGTGGCCACCTTGGCGCCGGCGATGCCGGGTGCGGCGGCCGACACCCCTGCGTCCTGCGAGGCCTACAAAAAGTCCGCGGTGAGCTGCAAGGTCTATTCACCGTCGATGGACCGGCACATCCCCGTGGTGGTCAAGCCGGCGAAGACCGCCGGCAACAACAAGGTCATCCAGTTCCTCGATGGTATCGACGGGGGCGACGGCTGGAGCGCCCGGTCAATCAACTACGTCGACGATGACGACGCCACCATCGTTTTCCCCGCGGCCGATCCCCGCTCCTTCTGGGTCGACTGGGACAATCCGGCGCCCGGCGGCAAGGAGATGAAGTACGAGACCTTCATGACCCAGGAGCTGCCCGCCTACCTCGAGAAGGAGTTCGGGGTGGAGAACGGCGGCCGAGACCGCACCGGCATCGTGGGATTGAGCATGGGCGCCTACTCCGCGGTGAACCTGGCGTCGAGGAACCCGGGGATGTACCGGTCCGTCCTGGCACTCAGTGGCTTCTACAACAGTGAGTCACTTTCCGGGCGGATCTCCATCGACGGTACCGCCCTGACCCATGGCGAGGTCAACGATGGACAGCCGTGGCAGAGCGAGGCCTCCCGCCGCGCCAACAACCCCTGGGCCAACGTGGACAAGCTCGACATGCCGGTGCACATGGCGGTGTCGACGGGCATCCCGGACCCGCGCAGCAACTACCCGCTGCGCACCAACTTCGACGGTGCCCTGATCGAGACCGGCAGCCTGGGAGCGACCATCGCCTGGGACTTGTGGAGCAAGCTTCACTTCAAGGACAACGTGTACGTCACCTATGTCCCGGTGGGCATCCACGCCTACGACACCTGGATCAACGCCGCCTTCCGTGACCAGAAGCTCTACTGGAAGTTCAACCGCTTCTGATGATTCTCTGAGGTTGACCTGCAGAGGTCCTGCAGAGGTCCTGGGGGACCCGTCGGCGTTCGGGAAGCCCCGCCCGGTACTGGTAACCTCTGACCCCGTGAGTGAACCGAACATCCCCGCCGACGACCGGTCCGCAGCCCCTGCGGAGCGCCCTCTCACCGAGAGGGAGAAGGTGGCTGCGCGCCGGGAGGAGGCCGAGCAGGCCCAGGCGGCCCGCCGGACGTACCCGTGGTGGGTCGAGTTCCCGATCATCCTGGTCATCGCGCTGCTGCTGCTGGCCCTGTTCAATTCTTTCGTCGGCCGGCCCTACCTGATCCCTTCGGAGTCGATGGAGCCGACGCTGCACGGCTGTGAGGGCTGCGAGGGTGACCGGATCTTCGTCAACAAGTTGTCGTACAGTTTCGGCGGCGAGCCGGAACCGGGGGACGTGGTCGTTTTCACGGGCCCGGAGTCCTGGAACGACCAGTATGTCTCGCAGCGTTCCGACAACAGCGTGCTACGTGGGCTGCAGACCGGCCTGTCCTATATCGGCATCCTCGCGCCGGACGAGAACGCCCTGGTGAAGCGGGTCATCGCCACCGGCGGTCAGACGGTGCAGTGCCAGGCCGGTGACCCTGGGGTGATGGTCGACGGCGAGAAGGTCGATGATTCCTACACCCAGCAGCCGCTGACCTACAAGGTCGATCCGATGACCGGGTCGGATGCCTGCCAGGGCGCCTACTTCGGCCCGGTGACCGTGCCGGAGGGTCACCTGTGGGTCATGGGCGACAACCGCACGAACTCCGGTGATTCCCGCTTCCACCTGGGTGACGAGCTCCAGGGCACGATCCCGGAGGAGAACGTGGTCGGCAAGGTCACCGCGAAGATCTGGCCGTTGAGCAGGATCGGCGGGGTGGATTCCCCGGACATCCAGTAGCGGGGTCGGTCACGGTGGCTGGGGAAGAGGTGGTCGCGTCGGATATGTCGGACGCAGCGTCCGGCAGGCCTCCGGTGCGCACTGTGCGCACCATGCCGCACGGCAGGACGTTGGAGTGGGCCGTCCACCGCGCCGGCCTCGGCCCGGTCGCCGGTGTCGACGAGGCAGGACGCGGCGCGTGCTGTGGCCCGGTGACCATCGCCGCCTGCATCCTGCCGCCGGGACCGCTGCCTGAGCTGGAGGGCTTGACCGACTCCAAGAAACTCAGCCCGTCACGCCGGGAGTACTTCTACGATCAGGTGTTGTCGGTGGCGGTGGACTGGGCGGTGGTGAATGTCCCGTCGTCCTACGTGGATATGTGGGGCATCCAGCACGCCAACCTGGGGGGAATGCGCCGGGCGGTCGCCAAACTGGATGTGCGCCCCGGATACGTGCTCACCGATGCGATGCGGGTCGAGGGCTTGCCCGTCCCGCACCTCCCGGTGCTCAAGGGTGACCTGGTCAGCCGGTGTATCTCGGCGGCGAGCGTGCTGGCGAAGGTGACCCGTGACCGTGCGATGGTGGAGTTGGATGCCACCTACCCCGGCTACGGGCTGGCCGGACACAAGGGTTATGGCACCGCGTCTCACATGGAGTCGGTGAGTCTGCAGGGTGGCACGCCCGAGCACCGTTACACTTACTCCAACGTGGCCGCCGCCCATGCGCGGTGGTGCGAACAGCAGAAGTAGAAGAGCCAGAGCCAGAGTCAGAGTCGATGTTGAGGGAGATGACCAGCAACCGTGAGCGCGGAGGAGCTTGAGGACTTCGAGGCGAACGTGGAGCTCTCCATGTACCGCGAGTACCGGGACGTGGTCAGCCAGTTCAGCTATGTCGTGGAGACCGAACGACGCTTCTACCTGGCCAACGCCGTGGAGTTGATTCCGAAGAACGCCGACGGCGAGGTCTACTACGAGGTGCGGATGTCGGACGCCTGGGTGTGGGACATGTACCGTCCGGCCCGGTTCGTGCGCTATGTCCGGGTGATTACCTACAAGGACGTCAACATCGAGGAACTCGACAAGCCTGACCTGCGGATTCCCGACTAGTTCCGGGTTATCCACACAGGTCGGGTTATCCACACCGTCCTGGGCGAATGCCGTTGTCGTCGGCTGGCGCGCGCGTTGGCCATGCCAGTGTTCTGGGGTATGACCCAGAAAAGTACGCAGAACAACACGCAGGGTAAACGCAATCTCCGGGATGTCGGGGCCCGTGGGGAGGACGAGGCCGCGGCCTACTTCGAGGACCTCGGCTACCGGCTGCTCGCCCGGAACTTCTACACCGCCCGGGGCGAGGTCGATATCGTCCTGCACGCCCCGGCCGACCAGACTCCCTCCACCGTGGTATTCGTCGAGGTCAAGTGGCGGGTCGATGATCGCTACGGCACTGGGGCGGAGGCGGTCACCGTGGCGAAGCTCAATGCGATGCGCCATGCCGCGACCCGCTGGCTGGAGAAGAACCCGGAGCATCGTGCCCCGCAGGTCCGCTTCGACGTCCTGGACATCACCGCCGGGGAGATCACCCACTACGAGGGGGTCGAGTGGTGAACACCGTGGGGGAGCGGTCGCCGGTGCGGGTGGGGCAGGCCACCGGTGTCGCACTGTCGGGGATCAGTGGGATCCCGGTGCTGGTGGAGTGTGACATCAGTCGGGGGTTGCCGGGGATGAACATCGTGGGGTTGGGGGACACCGCGGTGGTCCAGGCCCGTGACCGGGTGCGTTCGGCGATGATCAACAGTGGCCTGGAGTGGCCGAAGTCCCGGGTGGTGATGAGCCTGTCGCCGGCGTCGGTGCCGAAGAGCGGGTCGGGGTTCGATCTGCCGATGGTGCTGGCGATCCTGGTGGCCCAGGGCAGGGTACGCACCAGCGAGGTGACGGAGTTGGTGGTCATCGGGGAGTTGGGGTTGGACGGGACGGTCCGGCCGGTCGATGGCGTGTTGCCGATGGTGTTGGCGGCGCGTCAGCAGGGGTGTCGGCGTGCCGCGGTGCCGGTGGGGATGGTCACCGAGGCACAGCGTGTCGCCGGGGTGGAGGTGGTGGGGTTGTCACACCTGCGGGAGCTGCTGCCGTGGATCCGGGAAGGGTGGGTACCGCAGGCATTGTCGGAGGACCGGGACGACGGGCAGGACGGTCCGGCTGCGCGTCCCACGCAGTTGGCCGCCTTCGCTGGACCCTCGGCAGTTGTCGTGTCACCGGCCGCTAATACCTCGACTACGGCTTCCACTACGACCTCCACTGCACCTCTCGGCGGGAACCGGCCGGTCACCGGTGACCTCGCCGACGTGCTGGGCCAGCAGGAGGCCCGACGCGGTCTCGAGGTCGCCGCCGCCGGTGGACACCACCTGTGGCTCACCGGCCCACCCGGCTCCGGCAAGTCCATGTTGGCCGAGCGGTTGCCCGGGATCATGCCGGCCCTCGACGACGATGAGCAGTTGGAGACCGCGGCGGTGCATTCGGTGGCCGGCAACCGCGGGCAGCTGGATGCGGTGTGGCAAGGGGTGCGTCCATTTGTCGCCCCGCATCATTCGGTCAGCCCGGCGGCCTTGACTGGCGGGGGTTCGGGCAGGATACGTCCCGGGGCGGTGAGCCTGGCACACAACGGGGTGCTCTTCATCGACGAGGCCCCGGAGGTTGCCACAGGGACCCTGGAACTGTTGCGCACGCCGATGGAGACCGGCCGGATCGAGGTGATGCGGCACCGGGGCACGGTGGTGTTCCCGGCCCGTTTCCAGCTGGTGCTCGCCTCGAACCCGTGTCCGTGTGGGGCCGGGGACGTGCGCGACTGCCGGTGCCGGGGTGGAGTGCGCGACCGTTATCTGCAGCGGCTGTCCGGACCCTTGCTGGACCGGGTGGACGTGTGCGTGCGCACCACCGGCAACCAGCTCGCCGATCTCAGTGGGGGCGCTGGGGCTGATGGTGGGGAGTCGAGCGCGACGGTGGCCGAGCGGGTGCATGCTGCCCGGGACCGTTCCCGGTACCGGTGGCACTCGTCGGACCAGGTGGTCGGCGCCGGCATCAATGCGACGGTGCCGGGCACCGTCCTGCGCCGCGATTTTCCCGCGCAGGACGCCGCGATGGCGGTGCTGCAGGAGAAACTGCGGGCCGGGGCAGTGTCGCAGCGGGGTGTGGACCGTACGCTGCGGGTGGCGTGGACCTTGGCCGATCTGGGCCAGGTGGCACAGCCCGGGGTGGCGGAAGTGATGGACTCACTGGAGTTCTTCACCGGGGCCGTGGAGACTGCAAGGGACGTGGCATGACCGGGGGAGACAGCGTGGGGATGAACGGGGACAGCGACCGCAGCCGGATCAGGGCGTGGATCTACCTGCGCCGGGTGGTCGAGGCCTCGTCGGTGGGGGTCCTGGACTGTCTCTGGCCCGACGGGGATTCCTCACAGCCGGCGGATGTGGAGCGTCTCGCGGGGATGATCAGTCGCTCGGATCCGGCACTGCCGCAGCAGGTGCTGCAGTCGACGACGGGACGCAGCCAGGCGGACCCGGTCGTCGACGATGACTGGGCCCGACGCCACGGCTGGCGACTGATCACCCCGGATGACCCCGAGTGGCCGCGCGAGATCCTGGAGGAGGCCTTCATGATGATCGATGGTGATGTTGCCGTCGACGGGGTGCGGGGCCAGGCCGCCCAGCCGTTCGCGCTCTGGGCCACCGGGGAGGGGACGTTGGACGCCCTGGTGCAGCGCAGTGTCGCGATGGTCGGCACCCGCTCGGCGACGTCCTACGGGCGGGAGGTGACCCACGAGATGGCCGGTGAGTTGGCCACCGCCGGGTACACGGTGGTCTCCGGCGGGGCGCTGGGGATCGACACCGCAGCCCACCGTGGGGCCCTCGACACCGGCGGGTCGACGGTGGTGGTGATGGCCAACGGGCCCGGGGTGGCCTATCCGACGGCGAATGCCCGACTGTTCGCCGCGGCGGCGACCACGGGTCTGGTGGTGACGGAGTACCCGCCGTTGCAGCGTCCGGCCCGTCACCGGTTCCTGACCCGCAACCGGCTGGTCGCCGCAATGACCCAAGGCACGGTGCTGCTGGCCGCCGGTTACCGCTCCGGGGCGGTGAACACCGCCAACTGGGCCGACCAGATGGTCAAACCGGTGATGGTCCTGCCCGGCCCGGTGACCTTGGCGGAGTACATCGGCTGCCACAAGCGGATCCGTGACGGGGCGGGGATCCTCGTCACCCGGGCGTTGGACGTCCGGGAAGTCCTCGAACCCCTGGGCGTGGTCGACACCGACCGTCAGCTCAGCCTGGACTGCGCGCCGAGCCCGGTGCAGCTGCTCACCCAGCAGCAGCTGAAGGTCTACGACTGCTGCGGTCTGCCCGATGACGGTGCTGTCGGAGTGGGATCAGCTGCCGGGGCAGGCCCGGCACAGGGGGAGCCTGAGCAGATCGCCAGGGAGACGGCGATGCCGGTCACCGAGGTGGTGCGGATCATCGGCGAGCTCGAAAAGGTCGGTCTCGCCGTCCGCGACGGGGCGCGGTGGGTGAAGGTCCGGACGTGATCGTCGGGCTAGACTCGAGGCCATGGAACGTGATCCCGCACCGGGCGCCCCCACGCCGGACGCTGAGGCACACTCGGCGGTGGAGTCGGCGATCGACGGCTACCTGTCCTACCTGGAACTGGTGAAGGGCCGCTCGGCGAACACCGTGCGCGCCTACGGTCGTGACCTGCGTTCGGCGTGCGAGGGGTTGACGAAGGTCAACGAATTCACCCTGGAGCGGGGTCGTGACGTGCTGGACTGGGCGATCGAGTCCGGGGCGTCCCGGTCGTCGGTCGCCCGGCTGGTGTCGAGCATGCGGGGGTTCGGCGGGTGGCTGAGCCACACCGGCCAGGTGCCGGTGAACCCGGTGTCCGGGCTGCAGGCACCGAAAGCGTCGAAGAACCTGCCCCGGGTGCTGCACAGCGAACAGGCCGAGGCTGTGCTGGAGTTGGCCCGCCGTCGGGCCGCGGCCGCTGGTGGCCGGGATGGCACTGCTGATGGGGACGGCACGCAAACCGGCACGGACACCGACGCCGAGTCTGGAGCAGCCCCTGCGGCTGACCCTGCAACCGACCCGGCGGCTGACCCTGCGACCCATGCCCTTGCGGTCCGGGACTGGGCGATGCTCGAACTGCTCTACGCCACCGGGATCCGCGTCTCCGAGTTGTGCGGCGCTGACCTGCAGGACCTGGGTGACAGGGAACTCCGGGTGACCGGTAAGGGAGACAAGACCCGCGTCGTTCCCTTCGGGCCGACCGCCCAGCGCGCCCTCGACGCCTGGATCGACGTCCGGCACCTCCTCCGCGCCTCCGCGAACAGGTCCGACTCCGGACGCACCGCTCTCTTCGTGGGGCGCCGGGGAGGACGCATCGACCAACGACGGGTGCGTGAACTCGTCCACGCCGCCTCCCGGGACGCCGGCGTGCCCGGGATCTCCCCGCACGGCCTGCGTCACTCCGCGGCCACGGCGGTACTGGAAGGCGGGGCGGACCTGCGGGTGGTGCAGGAACTTCTGGGGCACTCGTCGATGCAGACCACGCAGATCTACACCCATGTCGGCGCCGAGCGTCTCCGGGCGGTCTACCGGATGGCCCACCCCAGGTCAGGCTCCCAGGAGTAGCGGAGAAGGTCCGGCGACCTGCGTCGAAGGTGTGATCAACGACTGGCCGAAACGCCCAGCCTCCCAGGGAAGTGAAATTAGGGGCCGAGGCCATCGGGGAGCGGGGGAGCGTCGCGTCGGCTCAGTCCCACAACCGGACGCGCATGCTACCGAGCAGCGTCATCGGGTCGATGTAGTTGTCGTCCAGCCGGGCACCCCAGGACAGTCCGGGTTCGCGCCGGGCGGTTTCCGGAAGCGTCGCGGCATCGGCGAGCCTGCCGAGCACCTGGCCGCGGGACACGCTGTCACCCTGGGACACCCCCGCCAGTACCGGCTCATAGGTGGTGATCAGAGCGTCACCGTGGTCGATCGAGACCACCGGGGTGCCGGCGACCACTCCGGCGAACCGGATCGTCCCGGCACCACTGGCCCGGACAGGTGAGCCGGGCCGGGCATCCAGGTCCACGCCGCGGTGACCGGGCAACCAGTTGTCCTCCGGGATGTCGGCGGCGCGCACCACGTCGCCGTCGACCGGGCGCAGATGGGTCCGGGGCACAGCCGTCGGGCTGGACGCTGTGGCGATGAGACCTGCATCAGCGGCGCGGGCGCCCGCGACGGTTCCCGGTGAGACTGTGCCCGGGCCGAGCAGCACCGCTGCCGTCATCGCCGCCGCCAGTGCTGCCCGTGCCGCCAGTGCTGCCCGTGCTGCCCGTGCCGCCCGCACCCCTCGCATTCCCGGCGTCCGTCCCCTCGAACTCTTCTGCTCCATGACCCTGATTTTCCGGCACTGACGGGCGACCTCACCAGGGGCTTCTCCAGAATGTGGATGACACGCCGAGGACGCCGTTTCGAGGCAGGGAAACCCGTGCCGAAGTTGTCCACACTTCAGGGGTGCTCCAGTTGTACATCTTCGCTGCGCACGGTAGGGTTCCGTACTGCAGTATGTCTGCCCGTCAGGTGCCGACACTCAGGTCGGGGTCACCGTCACCGAAGCCAGTTCTTCGGAGACTGCCCCGCCACGCCGATGAAAGCGCAGGTACACGCCTCGTGCGTCGCCGTCGGTGAGGAGTCGTCGATCACACGTGCCGGGTGGTCAGCACTGACATCGCGTAGGTAAAGCGTGATCCGAACATGTGGCCCGTCCGTCAACGGTCCCCGAACTCGACGAGAGATACGGGGTTACTGGGCGGGGACAACCCAGGATGCCTGCCAGGACGACCGATGAATCGAGGACATCTCGGCAAGTCGGCCGTAAGAAGAACCGTCAACCTGAACTTTTGAAAGCGAGGAAGGGGAGAGGCGCACCAGATTCCGCAGATCGGAATCGACTCGAGACCGACCAGGTACCGACCGGTACCGCCCCGGTGTCGAGAAGGTGAATCCCGCGAACTCCCCTGAAATATCATGGCTGTTGTCACCATGCGCGAACTGCTGGACGCCGGCGTCCACTTCGGTCACCAGACCCGTCGTTGGAACCCGAAGATGAAGCGTTTCATCTTCACCGACCGTAACGGCATCTACATCATCGACCTGCAGCAGACTCTGACCTTCATCGACGAGGCCTACGAGTTCGTCAAGGAGACCGTCGCCCACGGCGGGAACGTCCTGTACGTCGGCACCAAGAAGCAGGCCCAGGAGGCCATCGCCACCGAGGCCGAGCGCGTCGGTATGCCCTACGTCAACCACCGTTGGCTCGGCGGCATGCTCACCAACTTCCAGACCGTTGCGAAGCGTCTGCGCCGTCTCAAGGAGCTCCAGGCAATGGAGGCTGCCGAGGACGGCTACGCCGGTCGCACCAAGAAGGAAACCCTGATGCTGACCCGCGAGCGCAACAAGCTCGAGCGCGTCCTGGGCGGCATCGCGGACATGAACAAGGTTCCGTCCGCACTGTGGATCGTCGACACCAACAAGGAGCACATCGCGGTCTCCGAGGCCAAGAAGCTCAACATCCCGGTCGTCGCCATCCTGGACACCAACTGCGACCCGGACGACGTCAACTTCCCGATCCCGGGTAACGACGACGCCATCCGCGCCACCACCGTCCTGACCTCCGTCATCTCCTCCGCCGTCGAGGCTGGCCGTGCCGCTCGCGCTGAGCGCCAGGCTGCTGCCGCCGCCGAGACCGCCGGAGACGCCGAGGTCGCTGCTGTTGTCGAGAAGGCCGAAGAGGCCCAGGGCGACAACGCCGCCGAGATCGCCGCCAGCGAGGTCGCCGCCGAGGAGACCGCCGCCAAGGAGACCTCCGCCGAGTAGTACCTGCCGGGTAGGCCAGGTACGACACTGGCTGATCCCACAGGCTGTACTTCCCGGTGCCGGGCCCTCCCAACAGGTCCCGGCACCTCACTTCCACCAAAAGAAGGAGGATCGCCTCACATGGCGAACTACACCGCCGCTGAAGTCAAGAAGCTGCGCGAGCTCACCGGCTCCGGCATGCTCGACTGCAAGAAGGCTCTCGAGGAAGCTGCCGGCGACTTCGACAAGGCTGTCGAGATCCTGCGCATCAAGGGTGCCAAGGACGTGGGCAAGCGCGCCGAGCGCACCGCTGCCGAGGGCCTGATCGCTGTCTCCGGCCACACCATGATCGAGATCAACTCCGAGACCGACTTCGTGGCCAAGAACTCCGATTTCATCGAGTTCGCCAACCGCGTCGCCGCCGCTGCTGCCGCCGCCAAGGCCAACAGCCAGGAGGAGCTCGCCAACGCCGACCTCGACGGCCAGACCGCCGACGCCGCCCTGCAGGAGCTCTCCGCCAAGATCGGTGAGAAGCTGCAGCTGCGCCGCGCGATCACCGTCGACGGCGACAAGGTTGCCGTCTACCTGCACCACCGTTCCGCCGACCTGCCCCCGTCGGTGGGTGTGCTGGTGTCCTACACCGGTGAGGACGAGGGCGCAGCCAAGGCCGCAGCCATGCAGGTTGCCGCGCTGAAGGCCACCTACCTCTCCTCCGAGGACGTCCCCGCCGAGATCGTCGCCAAGGAGCGCGAGATCGCCGAGGCCACCGCTCGTGAGGAAGGCAAGCCGGAGAAGGCTCTGCCGAACATCATCGAGGGTCGCCTCAAGGGCTACTTCAAGGACGCCTGCCTCCTGGAGCAGCCGTCCGTCACCGAGTCCAAGAAGACCGTCAAGGCCGTCATGGACGAGGCCGGAGTCACCCTGACCGGGTTCGCCCGCTTCGAGGTTGGACAGGGCTAACTGTCCCAGCTAACCCGTCGGCGGCATGCAGCAGCGTGCCGACGGCGGGTTCACTGCTGTCTGCCCCGTTCTTCTGGCAGGATGGAACGGGTCAGAGTAGCCCACCCCCCTGCCCCTCACTTCCACAAATCTTTATCCTTTATCGATCCCACAAGGAGAAACAACGGTGACTGCCAGCGAGACGACCGGTTACAAGCGCGTGATGCTGAAGCTGGGTGGTGAGATGTTCGGTGGCGGCAAGGTCGGTATCGACCCTGACGTGGTCGAGAACGTCGCCCGCCAGATCGCCGAGGTCGCCAGCGGGGGTGCGGAGATCGCCGTGGTCATCGGCGGCGGCAACTTCTTCCGCGGCGCCGAACTGCAGCAGCGTGGCCTGGACCGTGCCCGCTCGGACTACATGGGCATGCTCGGCACGGTGATGAACTGCCTGGCACTGCAGGACTTCCTGGAGAAGCACGGCATCGACACCCGCGTGCAGACCTCGATCAACATGGCGCAGGTCGCCGAGCCCTACCTGCCGCTGCGCGCCGACCGTCACCTGGAGAAGGGCCGCGTGGTCATCTTCGGTGCCGGCATGGGCATGCCGTACTTCTCCACCGACACCACCGCCGCCCAGCGTGCGCTGGAGATCGGGTGCGAGGTGCTGCTGATGGCCAAGGGCGTCGACGGTGTCTACAGTGACGACCCGCGCACCAACCCGGATGCGGAGCTGTTCACCGAGATCACTCACCGGGAGGTCATCGAGCGTGGCCTGAAGGTCGCCGACGCCACCGCCTTCAGCCTGTGCATGGACAACAACATGCCCATGCTGGTCTTCAACCTGCTGACCGAGGGCAACATCGCCCGCGCGGTGGGCGGCGAGAAGATCGGGACGCTCGTCGCGTCCTGACCGGTTCGTCCGGACCGATGCGTCCTGACCCCGCCCCGGTTGCTGCCGGGGCGCGCCCGTGTGCGCCGTGGTGGGGAGGTGGGGCGCCACGGCTGGTAGATTTGTCTCTGGATACAGACGTGCCGGGCAGAGACCCCTTGAGTCTGCGACGAACGCTCGACAACACCGTCCGCGGCGAACCACGCTGCCGGACCACACCAAAGGACTGCGCTGAGATGATTGATGACACCCTGCTCGAGGCCGAGGAATACATGACCCGGTCGGTGGACCACGTCCGTGAGGACCTCACCACCATCCGTACCGGCCGTGCCAACCCGGCGATGTTCAACGGCGTCTTCGGCGAGTACTACGGCGTCCGCACGCCGATCACTCAGATGGCCACCATCAGCGTGCCGGAGCCGCGCATGCTGATCATCAAGCCCTACGAGATGTCGGTGATGAACGAGATCGAGAACGCGATCCGCAACTCCGACCTCGGCGTCAACCCGACCAACGACGGCCAGGTGCTGCGTGTCACCGTCCCGCAGCTCACCGAGGAGCGTCGTAAGGAGCTGGTGAAGGTCGCCAAGTCCAAGGGCGAGGACGCCAAGATCGCCATCCGCAACATCCGCCGCAAGGGCATGGACGCCCTGTCGAAGATCCAGAAGGACGGCGACGCCGGCGAAGACGAGGTCAAGGCCGCGGAGAAGGAGCTCGACAAGGTCACCTCCGAGTATGTCGGCCAGGTCGATGCCGTCGTCGACGCCAAGGAAAAGGAACTGATGGAGGTCTAGTGGACCTCCCTCGACAGGACAGTAGAAGACCAGGCGACGTGAACGCAGAGAAAAGGTCGAGTGACCACGGTGAGCATCTCCGGCTCCCGCAGCCCAAGAACTCCGCGGGACGCAACCTCCCCGTCGCCATCGCCTCCGGCGTCGGCCTCGGTGCGATTGTCGTCGTCGCGCTGATCCTCCCGTTCTACGTCTGGTACGTCGTCATCGCCGTGGCGATGGCACTGGCCACCGGTGAGGTCTGGAAGCGACTGCAGGAGAAGGGCTACGAGCTCAACCTGCCGGTCCTGCTGGTCGGTGGCCAGGCGATGATCTGGCTGGGTTGGCCATTCGGGGCGGTGGGCATCCTCTCCGCCTTCGCGCTGTCCGCCGTGGTCTCGGTGGTTGTCCGGCTGTTCCACAACGGGCGGGAGAAAGCCCCGGAGAACTGGTTGCGTGACGCCGGGATCTCCGTGTTCATCCTGGTGTGGATCCCGCTGTGCGGTGCCTTCGGTGCCAATCTGGCGATGCTGAGCCTGGACGGCGTCAACGGCTGGGCCTTCATCGTCACCTTCATGCTGTGCGTGGTGGCTTCGGACGTCGGCGGTTTTGCCGCCGGAGTGTTCTTCGGCAGCCACCCGATGGTCCCGGCGATCAGCCCGAAGAAGTCCTGGGAGGGTTTCGTCGGTTCGGTCACCGGCGCGGCGATCGTCGGCGTGCTCTGCGTGCTCTTCCTGCTCAAGCTCACCGACCCGGTGCACTACCTGCTGGGTATCGGCCTGGGTATCGGGCTCGCACTGTGCGCGACCCTGGGGGACCTGGTCGAGTCGCAGTTCAAGCGTGACCTGGGCATCAAGGACATGTCCCAGATGATCCCGGCCCACGGTGGGCTGATGGACCGGCTGGACGGCATGCTGCCCGCGGCGATGCTCACCTGGATCGTGCTGACCGCCGTCGGGGCGTCCTGACCGGTCCAGCTCGGTCCTGTAGCCAGGAGCGTCCTGAACCCCAGCACGTCCATACCGGTCCCGGCGCCGGCGGTGTGTCTACCGCTTGCGCCGGGACTTCTTCTTGCGGTCGGGGTGGCTGATCTGGCGGCGCAGCTGGATCATGCGCACCCCGCCGACGCAGGCCATCACCAGGGCACCACCGATGGCGGCGATGAGCATGCCGACACCGATGGGGAAGTTCCACTCCCAGACGAACATCTGGAGCCGCACGGAGTCCAGGTTCTGCAGGATGAACAGCAGCAGCAGCACCAGCACCACCGCGCCGATAATGAGGGCCACCCAGGTGGTGCCTGCCCTGGAGCCGTTCACCGAGTGGTTCTGGGACGAGGTCGACTCAGCCGACGCATCCTCAGCAGCGGGTATCTCCACCGACTCGGGGAGGGGCTCGAGCTCCGTGCTGCCTGCGGCATCACCGGTGGCGGCAGCGTCGGCGCTGCCCGCTGCGCCTGCCTCGGTGCCAGTCTCGGTGCCAGCCTCGGCAGCGGT
>DGYFI06202__coassemble_502_pt1 | contig 28275 bp, 26 predicted proteins | sample DGYFI06202__metabat2_high_PE_029 | metagenome-assembled genome bin DGYFI06202 | reverse complement strand
GATGTGCCCAGTGATGTGCCCAGTGACGTGCACGGTGAAGAAGGAGAATCCCGGTGAAACACCATTCCAAGGTCAGGCAGGCACTTGCCCTGCTGATGGTTCTACTGGTCGTGGCGTGGGCCGTCTCGGTCCTGATGTGATCCAGCACAAGAAGTTCTGCGGTTGTGGGTATGGCAACACAGTTATTCATATATCATGGTGTTCTAGACCACGTTCTGCCCCGGTTGTGACAGCGTTGACTGCCGGGGTGGTGGACTGTCGGGGTGCTGCCACGGCGCGTCCCGACCGCATACCCAGCAACGATAATTTCAAGTGATTGGAGAGACATGCAGGAGTACACCTCGGAGGCGCTGTACACCATCGGCGAGAACGAGACCTGTCTGACCGTGCTCAGGGATAACACCCTCGAGCGACCCCAGACGATCCTGTACAGCCGGCCACGGAAGTTCGAGTGGGTCGACGTCCGGGCCGACGATTTCCTGCGTGAGGTGTATGACGTCGCCAAAGGTCTGATCGCCAATGGCATCGAACAGGGCGACCGCGTGGCCCTGATGTCCGACACCCGCTACGAGTGGTCCCTGATGGACTTCGCCATCATGGCCGCCGGTGCGGTCTCCGTGCCGATCTACCCCTCCTCGTCGACCTCGCAGTGCGAGTGGATCGTCCAGGATTCCGGTGCCAAGATCGGCATTGCCGAGAAGTCCGGCCACACCACCCGCCTGCGGACCTTCGTCCACGAGGGCCAGAAGGGTTCTGTCGAGGCCGGGGCCGCACAGCTCGACCAGGTGCTGTCCTTCTCCGAGGGTGCGGTCGACCAGCTGATCAAGGACGGCAAGGACATCGACGACGCCCGTGTCGAGGAGCGCATCGCCGCCACCAAGTCCTCCGACCTCGCCTCGATCGTCTACACCTCCGGTACCACCGGCCGGCCCAAGGGCTGCCGCCTGCTGCACTCGAACTGGCTCGGCGAGGCACGTGCCATTCTCACCAACCCCATCGGCGGCATCGCCGTCGAAGGCAACCGCGCGCTGACCTTCCTGCCGCTGGCCCACGTCCTTGCCCGCGCCGTGTCCCTCGCCGTCACCCTCGGCGGCGCGTCCCAGTCCCACTGGTCCGAGATGTCCACCCTCGTCCCGGAGTTCTCCCGCGCCGAGCCGCACCTTATCCTCGGTGTCCCCCGCATCTTCGAGAAGGTGCACGCCGGTGTGAAGTCCAAAGCCGTCGACGGCGGCGGCATCGGAGCGAAGGTCTTCCCGCTCGCCGAGAAGACCGCCGTGGAGTACTCCAAGGCCCTGGACGACGGACAGGGCCCCGGTGTGCTGCTCAAGGCCAGGCGCGCACTGTTCGACAAGCTCGTCTACGGCAAGGTCCGCGCCGCGCTGGGAGGCTCCCTGCAGTACTGCATTTCCGGCGGTTCCGCGCTGAACCCGGAGCTCATGCACTTCTTCCGGGGCATCGGCGTGCGGATCTACGAGGGCTACGGCATGACCGAGTCCACCGCGGCCATCGCGGTGAACTTCGAGCCGGACAACATCATCGGCACCGTCGGCAGGCCTGTCGGCGGTAACACCATCCGCATCGCCGAGGACGGCGAGGTCCTCATGAAGGGCACCGTGGTCTTCGACGGCTACTGGAAAAACGAGGAGGCGACGAAGGACAGCTTCGACGAGGAAGGCTTCCTCAGGTCCGGTGACCTCGGCGCGCTGCTGCCCACCGGCCATCTGAAGATCACCGGCCGTAAGAAGGAGATCATCGTCACCGCCGGCGGCAAGAACGTCTCCCCGGGGCCGCTGGAGGACATCCTGCGCTCCGCACCGCTGATCTCCCAGGCCATGGTCGTCGGTGACAATGAGAAGTTCATCGGCTCCCTGATCACTCTCGACGAGGAGGCCCTGGTCGGCTGGAAGAAGCGCAACGGCATCGCCGAGCACGTCACCGTCAAGGAACTGGCGAAGAACCCGGTACTGCGCACCGAGATCCAGGACGCCATCAACGAGGCGAACGATACCGTCTCCCACTCCGAGGGCATCAAGAAGTTCCGCATCTGCGCCCGTGACTTCACCGAGGAAGACGGTGAGATGTCCCCGTCGATGAAGGTCAAGCGCTTCGTGGTCGCCCAGCACTTCGCCGACGACATCGCCTGGATCTACTCCTCGAAGTAGGACCCTCGACGTAGAAGCCTCGAAGTAAATTCGAGAATTATCCCGACCCGCCCCGGCCCAGCCTCCCTGGACCGGGGTTCGGTCTGTCATACACTTGTGCCCTGCCCTACCGGGGACACGGCATACCGGACGTTGTGAGAGGAGACGCACGTGCACGACGCCGCCAGACTGCGACTGCGCGAGCTCACTCAGAGCGTGTACGACATCGGCGACGAGGTCGCCGAGTACATCGACAACCTCAGTGAGGCCATGGCTGACTGGGACACCGAACTCGTCGGCGACTGTGCCCTGGAGCTCCGTGAGGCGGTTGCCGGAGGACGTACCGAGGTGCGCGTCGCGCTCGCCGAGCTCAACGGCCTACGACAGGCCTTCGTCTCCGGCATCCGCTCCGGCTCTCTGTCGGCGTCGCTGTCGGCCAACGCCGTGATCGACGACCACCCGGGACGCACCCTGTCCTTCCTGCGTAACCAGCAGGTCGTCCCGGTGGAACAGGCGCCCGCCCCGGTGGTGAGCACCGCGACCCTGCGGCTGACCCTGCGCAAGCACAACACCGAAGTGATTGACCAGCTCACCGAACTCGCCGAATGGGTCGTCGAGCAGACCCGCTGCGCGATCGAGGAGCAGAGCGTGCTGCTGCCCCAGGCACTGGCCCGGGCGGAGAAGCACGCCCTGGAACTGGTCGACACCTGGAACGCCACGGTGGTCGGCGACCACCCGGCGTTGGTGACGGAACTGCGCGGGGAGGCCCCGCCACGCTTCCTCGCTGAACGGGCCCGGGTCGAGCAGATCGTGGGGAAGATCCGTTCCCGACGGGCCGCGGCCCAGCAGACCGGCTGAGACCGATAGCATGGGGGGAATGAGCAACGGTCTGTACATCCACGTGCCCTTCTGCAGCACACGGTGCGGCTACTGCGACTTCAACACCTACACCCCCGGTGAGGACGGGACGTCCTCCACCGCCACCTACCTCGACGCCCTGGAACGGGAGCTCGAGCGTGCTGCGGCCGACTGGGACCGCACCGGCCCGCCGGAGACCGTCTTCCTCGGCGGCGGCACCCCCTCACTGCTCGGGGCGGACGGCCTGGCCCGCATCCTGCGGGCGGTGAAGAACTCCCTGGGGCTGGCCCCTGGTGCCGAGGTCACCACCGAGTCCAACCCGGAGTCGACCTCCCCGGAGTTCTTCGAGACCCTGCTGGAGGCCGGCTACACCCGCATCTCCCTGGGTATGCAGTCCGCCGCCGGCCACGTCCTGAAGGTCCTGGAACGCGCCCACACCCCGGGCCGGGCACCCGAGGCCGCCGCCGAGGCACTGGCCGCCGGCTTCGAACACGTCAACCTCGACCTGATCTACGGCACACCCACCGAAACCGATGACGACCTGCGGCTCACCCTCGACGCCGCCCTGTCGACCGGGGTGGACCACATCTCGGCCTACTCGTTGATCGTGGAGGACGGCACGGCGATGGCGCGCAAGGTACGTAAGGGACTGCTGCCGGCCCCGGACGAGGACGTCTACGCCGACCGCTACGAGATGATCGACACAGCACTGCAGGATGCCGGTATGCAGTGGTACGAGGTCTCCAATTGGTCGAAGCCGGGCGGGGAGTGCGAGCACAACCTGGTCTACTGGCGTTCCGGCCAGTGGTGGGGAGCAGGGCCCGGGGCACACGGCTGTGTACGCCTGGCGCCGGGGGCCGAGGGCCACCACGACGGGCTGACCCGACTGGTGAACGCCAAACTGCCGCGACGTTACGCCGAGGCGCTGGAGACAGGGAAGTCCCCGGTGACCACGGTGGAGCAGCTGAGCGGGGCCGACGTGCACACCGAACGGATCATGCTGGGCCTGCGGCTGCGCGAGGGATTGGACGACTCCCTGCTGACCCACGCGACCTCGGCCGTCGACCACCATGTGGGCCTGGGACTGCTGGAGCGGGTCGACGGGCGGACCCGGCTGACCGAGAAGGGACGACTGCTGGCCGACGGCATCATCACCGACATCCTGCTCGCCGAGGATGAAGAGGATGAGGCAGACGCGGTTCTTCGTGGATAATGGACCACATGAGTAAGAGAGAGGTCGCCGGCACATCATCCACCAGCCAACGGCGCGCGCAGGTGTTGCACGCGATCGTCGCCGACTTCATCTCCTCCCATGAACCCGTCGGCTCCAAGTCGCTGGTGGACCGTCACAACCTGGGGGTCTCCTCGGCGACGGTGCGCAATGACATGGCCGTCCTGGAGTCCGAGGGCTACATCATCCAGCAGCACACCAGCTCCGGGCGCATCCCGACGGAGAAGGCCTACCGCCACTTCGTCGACGGCATCGCACGGATCAAGCCGCTGAGTCGCCCGGAACGCCAGGCGATCATGGGCTTCCTCGAAGGCGGGGTGGACATGGAGGACGTGCTGCGCCGCAGCGTCCAACTGCTGGCCCAGCTCACCCGGCAGGTCGCCGTGGTGCAGATCCCGGACCTGCGCCGCGGCCGGGTCAAGCACTGCGAGATCGTGCAGCTGGCGGACACCCGCCTGTTGCTGGTGCTGATCACCGACTCCGGCCAGGTCGAGCAGCGCAATGTGGACCTCGCCGAGGCACTGCCCGCCGAGGAGCTGCCGAAGTTGCGCGAACTGATCAATGAGACACTCGTCGGTCACACCCTCGACGACGCCTCCGCGGCGATCGCCGCGATGGCCGCGGGCGAGGACGACCGGGTCCCGCCACTGCTGCGCAGACCCGCACTGACCTGTGCCACGGTGCTGGTGGAGACGATGCTGGAACGTCCCACCGACCGGCTGCTGCTGGCCGGCACCCCGAACCTGGTGCGCAGCGGTGAACTCGCCGGGGTGCTGGACGCCCTGGAGGAGCAGGTCGTCGTCCTGCGGCTGCTGTCTGCCGCCCGCGACCATGTGGCCGCCGACAACTACGGGGTCAGCGTGACGATCGGCGAGGAGAATGAACCGGCCGAGTTGCAGTCCGCCGCCGTCGTGGCCACCGGCTACGGGTCCCGTGACTCCCTGCTCGGCGGGATGGGCGTCCTCGGCCCGACCTACCTGGACTACCCGGGCACCATCAGTTCGGTGCAGGCGGTGGGCCACTACGTATCCCGCATTCTCGGCGGGGAGTAGAACGTACTACACTTGGAGGGGTTTTTGACCTCCCCACAGTGACACCCGTCAGCGATACCCATCAGCGATTAATGGAGCATATTTCCCTTGGCTCGTGACTACTACGGAATCCTCGGCCTCGACAAGGAGGCCTCGGAGTCCGACATCAAGAAGGCCTACCGTCGACTGGCCCGCAAGTACCACCCGGACGTGAACCCGTCCGAGGAGGCGGCGGAGAAGTTCCGGGAGGCCTCGGTGGCGCAGGAGTACCTCCTGGACCCGCAGAAGCGTCAGATCATCGACGCCGGTGGCGACCCCGAGCAGCAGGGCGGCTTCGGCGGCCCGGGTGCCGGTGGCTTCGGTGGTGCCGGCGGTTTCGGTGACATCTTCGACGCCTTCTTCGGCGGCGGTGCAGGCGGCGGTGGTGGCCCCCGGGCGTCCCGCGTGCGTCCCGGCAACGACGCCCTGCTGCGCATGCAGCTGACCCTGCAGGAGTGCTTCACCGGCGTGGAGCGCGAGGTCACCGTGGACACCGCGGTGGTCTGCGACAGCTGTGAGGGCAGCGGCTCGAAGACCAAGGCCGCCCCGACGACCTGCCCGACCTGTCAGGGTCAGGGCCAGGTCATGCAGGTGCAGCAGTCGATCCTGGGCCAGGTCCAGGTGGCGCGTGCCTGCCCGCGGTGCCAGGGCACCGGTGAGATCATCGAGGATCCCTGCGAGGAGTGCGCCGGCGACGGTCGCGTCCGCGCGCGCCGCGACATCGACGTCAACATCCCGGCGGGTATCCGCGACGGGATGCGCATCCGGATGGCCGGCAAGGGCGAGGTCGGCCCCGGTGGCGGACCCGCCGGCGACCTCTACGTCGAGGTGCAGGTCAAGGAGCACCCCTATTTCCTGCGCGACAACGACGACCTGCACGTCACCGTGAAGGTGCCGATGGTGGACGCCGCCCTGGGCACCACCGTCGAGGTCCCGCTGCTGGACGACTCGGTCGCCACGGTGACCGTGGATCCGGGTACCCAGCCGGAGGCTGTGGTGCGGGTGAAGGGCAAGGGTATTCCGCACCTGCGCCGTGAGGGGGCCGGTCACCTGATCGCGCACGTGGACGTGACCGTGCCCAACGATGTGGACCGCAAGCAGCAGGAGCTGCTCGAGCAGCTGCGTGAGCTGTCGAAGGAGTCCGCCGGGCTGCAGTCCGACGAGGACGAGAAGTCCGGCGGCCTGTTCTCCCGGCTGCGCCAGAAGTTCGGACGCTAGGAGTCCCCATGACCGACCCGGTGTTCCTCGTCCCCGACCTCGCCGCGCAGCTGGATGCGGTGGGGGAGACCGGCGCGTTCGTCCTGCCGGACGCCGAGGCGCGCCATGCGTCGGTCAAGCGCATCCGGGAAGGTGAAGCCGTGGTGCTCACCGACGGTGCGGGTCTGGGGGTCGCCGGACAGTGGGCCGTCGAAGGCCGGGTGACCGGTTCGGCGGTGCTGGACGCTGCGTCCCACCGTCCGCGGGTGACCGTGGTCCAGGCGATCCCGAAGTCGGAACGCTCCGAGCTGGCCGTGGACCTTGCGGTGCAGGCCGGTGCCGACCGGGTGATCCCGTGGCAGGCCGACCGGTGCATCTCCCGGTGGGACAAGGATGCGAAGAAGACCGCCAAGGCGCGGGCGAAGTGGCAGGCCACTGCGGTCTCCGCGATGAAGCAGTCCCGACGCCTGTCGGGTGCGGACGTCGGCGAGCTGCTCGGTGACATCGCCGACCTGCCGCGGCACCTGGGCGACCTCCCCGGTTCGGTGCGGGTGCTCGTCCTGCACGAGGAGGCGGCGACCCCGCTGTCCCGGATCGGCCTGGACGTCGACGACATCGTCCTGGTCATCGGCCCCGAGGGCGGGGTCAGTGAACGTGAGGTCGAGGCGGTGTCGGGCTTCGGCGGCCAGGCGGTCGTCCTCGGCCCCGAGGTCTACCGCACCGCCAGCGCCGCGGCGATCGCCCTGGGCGCGATCGGGGTGCTCACCGGACGCTGGGCGCGGTAGCGGCACCGGCCCCGGTGCTAACCTGGAGCCCCAGGAATTCCGCGGACCAAGGAGTGGTTCCGATGCCCACCGATGCGGCACTAGCCAGGAAACTGCAGATCAAGACGGACACGGAAGTCTGGGTCTGGCCACCGGGAACGACCACGGCCGACATCGTCACCGAGGCACCGGTGGACGACATCACCGAGGCCGAGGTCGCGCTGCTGTTCACCGCTGACCGTGCCGCCGTCGACGAGGTCCTCGACGCCCACCGCGACGACCTGGTCGGCTACCGGGCGGTATGGATCATCTACGCCAAAGCAAGCTCGTCCGACAGCACCGACATCAACCGCGACCTGCTGTGGATCCAGCTCGACGGGTACAACTGGCGGGCCGTCTCCCAGGTCTCCTACAGCGACGACCTGTCGGCGCTGCGGGTCCGTCCACTGAAGGACGGGGAGACCTCGCCGGTGCAGTAGACTCAGCCGCAGCAGCAAGACAGAGAAACACAGCACAACCCACAACCCACAGCATGGAGAACCGAAGAACACTGTGAAGCAACCACCCAGGAAGATTGCGTCCACCACTGTCGACCTCGAGCCGGCGACCGCACCGATCGTCGCCGGTGCTGCAGACGAGAACCTGCGGGTCATCGAGGACCTCGTGGACGCCGACCTGTTCAGCCGTGGACACCACGTCACCGTCCGGGGTGAGGCCTCGCAGGTGTCCCGTGCCCGCCAGGTGCTGCGTGAGCTGGAGTCCATGGCCGCCCGCGGTTCCGCGGTGACCCCGGACCTGACCCGCCGCACCGTCGACCTCGTCGACCAGTCGAACGCCCAGGTGAGCGCCCCGACCGAGGACAGCGGGGCCGAGATGTCCGGCATGGCCGAGGTCACCCAGCCGGCGATCGTGACCCGTCGCGGCAAGACGGTGCGTCCGAAGACACTCGGCCAGCGTGACTACGTCGACGCCATCGACAACTCCACCGTCGTCGTCGGTGTCGGCCCGGCCGGAACCGGCAAGACCTACCTGGCGGTCGCCAAGGCTGTCCAGGCGCTGCAGAACCGGGAGATCACCCGCATCATCCTCACCCGCCCGGCGGTGGAGGCGGGGGAGAAGCTGGGCTTCCTGCCCGGCACCCTCGGCGAGAAGATCGACCCCTACCTGCGGCCGCTCTACGACGCCCTGCGCGACATGCTCGACCCGGAGGCCATCCCGAAGCTCATCGAGTCCGGGGTCATCGAGGTCGCCCCGCTGGCGTACATGCGTGGACGCACCCTCAACGGTGCCTTCGTCATCCTCGACGAGGCACAGAACACCACCCCGGCGCAGATGAAGATGTTCCTCACCCGCCTGGGCTTCGGCTCCAAGATCGTGGTCACCGGTGACCTCACCCAGGTGGACCTGCCGAACCACCAGAAGAGCGGGCTGACCGTCGCCCACGAGATCCTCTCCGGGGTCGACGGGGTGACCGTCACCGAGTTCGACTCGCAGGACGTGGTCCGGCACCACCTGGTGGGGCGCATCATCCAGGCCTACGACCGCTATGAGGCGGCCCAGGCGGCCGAGGAGGAACTGGCCCGGCAGGACCGGGAGGAACGACAGGCGGAGCGCCGCTGGCAGCAGGCCGGGCGCAGTGCGGAAGGAAGGGTGCGATGAGCATCGAGGTTTTCAACGAGTCCGGCTACGGCGAGGTCAACGAGGAGGAGCTGATCGACGTCGCCCGCTTCGCGCTGTGGAGCCTGGACGTGCACTCCAGTGCCGAGCTGTCGATCCACATCGTGGACCTGGACACCATCGCCGACCTGCACGTGCGGTGGCTGGATCTGCCGGGTCCGACGGACGTGATGAGCTTCCCGATGGATGAGCTGACCCCCGGGTGGGGACGTAAGGACGGCCCGCCCCCGGGACCCGGCGTGCTCGGCGACATCATGCTGTGCCCGGAGTTCGCCCGTGGCCAGGCCGACCGGGCCGGCCACCCGCTGGCCCATGAGCTCGACCTGTTGACCGTGCACGGTGTGCTGCACCTGCTGGGCTTCGACCACGTGTTGCCCGAGGAGGAGCAGCGCATGTTCGCACTGCAGAACGAGATCCTCGCCGACTGGTACGACTCCCAGGAGGAACGCGGCGTCTCCTTCGGCCCGAAGCCCTCGGGGGCCGCGGCGTTCCCGAGTGCCGCCGACCGCGACGAGGAGGGCTGGAACAACCCGGTGCCGCCGCCGTACAGCGACAGCGCCGCAGACTCCGACGAGAGCGCCGACAGCGGCAGCGACGCTGATGCCTGACCTCCCGGTGGCGGTCGACGCGGTCATCGCCCTGCTGGTGATCCTGCCGCTGGCCGGTGTGCTGTCATCGATGGAGACGGCGTTGAGCTCGCTGTCCCTGGCCCGCGTCGAGTCCCTGGTGAAGGACGAACGCAGCGGGGCTCCCCGTCTGCTGCGGGTGATGAACAACCGCCCGACCTACATCAACCTGCTGGTGCTCCTGCGCACCGTGTGCGAAGCAGGTGCGGCGGTGCTGGTCACCGTCGTGGCCCTGGACCTCATCGGGGACAAGGGCTGGGCCATGACCGCGGCCATCGTACTGGTGTCTCTGCTGATCTACGTCGCCGTCGGCGTCGTCTCCCGCACCATGGGTCGACGCAACCCCTACACCCTGTCGATGCGGGCGTCCTGGTTCCTCGTCGCGGTCACCAGGGTGCTGGGCCCGCTGGCCAGGGTGCTGGTGTGGTTCGGTGGACTGTTCACCCCGGGGCGGGCCCTGCGTGACGGACCCTTCGCCAGCGAGATCGAACTGCGCGAGATGGTCGACATCGCCTCTGAGCGTGGCGTGGTGGAGGTCGACGAACGGCGGATGATTCAGTCCGTCTTCGACCTGGCGTCCACCACCGCCCGCGAGGTGATGGTGCCGCGGCCGGAGATGCTGTGGATCGAGGCCGACAAGAACGCCAGCCAGGCCGTGCGCCTGTGCGTGCGCTCCGGTCTGTCCCGCGTTCCCGTGGTCGGGGAGAGCGTCGACGACGTGGTCGGCATGGCCTACCTCAAGGACCTGGTCGCCGCGACCTACGACTCCGATGCCACCTCCAGCCCCCGGACGACCCCGGTGTCCGAGCTGATGCGGGAGGCCGTGTTTGTCCCGGACTCCCGGATGCTCGACGACCTGCTGGAGGACATGCAGCGCGACCAGATCCACATCGCCGTGCTCGTCGACGAGTACGGCGGAACCGCCGGACTGGTGAGCATCGAGGACATCCTCGAGGAGATCGTCGGCGAGATCTCCGACGAGTACGACCGGGAGGACGACGCCCCGGTGGAGTACCTCGACCCGGGCCGCTACCGGGTGGACTCCTGGCTGAGCCTGGGCGACCTGGTGGAGGTGTACGAGGAGAACGGTGTTGACCTGGAGTTCCCGCAGGAGATCACCGATGAGGTGGAGACCGTCGCCGGCCTGGTCTCCTTCGAACTCGGCCGGGTGCCCCTCCCGGGTGCGGAGGTCGATGTGGCCGGACTGCACCTGACGTGCGAAGGTGGACGTGATCGTCGTGGTCGGGTGAAGATCCGCTCCATCGTGGTGGCCGGGCCGACCCCGGGGCCGGACGGTCAGGACGGTCCGGACAACCAGGACCCAGCCGACGACCGTGACGGTGATGACCGTGACAACCATGATGACGAGGACAAGGATCCACGATGAGTAACGACACAGAATCCCCCGACTTCCCGGACTTCCCGGACTTCGCCGACCTGCCGGAGGACGCCAATGCGCTGTCGACCACCCCGGCACCCGGGTCAGAGTTCGCCGCCCCGGAGGGTTTCCGCAGCGGATTCATCAGCTTCGTGGGCCGCCCGAACACCGGCAAGTCCACCCTGACCAACGCCCTGGTCGGTGAGAAGATCGCCATCACCGCCGACCAGCCGGAGACCACCCGGCACCCGATCCGTGGAGTCGTGCACCGTCCCGACTCCCAGATCATCGTGGTGGACACCCCGGGGCTGCACCGGCCGCGCACCCTGCTCGGTGAGCGGCTCAACGAGGTCGTCAAGGACACCTATGCCGACGTCGACGTCATCGGCCTGTGCATCCCGGCGGACGAGAAGATCGGCCCCGGCGACCGCTGGATCCTGGAGGCGGTGCGCACCGCGGCACCGAAGACCCCGGTGATAGGTATCGTCACCAAGCTGGACAAGGCATCGAAGGACCAGGTCGGCGCACAACTCATGGCGCTGCACGAGATGCTCGGCGGGGCTGAGTCGAATGCCGAGGTCATCCCGGTGTCCGCGACTGAACAGGTGCAGTTGGACGTCCTGCTGGACGTCATCACCGCCGCGCTGCCGGAAGGCCCGAAGTTCTACCCGGACGACCACGTCACCGACGACGACCGCGACACCCGCATGTCCGAGCTGATCCGCGAGGCTGCCCTGTCGGGGCTGCACGACGAACTGCCGCACTCGGTGGCGGTGCAGATTGAGGAGGTGCTGCCGTCCGAGGACCGGGAGGGCGTGCTGGACGTCCACGCGGTGATCTTCGTCGAGCGTGAAGGCCAGAAGCGGATCCTGCGGGGCAAGGACAACCGTCGTTGGGGACGGATCATCCACAACTCGCGACAGTCACTCATCGATCTGCTTGGGCAGAATGTCTTCCTCAACCTGCACATGAAGGTGGCGAAGAACTGGCAGTCCGACCCCAAGCAGCTCGGCAAGTTGGGGTTCTGACCGCTGGCGGGTGCGCCGCGGTGTTAGTCTCGTCGGTGACCCATTGACACCTGGAGGAGACTCATGACCACCCCCGGCGACAGCAGCGGTAACAGCAGTAACAGCGGTAACGACGGCTACGACCGTAACGGGTGGGGTGGCGCCGGACGTGACGGTGGCTTCCCCTCCTTCGGCAGCTACTCACAGGGTGACGGCGACCAGCCGCCGCTCTACGGGGCAGGTGCCGCCCCCGCCCCGCCGGTGAACACCGGAACCAACAGGGACCAGCTGTTCAGCTCCCTGTTCGACTTCGGCTTCACCCGCTACGCCACCCCGTCGATCGTGAAGATCGCCTACGCCTTGGGTGTGATCGCGCTGGGGCTGGCGTGGCTCGTCGCCATCATCACCGTGCTCTTCGGTATGGCGGTCGGGGACGCCGGTGCCGGGGACTTCATCCTCGGACTGGTTGGACTGGTGCTGCTGACGGTCTGGATGGTTTTCCTGTTGATGCTGCTGCGTATGGGCCTGGAGAATTTCCTGTCCAATGTCCGTATCGCCCAGGCGACCCAGGCCATGGACTACCGTCAGGCGGTCGAGCAGCAGCGACGTTAGCTGGCTAGACTGTCGGGCATGTCCCGGAGCCCTCGTCCCCACTACCGGGACGAGGGCTTTGTCGTGCGTACCCACAAACTGGGGGAAGCCGACCTGATCCTCGTCCTGCTGACCCGCGAGCACGGGCTGGTGCGTGCCGTGGCCAAGGGGATCCGACGGGTAGGGTCGCGGTTCGGGGCGAAACTCGACCGCTTCTGCCGGGTCAACGTCCAGATCTACCCGCCACGCAACGCCACCCTCTCCGGCGGGGGACTGGCCACTGTCACCGACGCCGCAACGGTGGCCACCTACGCCCCACAGATCGTCGCGGACGTCGACCGGTTCTACGCCGGGGTGGCGATGCTGGAGATCGCCGAGATCACCGTCCAGGGCTCTGTCGAGGAGGCCGGACACGTCGTTGACCTGTTGGACGTCTCGCTCGCCGATCTCGCGGCCGGCGACACCCTGCCACCGCGGACGACCGCCGACCGGTTCGTCCTGCAGGCCCTGGACCTGGCGGGCTGGGCGCCGAGCCTGGTGGACTGCGCCCAGTGCGGACGACGCGGTCCCCACCGCGCCTTCCACCCGCTGGCCGGGGGAGCGGTGTGCACCACCTGCCGACCCCCGGGCGCGTTCACCCCGCCGCCGCAGGCTGTGCGGGTGCTGTGGCTGCTCTCCCGCACCGGGGAGGCGCAGCCGGCCGCGATGGAGACCCTCGCGTCGATCGCCGCCTCACCGGAGGGCTCGCACCTGTTGTCGGTCGCCCATGACTTGTTGGCCGCCCATGTGCGGCACCAGACCGAGTCAGCCTGCAAGGCGTTCGTCGCGCTCTAACCACCGCATACCCCTGACTGTGTGTTTGGCCGGGTGGCGCCTGTCGGCGGACGCTAAGCTCTGGCACAATATGGACCGTGAACAACCCTGAGATCCCTGCCGCGCTGATCCCCAAGCACATCGCCCTGGTGATGGACGGTAACGGGCGGTGGGCCCAGGAGCGGGGGCTGCCGCGCACCGACGGCCACAAGCGGGGCGAGGCCGTCCTGATGGACGCCGTTGACGAGTGCCTTGAGCTTGGCGTCGACTACCTCTCGGCCTATGCCTTCTCCACCGAGAACTGGCGGCGCAGCACCGACGAGGTCCGCTTCCTCATGGGGTTCAACCGGGACGTCCTGCGGCGTCGGCGGGACGAACTCGACGCCAAGGGGGTGCGGGTGCGCTGGGCGGGACGCCGGCCCAGGCTGTGGCGCAGCGTGATCTCCGAGCTGGAGAAGGCTGAGCGGCAGACCGCGGACAACACGAAGATGACCCTGGTGATGTGCGTGAACTACGGCGGACGCGCCGAGATCACCGACGCGGTCCGTGCAATCGCCGAGGATGTCGCCGCCGGGCGGGTGCGTCCCCGTGACGTGAATGAGCAACTCGTCGCAGCCCACATGGATGAACCGGAGATGCCGGACGTCGACCTGTTCCTGCGCCCCTCCGGTGAGCAGCGCACCTCGAACTTCCTGCCGTGGCAGTCGGTGTACGCCGAAATGGTCTACCAGGACGTCCTGTTCCCGGACTTCACCCGCGCCCACCTGCGTGATGCGGTGTACGAGTACGCCAAACGGGACCGGCGGTTCGGCGGTGTGAAGTGAGTGACGTGAACGATGCGAATGCAGCCGGGATCGGGCCGACGCAGCCGACCAAGCGTCAGCTGAACCGGTGGCGCCGTTACCTCGCCGACGAGCGGGCCGAGGGGGCGGTGTACCGGGAACTGGCCCGGAAGAAGACCGGTGAGGAACGTGAGATCCTGCTGGCCATCGCCGACGCCGAGTCCAGGCATGAAGAGTACTGGCGTGCCCGGCTCGGCGATGAGGTCGGCCTGCCGCGCCGGGCCAGCCTGGACACCCGCATCCTGGCCTGGATGTCCCGACGTTTCGGCTCGGTGTTCGTGCTCGGGCTGATGCAGTCGGCCGAGACCCGTAACCACTACCTGTCGGACACCGACGCCACCGAGCAGATGGCAGCCGACGAGGCGATCCACGCCGAGATCGTCCGCGGGTTGGCGGCACGGGGTCGGGCCAAGATGTCCGGGGACTTCCGGGCGGCGATCTTCGGGGCGAATGACGGCCTGGTCTCGAACCTGGCCCTGCTGTTGGGCATGTACGGTGCCGGGGCCGGCCAGGCCACGATGCTCACCGCCGGTATCGCCGGCCTGTTGTCCGGCGCCCTGTCCATGGCCGCCGGCGAGTACGTGTCGGTGACCAGCCAGAAGGAACTGCTCGCGGCATCCACCCCGGATCCGGACACCCGCACGGCGGTGCCGAAGCTGGACGTCGAGCGCAATGAGCTGGAGCTGGTCTACCGCGCACGTGGGCTGGACCCGGAGGCGGCGAAGGAGAAGGCCGCGGCGGTGTTCGCCGAGATCGCCGAGCTGGAGGGGCTCCAGGAGCTGCGCGACGGTGCGGAGCTGGAAGAAGAGCTGGACACCGAGCTGGATACTGACGTCACCGGTGGCGACATCCACACCGGGGCGGTGGTCGAGGCCGAGGATGAGACCGGGTCCGGCATGTCCGCCGCGATCTCCAGCTTCCTGTGCTTCGGCGCTGGCGCGCTGGTCCCGGTCCTGCCGTTGTTTTTCGGAATGACCGGCCTGTCCGCCATCGTCGTCGCTGTCGTGCTGGTCGGCGTGGTGCTGATGATCACCGGTGGACTGGTCGGGATGCTCTCCGGTGTGTCCCCGTGGCTGCGCGCCCTGCGTCAGTTGGCCATCGGTGTCGGTGCGGCCGCGGCGACCTTCGCCTTGGGCAGCATGTTCGACGCGGTGGGGTAGCAGCCCTACCTGCGTGTCACTGCGCTCAGGACCGCTGCGCGCGGGCGCATTCGGCACACAGCCCGAAGACGTCGGCGGTGTGCCCGGTCAGCACGAACCCGTGGGTCTCAGCCACCTGGGCGGCCCACCCCTCGACCGGCCCGCCGTCGACCTCGACGGCCTTCCGGCAGGACGTGCAGACCAGGTGATGGTGGTGGTGCACAGAACTGCAGCTGCGGTAGAGCATCTCACCGCTGTCGTCCTGCAGGGTGTCGACCAGATCCTGCTCGTTGAGCTGCTGGAGCGTGCGGTACACCGTGGTGAGTCCCACCTTGTGTCCGTGCTGGGTCACGGTGGCGTGGATGTCCTGCGCACTGGCGAAAGTGGTGAGGGAATCGAGCGTCTCGACGACCGCCGCGCGCTGGCGGGTGTTGCGCTGTCCGATCTGTGGTGTATTCATCGTGACCCAACCCTAACCCGAGATCGCTTCTGATGGGGTGTATCGCGTCGAAAACAGGGGTGGTCACCAGGCACGATGATGTGATTTGACAGACATGCCACAACAGCCGTAAATTAGTGCCAGTTCCCCAGGGATCGCTTGTCCCCCCCCTAAGTCGATCCCATCAAACGGGGAACCAGGCCCCATCCTCTTTGAGGACAGCGCGGCCGGGACCCGCGATAACCCCCCCCTTCGCGGGTCCTTTTTAATACCCTGATGACGGTGGGAGGGCCGGGGGTGGCTTCGACCCGGTGCAACGGTAGGATAGTCGTGATCACCTGACCACCCTGTCAGGCCACGTTCCCTAATGTTCGTCAACGTTCGTCAATGAGGAGTACCCCGAGCTCATGGCTGCCAGCAATATCGAGACCGTCGTCAATCTCTGCAAGCGCAGGGGACTGGTGTTCCCCGCCGGAGAGATCTACGGCGGTACCCGTTCCGCCTGGGACTACGGCCCTCTGGGCGTGGAGCTCAAGGAGAACATCAAGCGTCAGTGGTGGCGCCACATGGTGACCTCACGTCAGGACGTCGTCGGTGTGGACACCTCCATCATCCAGCCCACCGATGTGTGGAAGGCCTCCGGCCACGTCGAGGTGTTCACCGACCCGCTGGTGGAGTCGCTGTACACCCACAAGCGCTACCGCGCCGACCACCTGCTGGAGGCTTACGAGGAGAAGCACGGCCACCCGCCGGCCAACGGCCTGGACGACATCAACGACCCGGTCACCGGCCAGCCCGGCAAGTGGACCGAGCCGCGGGAGTTCTCCGGCCTGCTGAAGACCTACCTCGGCCCGGTGGACGACAAGGAGGGCCTGCACTACCTGCGTCCGGAGACCGCCCAGGGCATCTTCATCAACTTCAAGAACGTCATGGGTGCCGCCCGCCAGAAGCCGCCGTTCGGCATCGCCAACACCGGCAAGTCCTTCCGTAACGAGATCACCCCGGGCAACTTCATCTTCCGTACCCGCGAGTTCGAGCAGATGGAGATGGAGTTCTTCGTCAAGCCCGGCGAGGACGAGGAATGGCACCAGACCTGGATTGACGACCGCTTCAACTGGTACGTCAACCTGGGTATCGACCCGGAGAACCTGCGACTCTACGAGCACCCGAAGGAGAAGCTGTCGCACTACTCCAAGCGCACCGTCGACGTGGAGTACGCCTTCAACTTCGCCGGTACCAAGTGGGGTGAGCTCGAGGGTGTGGCCAACCGCACCGACTACGACCTGAAGACCCACGCCGAGCACTCCGGTGAGGACCTCAGCTTCTTCGACCAGGAGTCCGGCGAGCGCTGGATCCCGTACTGCATCGAGCCCGCCGCCGGCCTGGGTCGCGCCATGATGGCCTTCCTGGTCGACGCCTACCACGAGGACGAGGCCCCGAACACCAAGGGCGGTGTGGACAAGCGCACCGTGCTGAAGCTGGACCGTCGTCTGGCCCCGATCAAGGTCGCCGTCCTGCCGCTGTCCAAGAAGGAGACGCTGACCCCCACGGCCCAGAAGGTCGCCGAGGAGCTGCGTGGCCTGTGGAACATCGACTACGACACCTCCGGCGCCATCGGCCGTCGCTACCGTCGTCAGGACGAGATCGGTACCCCGTTCTGTGTCACCGTCGACTTCGACACCCTCGAGGACAACGCCGTGACCGTCCGTGAACGCGACACCATGAGCCAGGAGCGTGTCAGCCTCGACAAGCTGACCGGCTACCTCGCCGAGCGCCTCGCCGGCTGCTAGAAGGGAAACCCGCAGGAATGCCGAACCCGTCGATCCGTTGGTCCGTGCCGTCCGACGGCCACACCTTCCCGATCTACGCCGGACCGCCCAAGGACATGGACCGGGTGGCGGAGTACGCCGAGGAGCGTGGCGTCGCCACGATCCGTTTCGGTGGCGACACCTGGCAGCTGGAGAAGGACAAGGGTCCGTTGATGCGGGCGACGACGGGGGAGGCCACCGGTTCCCAGGTGTTCACCGCCATCGGTGACGCCAACACCTTCGGCGCCTCCCAGGTGGTGACCTGCACCGCCGATCGCCACCGGGTGGTCGTGCGGGCGGAGAGCCGCAAGGAGTTCGTGCTGTTCAACGCCTCCGATCTGGAGGAGGGTGAGCAGCTCGACCTGCGTAAGGCGGAGAAGATCGGCCAGTTCACCTCGGAGAACGGCGGGTTGAAGAACCTTCACCTGCAGTTCGAGGGGTCCGGCCAGACGCTGCCGTTGGACGTCCAGGTGTTCCTGTCCTGGGTGGCGCGTCACGCCATGGAGTCGCGGATGCTGTCGAACACCTGGCGAATCTCGATCTTCCTGCTGATCCTGGTGCCTTTCATCCTGCTGTACCTGTTCAACTTCATCGACTTCTGAGGCTTCTGGGTCTTCGGGGTCTTCAGCTTCTGAGCGAATAAGCCCGGTGGGAGTGAGTGTCAGTACTCACTCCCACCGGGCTTGTTGTCTGTCCTCATAGTTCCTCAAGGCGCTGATGGGCGGGGGAGGGGAGGCTAGAAGCTGCCGAAGTCTCCGCCGCCACCGCCGCCGAAGCCACCGCCCCCGCCGAAGCCACCGCCTCCGCTGAACCCACCACCGAATCCGCCGTTGCCGCTGAGCAGTGAACCCAGGAGCATGCCGGCGACGAGGTGACCGCCGCCACCGCCACGACCACCGCCGTGGTAGTTGTTTCGGCGGTTGTAGTCATCGACATCACGACGCACCAGGTCACCGGCCTGTTTCGCCAGGGCATTGGCCTGCTGGGCAGCATTGTAGGCGTCGCGCGGACGCTGGTCGCGCAACTGAAGAGTCTCGTCGATCAACTGGCCGGCGGACTGGGCGGCCGACCGTGCCTCCACCCCGATCATCCGACCACGGTTGTGGATGCTGTCCTCTACCGAGCGCAGCCGGTGGGTCGCGTCCGAGATCGTCCGGTCCACCATGCCGAGGGTGCGCTGGTAGTTGTTCTCCGCGCCGCGGGCCTCGTCGAGCTGGATGTCGAGCTCGCCGTCGGCCTCCAACAGCTCGGAGTAGGCCCCCAGCGGGTCGGTATCTCCGATCTCTCGGGCCTTGGCCAGAGCGGTCGTGGCCATCTCCACCGCCTCAGCCAGGTTCTCCTTGTTGACCGGAGCATTGCTGGAAGCGAGCTGGTTGGCTTCGACGATCTCCTCGTCGACCTCGTCGATCAGGGAGGCGAGGTTCGTGCGGGCTTCCTGCAGTTGGGACTCGGCGTGCTCGACTGCGGCGAGCTGCCGGTCAGCCTGCTGGATCGCCAGATGTGCGGCACCGGCCTCGTCGACCAGGGCACCCTGCTGCCCTGCGGGCAGGTGCAGTAGTTCGCGGGCCCGGCTGATCGCCTCCTCGGCAGCGTCGATTTCCGCCTCGGCGATGTCCGGGTTGTCGTTGACCGAGTCCAGCAGAACCGGATCCACCTTCGTGGCCAGGTCCTCCAGGATCGCCCGGGATTTCGGGATCCGCGAGCGTAGCTCCACGGTCTGCTGGAAGAACTTGTCGATGATCTCGGGTGCGTTGATCAGCTTCTCCCGCAGGGTGGAGAACCTCTCGGCCTGGTCGCTGAGGTGCTTCTCGGCGGTGCCGCAGGACGACACGATCTCGATCAGCAGGCTGCGTTCTTCCGACTCGCCTCCGACCAACCTGTTCTGCACCCGCTGGTGGGCGTTGTAGGCGTTGTTGAGGGTCTTCTTCGCGGACTCGACAGCGGAACGCAGCTCGCGGGTGCGTTCGACACCGAACTCCGCCTCGGCGGTCTCCAGTTCGTTGCTGCCCTTGCGGATGGACTCGTCGGCCTTCTGCAGTTCCTCGGCGGCCAAGGTGCGCAGCACCTGGGTGGACTGCTGGGACAGGTCGGTGGTGTCCCCGGCCTCGATGGTGCGGGCGGCTTCCAGCTCCTCGGCCTCGTTCTCCCTGCGCTTCTTGCGGGAGTACCAGACCGCACCACCGATACCGCCACCCACGGCGATGACCGCTGCACCGCCCCAAGCGTAGGTGGAGGCCGGGGTGACGTCGGCGATGACGTCGGCGATGGCCTGGCCGCCGCCTGCCCAATTTCCGCCGCTGAGGTTGTTGATACCTGCGTCGTAAGCGTCCTCGCCAATGGAAGTGGATACACCGCTTCCGTAAGAGGTGGCCAACTGGCCGCTCGTCTCGGACTGAACGTCGATGACGGCCACCAGGACGTTGTTCCCACCTTCCTGCTCCCGCAGTGTTTCTGCGAGAGCGTCGACATTGTCGCTGTAGTTGTCCGTGTAGACGATGTAACCCTTCACCCCGGTCTCCGAGACCCCGTCCGCCAGGGTGCTGGCGATGGAGGACTCCTCCGAGTCAGAAAGCACACCCGCCTGGTCCACGACCTGGGAGTCCAGGGTGATGTCAGTGCCGGTGTCCGTTGCGGTGCCCTGGGCCTGGATCGAGACGTCCTGCTCTGTGGCGGCGAAGGCCCCAGCGCCGGTCAATCCGACACCCACCCCGGCCACACCTGCGACGGCCACGGAGGCGGCGAACCGGCGTAGCCGGGCCCCAGCGGAGGGGGTTCGGGAAGCGGTCGGATTCCAGAGAATATTGGCGGCGCACATGCACTCAACAATAACGGAAATCCGTGGTTGAGGTGCGTAGAGTTAGGCGTATGAACGTCGGCAGAACCATTGGATCAACCTTGGGCGCAGCTGTGCGCGGGGCGATCTACATGATCATCGGCACCATCGTCGTCGGCCTGGTCATCACCCTGGCCATGGCCGGTCATGTCTGGGCGTACGCACGGCAGGACAACCGTGACGCCGCCGACACCATCCTCGTCCTCGGTGCCGCCCAGTACAACGGCACGCCGTCGCAGTGGTTCGCCGCCCGTCTCGACCACGCCTACGAGCTCTACGAGGACGGGGTCTCCGACAGCATCACCACTATCGGCGGCAAACTCGAGGGCGACGTCTACACCGAGGCGCAGTCCGGGGCTCAGTACCTGCGGGACAAGGGCGTGCCGGAGGAGGCGATCACATCCATCGGCGAGGGGATGGACACCCTCGGTTCTACAGAGGCCTTCGCCCCGGTCGCCGAGGAGAAGGGCTGGGAGTCAGTCGCCGTGGTCACTGACCCGAACCACTCGCTGCGGGCCACGAACATGATCGGCGACCAGGGTTTCGACGCCCACGCCTCACCGACCCGCCAGGGGCCGGCGGTCTCCAGCCGCTCCGAGCAGATCAACGCGATCATCCACGAGACCGGCGGGATGATCTACTACCGCATCACCGATGAAGGCGGCGGCGACTACACCGTCGACGAAGACTAGAGGACGACACGTGGAACGCTACCGCTACACCGCACACGACCTGGCCCGTATCGTCGAGGTTCCCGGCAAAGCCCTCGGCGTCGACGGGGCGGTGCCGGACGCCCGGGATGACTTCGACCGTGACCGGGCGCGCGTCCTGCACAGTGCCGCTTTGCGACGGCTGGCGGACAAGACGCAGGTCGTCGGACCCGGGTCCGGGGACACCCCGCGCACCCGACTGACCCACTCCCTGGAGGTCGGTCAGATCGCCCGCGGCATCGGTAAGGCTCTCGGCGCCGACCCCGACCTCGCCGACCTGGCAGGGTTGACCCACGACATCGGCCACCCGCCCTACGGGCACAACGGGGAGGACGCCCTGAACATCGCCGCCGCGGACTGCGGCGGGTTCGAGGGCAACGCCCAGACACTGCGTATCCTCATCCGGTTGGAGCCGAAGACCCTCGGGCCCGACGGGAGGTCCTACGGTCTGAACCTGACCCGGGCCTCGCTGGACGCCGCCTGCAAATACCCGTGGGGACCGATCGCTCCGGACGGCACGCTGCGACGCAAGTACTCCTGCTACGCCGACGACCTCGAGGTCCTGTCCTGGATCCGTGAGGAGGCCCCGGAAGGACGCAAGTGCCTCGAGGCCCAGATCATGGACTGGTCGGACGACGTGGCCTATTCCGTCCACGACGTCGAGGACGGCATCGTCTCCGGACGCATCAGCCTGCGGGTGCTGTGGGACCTGGTGGAACTCGCCGCGCTGGCGGAGAAGGGCGCCCGGGCCTTCGGCGGCTCCCCGGAGGAACTGCTGGACGCCGCCGACCGACTGCGCGCCATGGCACCGGTGGTCCGTGCCTCGGACTTCGACGGCTCACTGCAGGACCATGTGGCGCTCAAGGGCCTGACCAGTGAGCTGGTCAGCCGGTTCGTCACCGCCTCGGTGACCGCGACCCGCTCGGCCCACCTGAACCTGTCGACCGAGGGGGACCCGCGGATCCCGTTGGGACGCTATTCCGCCGACCTGATCATCCCGGACGAGGTCCGCGCCGAGGTGGTGCTGCTGAAATCCATCGCCGTGCTCTACGTGATGGACCAGGGGCGTCACCAGTCGGACCAGGAACGTCAGCGCGAGCGCATCTTCCGGGTCACCAAGTACCTCTCGGAAGGCGCACCGGGCAGCCTGGACCTGCTGTTCCGCCCGTGGTGGGAGGAGGCGTCCACCGACGCAGAGAAGCTGCGGGTGGTCATCGACCAGGTGGCCTCACTGACCGAGTCCAGGTTGGAGCGGTTGGACAAGTCGGCCTCGTCGATCAGCGCGGCCTGGGGCTGAGTGTATTCAGGCCACTCAGACTTCTCAGTCTTCAGCGTCGGGGATCTCGCAGAAGCTGTCGTAGTGGTCGGAGGTGTAGTACCAGATGTCCGGATCGGTGTCGGTGCCACCGCCGACGACGATGCGCCGGGCACCGCGGTGGTCGAGCCCGGGGGTCTCTACGGTGTACTCGCGGTAGAAGTCGTTCGACTCCTGCGGCAGCACGCCCTCGTAGTTGCCGAAATGCTTGCCGTCGTGGTCCGGGTGGTCGAAGTCCCCACCGTCGAGAATGGTGTCGATGACCCCGTCGGCCTCCGACGGCAGGGTGTCGACGGCACAGGAGTCGCCGGAGGCGGAATCGACGGCCTGGGCAGGATCATCACTGGTCGTGGCGTCCAACCCGAAATAGCCGGCCACCAGGGCCACAGCCACTCCGGCGATACCGCCGACGATCTTCTTCGGGTCCTTGCCGTTGCCCGAACCACTGCTGTTGGTGCCTGCACTCCGATTCACGAAGACAAGTGTCGCACAGAACCTGATCGGGGTCGGCCAACAGGCCCTCCCGGGTAGGATCCTGGTGCAGGACATTGCCGTCCAGGACGGGGCCGGATCCATGAGCAGAGGTGAGTGAGAAGTGACTACTGTGCTGGTCGTCGGTGCGTCCGGCTATGCGGGAAGGTACATCGTCACTGAACTGGCGGCCCGCGGTCACAGTGTTCGCGCAGTGGTACGGGACAGGGGCCGCGCCGAGGCGTCAGGACCGCACGGGTCCCCGGGACTGGACGGCCGTGTCGTCGAATGGGTAGTCGGGGATGTCACCGATCCCGCATTCACCCGTGATATCGCCGCAGGTGCCGACAGGACCATCTCCGCGCTGGGAGTCACCCGACAGGGCAACGACCCCTGGGAGATCGACAACCTGGCCAACCTGAACGTCCTGAACTCCGTGCTCGCACACGGTGGACGCTCCTTCACCTACGTCCACGCGCTCGGGGCAGACGACTGCCCGGCACAGCTGACGCGGGCGAAGTCCGCATTTGCGCAGACCCTCGCCACCGCCGAGGTCGTCGCCCAGATCATCCGCCCGTCGGGCTACTTCTCGGACATGCTGGAGATGCTCGCCATGGCACGCCGGGGCCTGGTGACGGTCCTGGATCGCCGGGTGCGCGTCAACCCGATCCACGGTGCAGACCTCGCCACGTTCATCGTCGACCGGATGGAAAGTGGTGTCGGCGGCTCCTGGGATGTGGGTGGTCCCGAGATCTTCTCCTGGCCCGAACTGGCGGAGGTCGCCGGTGAGGCCGCTGGCCGATCACCACGGACAGTGAGGATTCCCCGGATGCTCCTGGAACCGGCACTGCGTCTGATGGCGCTGGTCAATCCGCAGGCGGCGGATACCGTCCGGTTCATGACGTGGAATATGGCGCACGACTGTGTCGGGGAGACGATGGGGGAACACCGTCTCGCCGACTTCTACGCCGATTTTTGACACTGGTCGGGGCCTACCCGCTGACCGGGACTACACCGTGCTGCGCACCGGGGTGATCGGCAGGCGCAGCGCCGCCGGCGCCTCGTCCGGCACGACCGGGTGCTCCGGACGCACCGGCGTGACCCGCTGGTAGCCGGCCAGGGTGGTCGCCTGGTCGGGGCGGGGATCGACCTGCCCCTTGTTCGGCCACAGTGCCGCGGCACGTTCGGCATTCGCGGTGATCGACAGCGAGGGGTTCACACCCGGGTTCGCGGTGATCGAGGAGCCGTCGGTGACGAACATCGACGGATAGCCCCACACCCGGTGGTAGGGGTCGACGACGCCGGTCTCCGGGGAATCCGAGATCGTGCATCCGCCGAGGAAGTGCGCGGTCAGCGGGATGTTGAAGACCTCCGGCCACACACCACCGGCCACAGCCTTGTCGAAGTGGGCGGCACCGCGCCGGGTGGCTTCATTGCCCTCCGGGATCCAGGACGGGTTCGGCTCGCCCTCGCCCTGACGGCTGGTCAGCCAGCGCAGCGGGCCGATCTTCTTGAGGTTGGTGGTCAGCGAGTTGTCGCGGGCCTGCATGACCAGGTTGATCATGGTGCGCTCCGACCAGCCGCGCAGGTCGAGGACGAGCTTGATCGCCAGTGGGTTCTTCACCAGTAGGCGCAGGAACTCCACCCAGCGGGGCCATCTGGTGTCACCGTCGGTGTTGAGGGTCTGCAGCAGGCCCATGGCGTTGGATTTCAGTCCGTAGCGCACCGGCTCGATGTGGGTGTCCGGGGCGGGCCAGTAGCTGGAGGTGATCGCCACTCCCTTGTGGAAGTCGTACTCCGGCTCCTTCTTCCACAGTCCGACGCCCAGCAGGGCCTCGGAGTTGGTGCGGGTCAGCTGGCCGAGGTGGTCGGAGAGCTGCGGCAGGGTGCCGTCCTCCTTCTCCCGGTGCAGCAGGTTCTGGGTGCCCCAGGTCCCGGCGGCCATGATCAGGTAGTCGGAGGTGAAGGTGGAGGTCTTCTTCCGGCCCAGGATCGGTCTGGTCCGCTCGACGGTGATCTCCCAGCCGGGTTCGTCATCGGCACCGAGCTTGCGGATCGCAGTGACCGTGGACCGGTCGTGGACCTTCGCACCGGCCTTCTCCGCAAGGTAGAGGTAGTTCTTCAGCAGGGTGTTCTTCGCCCCGTGCCGGCAGCCGGTCATGCACTCACCGCACTCGGTGCAGGCGGTGCGGTCGGGGCCGACACCACCGAAGTAGGGGTCGGCGACGGTCTCACCCTCCTCTCCCTCCAACCCGACCTTCTTGCCGAAGAAGACACCGACCGGGGTCATCCGGAAAGTGTCGCCGACCCCCATTTCCTCGGCGACCTGCTTCGAGAGCTTGTCGGCCGGGGTGACGGTCGGATTCGTCACCACGCCGAGCATTTTCCGGGCCTGGTCGTAGTAGGGGGTGAGCTCGTCCTCCCAGTCGGTGATGTGGTCCCAGGCACGGCTCCGGAAATAGTTGTCGCCGGGCTTGTAGAGCGTGTTTGCGTAGTTCAGTGACCCGCCGCCGACACCGGCTCCGGCCAGGATCATGGCGTCCTTGAGCAGGTGGACGCGCTGGATGCCGTAGAAGCCGAGCTTCGGTGCCCAGAGGAAGTCCTTGAGGTGCCAGGAGTTCTTCGCGAACTCGTGGTCGGCGAAGCGTCGGCCGGCCTCGATCACCCCGACCCGGTAGCCCTTCTCCGTCAGTCGCAGGGCGGTCACTGAACCTCCGAAGCCGGAACCGATGGTCAGAACGTCATAATGCGTGCCAGCAGATGGCATGGGGAGTCCTCTTCTCATGGTGCGACGGCGTCTCGTCGGTGTAGTCAGCACCTTCGGGCAGCCGTACTGGTTCTGCAGTCCTCCCCATCGTAGGACGTTGTGTCCTGCATCACAGTGGATTCGCTCTTCTGGGCCGGTCCGCTGGTGGCGCTATCATGGTCGCCATGGCACGAGGGCGGATTCCAGACACCGACATCGCCGCGATCCGGGAACAGACCCCGATCGAGGAGGTGGTGGGCGAGTATGTCCAGCTCACACCCGGTGGTGTGGATTCTATGAAGGGTTTGAGCCCCTTCAAGGACGAGAAGACCCCGTCCTTCCATGTCCGCCCGAACAAGGGCTACTTCCACTGCTTCTCCACCGGGGAGGGCGGGGACGTCTTCAGCTTCCTGATGAAGATGGAGCACGTTACCTTCCCCGAGGCTGTCGAGCAGTGCGCTGAGCGGATCGGCTACCGCATCAACTACGAGGGCGGGGGGCCGGTCAACCGGGTGGAGCCCGGCACCAGACAGCGTCTGATCGCGGCGAACCGGGCGGCGCACGAGTTCTACATGGAGCGGTACGCCGACGAGCAGGACGAGGGGGCGGCCACCGCCCGGGCGTTCCTGCGCGACCGTGGGTTCTCCGAGGAGACCGTCGCCGCCTTCGGCTGCGGCTACGCACCCGCCGGCTGGGACACCTTGACCAAGCACTTGCTGCGCCGCGGGTTCGAGTTCAAGGAGTTGGAGGACGCCGGGCTGTCCCGGATGGGTAACCGTGGGCCGATCGACCGTTTCCACCGCAGGCTGCTGTGGCCGATCCGCTCGGTGGCCGGCGACGTCATCGGCTTCGGAGCCCGCAAGCTCTTCGAGGACGACAACCTGGGGAAGTACATGAACACCCCGGAGACGCTGCTCTACAAGAAGTCGAAGGTGCTCTTCGGCATCGACCTGGCCAAGAAGTCGATCGCCACCGACCACCAGGCGGTCGTGGTCGAGGGCTACACCGACGTCATGGCGATGCACGCCGCCGGGGTGACGACAGCGGTCGCCGCCTGTGGTACCGCCTTCGGCGAGGAGCACCTGCAGATGCTGCGCCGGTTCATGGTGGACGACCAGTTCTTCCGCGGCGAGATCATCTACACCTTCGACGGCGACGAGGCCGGGCAGAAGGCCGCGATGCGTGCTTTCGAGGGCGACCAGAAGTTCACCGGACGCAGTTACGTCTCTGTCGCCCCGGACGGCATGGACCCCTGCGACATCCGGTTGGAGCGCGGCGATGCCGCGGTCCGGGAGATGGTGGCCGACCGGATCCCGATGTTCGAGTTCGTCATCCGTACCATCCTGCGTGGCTATGACACCCACCACGTCGACGGTCGGGTGGACGCCCTGCGCCGTATCGTCCCGGTGCTCGCCGGGATCCGCGACAACGCCCTGCGCGACGAGTACGCACGCCAGGCCGCCGGGTGGCTGAGTTGGCCGGACCCCACCGAGGTGGTCACCCAGGTGCGCCGTGAGGCTGCCCGGGGCGGGCAGGACCGTTCCGGCACCCAGCTCAAGGAGGGGGTGGCCAGGCTGACCCGTCGGGCGCAGGAGGCTGAAGCCGCGGGCACCGGTGCGCGGGGTGGTGCGGTGGCGTCGATGTTGAGCCGTCCGAACCCGGATGACATCAACCTGGAACCGGCCCGCGAGGTGCTGAAGCTGATGCTGCAGGAGCCGCAGATGGTCGGTGCGGACGCCGACGGACTGCTGCCGGAGACCTTCGAGCACCCGACCTATGTCGCGGTCGCCACCGCGATCTCCGCGGCAGGCGGGGTAGGCAGTGTCGACACCGCCGACGGCCATGCCGCAGGTGCCGACTGGTTGGACGCGGTGACCGCGGCCACCGATGACGTGATGTGCCGCGCGGTGATCAGTGAGCTGGCGGTGGAGGAGCCACGGTGCAAGCCTGAGCGCCTGGAGTTCTACGCAGGTGCGGTGGTCGCCCGGATGGAGGAGCGCTGGGTCGGCGTGGAAATCGCCGAGCTGAAGTCACGGATGCAGCAGATGCGTCCGGACCAGGGTGGGGCGAAGAAGAAGGAGTACAACGACACCTTCGCCGACCTCATGGCGCTGGAGAAGTACCGGCGTACGCTGCAGGAACAGGCCCAGTCCTACGGGGAGCTGGGCGGCTAACAGAGGGGCTGGCAGTGACTACCGGTGGCCGAAGCGGCGACGTGAGGTGCCGCCGGAGCCGTCCTGCTCACTGACCGGTCGGCCCTTGGCGTCCCGCATCCGGGGCTGGTCCGACTCCACGATGATGTCCTCCTCGAACTCGAGGGCGTCGTCCTCCAGGTAGGCGTCCTGCGAACCGTCGAGCTCCCCGCGACGGTCGGCACCACGAACGTCGCGTAGCTCGCGCATCCGCGGCTCGGGATCGATGCGGTCGGCCAGGGCCTTGCGTCCTGCCTGGACGGCACGCCGGGTGACCGGGGAGTTGATCGTGGCCTCGTAGCCCCGCCGGATCTGCTCGTAGCGACGCCGTCCTGCCTTGGTGCCGAAGACGTAGCCGGCGGCGGCGCCGATGACCAGCTGGATCATTGAGGGTGCTCCTTGGTGAATCGTGGGGCGAATCGTGGGG
>DGYFI06202__coassemble_459_pt1 | contig 32637 bp, 30 predicted proteins | sample DGYFI06202__metabat2_high_PE_029 | metagenome-assembled genome bin DGYFI06202 | reverse complement strand
GTCAGGACGGGGTACTGTCCCTCCGCCGCTCCACACCGTCGAGGATCGTCGCCAGGCCGAAGGCGTAGACAGCCTTCTGGTCGGTGATCGCCTGGTACTTCTCGCCGACGGCACTGCCCACCCGCCCGGAGATCGGGTAGCTGCCCTCCGGCATGACCTCGGCAAGTACCGGCCCGTTGACCTCCCACCACTGCGCATCGCTGATCCCGGAGGTCTGCGCCAGCCGTTCGGCGTCGAGGTCGGCCTGGGCACTGGCCGTGGCATGGGCGGTGACCAGGCTGATGGTGTGGTCCATGGCGATGTCGTCGAGCCCGCAGCCCTCCAGGGCGGTGAGCTGCCATTCGTAGCGGGCGGAGATGTTCGGCCCGATCATCGGGCGGTGGCTCTGCGCACCGATCAACCAGGGGTGGTCGTGGATCTCATCCCAGGTCACCTGCGAGACGGTGCGCAGCCGATCGCGCCAGCCGTCGGAGGTTTCGGCGTCCCCGACGCTGTCGGCGGCGTCCTCGAACGTCGGTAGATCAACCCGCCCCATCACCTGGTCGACCATGAGGCCCAGCAGTTCGTCCCGGCCTGGGATGTAGGTGTACAGCGTGGCCGCCGAGGTACCGAGCTTCTCGGCGAGCCGGCGGATGGACAGCCCCGACAGGTCCGCCAGTCCGTCCAGCCCCGCCCCGTCGGCCTCGGCGATGGCGGTGTCGACGACCTCGTCGAGGGTCCATTTTTTCCTCGGTCCGCGCGCACCGGACTCCTCGCCCAACTGGTGGCGCCAGAGCAGCCGGAGCATGCGGTCAGTGGAGTTCTCAGCCATGGTTGACACCATACTCCGAACGGTGTACGTTGAAAAGCCCTTCAAGTCCGAACGCTGTTAGGAGTTTTGGATGAATGCTGCACCACCCCCTGCCCTTCATGCCCTCGACCTCGTCAAAACCTACGCCGACAAGCGCGCACTCGACGGCTTCACCCTCACCGTCGCACCAGGGACGATCCATGGCCTCCTCGGGCCCAACGGCGCCGGGAAGTCCACCGCCGTCGGGATCCTGACCACCCTCACCAGTCACGACGGTGGCACCGCCCGGGTCTCCGGGATCGACGTCTCCGACGGCACGTCGGTCCGTCAGCGGATCGGGTTGGTCGGCCAGGACGCCGCAGTGGACGAGATCCTCAGCGGACACCAGAACCTGGTGATGTTCGCCCGGCTGCTCGGCCTGTCCCGCAAGGACGCCGCCCGGCGAGCCACCGAACTGCTGAAGCAGTTCTCCCTCACCGAGGCCGCCGATCGTCCGGCATCCGGCTACTCCGGAGGCATGCGGCGCCGCCTCGACATCGCCGTGTCACTGATCCGGAATCCGGACGTCCTGTTCCTCGACGAGCCCACCACCGGCCTCGACCCGCAGGGACGCCTGGATGTCTGGGACGCGATCACCCGCGCCGCGTCCGAGGGAACCACCGTCCTGCTGACCACCCAGTACCTTGAGGAGGCCGACCGCCTCGCCGACCGGATCTCGATCATGAAAGACGGCCGAGTGATTGCCGAAGGCACCCCGAAAGAACTCAAGGGCGCACTCGGCGGCGACCGGATCGACCTCACATTCGGCCCGGACGTTGCACCGGCCGATATCCTCGCCGCCCTGAACGGCACCCGGTCCGGGGCCGATGTCACCGAGGACGACCTCACGGTCACACCGGAGAGCACGGTCATCAGCGTCCCCGCGCCACGCGGGGCCACCGATCTCACTGACACCGTCCGCGCACTCGACGTCGCCGGCATCCCTCCCAGCGACATCGCACTGCGGCGTCCCACCCTCGACGAGGTCTTCCTCGCCGTCACCGCACACCCGGACCGATCACACCAGGACCGGCCCGAGAAGGAGACAGCATGACCACCACTGCACCCACTCACCCCACTCAGCCCACTCAGCCCACTCAATCCACGAACAGCCTGCGCAGCGGACTCATCCTCACTCGCCGCGAACTGCAGCACTGGGCGCGCCAACCGCTGACACCCATCTTCGGCATCATGTTCACGATCATGCTGTTGCTGATGTTCGCCCTGCTCTTCGGCGGGTCCATCGACCTGCCCGGCGGCGGGGACTACATCCACTTCCTGCTGCCCGGCATGATGGCCCTGTCCATGATGTTCGGGGTCGAGGCCACGACCACGGCCATGGCCAATGACGCGAAGAAGGGGATCACCGACCGCTTCCGTTCCCTGCCCATCGGCGACACCTCCGTCGCTTTCGGCCGGGTCGGTGCGGACATGATCACCTCGGCGGTCGAGTTGACTGTCCTGATCGTCGGTGGTCTGTTGCTCGGCTGGCGAATCACCGGCTCACCCGCCGAGGCCCTGCTGGCAGTCGTCCTCATGCTCTGGTTCCGGATGGCGGTGCTGTGGATCGGCATCTACCTGGGACTGACCATCGGCCGCAACGAAGGCGCGGGCATGTTGGTCCAGGTCCTCGTCTGGCCGGTCGGCTTCCTGTCGGCGGCATTCGTCTCCCCGGAGTTCATGCCGTCCTGGCTGGAACCGGTCGCCACCTGGAACCCAATCTCGGCGACCGCCACCGCAGTCCGTGAACTCTTCGGCAACCCGACTGGCTACACCGGTGGCCTGCTCGCCGACCATGCCGTCCTCGCGGCGGTGATCTGGCCCCTGGTCCTGCTGGCGGTCTTCGTCCCGCTGTCGGCGAGGGCCTACCGTCGACTCAGCAGGTAGGACGGTCACCTGCTCCGGCCCAGGCGTCACCGGTTAGACTGGACGGCCATGGTCGACAGCACGCACCCTGACTCCGGAATGATCCGCGTCCACGACGCCCACCTGCGCAATCTCCGTCACGTGGATGTCGAACTGCCGCGGGACTGCCTGGTGGCGATCACCGGCGTCTCCGGATCCGGCAAGTCCTCCCTGGCGTTCGGGACGATCCACGGTGAGGCCCAACGCCGGTACCTGGAGTCCGTCGCCCCCTTCGCCCGCCGACTGATCGCCGGGGCGGTCGACCCGAAGGTCGCCCGCGTCGAGGGACTGCCGCCGAGTGTCGCACTCGAGCAGGCCCGCTCTGCCAGCGGTGCCCGCTCGACAGTAGGCACCTTCTCCACGGTGTCGAACTCGGTGCGTCTGTTGTTCTCCCGGTGCGGTGAGTACCCGGATGCTCTGGTGGACCGGGTCGGACGCCTGGGTTCCGACCACTTCTCCCCCAACACCGCCGCCGGCATGTGCCCGACGTGCCAGGGCACCGGCACCGTCCACGCCCCCACCGAAGCGTCGATGGTGCCGGACGCTTCACTGTCGATCGACGACGGAGCCATCGCCGCCTGGCCCGGCGCGTGGCTGGGCAAGAATTTCCACGACATCCTGGTCACCCTCGGCTACGACACCGACGTGCCCTGGTCGCAGTTGTCCCGGGAGGACCGGGACTGGATCCTGTTCACCGAGGACAAGCCGGTGGTCACCGTCCACCCGGTGCGTGGCGCCCACCAGATCCAGCGCACCTACGACGGAACGTGGCGGTCAGTGGCGGTGTACCTGCGCGAGACGCTGGCCTCCACCGGGTCGGACACCACGCGCAACCGCGTGTTGTCCTTCATGGAGGAGTCCACCTGCCCGGACTGCCAGGGCCGCCGGCTCACCAGTGACGCCCTGGCGGTGACCTACCGCGGGTTCGCGGTCGACGAACTCAATGCACTCTCCTTGGACGAGGTGCTCACGGTCGTGAACCGTGGGCCGGGTGCTACACCGGATACCGCGCCCGAAACTGCGCCACTCGACTCCACCGCCGAGGCCGAGCGCCTGCTGCTGGACCAGGTCGTCCCGACGCTCACTGCCGCGATCGATCTCGGCCTGGGCCATCTGAGTCTGGACCGCCCCGCTCGGACCCTGTCCGCCGGGGAGATGCAGCGACTGCGGTTGGCGTCCCAACTGCACTCCGGCCTGTTCGGGGTCGTGTACGTCCTCGATGAACCGTCGGCGGGACTGCACCCGACCGAGCGCACCGCGGTGCGGGACCTGATGCGTCGTTTCGTCGACGCCGGCAACAGTGTGATCCTCGTGGAGCATGACATGTCCTTGGTCGCAGGCGCCGATTGGGTGATCGACGTCGGCCCCGGTGCCGGCGAGCACGGCGGTCAGGTGCTGTGGTCGGGTCCGGTGGCAGGACAGCAGACGGGTTTGGCGGGCCGGGACACCCCCACCGGCCGGGCGCTCGCCGCGTCCTTCCCCACCCTGACCGGGGATGTAGATGCCCCGCGGACGGCCACCTCGCAGGTGCCGGTCCGCACCACCGAGCGCACCCTCGACATCGACACCACCGTCGGACTCGGCCAGTTCACGGTGGTCAGCGGGGTCTCCGGGTCAGGCAAGTCGACGTTGGTCTCACAGGTACTCCCCTCGCTCCTGGAGGATGAGGGGCTGCGCACCCTGCTGATCACCCAGCAGCCCATCGGTCGCACGCCGCGCTCCACGCTGGCGACCTACACCGGTCTGTTCGACCGGGTGCGCAAACTCTTCGCGTCCACCGGGGAGGCGCGGAAGCGCGGCTGGACGGTGTCGCGGTTCTCCTACAACGTCACCGAAGGACGCTGCCCGACCTGCAACGGGGAAGGCACGATCGAGGTGGAGCTGGTGTTCCTGCCGGGCAGTTACACCACCTGCCCGGACTGCCACGGCGCCCGGTACAACGCCGAAACCCTCCAGGTCACCTGGCACGGCTACACGGTGGCCGACATTCTGGACCTCACCGTCGCCGAGGCCGGGGACGTCTTCGCCGACGAGCCGCAGATTGCCGCTGCCCTGCAGGCGTTGCATGCGGTCGGACTGGACTACCTGCGGTTGGGCCAGGGCGCCCCGGAGCTCTCCGGCGGCGAGGCGCAGCGCATCAAGCTGGCCACCGAGCTGCAGCGCTCCAGTAGGACGCGGCGACGTACCCCGACGGTGCACCTGTTGGACGAACCGACGACCGGACTGCACCCAGCGGACGTGGATCTGCTGGTCACCGAACTGCACCGCCTGGTGGACGCCGGGGATTCCGTCGTGGTCGTCGAGCATGACCTGCGGGTTGTCGCCCAGGCCGACCGGGTGATCGACTTAGGTCCCGGTGCGGGTGCCGACGGTGGACGCATCATCGCCGACGGGACGCCAGCCGAGGTTGCGGGGACGGATACCGCGACCGGACGAGCACTGGCCACGTCCTCCAGTTAACCCAGCCCCACCGCAGCCGCGGCGTGGATTGCATCGGTCAGTGCCTCCAGGGTGTCGGATTCCAGCCGCCACCGCTGCCAGTACAGCGGCACCTCGTGGACGTCGTCGCTGAGCCGGACCATGGTGCCGGCGTCCACGAACGCGGAGGCCGAGGGAACCGGGACCACCGTCCAGCCGAGACCTGCGACGACGGCGTCGTTGAGCCCTTCGAAGCTGGGGATCCGCGAAACCCGGCGACCCGGGTCCGGGGTGATGCCGTGCAGGTCGAGGATGTCGTCGGTCATCCGGTCATGCTCACCGATGATGAGCAGCGGCAGGGATCCCCATCCGGCTGTGCCGTCTGTGTCGCCTGTGCCGTCTGCGTTTTTTGTGCCCAGTTGCTCGGCAAGTGCCGGGGAGCCGACCGGCCAGTACCGCAGCACCCCGAGCGGCTCGACCTCACATCCGGAGACCGGGTCGGCGGAGGCGGTGACCACACCCATGCAATCACCCCGACGCAGCATCTCCAGGGAGTGCTGCTCATCCTCCACGGTGAGCCGCAGCGAAATCCCGCCGCGCTCGGCGATGGTCCGCAACACCGGACGGAACCACGTGCCCAGCGAGTCCGCGTTGACCCCGACGGTCACGGGGCGCTCACTGATGCGTCTTCGCAGCCGGTCCTCGGTCTCCTGTTCCAGCAGACGCATGCGGCGGGCGGCCTGGACGAGCACCTCGCCGGCCTCGGTGACCCCGACCGGGGTTCCTCGCCGGACGACCACCCGGCCGACGTCTGATTCCAGTGCCTTGATCCGCTGACTCACCGCCGAGGGGCTGACGCCCAGGCGGGAGGCTGCGGCATCGAAACTCCCCTCATCGACGACGAGCAGGAGGGTATCGAGGTGACGAGGAATCATGAAGATGATCTTACGTCAGTTCAGTTCTGCTTGTTTGGCTTCATTACGGGTGCTCCTTAGGCTCGTCAGCGTGTTGACCGCTACTCTCGCCTCCCAGTTGAATGTCGCCCTGACCGGCCTGCTGTTCCAGCTGACCGTCATCGCCAGCATCGGACCCCAGAACGTCGTCCTGCTCAAACAGGGCGTGCGACGCTGGGGTGTCGGCCTGGTCGTCACCGTGTTCATCATCGGCGACCTGCTCCTGCTGCCCCTCGGCACCGCCGGAGTGTCCGTGGTCGTCGAGAAGATGCCACTGCTGCTGGACGTCCTACGCTGGGGCGGGGTGGCCTACCTGCTGTGGTTCGCCAGCAGCTGCCTGCGCGACGTGCGTAACCCCACGCCGATCGACACCTCCAGCGGGAATCCCTCCCCGCATGACGCCCGAGACACCGTGGTGCTCCACTCCCCCGGAACTGAGTGTGGAACTGAGTCTGCCCCTGTAGTCGGGGCAGGTGCGTCCGGCAACGGTACCGGCGTTGCCACCCGCACACGCGTCCCCCTGCGCACCCGGGCGACGACCCGCCTTCCCGCCCTCGCTGCCCTACCCACTGCCTTGGCGGTGACGTTCCTCAACCCGGCGGCCTGGGTCGACGGAATCCTCGTCTTCGGTTCGATGTCCAACCAGTACGGTGATGCCGGCAAGTGGGTCTTCACCGCCGGAGCCCTGGTCGGGTCCATACTCTTCTTCATCACTGTCGGCTACGGCGCCCGGCTGCTCAGCCGACCGCTGTCGAAGGCCTCCGTGTGGCGGTGGATCAACCTCGGGATCGGTGTGCTGATGATCGCCATCGCAGCCCGCCTGGCGATGATGGGGTGAGGCGGCCCCTCACCCGGTCTCAGGTCAGAACGGGTTACCGCCGCCGACGGCGAGCCACAGTCCCGCGGCACCGCCCAGTCCGATCAGTGCGAAGACCCATGCCGAGGCCAGCGGACGGGTCGCCCAGCGGCGGGAGGTGTCCGCGGAGTAGCGTCCCGGACCCGTGAAGGTGATCACCAGGGCGACCACGCCGGTCAGTGCCCATAGCTGCGCGGTCGGCGACAGGGCATAGGGCCAGTAGCTTGCGTCGAAGGTGGACAGGGCATGTCCGGTGAGGAAACCGGACACCACCACCGCTATCGCCGCGCCCAACGGGGTCAGCAGGCCGAAGACCAGCAGGCCACCGGCGACGACCTGGGCGACCGGAATCACGATGGCGAGGATGTCGGCGAAGGAGTAGGCGGCCAGCGACTGCTCGAGGGCGCTGAGTCCGGGGTCGCCGCCGAAAGCGAACAGGGTCTGCAGGCCACGGATGATCAGCAGACCACCGACGACCAGACGCAGGATCAGCAGTCCGAAGTCGAGCGTTCCGCGACGCGGGTCTTCTGCAACGTCGGCAGCGGCCGCAGCTTCCGCCTGGGCCTCGTCCGTCACGCCGTCCTCCGGTGTGGCGCCGTCCATCTGTGTGGCCGCGGCGACAGCGCCTGCAGTGCCAGCGGCGCCAGGCTGCCCGGCAACGAACGTGGTGGTCTCCGCAGCCGGGTCGGTCACCGCCGTCGCCTGGTCGGCATCGACAGCAGCGTCACCGTCTGTCATCCGCTCGGAGGACTCCGGGACAGGTCCGCGCGACACGGTTCCCTGGTCCCACGGCGAGGCGGGGGCGTCGGCGGCACTGCCGCTCGCGGGGTCAGTGTGCCCAGTGTGCCCAGTGTGCCCAGTGGACTCAGTGGGCTCAGCAGCGAAGGCAGGGTCCGGTGCCGCGGCGAAGACCGTGGTCGCGGAGTCATCGGAGGCCGCCTCGGAGACAGGCTCTTCAGCGGGCGAGGCCGGAGCCTCCGGTTCCGGACGCCGCGGCTCGATCCGCTGCGGACGCGCCCGGCCAGCGCGATCGTAGACGTCCTGCTTCGGCGCCGGGGCACCCACCGCATCCCCGGTGTCCTCGAGTGCCTCGTCGGCCGGACTGTCGGACGCCGCCTCGGACGCTGCATCCGTCGGAACATCTGCGGAAACATCTGCGGTATCTGCCGCAGGTGCCGCAGGGGCCCCATCGACAGCGGGAGCGGCCTCGGTCGGCCCGCCGTCCTGCGGGGAGTCCGGGATCAGGTCAGTGTGCGGCGCCTCCGGATTGTCGGACAACCCCGGAATGTCCGGCGTATCCGTGGACTCAGGGGCATCCGGCACATCGATCTCGTCGAAGAGGTCGGCGTCGATACCCGGGGCGCCCGGAACATCCGCAGTACCGGCGGCACCGGCGTCGTCGGCGCTGCCGGTGTCACCGATGCTGCCGGAGCCCTTCTCGGAGCCCTTCTTCGCCGCCTCGTCGGCGCCCGTGTCCAGATCCTTCTCAGGTTTCCTGTCGAACAGTCCCATGGTCTCTCCCACTTTCTCGACCTGCGACAAGGCGCATGTCCCACCGCAGGTCTTATGCGAAAATCCGGCCTTCTGTCTCACCAGCCTAGGCTAGGCGGTACGCCAAAGAGCGCAGGCCGACAAGGTATGTCGCGCCTGAAGTGCCGACGAAAGGACTCGCACCAATGGCCTACGTCTCCACCGACACCTCCGGTTCCTTCGACCGGGACATGAACTACATCGATGACCGGGTCCTCGACGACCCCACCTCCTCCTGGCCGCTGGCCGCCGGACGCTACCGCCTCATCGGGGCCCGCGCCTGCCCCTGGGCACACCGGGCGATCATCACCCGTCAGGTCCTGGGACTGGACTCTGCGCTCAGTCTGGGAATCGCCGGCCCCACCCACGACTGGAAGTCCTGGACCTTCGACCTGGACCCCGACTCCGTCGACCCGGTCCTCGGGGTAGGCCGCCTGCGCGACTGCTACCTGCACCGTTACCGGGACTACCCCAAGGGCATCACCGTGCCAGCACTCGTGGACATTGAATCGAAGGCCGTGGTCACCAATGACTTCCGCACCATGGTCACCGACTTCGCCACCGAATGGGCCCCGCTGCACCGCGAGGGCGCCCCCGACCTCTACCCGGAAGCACTGCGTCCTGAGATCGACGAGATCTCCAGCCTGGTCTTCCACACCGTCAACAACGGTGTCTACAAGTGCGGCTTCGCCGGGACGCAGGAGGCCTACGAAAAGGCCTTCGGCGAGCTCTTCGACACTCTCGACATGCTCGAGCAGCGGCTGGGCACCCAGCGCTACCTCGTCGGTGAGCACATCACCTTGGCCGATATCTACCTCTACGTCACCCTGGTGCGGTTCGACATGGTCTACCACGGCCACTTCAAGTGCAACCGGTACAAGATCTCCGAGCAGCCCAACCTCTGGGGTTACCTGCGGGACCTGTTCCAGACCCCCGGATTCGGAGACACGACGAACTTCCAGCAGATCAAGGACCACTACTACATCGTCCACGCAGACGTGAACCCCACCGGGATCGTGGCCATCGGGCCGGATCCGGCGGGGTTCCATGAGCCGCACGACCGTGGCAGGTTCGGCGGCTCCCCCTTCGGCACGGCGACGATCCCGTCGCCGCCGCGGAAGGAGGACGTCCGACCCGGTGACGAGAGGCTGTGAGCCAGCCTCGCCGTCAAACCCGGAGTCGGACGTCGGGTACTGCTGAGGGTGTTGCGCGCGGGCGCTGCAGGGGGTCCTACAGGGCCGCGGTGATCCCCTCGACCGACTGCTTGGCATCGCCGAGCAGCATGTCGGAGTTCTCGTTGAAGAACAGCGGGTTCTGCACGCCGGCGTAACCCGAGCCCATTGAACGCTTGAAGACGATGACCTTGTTGGCCTCCCACACCTTCAGCACCGGCATACCGGCGATCGGTGAGCCCGGCTCCTCGGCAATGGGGTTGACCGTGTCATTGGCACCGATGACCAGGACGACGTCCACGTCACCGAAGTCGTCGTTGACCTCGTCGAGCTCCAGCACGATGTCGTAGGGCACCTTTGCCTCGGCCAGCAGGACGTTCATGTGGCCAGGCAGGCGGCCGGCGACCGGGTGGATGCCGAAGGTGACGTCCACACCCTGCTCGCGCAGCTTGGAGACCATCGAGGCCACCGGGTACTGCGCCTGGGCGACGGCCATACCGTAACCCGGGGTGATCATGACCGACTTCGCGCCCTTGAGCAGCTCAGCGGTCTCCTCGATCGTGGTCTCGGTGTGCTCACCGTAGTCCCGGTCATCGCCACCGGAGGCCTCGGAACCGAAACCACCCAGGATCACGGAGATGAACGAACGGTTCATCGCCTTGCACATGACGTAGGACAGGTAGGCACCGGAGGAACCGACCAGCGCACCGGTGATGATCAGCAGCGGGTTGGCGAGCATGAAGCCCGCCGCAGCCGCGGCCCAACCGGAGTAGGAGTTCAGCATGGACACCACGACCGGCATGTCGCCGCCGCCGATCGCGGCAACCAGGTGGATACCCAGCAGCAGCGACAGCACCAGCATCACGGCCAGCAGGGTCCAGGACAGGGAGGCGTTGTCGCCACCGTTGGCGATGAAGATGCCCATACCGACCAGGGAGATCACGATGATGCCCAGGTTCAGCAGGTTGCGCCCCGGCAGGGTCAGCGGTGCGCCGCCGATCTTCCCGGAGAGCTTCAGGTAGGCCACGATCGAGCCGGTGAAGGTCACCGCACCGATGAAGATACCGAGGTAGATCTCACCGAGGCTGAAGCCGGCGGTGTCGTCGGCATCCAGCTCGCCGATGAAGGAGTTCACACCGATGAGCACGGCGGCCAGACCCACGAAGCTGTGCAGCATCGCGATCAGCTCCGGCATACCGGTCATCTCGACCTTACGTGCCCTCGGGATACCGATGGCCGCACCGATGATCATCGCCACGGCGATCAGCAGCAGGGTGACAAGCGCGCTGTTGTAGTTGTCCGGGTCGTTCTCAGAGTTGACGACGGCCTTGACGATGGTGGCGACCAGCGCGATCGCCATACCGGTCATACCGAACCGGTTGCCGCGGGACGCGGACTCCTGCTTGGCCAGCCCGGCGAGAGCCAGGATGAACAGCAGGGCGGCCACGATGTAGGCCAGGTTGGTGATCTTGTCGGTCCATTCCAGGACGTTGGCGTCCAGCGCACCATCGGTGGTGCCGGAGCTTGCTGCGAGAATCAGCTGGTTCATGTCAGTTGCCTCCCTCGAACATGGTGAGCATGCGTCGGGTGACGAAGAAGCCACCGAAGATATTGATCGAGGCGACCACGATGGCGATGAACGCCAGCACCGCAACGGCGATGTTGGACGATCCCACCTGGAGTATCGCACCGACCAGGATGATGCCCGAGATGGCGTTGGTCTCACTCATCAGCGGAGTGTGCAGCTTATGGGTCACCGCGGTGATCACGTAGAAGCCGACGACGACGGCCAGCATGAGCACCATGTATTCATCGGCCACGGCCAGCGGGCTGACCAGGATCAGGGCGATACCAAGCAGACCGGCGATCAGCTTCCAGAGCAGGCCGGACTTCTTCGGTGCCTCCTCGGCCTCTGCCTCGGCAGCGGCATCGGCGGCCGGAGCAGCCGGGGCGGGGGCGGCGGACACCTTCACCGGCGGCGGGGGCCACAGGATGTCAGCCTTCGCGTCAGCACCGGTGGCCTCGGCAGCCTTGGTCACGGTGATGCCGCGGACGATCTCGTCCTCCAGGTCCAAGACCGGGGTACCGTCCTTGGCCGGGGTGATCAGCTTGAACAGGTTGACCACGTTCTGACCGTAGAGCTGGGACGACTGCGCAGGCAGTCGACCGGCCAGGTCGGTGTAGCCGATGATCTTCACACCGTTGTCGGTGACGGTGACCTCACCGGGGACGGTGAGCTCGCAGTTACCGCCGTTGGCCGCAGCCATGTCGACGATGACCGAACCCGGCTTCATCTTCGCCACGTCCGCCGCGGTGAGCAGCACCGGGGACTTACGGCCCGGGATGTTCGCGGTGGTGATGACGATGTCGGACAGCGCGGACTGCTCGGCGTAGAGCTTGGCAGCGGCGGCGGCCTGGTCCTGGGTCATCTCCTTGGCGTAACCGTCGTCGGACTTCTCCGACGCGGTCGGGATGGCCACGAACTCCGCACCCATCGACTCGACCTGCTCGGCAGTCTCCGGACGCAGGTCGGTGGCCTTGACCACCGCACCCATGGAGTTGGCGGTACCGATCGCGGCCAGACCGGCGACACCGGTTCCGATCACGTAGACGGTGGCCGGCGGCACTTTACCGGCGGCGGTGACCTGACCGGTGAACAGACGACCGAAGGCGTTGGCGGCCTCGATGACCGCACGGTAGCCACCCACGTTGGCCTGGGAGCTGAGCACGTCCATGGACTGTGCGCGGCTGATGCGCGGCACGGTGTCCATGGCGACGGCGGTGACATTCTGGCCGGCGAACTCCTGGATCAGCTCGTCATTGCGAGCCGGTGCCATACGGGAGATCAGGGTCGACCCGGACTTCAGGGCAGCGCGCTGCTCGGGGGACGGCGTATCGAGAGTCGTCACGATGTCGGAGGACCAGACGTCCTCGCCGACGATCGTGGCCCCCGCGGCCTCGTACTGACTGTCGGGGAAGTTTGCCTGGTCACCTGCGCCGGACTGCACGGCTACGTCGTAGCCGAGCTTGATCAGCTTGCCGACAGTGTCGGGCGTTGCAGAGACCAGGGTTTGCGGTTCCCGTGGGATACCTATGAGCAACTTCTTCGGCTCCTCTGGTGCGTGGTCGACTGGTCCGGTGTGCCAGGCGCATGGCCCCGTTTACGGTGGTCGGGGCGACATACGCCGCCGGACGTCGAGCTAAGTGAGTGAAATCACGTTGGTAAACGTCCGGTTCATTATGCACAAGACCGCGTCCTCACAACAGCAATTTCGGGAACTTTTTTATAACTTTTTCCCGTTCGCAGTGCTCACCAGCACGACTCGCTGTGATCGGCAGCATAGAGTTTCCTGCACAATCACCCCCGATTACCCCCATTCCGGCACTCAGGAATTCTCCGGACGAACATATTTGCACGTCACAAGCACTATATTACCCCCGGGAAAGTACGCAGATATGAAGCCCGGAACGTCGCAGCACCGAGTGACATTCCTCCGCACAGCAGTATTCAGCCACCCCTACGGCGCTGCTGAGCCGTCACCGGACGGCCCCACAGAGAGACGTGCCGACTGCCCCACAGCCGTCGGCACCACGCCGGCATGTAGCCGGAGCAACACCGGGATCACACCAGCACGTAGCCGGCGCCATACCGGCTCGAGCAGGGTGCGCTACCCCAGCTTCGCGGCGATGATCTGGTTGACCTGCGCCGGATCCGCCTTGCCACGGGTCTCCTTCATCACCTGGCCCACGATCGCACCGGTGACCTTCTTGTTGCCGGCCCGGTACTTCTCCACGATGTCCGGGTTGGCCGCCAGGGCGTCCTCCACGGCCTTCTCGATGGCACCGTCGTCACGGACGACCTCCAGGCCGCGCGCGGCGACGACTTCGGCGACCGTACCCTCCCCCGCCAGGACACCGTCGACGGCCTGGCGGGCGAGCTTGTTGGTCAGCTTGCCTTCCTTGATCAGACCGACGACCTCGGCAACCTGCGCCGGGGTGATCGGCAGGCCCTCCAGGTCGGTTCCGGCCTCGTTGGCTTTCTGTGCCAGGTAGGCGACCCACCAGCTGCGGGCCTCGGCCGGGGTGGCACCGGCCTCGACGGTGGAGATGATCAGGTCCAGCGCCCCGGCGTTGACCAGGTCCCGCATCTCCTCGTCCTTGAGACCCCACTCCTCCTGGATGCGGGCGCGTCGGATCCACGGCATCTCCGGTAGCGTCTCACGAATCTCCTCGACCCACTCGGACGGGGCGAGCACCGGGGGCAGGTCCGGGTCGTTGAAGTAGCGGTAGTCCGCCATGGTCTCCTTGACGCGGCCCCGGGAGGTGCTGCCGTCGGCCTCCTGGTAGTGGCGGGTCTCCTGGATGATCTCCACACCGTTGACGATGCAGGCGGCCTGACGCTGCATTTCGAAGCGCACGGCCTGCTCCACCGACTTCAGCGAGTTGATGTTCTTCGTCTCGGTCCGGGTACCGAACTCGGTGGTGCCGTTGGCACGCAGCGACAGGTTGGAGTCCACCCGCATCGAGCCCTGGTCCATGCGGGCATCCGACACCTCGAGAGCCTTGACCAGCTCTCGCAGCGCGGTGACATAGGCGCGGGCGATCTCCGGGGCACGTTCCCCGGCACCCTCGATGGGCTTGGTGACGATCTCGATCAGCGGGATCCCGGCGCGGTTGCAGTCCACCAGGGACGCGGTCGCGCCGTGGATGCGTCCGGTCGCACCACCGAGGTGGGTGAGCTTGCCGGTGTCCTCCTCCATGTGGGCGCGCTCGATCTCGATGCGCCACTCGGTACCGTCGTCCAGGACGATGTCGAGGTAGCCGTCGTGGGCGATGGGCTCGTCGTACTGGGAGATCTGGTAGTTCTTCGGCTGGTCCGGGTAGAAGTAGTTCTTCCGTGCGAAGCGGGAGTACGGGGCGATATCGCAGTTGAGGGCCAGGCCGATCTTGATGGCCCATTCCACACCCTGACGGTTGACGACCGGCAGAGCGCCGGGAAGACCCAGGCTGCAGGGGTCGACGTTGGTGTTCGGGTCGTCGCCGAATTCTGCGGAGGACGCGGAGAACATCTTGGTCCGCGTCGCGAGTTCAACGTGGACCTCCATCCCCATCACGGGGTCGAAGCGCTCCAGCACCTCGTCATAGTCCATCACATCATCGGAGTAATCGTTCACCACGGCAGTCATGTTGTCCCAGTCTAGTTCACATTGATTGAGCTGTCGGCAGCAGTGCCCGGTGCGTTCTCCGGCGCGCTGTGAGGTGCATTGCCCGCCACTCCCCGACGCTTGTCGGCGGCCCGGCACAGTGCGGCGAACACCGCTCCGGAGAGGTTGTGCCACACCGAGAAGATCGCACCGGGCAACGCGGACATCGGCTCCATGTGTTGGGCGGCAAGTCCGGCCGCCAACCCGGAGTTCTGCATACCGACCTCGATGGCCATGGTGCGGCGGGTGGACACCGGCTGGCCGGTGATTCTGCCGGCGCCGTAGCCGAGTGCAAAACCCAGGAGATTGTGCATCATCACGGCGACCAGGACGAGCAGTCCGGCCTCCAGGAGGTTGTCCCGGTTGCCGGAGACCACGATGGCCACGACGACAGCGATGGCGACCACGGATATCCACGGCAGTGCGGGCAGCAGGCGGTCGACGATACCCGGCAGCAGCAGGCGAAGGACCAGGCCGGCGACGACGGGCACGAGGACGATCTTGACGATGTCGAGTGCCATGGCGCCACCATCGAGCGGCATGTATTCGCCAGCGAGCCACAGGGTCAGCAGCGGGGTGAGAAGCGGTGCGAGCAGAGTGGACACCGAGGTCATCGCCACCGACAGGGCCAGGTCGCCACGTGCCAGGTAGGACACGACGTTGGAGGCGGTGCCACCGGGTGCGCAGCCGACCAGGATCACGCCGGCGGCGATGGCCGAGGGCAGTCCCAGGACCCAGACGACGAACAATGCGGTCAACGGCATGATCCCGAATTGGGCGATCACACCGATCAGCACCGGGAGAGGGCGCTTGACGACCAGGGCGAAGTCGTGGGGCTTGAGGGTCAGGCCCATGCCGAACATGATCAGGCCCAACAGCCAGTTGACCCAGCCGGAGGTGGCCGAGGCGAGGTCGCCACCGCCGAAGAAGCCGATGACACCGCCGATGATCACCAGGATCGGGAATCCGAGGGTGGCGATGTAGGCACTGCGGTCCTGGGCGGGGGACCCTGCAGTCGGAGAGGACGGGGAAGAAGACACGGTACGGAGCTACCTTTCACGGCAACATCGGCCACAGGGCGTGACCTGAAGTAGATGACTTTCGCGGTGAGGTACACCTTATAATCCGCCGTTTCCCTCCGGGCCACCTCCCCCGAACCCGATGACCCAATGTCTACACAAGTCTCCACATGCCTCCACACCCCCTTGACCTGTAGCCCCTCCAGGACTATAGTTAACGTACACGTTAATTAAGGAGTTGGTTATATGGAGTCAGAAGAACGCCTGTCGCTCCTGTTCTCCGCACTGGCCGATCCGACCCGCCGGGCGATCCTCGCCCGCCTGTCACGCGGACCGTCCAGCGTCGGCGACCTCGCCGCACCGTTCGATATGAGCGCACCGGCGATATCCCGGCACCTCAAAGTGCTGGAGAAGGCAGGACTCATCAGCCGCACCACCAAGGCGCAGTGGCGCACGATCGACATGGACGCCGAACCACTTGACGAGGTCACCGCGTGGATCGACAAACAGAAGCGCGAATGGAACCTGCGCTTCGACGCCCTGGACGCCCACCTGGAGACGATGATGCAAGAACACCACCACGATCACCACGAGAAGGAGAAGAACGATGACCACCCCTGAATTCACCATCACCCGAACCTTCAACGCCCCCCGCGAACTGGTCTGGAAGGCCTGGACCGACAAGTTCGAACTCGCCCGCTGGTTCCACCCGATGGGTGTCACCGCAGAGTCCGTGTCGGTCGACCTGAGGGTCGGCGGGCGCTACCGCTACACCATGCTCAACGAGTCCACCGGCGAGGAGTACCCCACCGGAGGCGAGTACCTGGCGATCAACCCGGTCGAGAAGCTCGTGTTCAGCTGGGGCCACCCCGACGCCCCGGTCGAGGGCACCCCGGTGATAACCCTGGACCTCGCCGAACGCGGGGACACCACCGAGATGAGCTTCCACCTCAGCGGTATCGCCGGCGTCCCCGGCGACGGTCACGTCTACGACGGGTGGGACGAGGCGCTCACCAACCTGGAGAACGCCCTGGCCACGGCGTGAACAGAAGCTGCGTGACCGGAAGGTCAGCCGATCAGCGCCGCTGCGGACTCGTAACGGTGCTGCGGCACCACCTTGAGGTCACCGACCGCCTCACCGAAGGAGACCAGTTCGATCATCTCCCCGTGCAGGGCGACCACCGTGCCGGTGTCCCCACGCAGCGCCGCCTTGGTGGCGTGCACCGCATAGCGGGTGGCCAGCACCCGGTCGAAGGCTGTCGGGGTACCACCACGCTGGATGTGACCGAGCACAGTCGAGCGCACGTCAGTGTCCAGCCGGTTCTCGATCTCGTGGGCGATCTTCGCGCCGATGTCGTCGAACTTCTGGTGGCCGAACTGGTCGATCGCCCGCTCGCCGATCTCCATCGTCCCCTCGGCCGGGAGGGCGCCTTCGGCGACGACGATGATCCCGTACTTCTCCCCCAGCTGGAAACGTCGGGCCATCCGACGGCATACGTCGTCGATGTCGAAGGGGACTTCGGGGATGAGGATGTCGTGTGCCCCGCCGGCCATACCGGCGTGCAGCGCGATCCAGCCGACATGGCGCCCCATGACCTGGACGATCATCACCCGGTTGTGGGATTCCGCGGTGGTGTGCAGCCGGTCGATGGCGTCGGTGGCCACGGCGACGGCGGTGTCGAAACCAAAGGTGTAGTCGGTGGCGTTGACGTCGTTGTCGATGGTCTTCGGGACACCGACCACCGGGATGCCGTTGTCGTGCAGCCACTGGGCGCCCTTGAGCGTTCCCTCGCCGCCGATGGCGATGAGCACGTCGATCTCTGCGTCGGCGAGGTTCTCCTTGATCCGGTCCAGGGAAGCCTTGAACTTCTCCGTCTTCAGCCGTCCGGTGCCCAGGATGGTGCCACCGCGGAGGAGGATCCGGTCGATGTGCTCGTCGTCGTAGAGCTGGATGCGCCGGTCCTCGACCAGCCCCTGCCAGCCGTCCTCGTAGCCGACCACCGTCGCACCCCGGTTGGCGGCGGTCCGCACCACTCCCCGGATCACGGCGTTGAGTCCGGGGCAGTCCCCGCCACTGGTCAAGATCGCGATACGCATGGGACTGATCCTAGTCGGCCTCAGGCGGGGCCGCTTCCTTCCGGTGCGGCGTGCAGGTTGTTGCGTGACATCAGCGAGGCCACCACACCGACGAGCATCATCGCCGCCGGTGCAAGTACCGCCAGGCCAAAGGCTGTGCCCGGGTCGGCGTCGGGCTGCCCCAGTCGCCACTGCATCAGTGCGCCGACCACGGCCACCCCCACCACCGAACCGAGCTGGCGGGTCTGGTTGTAGACCCCGGAACCTGCCCCCATCTGGTGGAAGGACAGGTCGCGCATCGTCGAAGCAGAGTTCGGTGCCCAGACGAAGGCATTGCCCACCCCCAGCCCGACCAAGGGGATCACCGTCCAGTAGTGGTGGATGCCGGAGGCCATGACCACCGTCATCCCCACGATCGACAGGGCCATCATGGCAAAACCGAAGGCGCCCAATCCACGGGAGCTGTACTTGTCGGTCATCCGGCCGACGATCGGCGACAGGATCAACGACGTCACCGCCTGTGGTGCCAGCATCAGCCCGGCGCCGAGCGGATCCAGTCCGTGGACCTGCTGGTAGTAGAGGGTGAACGGCAGCGGGACGCTGGCCACGGTGAAGCCCATCCCGACGATGCCGATATTGCCCAGGGAGAAGTTCCGCACGGTGAACAGGCTCAACGGCATCAGTGGGTCACGGCCCCGGCTCTCGGCGACGACCTGTTGTCGGACGAACCAGATGAACAGTGCCAGCGACACCGCCATCATTCCCCAGATCCACCACGTCCAGTGCGCGTTCTCACCCTGCTGCAGGGCGAATACGAGTAGGAAGACCGCGGCGACCGACAACAGGATCGAGAGGGTGTCGATGCGCCGGGCCGACGGCGGGAACCGCGGCACCCACATCATCACCAGCGCGATCGACACCACGCCGATCGGGATGTTGATGAAGAAGACCCACTCCCAGCCGATGGTGCTGGTGATCACCCCGCCGAGGATCGGCCCCAGCAGAGTCGAGAGTCCAGCGGTCGCACCCCACACACCCAGCGCCGAGCCACGCTTGGCCCGCGGGAAGATCCGGTTGATCACCGCCATCGTCTGCGGGGTCAGCATCGCCGCACCGAGTCCCTGGACCGCGCGTGCGGCGATCAGCTCCGGCATGCTGTCCGCCAGTCCGCACCACAGCGACGAGAGGGTGAAGACGGCCATGCCCACGCAGTAGACGTTCTTCGGGCCGAAGCGGTCGCCGAGGCGCCCGGTCACCAGCAGTGGCACAGCGAAGGTGAGCAGGTAGGCAGAGGTCACCCAGACGACCTCGTTGTAGCTGGCGTCCAACTCCCGCTGGAACACCGGTGATGCCACCGCCACGATCGTCTGGTCGAGCAGGATCATGAAGAACCCGGTGCACAGCGCGAAAAGTGCTGGCCACGCCCGGTTCGCCGGCAGCGGCATCTGCGGGTAGCGGGGATCCGTGCGTTCAGCGGAAGTGTCTGTCACGAGAATCCAGTCTGCCACGTCCTGCGTCTCAACGGACCCCTAGATTCCCAGGAGTCGGCGCAGTTCCGGCAGCGACTCCCGGAACGGCGGGATCAGCGGAAGCTCCTCCACCTCGTCGATGGGGCACCATGCCAGGTCCGCGCTCTCCGCAGTGGGAAAGAGATCGAGCGGGGTCGCCGCGGTCCCCAGCACCGTGGTGTAGGTCCACTCGGTCACCGTCTCGTCCGGGGTTTCCCAGCACAGCTGCCCGTTCATCGTGGTCACCAGCAGGTTGCCGGTCTCCGGATGGCGGACGCGGTGGTGACGGATCGCATCCAGCAGGGAACTCCCCCTCGACACCGAGTCGGTCACCGGGGCGGCCAGGGGCATCTCTTCCTCGGTCAACGGCACACGGACCAGGACATGGGTCAGCTCGGCACGCGCGGTCACCAGGGATTCGGTGACGGTGACATCGCCCGGGTCGACCCCGGTCTCCTCCTGGGTCTCCCGCAGCGCAGCGGACTCCGCGTCCTCCCCGACCTCCACCGCCCCACCGGGAATCCCCCAGGTGCCGCCGAAGTTCGTCCACGCCGCGCGGTGCTGGACCAGCAGCAGGGTGGTGTCGTTCTCCCTGGTGGTCAGGAAGAGTCCGGCGGCGCCGAGGGTTCCCCAGCGACGCACTCCGTCAACGCCTACCGCCCAGCCGTCTCCGTGGATCTGCTGTGTTGCCATGTCCGCGAGAGTACCCCCGTCAGCGGATGTGGTGCCGGAGCCGGAGCCAGAATCGGATCCGGATCTGGAACTAGTGTCGGCCAGCCTCGTAGGCGGCACCGACGCGGTAGAGCCGGTCATCGCCGTGGGCCGGACCCATGATCTGCAGGCCGACCGGCAGACCGGTGTCGGTGGACAGTGGGCCCGGTACCGACATGCCGCACACGCCGGCCAGGTTCAGCGGCAGGGTGCACAGGTCGAAGAGGTACATCGCCAGCGGATCATCCGCCTTCTCCCCCAGCGCGAAGGCCGTGGTCGGGGTGACCGGGGACACCAGCACGTCGACCTGCTCATAGGCCTTGGCGAAATCCTGGGCGATGAGGTTGCGGACTCGCTGCGCCTGCAGGTAGTAGGCGTCGTAGTAGCCCACAGACAAGGCGTACGTGCCCAGGATGATGCGGCGCTTGACCTCCGGGCCGAAGCCCTCGGCGCGGGTCATGGACATGACCTGGTCAGCGGAGTGGTGACCGTCGTCGCCACGGCGCTGACCGTAGCGCATGCCGTCGAAGCGGGCCAGGTTGGAGCTGACCTCACACGGCAGGATCAGGTAGTAGGCGTTCAGCGCGTGCTCGAAGCTCGGGCAGTCGACCTCGACGATCTCCGCGCCCTGGCTGGTGAGCTGCGCCAGGGATGCCTGGTAGCTCTCCTGGACGCCGGACTGCATGCCCTGAACGTCCTGCAACTGCTTGACCACACCGATCTTCACGCCGGAGAGGTCACCGTTGGAGCCCTGACGGGCAGCCTCGACGACCGGGGCGACCGCACGCTGCGAGGATGTCGAGTCGTTGGCGTCGTGGCCGGCGATGACCTCGTGCAGCAGTGCGGTGTCCAGCACCGTGCGGCCGGTGGGGCCACCCTGGTCCAGGGAGGACGCACAGGCCACGAGTCCGTAACGCGACACGGTGCCGTAGGTCGGCTTCACGCCGACGGTGTTGGTCAGCGCTGCCGGCTGGCGGATGGATCCCCCGGTGTCGGTACCGATCGCCAGCGGCGCCATACCCGACGCCAAAGCGGCCGAGGAGCCACCGCCGGAGCCACCGGCGGTGCGGCTCAGGTCCCAGGGGTTGTGGGTGGGACCGTAGGCGGAGTTCTCGGTGGAGGAACCCATCGCGAACTCGTCCATGTTGGTCTTGCCGAGGATCGGGATGCCGGCCTCACGGATCTTGCGGGTGACCGTGGCGTCGTAGGGGCTCATGTAGCCCTCGAGCATCTTGGACGCACAAGTGGTCGGCGCATCGGTGGTGGTGAAGACGTCCTTCAGCGCCAGCGGGACACCGGCCAGCGGGGAGGCCACGTCACCGGCGGCAATGTTCTTGTCGACCTGTTCGGCGGCGGCGAGTGCCTCATCGGCACCGACGTGCAGGAAGGCGTGGACGTCTCCGTCCACGGCACTGATGCGGTCGAGGTGGGCGCGGGTGGCGTCCACGGAGCTGATGTCGCCGGTGTGGATCTTCTCGGCCAGGTCGGCTGCGGTCCAGGTCGTCAGGTCCGAGTCGTCCCGGGCCCCGACGGTGTAGGTCGTAGTGTTCACGTCACTCATTTCGCTGTCGTCTCGTCGGGTTCTACTCGCCCAGGATCCGGGGAACCTGGAAACGCTGCTGGGCCTGCTTCGGCGCCTGGTCGAGGGCCTGTTCGGCGGTCAGCGAGGTCTGCGGGACGTCCTCACGCATCACCGACACCGCACCGTCGACGTTCTGGGTCGGGTGGCTCAACGGCTCCACGCCCTCGGTGTCAACCTCGCGCACGGCGGCGACGGTCTCGACGATATCGTCGATCTGACCGGCGTAGTGGGCGATTTCTTCCTCGCTCAGGTCGAGGCGGGCGAGCCGGGCGAGGTGAGCGACCTCGTCACGTGAGATCTCGGACACTGATGGGTCCCCTTTTCGTGTTCGCAGTATGTACCCCGACCACTCTAGTAGCACCCGCGTCCAAGGGGTACGCTTACCCCGGTTCGCTACACTTGTGGCGACAGGTCGCCGTACGGTCCACCGGGCCGACGATGACCACCTCTTGTCCACTGAATGTCCACTCAACCCACAAAATCCGAGGTCACTCTTGTCCTACCTGATGCGCGTCCGTCTCCCCGATGTTCCCGGAACCCTGGGACTCATCGCCGCTACCCTGGGCACCATCGACGCGGACATCCGGAGCGTGGACGTCGTCCAGCACGACGAGGAGGGGATGGTCGTCGACGACATCGTCGTCGATCTCCCTGCCGGACGGTTGGCGGACGCCCTGATCAGCGCAGCCCAGGAGGTCGACGGTGTCTACGTCGACTCGATCCGGCCGTTCTCCGGGACTGTGGACCGCCGGGGCCAGATCAGCCTGCTGGCGGAGGTCGCGCGGCACCGCCGGCGTCCGACCGAGTCGCTTCAGCGGCTGATGGACGCCCTGCCGAAGACGATGTCGGTGCAGTGGTCGGTGATCCTCGGTGCCGATGAGAGCACCCGGCGCATCGCCGCGTCCTCGTCCGCCCCGGAGGACGACGGTCGGGTGCTGTCGGAGACCCCGGTCACCGCGCCGCGTGCATTGACCGACCGGGACACCTGGGTGCCGGAGAGCTGGACGGTGATGGACTCTGCGCTGGCTGCCACCCCGCTGCGCGGCACCGGCTACATCCTGATCGTGGGGCGTCCCGGCGGCCCCGATTTCCTCCTGTCGGAGATCGAGCACCTCGGCGAGGTTGGCGAGATCCTCGGCGCCTTGCTGAGCTGATCCGACAGGACGCCGGACGGCCACTGTTCCCGCCTGCACAGTGGCCGGCCTGCTACTCCCCTGACGGCGCGAGGAAGAGCTGGTAGGAGGGGTTGTCGGTAACCTCGGCGAAGGGGAAGCCGAGGGCGGACAGGTGCTCCTCGAAGTCGGTGGACCGGGCGTCCTCGAACGCGGCGAGGATACGTCCGTAGTCCATGCCCTGGCTGCGGTAGTGGAAAGCGGTGATGTTCCAGTTGGTGCCGAGCACCTCCAGGAAGTGCACCAGCGCACCAGGGTGCTCCGGGAACTCGAAGGAGAACATCCGCTCGTCGACGAACGCCGGGGGCACACCACCGATCATGTAGCGGATGTGTTCCTTGGCGACTTCGTCGTCGGAGAGGTCGACGACGTCATAACCGGCTCTGGCCAGGGCATCGGCGATGGCGTCCCGTTCGTCCTTACCCTCCTTGAGCTGGACACCCACGAAGATCCGGGCGGGCTGACCGGTCGCACCGTCGCCGTCGCCGCTACCGGACTGACCACCGTCGCGACCGTCGACACGGTAGTTGAACTCGGTGACCATCCGGCCGTTGAGCACCTCACTGAAGCGCAGGAAGGCCCCCTGCTCCTCGGGGATGGTGACCGCGAAGATCGCCTCGCCACCTTCGCCGAGCTCCGCGCGCTCGGAGATGTAGCGCAGGGTGTGGAAGTTGAGGTTCGCACCGGACAGGACGTTGACCAGTGTCTCGTCCTGGATGTCCTTGGCCGAGGCGTATTTCTTCAGACCAGCCAGCGAGACCGCCCCCGCCGGCTCGGCGATCGCCCGGTTGTCGTCGAAGAGGTCCTTGATCGCCGCGCTGATCTCGTCGGAGGTCACGGTGACGACCTCGTCGAGGTAGTCACGGCACAGGCGGAAGGTCTCGGTACCGATCTTCCGGACGGCGACACCCTCGGCGAAGAGGCTGACATGGTCGAGTTCCACCGGCTCGCCGGCCCACAGGGCGGCGGTGAGACAGGCGGATTCCTCGGGCTCCACACCGATGACCTGAATTTCCGGGTTGAGTTCCTTGATCAGCACGGCCACTCCGGCGGCCAGGCCACCGCCACCGACCGGCACGAAGATCCGGTCGACGTGCCCGGCCTGGAAGATCTCCAGTCCGATGGTCCCCTGCCCGGCGATGACCGCCTCGTTGTCGAAGGGCGGCACGTACTCGAGCCCCTCCTCCTCGGCGAGCTGGCGGGCCCGGGCCTGGGCGGCGTCGAAGTTCTCGCCGTGCAGGACTACCTCACCGCCGAAGCCGCGGACGGCGTCCACCTTGATCGAGGGGGTGGTCACGGGCATGACGATGACCGAGCGGATACCGAGTTCCCGGCCCGACAGCGCCACACCCTGGGCATGGTTGCCTGCCGAGGCGGTGACCACACCGGGGCAGCCCCGCAGCTGGGACATGCGGTTGAAGGCACCGCGCAGCTTGAAACTGTGCACCGGCTGGAGGTCCTCACGCTTGACCAGCACACGGTTGCCGGTGCGTTCCGACAGCCCGGGCATCGCCTCCAGCGGGGTGTGCCTCGCGGCGCGGTACACGGGTGCGGCGACAATGTCCCGCAGGTACTCCGCCGATGTCTTCGGGGTCGCCGGGGCTTCCGGGGTGTTCGGGGTGTTTGCTGCCGAGTTAGCCATAGTGCTTCATCGTACTGACGGGTCCCGCTCAGGCCTGCAGCGGCCAGGAGGTGTTCACTGTCGCTGCACGTTCCGGCTTGCCCTGGTTCTCGAAGTACTCCTTGAGACTGGACTGTGTCTCGTAGTGCCAGGTGGCCTGGTTGACCATGAGGTCGTCGGAGGTCATCTCGGTGATCTCCGGGTAGGCCCGCGCCAGTTTCCAGGCCACGCGGGCGGCGGCCAGGGCGTCCGCGGTCGCCTCGTGGGCGTTACCCAGGGTGACCCCGTAGTGCTCACAGACCCGTTCGAGCTGACGCCCACCCTTGCGGAAACGGTCCTTGGCCTTGTCGATCACCAACGGGTCGACCACCGGACCGTCCACGGTGAACGTGGGCTCCAGGGAACGCAGCACGGTGAGGTCGTAGCAGGCGTTGTACACGACCAGGGTCGCCCCGGCCTTCCACCCGTCCCGGATGCGCTGGATGGTCTCGGCAAGGACCTCGTCATGGGGCCGACCGTGCTCCTGGGCGTACTCGGTGGAGATGCCGTGCACCTTGGAGGCCCCCTCCGGGATCGGGATCCCGGGGTCGGCGAGCATCTCCAGCTTGTCGACCTCTCGTCCGTTGATCGTGATCAACGCACTGGTCACGATGCGGGCGGTGAGCGGGTCGGTGCCGGTGGTCTCGAGGTCGAAACTCAGCAGTCGGGTCGGGTCGAAGTGTGCGGCGGTCGTCATGAGTGCCACTCTATAGGCCCCCTCGGACACGAACTGTCGCAGCACAAGACCGAACCCCGGGCATGCACGGAAACCGGCATGCCCGGGGCACGGTGGTGGTGTACGGGTCCACGAAGGACCCGGTGGAGACTGACTAGATGAGGAAGTCGTCGTATTCCGGGGTGTCGATGGCTAGGGCCTCATCGTCACCGAAGAGGTAGTAGCTGGCACCGGAGGACATCTCGGAGATCTCTTCACGGCTCAGGAGGTTGAACATGGCATTGTCCTTTCGGTCGAACACGTCTCTCGGTCGGACACGTGGCACATCTGGCGGATGTCGTGGTGACAAAACTAGATCGCCGACAAACGCAGCTCCACCCCTCAGCCGTCGATTGACCCCGATACTTTCATCCTCGGTTCCCTGTTATCGCTGGACACCCAGCCAACCGCAACTGAAATATGTATATCAAGCGGCAAGAAACCTACCCCCACCTGCTGTGATGCGAAACACACCACCCCCGACCACTGTGGGTGGAAACTCACCTACTGACAGAACAATCCACCCCCACCGCAACGTCCGGACATCGCGTCCGACACTCCCGCTAGACTGGTCACCGTGACCGAGACACCCCCTGAGACTTCAGCTGAGACTGCTGCCGACACGTCCGCCGAGAGCCACAGCGAGCGCTGGTCGCGTCTTGCCGGCGAGGTCCGCCGTCACCGTGAGCTCTACTACTACGAGGCACCGGAGATCTCAGACGCGGACTTCGACACACTGCTGCGGGAGCTTACGGCCCTGGAGACCGAGCACCCGGAGGCCGTCGACGGCACCAGCCCCACCGAGGAGGTCGCCCCCTCCCCGGCGAACTCCCCGTTCCGCAATGTCGACCACCGTGAACAGATGCTCAGCCTCGACAACGTCTTCAGCCTGGACGAGATGCAGGAGTGGCTCGACCGCACCCCGGCACCTACCTACCTCACCGAACTGAAGATCGACGGCGCCTCGATCAACCTGCTCTACATCAATGGTCGCCTCGACCTGGCGCTGACCCGTGGTGACGGGTCCACCGGCGAGGACGTCACCCACAACGCCCGCACCCTGGACGACATCCCCGACCAGCTCACCGCCTCCGAGGAGTTCCCGGTGCCGGAGCTGGTCGAGATCCGCGGCGAGATCTTCATCACCGTCGAGGACTTCGCCACCATGAACGCCGACAGGCAGGCCGAAGGCAAGAAGCTCTTCGCCAATCCGCGCAATGCCGCGGCCGGGGCGATGCGGCAGAAGAACAGCGAGGAGACCGCGAAGCGTCCGCTGCGGCTGATCTGCCACGGGCTCGGCGCCCGCGAGGGTTTCGCCCCGACCAGCCAGCACGACGCCTACCGCGCCCTGGAGTCCTGGGGCCTACCCGTCAGCCCCTACACCCGGCAGGTGCACACCGCGCAGGACGTGCTGGACGCCGTCACCTACTGGGGCGAGCACCGCCACGACGCCGCCCACGAGATGGACGGTCTGGTGGTGAAGGTCGACGATGTCTCAGAGCAGCAGGACCTGGGTGCGACCAGTCGTGCCCCACGCTGGGCGATCGCCTACAAGTACCCGCCGGAGGAGGCGGTCACCACCCTGGAGTCCATCCGGGTCGGGATCGGACGCACCGGCCGGGCCACCCCGTACGCGGTGATGACACCGACCTACGTCGCGGGATCGACGGTCACCATGGCGACGCTGCACAATGCCACCGAAGCTCACCGCAAGGGAGTCCGCCTGGGCGACCGGGCGATGATCCGCAAGGCTGGCGAGGTGATCCCCGAGGTCCTGGGCCCGGTGGAGTCGTCGCGCACCGGCGATGAGCGGGAGTACGTCTATCCGTCACTGTGCCCCGAGTGCGGCACTCCCCTGGCCCCGACCAAGGAGGGCGACGCCGACTGGCGGTGCCCGAACACCCGTTACTGCCCCGGACAGCTGCAGAACCGGCTGAACTACCTCGCTGGACGCGGCGCCTTCGACATCGACGCCCTGGGTGAGCGTGCCGCCCACGACCTCATCGCCTCCGGCGTCCTTCCGGACGAGGGCCACTTGTTCTCCCTGACGGCCGATGACCTGACCACGACCAGCGCCTACACCACCAAGGCAGGGAAGCTGAACAAGCCCGGCGAGATCCTGCTGGCCAACCTCGAAGCCGCCAAGCAGGTCGACCTGTGGCGGGTGATCACCGCCCTGTCGATCCGGCACGTCGGCCCGACCGCGGCGAAGGCCCTGGCGGCGAAGCTGCAGTCCATTCCGGCGATCGACGCCGCCTCTGTCGAGGAGATGGCGGAGATCGACGGGGTCGGCGGCATCATCGCCCAGTCTGTCAAGGACTGGTTCGCCGTGGACTGGCACCGCGAGATCGTGGACGCCTGGGCATCGGCCGGGGTGCGGATGGAACAGATCGTCGAGGAGTCCGACCGTCCCGAACAGACCCTCGCCGGACTGACCGTCGTGGTCACCGGCTCGCTGGAGAATTTCGACCGGACCAGTGCGAAGGAGGTGGTGGAATCCCGCGGCGGCAAGGCATCCGGCTCAGTGTCGAAGAAGACCGACTTCCTCGTCGCTGGCGAAAAGGCCGGCTCGAAACTGACCAAGGCCGAGGACCTCGGGGTTCCCGTCCTCGACGAGGCCGGATTCGAGAAACTCCTGGCCGAGGGGCCGGACGCGGTGTGATAGTTGTAGTTCCACCGGGACAATAGCGCGAAAGTTACTACAGTCGGTTGTACTACAGTCGACTGCAGTAACTTCCGCGATACCGGGGTCACTCCGGATTCCACGGAGGACCTGATTTCCGCATACCAAGAAACCCGCTCCATGAACTCTGCTCCACGTCCAGCTCTCGTCCCGGATGACTACCCACAGCTGGTCGAGGTGTGGCGCAGTGCGGTGCAGTGCGGTGCACGTCACCCACGATTTCCTCACTCCTGCACACCTGGACGCTATTGAGGCAGCGCTCATCCCCATGATCATCTGCGACTTCCCCACCGTGCCCCTGTCCGTGCACTGACGTCGTAGAGCCCGCCTTCCCGGCCTTGCTCCGATCAGCGCGACCGCTGATCACAGGGAGGCCCCCGTGTTATTCACGAACCCCAGGAATTCTTCCGTCGTCCTCGACGACCTCACATTCACCTGGCCGGACGGAACACCCGTCCTCGACCACCTCACCGCCACATTCGGCGCCGTCCGCACCGGCCTGACCGGTGCGAACGGCACCGGCAAGTCCACACCGCTCCGCACCATCGCCGGTGAACTCTCCCCCACCTCCGGGCATCTATCGGTCCCCGGTTCTGGAGAACCCGACGCAGTGGGGTACCTGCCGCAACGACTCACCCTGGACACCGATGCCACGGTCGCCGCCCTCGCCGCCGCAGGGCTGGACGGTGTCGAGCTGACCCGACGGGTCGGCACGTTATCGGGCGGACAGACGATGCTCACCGCGCTGGTCGGGCTGCGACTGCAGCCCCATGAGATCGTCCTGCTCGACCGGTTGAAGATAAGCGCACGGGTATGTCTGTCGTGAAGATCAACGCAATTTGCGTTTCCCGTCGGTGCCGGCCCCGAGCTCGAGAAGCGCTTCGCCGCCCGTGCCCACACCGTCGACTCCTCCCCCGGCTTCGAGGGCTTCCAGCTGCTGCGCCCGACCAAGGGCGACGACCGCTACTTCGTGGTGACTCACTGGGCCACCGAGGAGGACTTCCAGGCGTGGGCCAAGGGACCGGCTCGTGCGGCACACAGTGGCCCGCACTCGGGTGAGGGCAAGCAGCCGGTGGCCACCGGCGCCGACCTGCTCGAGTTCGAGGTCGTGGACTTCGATGCCATCGCAGAATCCGCAGAGTCCACGGAGTAACTCCAACAGCAACGTCCCGGACAATGGTCCGGTGGTCGACCTGGCCTACCCGTTCACCGGCAGATGGCTGGTGCAGAACAGTCCGGCCAACCGCGTCCCCAGCCACGGAACCGAGGCGTTCGCCACCTCGTACGCCATCGACGTCGTCCCCGTCGACGAGTCAGGAGTACCGCCAGGGTGACGTGGCGTGGTCTTCTGCGCCCGGAGTCCGCGGACCACTTCCCCGGTTTCGGACGCTCGATGCTGTCCCCAGTCGATGCCGTGGTCCACTCGGTCCACGACGGGGAGCCGGACCACCCTGCCTATCGGGGGCTTCCGTCCCTCGGATACGCCCTCACGCAAAGCCGCCGGGCTGCGGCGGGGTGGAGGTCGCTCTCCGGCAACAGCATCTTTCTCCTCCCGTACTCGGCCGGAGCAGACACGCCAGCACCAGTCATCGCACTGTGCCATCTGCAACGGGGCAGCATCACCGCCCGTGCCGGGCAGCGGGTGACCGTCGGCGAACCACTCGGTGCCTGCGGGAACTCAGGGAACAGCACCGAACCCCACCTGCACGTCCAGGCGATGGACTCACCCGACGCTGCACGTGCCCAGGCGGTTCCACTGTCATTCGACGGCGGTCTACCGGGCAACGGCAAGATCGTGGATCTCCCTGTGCGGTGATCTCTGCTGTATGACCGTCTGCGTCAGTTCCGGTGCAGTAGCGCCGCGGCACCACGGACGGTCCGCGCCAGTTCGGCCGCCGCATTCGGGGTGAGGACATCCTCCGGGCCACCGGTCGCCACCAGGTCGATCTGCGGCTGCGGGGTCTCGGTGTCGAAGGTCCACTGCTTCCAGGTGCGCATCACCCGGCGCGCCAACTCTTCACTACCGGCCTTCACCGACTCTTCATCGACCCGCCAGGCGACCGACTGACCGGCATCGATCAGCCGGGCGACATCGTCGGTGAGCTCGTCGGCCACGAGAGTGTCTGCCCCCAGGTGTGCCAGTTCCGGGTACAGGCAGCCAGCATCGAGGACAACCTGGCGGGTCTCGTCTTCCCCGTCACCGACGGAAACCCCGGTCACCTGCTCCACGAAACGCCGGTCGACGTTCACAGCGATCTCCCGGTCCACGCTCATGGTCTCGAACTCGGTGGCCCCGACCAACCGCGAGGTCACTTCGGCGAAGCCCCGCTCATGGACGTGCACCACGGAAGCACCGACGGCATCGCAGAACTCGCGCACACCCTCCCCCAGTGCCAGGGCAACATCGCGGAACGCCGGACGGTCGAAGCAGAGCGGGTGCCCGCGGTACTCCACCGACGCACCGAAGGTCCACGGCCCGACGACATGGACCATCAGCCGGTCGGTCCCGGCCATGGACTCGGCGATGATGTCCGTCAGCTCATGCTGGCGGCCCAGGAAGGCCCGCATGTCCAGGGTCTTGCCCGGGGCAACCTCCCAGCCGCGGGAGTGCGAGCGCAGGTACGGTCCACCGACCAGCACACCCATGGCCGCCGTCGTCGGCAGCAGCCCCTCACCCACCGACGACTGTGGCAGGCTCAGCGGCGGGACAGCCCCGACGTCCTCGTCGACGTCACGGGTGCGGCGCGCGGCCGCGGCCAGGGCTGCCCGCAGGTCGGTGTGGGTGGTCCGGACGTCCTCCCACCAGGCGAAGCGGGTCACGCGGACTGTGCTCCGGCTTCAGCGGCCTCAGCGCCCTGCCACGGGGCGGTCGCACTGATCGTCCCGGAACCGATGAGGATGTCACCCTCGGCGTCCGGCAGGTACACCACCGCGGCCTGACCGCGGGCGACGCCGCGGAGCGGCTCATGCAGTTCCAGCTCCACGGCGGCTTCCGGGCCGTCGGACGCCGCACCGGTGAGCGTCGCCGTCGCCGGCACCACACCACCGTGAGCACGGACCTGCACCTCGCACTCGAAGGTCTCCCCGTACTTCGCCGGGTCCAGACGCTTGAGTCGGTCGGCGGTGATGTGGCCGATGCGCAGGTCATCCTGGCGTCCGACCGTCACTGTGCCGGTCTCCGCGTTGATGTCGGTGACGTAGCGGGGACGGCCGTCGGCGGCAGGGCCGGGCAGTCCCAGGCCCTTGCGCTGGCCGATGGTGAAACCGTAGACACCGTCATGCTCGGCGAGGGTCTCCCCTTCCACCGACTTCACGATGCCCGGACGCATTCCGATCTTCGTGCCCAGGAAGGCCTGCGTCCGACCGTCGGGAATGAAGCAGATGTCGTGGCTGTCTGGCTTGGACGCCACACCCATGCCGAGGTCCTTGGCCTCGGCACGGATGTCCGGCTTCACCGTGTCCCCGACCGGGAACATGCAGTGGTCGAGCTGCTCGTCGGTGAGGACACCGAGGACGTAGGACTGGTCCTTGTTGTCGTCGATGCCGCGGCGCATCACCCCGTCGTGCAACCGGGCGTAGTGGCCGGTGACCACCGCGTCGAAGCCCAGGGCGATGGAGCGGTCGAGCAGTGCCTCGAACTTGATCTTCTCGTTGCAGCGCAGGCAGGGGTTAGGGGTCTCACCGATCTCGTAGGACTCGACGAAGTTGTCGATGACATCGGCCTTGAAGCGGTCGGAGAAGTCCCAGACGTAGAACGGGATGCCGAGGGAGTCGCAGACGCGGCGGGCGTCGGCGGAATCCTCCAGGGAGCAGCAGCCGCGCGAGCCCGCACGCACCGCCTCCGGGGACTGCGACAGCGCCAGGTGGACGCCGATGACCTCGTGGCCGGCCTCCAGTGCCCTGGATGCCGCCACCGAGGAATCGACCCCTCCGCTCATTGCCGCGACGACCCGCATGCTCTCCTGCCTCACTTCCTTCTGGTGCTGGACGACCCAATATTGGACAACCCCTCACCCTACACCGCAGGAGCACCCTGGTCACATGGCCGGAGGCTGCCCGGAGATCCTACTGGGAGACAGTCCAGGATCGCTTCAGCGAAGGTCGCGGCGACCCCGGGAACCAGGTGGAGGTTGAATGCCGGTTCGAAGAGTTCCGCCTCCAGCAGGAGGAGGCCGCGTCCGTCACTCTCGGCCGTCTCCACCATGTCGATGCGGCCGTAGAGCGGGACGGAACCAGTCACCGCACTGACGGCGTCGAATACCCGTACGGCAAAGGTCTTCTCGTCCGGAGTCGCGTCCACGATGACCGGGTGCTCCTGGTAAACCCCTCCGAGGAATCCGCCTCCCGGGGCGAGCAGAGCTCCCTTCGCGATCGCGTGGGTGAACCGGCCGCCGACAAGGTACACCGCCTTCTCCCTCCCCTCGGAGAGCTCCGGCACCTCCGCCTGCAGCATCGCCACGCCCCCGGAGGTCACGATGTCCCGGGCCAGCTCTGCCGCAGCCGGGTCGTCCGCCTCGAAGAGTCCGGTTCGCGAGGAACCCGCACCGACCGTCGGCTTCACGACGATCCGCGGGGACGGTGCGTCCTGCTCCCCGGCGGTGTCCTCAGCGTCCTCAGCGTCCTCAGCGTCCTCAGCGTCCTCAG
>DGYFI06202__coassemble_454_pt1 | contig 32806 bp, 27 predicted proteins | sample DGYFI06202__metabat2_high_PE_029 | metagenome-assembled genome bin DGYFI06202 | reverse complement strand
CACTGCGACTGACCAAACGCCGATCCGATTCCCACCACATCACGGGGCACTATCCTGACCCGCGGCAATTTCCGTGTGGTGGAGCGATTGTTCCCGCAGATCAAGCGGGTGTTGAAGATCAACGATTTGGAGACCATCACCGACGATGTGATTGAGGCCGCCGCCAGTACCCTGGTTCTTGGACACTGACCAGGGCGTGGTCCTGTCGTCGTGGCCTCGTACAGAGGATGTCGCTTACACCGCCGCATCCAGCATTGTCATCGCGACGGGCTCGATGTCCACGTCGGGCCACGGACTCACCACCGAGATGAATGCCCCTCGTCGGCGCTGTCGATCCAGTACCATGTGCGCACCGAACCCGGAGGCGTAACCGTTGTGCCACAGCAGACGCCGATCGGTCGTGTCCTCAACGAACCATCCCGCTGCAACGGATTCAGTGCCATTAGTGAAGCGCACTCGGAAAGCATCCTCGTACACACAGTCATCGGCGAGAAGGGTTGACATGATCGTCGCGAAGTCCTGAGCACTTGCCCTAATCACTCCGGCCGGTCCGTAGCCTTGTCCGGTCCAGGGCTGTTGGTCAGTGCCCCACACGGTGACAGCGTTGAGGTCATGCGGGAGGTTTCGCTGTTCGGGCTGCTGAGCGCGCAGCCGGGGGCATCCCAGCGGTATCGTCAGCCTGTTTCGCACCAGGGTCGGATAGTCCGCCCCGTCGGCGGCCGCTAACACGTGGCCCAATGCTGAGGCAGCAAGGTTGGAATAGCTGAAGCGCCCAGGATGACGGATACGCGATCGGCGAAGCTGGTTCAGCAGATCGTCGAGGTTCTCCGGTTGCGGATCACTACCAGTCAGCACAGCGACCAGGGCTCGGGCTGCTGAGCGGATTCCCCCGCCGGTGGCAGGCAGTCCTGAGGTGTGGGTCAGACATGACTCCAAGGTTGCTTCACCGGCCGCTGCTCCTGCCAGGGGGAGGTGCTCTTCGAGTCGATCCTGCGGTGAGATCAACCCGGCCTGCACCATGTCGGTGTAGATCAAGCCATTGAGGGCTTTGCTGAGTGAACCGATGTGGAACGTTTTCTGCAGGTCGCAACCGATCGTGGCGATGCGAGTGCCTGTCGGGCCGACTGCTGCGAGACAGGCCGCATAGACGGGACGGTTGAGCGGCAAGGAGTTGAGTAGAAGGCCTGCCAGAGCGGTGTCACCGTCTGTCGTTGATGCGTTTGTTAGACGGGTGGGCTTCATACCTGGACAGACTACCGACGTCGCGTCTCCCAAGTGACCGCTCCGGGGCGACATACAGCGATCAAGATTCCACGCCATTTAGCTATCACATTCACAGCCAAGGCCTTCACAGGCGCCTGAGAGATCAGGGCTACAGGGTTGTGGACCGCCTTGTCGATCAGCGTCCGGGCACCGCCCGCTCCACTTTGCAACAGCACCGCATCGAGAACGCCGGACTGGACGCGGACAACCTGCCGGTGTCCGACCCCTCCAAGATGAACTTCGGCTCCGGCAGCGGGAACGACGCCAAGGCGTGGAAGGACATCTGGGGCTGCGGCCAGGGCATCGGCTCGATCACCGAGATCCAGCTCGCCGCCGACCTCATCACAAAGTTCAAGGACGAGTTCCGGGCGGCAGTGGACGCCTTCGACGAGAGGGTGCGCGTCCGCCAGCTGTAGCAGCACGCGCGGCCGGGACTTCTACTCGGCCTCACGGAGCTGCTCGCGGGTGTCGTCGAGGATCCGCTGCAGTTCCTCGGGGTCCTCGTCCACGGAGACCGCGCTCCCGTTGGAGTTCTTCTCCACCTCGGTCTGGACCTCGTCGGTGCGCCACAGCTCGACGAGCTTGTTGAGGTCCTCGTCGTCCTTCCTGTCCCCCGTGGTGGCCCCGATTTTGATGTAGGGCTTCGCCTCGGGGTTCTCCGGGTCGTCCTTGGCGACGGCGTCGTCCGCGGTGAGGTCGGCAGGTTCGAGGTAGTTGTCGTTGATGATCGCCGGGGTGCCGTCCTGGTACGCCGTAGCCGTCTGTGAGGCGTCGACCGGTGTCACGGAGACATCGGAGGGGTCCTCGTCGATGTCCGCCGGGGTGGGGATCGGGACGTCCTCGTCCTTCAACGTCACGAGACCGGCCTGCACCAGCACGTTGATCGCGCGGCCCTGGTTCGTCTGATCGCTGGGGATGGCGACCTCCCCGGCTGAGGCGATGTCCTCCACCGAGTCGCCTTCCTTGTAGTAGACCCCGAGCGGGACGATGACGGTGGATGCCAGCGGGACGATGCTGTCCTCGGCGTCCCCTTCCCCTGCCCCGGCTTCATTGAGGTAGTTCGCGAGGTACTGGATGTGCTGGTACTGGTTCGCGTCCAGCTCACCGTCGAGCAGGGACCGGTTGACGATGTCGTAGTCGCTGAAGGCCTCGACCTCCACGTCGATGCCTTCCTCCTCGGCGAACTGCTCGAAGACCTGCGACTGGGGCTGTCCGGCATCGGTGGTGCCGATGGTGATGGGCCCCTCGTCCTCATCGCCTGAGCCGTCGCTGATGCAGGCGGTGAGTGTCAGCCCGGTGGCGGCGGCGCATGTGAGCGCCAGGGTCCGGACGGTGCGGGTGGTGCGGTTCGGCACGGTTTCTCCTTCTCGGTGGTGAACGTCGTCTCCCCGCAGAAGTACAGGTCACACCGGCTGTGTGTCGCCCGTTGTTTTCGACCGGAGTGGATGAAACCGACAGTCGGTCAGAAGGAAATCGAGAGGAGATCGAGAGGAGATCTTCACCACACAAGCACCTCCCAGGCTGCCGGTACCCAACTGGCCCCCTTACTATGGTGCCCCCCTCACCAAGTGAACCGCATAAACGGACCCTTTTCCGAACTCTCCACGGAGGTGCCCGCTTGACCCTGTCCACCCTGTCCGCGCTGATTCCCCGATCCTTCCTGCCGCCGTCCCACCCCGCCCTCGGCCCGTACCACGACCGTCGCGAGATGGCCCTGGGCATCGTCCTCGCCGCCCTCGCCGGCGCTGTCGGCGCCGCGGCCTGGACGCACTCCTCCGGCTGGTACGTCACCTTCATGACGGGCAACACCGAGCAGATGATCCTGAAGCACTACGAGGGCGAGCACCTTCTGGCGGTCAGCGCGCTGGCGACCATCGCCGCCTTCGTCCTCGGCGTCATGGCCGGCACCTTCGCCCGGCTCCACCTCTGGAACAAGTCACGTCACGGCGCCACACTTGTCACCGTCGCCGCGACCTACGTCGCCTATGTCGCTGACCTGCTCACCAACTTGGCCGACGGCCCCCTGGGCGTGGTCCCCATCCTGTCGCTCGCCTTCGGCCTCGGTGCGCTGAACACCTCGATCAGCCGCGGCAACCAGGTGCAGATGCCGCTCTCCTACGTCACCGGCACCCTGGTGAAGATGGGCCAGGGATTCGCCCTGCACCTGGCCGGGGAACGGAAGTGGGTGTGGGTGGCCCAGTTGGTCACCTACGCCGGCTTCCTCGGCGGCATCATCAGTGGTGGCGCCATCTTCTACCTCATCGGCACCCACCATGCACTTGCGGCGATCGCGGTGATGGCCACCATTGCCGCGGTGGTCACCTGGAAGCTGGACCATCCCCGTTTCTCCCGGCAGGACTCGCAGGGCTGACACTCCCCGGAACTACACCTCCGAGGGTGCTGTTGCAAAGTTGGGTTGCCGTCGGCAGGATCAGCGGTCATGGGCATTTTTCTCCGGTCGGCACTATCCTCAAGACGTGATCCTGTGGGCAGTGCGCTGGTATTGCCGCTACGGTGTGTCCTACCGCGACCTGGAAGAGATGCTCACTGAACGTGGTGCACCAGTAGATCACACCACCATCTACCCGTGGGTGCAGAACTACGGTCCCGAACTGGATAAACGGACCCGCTGGTACCGAAACGGATCTGTAGCCTTCGCCGACTCCTGGCGAGTGGATGAAACCTACATCCGGGTAGGTGGAAGGTGGTGCTACCTCTACCGGGCCGTCACCAAGGACGGCCGGACTCTGGACTTTTACATGTCCACCCGACGCAACACGACAGCAGCAACGCGATTTTTGGGAAAAGCGCTGCGTAGCACTGGTCACCGTGTCCGCAACGGTGAGGAACCCAGTGGTCCTCGGGTCATCTGCACCGACAAAGCACCCACCTACGCTGCAGCGATCAAGGAACTGATCGACGAGCATAAGCTGTCGAGGACAGTAGTTCACCGGCAGGTGAAACACCTTGGGCAATGTGATCGAGGGGGATCACGGCCGGCTCAAGCGGATCCTGGGTCCCAAAGGTGGCGGGTTCAAGAATCCGGTGTCGGCGTACGGGACACTGCAGGGTATGGAGGCGATGCACGCGCTACGCAAAGGCGAGGGCAGGGTGTTCGCCTTCGGGTGTCCGAACCCGGATGCGGTGATCGTCGCCAAGGCCTTCACAGGCGCCTGAGAGATCAGGGCTACAGGGTTGTGGACCGCCTTGGCGATCAGCGTCCGGGCACCGCCCGCTCCACTTTGCAACAGCACCCCGCCGAACAGCTCCTGACCTGCGGAAGCGCAGGGCAAGGGCGGTTTGGTTCTGGTGGTCGCGCGATGCGCTGGCCTCACGGCTCTGCCTGACACCGACGTCGCTCTCCTCTGCGACGGACCCGTCGCCGGCTGAGCGCTCGCGGCCGGCGTCCTGTCCGTACGCCGATAGGCCTCGCACCGCTCGGCAACGCAGCATGGCGTTGCGTCGCGACCTGGCGACGACTCGGCGGGGCGCGATCGTCTCGTGCGTTGGCGGACTACGGGAGCTTGGACGCGAGGACGTCGGCCGGCAGGATCTCGGGTGCTGCGCTGAGGAGGTGCTGGTTGTCCATCAGGGCTGCGACGATGGCGCCGTTGGCGTGGGCGTCGCGAGCGGCCTCGTCGGGGAATGCATCGAAGATCCAGAAGGTGTCGGCGTGGGTCCTGACCGCGAACCAGACAATCGTTCCTACTTCTTCGTTGGCGAGTGCGACAGCGCCGGCGAGCAGATCGGCGAGCGCGTCGTGCTGTCCATCGGCCGCGACGATCTTGGCGACGAAGGCATACGGAAGTGATGCGGGTGTGGACATGAGGGATTCTCCTTGAAGTCGGGGTGCTTCGTGGGACGAGTTCAGCTTATGACGAGCGAGGGCCGGTGGGAAGTGGCGTATACGACAGTATTGCTATTGTTTACGTCATGCGTATCGGACTGATCGCGATCGACGGCTGCTTCGGTTCGGCTATCGCGTCGATCATCGACATCGTGCGGGTGGCCGACGGAGCCCGCGGCGATGTCGACCCGCGGATCGACCCGATCGAACTCGCCATCCTCGGACCGAAACGGCGAGTGACCACGACGGCATCGATGACCCTGTCGGTGGACCACCCGCTGTCGGAGTCCGCAGAGTTCGACGTGGTCGTCGTCCCTGCGCTTGGAACCCTTACGGCCGCCACTACCAACGACGCCCTCCACAGCCGAGATGCTCGTTCGGTCATCGCCTCGCTCGGGCGCCTCGACGAGGCGACCACCCAGATCGCCGCGGCGTGCACCGGCGTGTTCGCTGTCGCCGAGACCGGACGGATGCATCATCGGCGGGCGACGACCAGCTGGTTCCTGGGGCCGGAGTTCCTTAAGCGCTATCCGACCGTCGCCCTCGATCTCGACACCATGGTCGTGGTCGACGGGAACCTCGTCACCGCCGGTGCCGCGTTCGCCCACATCGACCTCGCGCTCTCACTCGTGCGATCGATCAGTCCCGACCTGGCCCAACATGTCGCCAAGCTCCTCATCATCGACGAGCGCCCGTCGCAGGCGGCCTTCGTCGCCTACGAACATCTCCGGCACGGGGACCCGATCGTCGTCGAGTTCGAACGCTTCGTGCGCGCCCGCCTGGACGAACCGTTCAACGTCGCCTTCGTCGCGCAGTCGCTCGGCACCAGCCGGCGCACCCTCGAACGACGAGTCCGTGCGGCGCTCAACCTCACTCCGCTCGGCTTCGTCCAACAGCTTCGCATCGAACGAGCTCGGCACCTCTCATCAACCACGGACCTCACCTCCGCCGAGATCGCGCTACGGGTCGGCTACGAGAACGCCGAGACTCTGCGCGCCCTCCTGCGTAGGGAGCGACGCCGTTCCTGACCTATCGCCCTGCCTTAGAACCACCTCTCAGCACGTCGCGTCGACGCTCCTGCGTCGCCCCTGGACGCCCCACTCGACACGCCCGCAGCACAGGCCATGTGACGAGTCCCGGTACAACCGTCGGCGACTGCACTGACGCGCTGGGCTATGTTCCGCCGGTGGAGTTCGAGATGAATCTGCTCAACAAACCTGCTGCTGAGGAACCTGAGGCAGCTTAGTTACCTGTCCACGATGTGCGGGGAAGGCCACCTGCGCAGAATTGGCCACACTCCTCCGTCTGAAGATTACGGAAGTCTCACAATAGGTGAGAAGGAGCGGCGCGGCTGTTCACCGCATATCTGACGTTACCGCTGTTCAGTAGTCTCAGAATGGCTGAGAAACGTCTCACTTCGAGTAAGATCGGTCAGGTGCTCTCCCACTGTGGGGTGCGGGAGGTACACCTGCGCACCGGTGGCGAGGAATTCCTCGCTCTTGCGCTGCATCCCGGCAATCGCCGCCTGCGCCTCGGCACTGCCGTAGGTATCCCGGATGTCCTGTGAGATACGCATCGAACAGAACTTCGGCCCGCACATCGAACAGAAGTGCGCCGTCTTCGCCGGTTCAGCGGGAAGTGTCTCGTCGTGGAAGTCCTGCGCGGTGACCGGGTCCAACCCGAGGGCGAATTGGTCACGCCACCGGAACTCGAACCGGGCCTTGGACAGGGCGTCGTCGCGTGCTGTGGCTCCTGGATGCCCCTTGGCCACGTCGGCGGCGTGTGCGGCGATCTTGTAGGTGATGACACCGGTCTTCACGTCGTCCCGGTTCGGCAGGCCGAGGTGTTCCTTGGGGGTGACGTAACAGAGCATGGCGGTACCGTGGCGTGCGATCTCGGTCGCCCCGATGGCCGAGGTGATGTGGTCGTATCCCGGCGCAATGTCGGTGACCAGCGGTCCGAGCGTGTAGAACGGCGCCCCGTCGCACAGCTCCTGCTGACGTTCGACGTTCTCGCGGATCTGGTGGAGCGGGATGTGACCGGGACCCTCCACCATGACCTGCACGTCGTACCCCCACGCCCGGTGGGTCAGTTCGGCGAGGGTGTCGAGTTCGGCGAACTGTGCGGCGTCATTCGCGTCCGCGATCGATCCGGGGCGCAGACCGTCGCCGAGTGAGAAGGCGACGTCGTAGGCGGCGAAGATCTCACAGAGCTCGTCGAAGTGTGTGTAGAGGAAGTTCTCCTCGTGGTGCGCCAGGCACCAGCCCGCCATGATCGATCCCCCGCGCGACACCATTCCGGTGACCCGGTCGGCGGTCAGCGGGATGTAGCGCAGCAGGACCCCGGCGTGCACGGTCATGTAGTCCACGCCCTGCTCGCACTGTTCGATCACCGTGTCGCGGTAGATATCCCAGGTCAGTGCCTCTGCGTCGCCGTCGACCTTCTCCAGTGCCTGGTAGATCGGGACGGTGCCGATGGGGATGGGCGAATTGCGGATGATCCATTCCCGGGTGGTGTGGATGTCGTTGCCGGTGGACAGGTCCATCAGTGTGTCGGCGCCCCAGGTGGCGGCCCATTCCAGCTTCGACACCTCCTCACTGATCGAGCTGGTCACCGCCGAGTTTCCGATGTTGGCGTTGATCTTCACCAGGAACTCCCGACCGATGATCATCGGCTCGGATTCCGGGTGGTTGATGTTCAGCGGGATGATCGCGCGACCGGCGGCGACTTCGCTGCGCACCAGTTCCACGTCGCAGTTCTCCCGCAGGGCCACGAACCGCATTTCCGGGGTGACGACACCCCGACGCGCGTAGTGCATCTGCGTCACCGTGCGGCCCGGTTCAGCACGACGGGGTTCAGGACGTCGTCCCTGCCACTGTTGGGACGGTGCGCCACGGCGGACGGCGGCCCGGCCGTCGTCGATCAACTGTCGTTCACGGAAACGCCCGATACGGGTGTCTCCACGTGCCCGGATCCATTCTTCACGCCAGGGGGCCAGGCCTTCTTCCGGGACGCTGCCCGGCCCGGCGGTCCGGTAGACCTGCAGTGGCGGGTTGGGGCTGCCGTCCGGGGAGTTCTCCTGGTGGATCTCGGTGACCGGGACCCGGATGCCGTGGTCTTCGATCCATCCGCACCGGTGCGCGGGGTGCTGCTGGACAGGGGTGGACGGGGCAGACGGGGTAGACACAGCTACGCTCCTCACTTCCTACGCCGGTATCAACCGGATCAGGTTCGACGGTCCCGGACGATCACAGTCCGGTCTCAGCCCCTCGTGGGGCACCCGTGTGGACGCCTCATACCTACCACGGCAGTGAGGACACATCAAAACCGGCTCTTCGTGATTCAGAGTGCGTAGCTGCCGGCGGGGCGGGATCGGTGTGGCACAACATGTAGGGGCCCTGGGGCCCGAACCCCTGATGGTGGACACGGTGTTGTAGCGGATACACCACCGGAACACGTCCCGACGGCACACCAGCTGGTTGGTGAAGGTCTTCGCGTCCTGAAGGACCTCGCGCTTGAGGGCGGCATTGAACGACTCGGCCAGCGCGTTGTCCGCGCTGGTACCGATCGCGCCCATCGACTGGCGCGGCCCCAGGCGGCGACAGGTGTCCTGAAATGCCCCGGACGTGTAGACACTGCCGTGGTCCGAGTGAAAGACCGCACCGGCGAGACTGCCACGCTGGTTCTTCGTCATCACCAACGCTTCGTATAGCTCACCGGGTTAGCTAGTCTACGGGAAATGACTTTCCGGCTCGTCCGTGTCTGCGCTCTCCTCGGTCTCCTCGGTGAAGACATCGACCATCGCGTCCAGGAAGTCGATGATCTCGCGCCGGGCGGACGGAGACACCTGCCGGGCCACCTGCATCATCCTGTCGTGCATCGGGCCTAGCGCATCGGACATCTCGTCCCGGGAGAGGTCCGTCACCGTCAACGTCACCGACCGCCGGTCACTGGGGTGGCCGGTGCGCACGACATGGCCGGAACCGGTGAGCCGGTTGAGCAGCTTCGCGGTCGCCGCCGTCGAGATCTGCAGGGCCGAAGACAGGTCACGAGCAGTGAAGACGTCCCCAGCGCGCTCGGCGGCGGAGATAAGCCGGATGGCCTCCAGGTCGGTGGAGTTGAGTCGCATCCGACTGCACATCCGTTGACGCATGTCATGGTCGGCGCCCCGGAACCGACGCAGGGCCTCGAGAAGCTCCACGTTGGGGTCGCGCCCGTCGTACCAGTAGTCGGTCTGCATCGTCATCTCGTCACGTAGGGCCACTGTCCAGCGTGAACAGTGTACTAGACGCGGCACTGCACCGGAAGAATGACGGTGCGAACATATGGCTACCGGGCCATTATTTCGGTGACAGTACCGGTCCGGAACTAACGTTTTGAATTCACCCGGACTGAAACTTCCGTAGCATCGGAAGAATGTCATTCCTGCGACCGCAGCCATTCTTCCACCACACCTACCTCCCGGTCTCCGCCGACACCGCCTGGGACTGGCACACCCGCCCTGGTGCCGTGGTCAGGCTGACGCCCGGTATCGCCAGGATGACGGTCACCGGTGAAGCGGACAGTCTCCGCGACGGCACCACCACCTTCCGGCTCCCGGGCGGCGTCGCCTGGCGTGCCCGGCACCAGGCCGGGGAGTTCGAGGACGGACGCAGGTTCACGGACGTCCTGGAGTCCACGCCGCGGACGGCCCTGAACACCCTCGTCACCTGGCGCCACGAGCACGAGATCGCTCCGAACGGCGAGTTGTCCTGCACGGTCACCGACACCATCACCACCAATGCGCCGGATGCACTGCTGTCGAGGATCACGAGTTACCGTGACCGTCAGCTCACCGCCGACCTTCGTCGACTGGAGGAGATGCGGCAGTGGGACGGTACGCCGCTGACCGTCGCCGTCACCGGGCCCAGTGGAACCGTCGGAACCCAGCTGGTGGCGATGCTGCAGACCGCGGGGCACACCGTGATTCCCCTGTCGCGGAGTGAGAGGCCGGGTGGCCGGGTCTGGGATCCGGAGTCGCCGGCGTCCGATCTCCTCGACGGGGTGGACGCCGTGGTGCACCTGGCCGGTGCGCCCATCGCCGGACGTTTCACCGACAGTCACCGTGACGCTGTGCGTGAGTCCCGCGTCGGTCCGACGCGCAGGCTCGCCGAGCTTGCCGCCGAGACCCCCGGTCTCACGACGTTCATCTGTGCCTCTGCCGTCGGCTACTACGGGGCGGACCGTCCGGAAGCAGTCACCGAAGAGTCCCCACCGGGCGCCGGCTTCCTCGCCGAGGTCGTCTCCGACTGGGAGGAGGACTGTCAGCCGGCCCGCGACGCCGGTCTCCGGGTAGCGAACATCCGCACCGGTCTGGTGCTGGCCGGAGGCTCACCACTGCTGACACTCCTGGGAGCCTCGTCCCGCATCGGAGGCGGCCCGCTCGGTAGTGGGGAGCAGCACTTCCCCTGGGTGGCGGTGGATGATCTGGTGGACATCTACCACCGCGCCGTCGTCGACCCTGATATGTCGGGACCGGTGAATGCGGTGGCCCCGGAGGAGATAACCCAGGCGGACTTCGCCGCCGTCCTCGCGGACCTGCAGACACTGCGGGTCCCGCTCGCTCTCCCGGTGCCGACCCTGGGACCACAGGTGCTCCTGGGTCGGGAAGGGGCCGAGGAGCTGGCCCTGGCGGACCAGCATGTTCTCTGCGACAAGCTCGGTCGTGCCGACCACCGCTTCAGGTTCACCGCGGTCCGGGAGGCGCTTCGTCACGAGCTGGCATTGAACTGACGAGGTAAATCGCTAATATTATTGCTAACGAGGTTAGCTAATGTAGTATCGACGCGAGTCTGACTTTTATCAAGCCGCGTCCATGAATGGGCGTATATCCACCATGAAAGCGTGATGTTCTTGCGCACTTTGAGCACCGACACACAACTGTCCTTTGATTCGCTGCTGCTCCTGTCCTTCGGCGGGCCGGAGAAATCGGAGGACGTCGTCCCCTTCCTCGAGAACGTCACCCGGGGTCGCGGTATCCCCAGGGAAAGGCTCGAGGTGGTCGGCGAACACTACTTCGCCCTGGGCGGGCGTAGCCCGTTGAACGACCTGAACCGCGAGATGATCACCACCATCCGCAGCGCACTCGAACGCCGGGGACTGGACATCCCGGTGTACTTCGGCAACCGGAACTGGCACCCGTTCATCGAGGACACCGCCGAGGCCATGGCCCGGGACGGGGTCCGCAACACCGCTGTGTTCGCGACGTCCGCCTGGGGCGGGTACTCCGGGTGCCGGCAGTACCACGAGGACATCGCACGGGCCCGACGAGCTGTCACCGAGCGGGGGAGTGTCCCGCCCCGGATGACGCGTCTGGGCCAGTTCCACGACCATCCACGCTTCATCACCGAGTTCGCCGACGCGGTGGATGCCGCACGGGCCACCCTTCCCACTGCGGCTGACCGCGACGGCGCCGAGCTCATCTTCACCGCCCACTCCGTACCGCTCAGTGCGGATGCCGAGGCAGGTCCGCCCGGGGTCGGTGGTCAGCTCTACTCGAGGCAGGTCCGCGACAGCGCGCGGTTGATCCTCCAGGCGAGCTCCTTCGGTGCTGACGCCGTTGCCGGGGCGGGGGCCACCACGGAGCCCACCGTGGTGTGGCAGTCGCGGTCGGGCCCGCCCTCGATCCCGTGGCTCGATCCCGACATCTGTGACCATCTGGAGGCGAGGGCCGCGTCCGGCAACGCGCGTCCCGTGGTCCTCTGCCCGGTCGGCTTCGTGTCGGACCACGTCGAGGTCCTCTGGGACCTCGACACGGAGGCCCGGGACACCGCGCGGTCGCTCGGTGTCGAGCTTGTCCGGGCGGCGACGCCCGGGTCGACCGCAGGATTCGCCGACATGGTCGTCGACCTCATGAGGGACGCTGCGGACGCTGAGAACGCTGAAAACGCTGCGGACGGCAGTGGCGTCGGGGCCGGCGTCGGTATCGGAGAAATGCCGAATTTCGGTAACACGGTCAATGGCTCACTGTGCGCCCTCCACTGTTGTGGATCGTGAAAATTTGACCCGTAAATCCATCTCCTGTGTCCACACATATGGAAAAGGAAATGGTGGCGAGAGATTCGGGCCACGGTTACGATGGGGTCTATGGGCAATTTCGCATTGGCAAACCCGTCCACCGGAAACACCGAAGAGACATTCAACCGCATCAATGACGACGACCGCGACGCCATCCTGGACACCGCCAGCACGGCGTACGACAACTGGCGGAAGACCACCATCGAGGAACGCGCCGCCGTGCTCAACCGCGCCGCGGACCTCTACACCGAACGCGCCGACGAGCTGGCGTCCTACATCGGCCGCGAGATGGGCAAGCTGACGTCCTGGGCGAAGGCCGAGATCGGCATCGTCGCCGACATCTACCGCTGGTATGCCGAGCACGCCCATGAGCTGCTCGCCGACAAGGAACTCGCCGCGCAGGGCGCCACGCGGACGTTCGTGCGCAAGGACCCGATCGGGCCGCTGCTGGGCATCATGCCCTGGAACTTCCCCTACTACCAGGTCGCCCGCTGGGCCGCCCCGAACCTGCTGCTGGGCAACAGCCTCGTGCTCAAGCACGCCTCCATCTGCCCGCTGTCCTCCCAGGCATGCCAGGACATCCTCGTCGAGGCCGGCCTGCCGCAGGGGGTCTTCCAGAACATCTACGCCTCCGGCTCCCAGATGGACGCCTTCGTGGCAGACCCCCGCATCGCCGGGGTGTCACTGACCGGTTCCGAGGGCGCCGGTGCCGCGGTCGCGAAGACCGCCGGCGAGAACTACAAGAAATCCCTGCTCGAGCTCGGCGGCAACGACCCCTTCATCATCATCGATAACGAGAACCTCGACTGGGTCCTCGACCAGTACGTGAAGATCCGCATGTACAACACCGGTCAGGCCTGCAATGCGCCGAAGCGGCTGATCGTCCTGGAGGACTTCTACGACGACGTCGTCTCCGGGTTGGAGAAGCGCATCGGCGAGCTGACCGTCGGCGCGTGGGACGACCCGGACGCCGACGTCGGACCGTTGTCGTCGATCGACGCCCGCGACGAGATCGTCCAGCGACTCAAGGACGCCGCCGACGCCGGCGAGGCCACCGTCCGCGTCGGCGGTGGTGCCGTGGACCGTCCGGGTGCGTTCATGCAGCCCGCGCTGCTCACCGATGTCGACCCGAGCGCGGACGTCGGCTGCAACGAGGTTTTCGGTCCGGTCGCGATCGTCTACTCCGCGAAAAACACCGACGAGGCGGTGGAGATCGCCAACAACTCCGACTATGGCCTGTCCGGCTCGGTGTGGGGTGCGGATGTGGAGGCCGCCTGGAGGGTCGCCGCCCAGCTCAACGACGGTATGACCTTCGTCAACGAGGCCTCGGTGACCGGTGCCGCGCTGCCTTTCGGTGGGGTCGGACGCTCCGGTTACGGTCGTGAGCTCGCTGAGTGGGGGGTCGGTGAGTTCTGCAACGACCACCTCTTCCGGATCAGTGACCAGTCCGACGCCGGACTGTCCCCCGCCTTCTAGACCGGATCCGCTTCCGGACCGGCGTCGTTACTGTGGGTCGCCGTCGCGTCCGGTTGCTTCCTGGACGACCTGTTCCTCGAGCTTGTCGTTGTCCGCATCCGACTCGTCCAGGGCACGGTCCAAAGCAGCCTCCTCCTCGGCGTTCAGATCGCCGTCACCGTCCTCCCGCTTCTCAGCAAGATCACGAACGGTGTCGCGGGTCTCGGACTCCTCGCTGAGACGCGTACGGGACAAGATCCACCAACCGACCAAAAGCACCACCATCGCCAGACCCAGGTACCCCAGCACCGGGTAGACATAGGTCATCAGGGTGTCGAAGCCGACGAAGCTCACCCCGTACCCGGCCGCGCACAGACCGAGGAACACCGGCACGTACCAGCCCGGCCTAGACGAGGTCACACGGGTACCGAGCGCGTAGAACATACCGATCGCGGTGTTGTAGATCATCGCGAAGATCACGAACACCATGATGTAGGCCATCACCGGGTGCATGGAGTCGAACAAGCTGAGCATCGGCACGTCGTCGTCGGCGACGACCTCGATGTTCATCAGCAGGGTGAAGACCGCCAGCACCAGCAGCACGGTGTAGACCACACCACCGGCCACACCTCCGCGGGCAGCGTCGCGCATGTTGGCGTGGTTGCCGCCGATCACCAGGGACATCGACACCCCCAGCAGCAGGGCCAGCCCGTTGTAGTTCAGGGCGGACAGCCACCAGGGGCTCACCACGGAATCCTGCCCGGACGCCAGGGCGCCGAGGTCCTCCGGCAGGTTGAACAGGGTGTAGACGAACCCGATGACCACCGCGACGATCAGCAACGGTGTCAGCGCACCGATGATGCCGCTGACCTTGTCCACGTCGAACAAACCTGTGCCCATGACCAGCAGCGTCATGATCAACGCACCGATCCAGGTCGGCAGCCCGAACTGCTGCTCCAGATTGGATCCGGCACCGGCGAGCATCACGAAACCGATGCAGAACAGTGTCAGGGTGACGATCACGTCCAACGACCGTGAGACGACGGGGTGGGAGATGCCGCGGAAGACACTGTTGTGGTCGTCGGCGAGGAAGTAGCTGCCGAGCTGCAGGATGACCGCACCGCCGACGATCATCACCACACCGGCTAACAGCGCGCCCCACAGACCGTTGACGCCGAAGGACACGAAGTACTGGACCACCTCGAGACCGGTGGCGAACCCGGCGCCGACCAGAAGGCCGAGGAAGGCCATCGAGATCTTGATCTGCTCTTTCATGGCACGGAGTCCTCCTGGTCCTGGACATGACCCGGCCCCGGTGCGATGTGCGCCGGGGGCATGTCCGATGGTTCTGGGCTGGCCGCCGAGGGCAACGACAGGGCCGCCGCGGCAGCGATCGTCGCCAGGTCTCGGGCCCCGGCGGGGGACTGGCCCACCGGCTACCTGCGCTTCGTCAGTAGGCCGACGATCCACAGCAGCACGACCGCGCCGAGCAGGCAGGTCAGGAAGCTGAAGATCCATCCACCGCCGGCGACGTCCACGCCGACAAGGGTGAGAAGCCAACCACCCAGGAATCCACCGATCACACCGACGACAATGTTGAGCAACAGGCCCATCTGACCGTCACGTTTCATGATCTTCGAACCGATCCAACCGGCGAGACCACCGATCACGATCCAGCCGATGAAGCTGAGCGTGGGTGCTGAGTCGGCGGCGAGAATGAGAGCGTCTGGTTCCATGGTTCCTCTGTTCTCCAGAGTCGTCGGGAATAGGTACGGGTCTATTGTACTGATCACATCAGACTCTACGACTGCACGACCAGCCCCACCACACCCCTGCGGGTGGTACGTCCCGGGCGGGGCGCTCCCCGACGGGTCTTACTCCGTGCCGATCCGTGACCGTTCCACCGTCGCCGGTTGCAGTTCCGTCCGTCCGGTACCTGCCCCGTTCTCCATCCCCCACCGAACCGCCTGTGAACGGCGCTCCACGCCCATCTTCTGGTACGCGGACCGGATGTACGACTTGAGCGTGTTGATCGAGATGTGCGTTCTCCGGGCAATGTCCTCATTGGTGAAACCCCGTGTGATCAATGTGACCACCTCTGCCTCCCTGGCGGTGAGGCCGGCGTCCTGACCCGGCCACGAACCGGCGACGGCCCTGGAGGTATCGCGGGGGTCCAGCGGCAGACCGTCCCTGCCGGACACCAGGACAGCGCCCCGTCCGATCGCCTCCAGGCACTCCACCAACTCCCGGGCACCCATCGACTTGTCGAGATAGCCGCGGCACCCCTTCTGCATCGAGGCGGCGACCAACTCTTCCCCCATGTTCCAGGTGTAGACCACGACCCTGCCCGAGGTCGGGTCGTTGACCACCTTGTCGACCTCCTCGCTGTCGGCCTGCGACAGCCCGAAAGTGTCGTAGAGCGTCACATCGACGGTTTCGCCACCGGTCTCCCCCACCTTGGTCGAGACAACGCGAATCCGGTCGCCATAAGGGGCGAGCATGGATTCGAGTCCTGCGACAACGACCTCGAAATCATTGCGCAGCCGGACGCGCAGCGGCGTGGACGGTATGACTGACATCCTGGTGATTATACGCACCTCCAGGAACCGACCACAGGCCGCCGCCCCCTGTTCCGGACGTCAGCCGGACATCAGGGCGTCGTCCCGTGGATGTAGCCGAAGCGGTGCTCGGTGGTCGTGACTGCCTGCTCAAGAAGCATGGGCAGAAGCTCACGGCGCCCGTCCGGGAGGACGGGACGGTCAAGGATCACCGAGCCGGAGCGGGCAGCGCCGACGTAGAGCTCCGGGTCGACGTCACCGAGGGTGCGCACCCGCACGCTGGACTGCACCTCGATCTCCTCGGCGAAGTCCAGGTCGGAGACCGGCCGCACCCGGTTACCCAACTCCCCCATCCTGGAGGCTACCGCGTGCGTGGCGGACACGTCGAGTTCGGTGCCGGTGACCGACGCGCCGAGATACAGGCGCAGAAGGTCGCGCAGGTTCGCGTTCTCACCGATGCGCACCCGCAACGGCTCAAGCAGCGGGCGGTAGCGGAACACGTTCGACTCCACGACCAGCGCGGTCCGGTCGTGCTCCATACCGAACTCCGTGGCCCAGGCGTTGGCGTCGGATTCGGCGGCCCGCCGCAACCATCGGTGGTCGTCGGCGGTCAGCACGGGGTGCGCCAGTCCGTGGAACTCGCGCAGCATCTGGGTGATCGCGGTGGACACGCTGCCGCTCTGCAGCTCATCGGCGTCACCTTCGCTCCACACACCCTGCTGGGCGACATAGTTCGGGCCGCCGGCCTTCGCCCCGTTGCCGATCGAGGATCCCTTCCAGCCGCCGAAGGACTGGCGCTGGACGATCGCGCCGGTGATCCCGCGCTCCACGTAGATGTTGCCGGCCTCGACGCGGTCACGCCAGAAGATGGTCTCATCCCGGTCGATGGTGTGCAGCCCGGCGGTCAGCCCGTAGCCGGTGGAGTTCTGCCACTCGATGGCCTGCTCAAGGGACTCGGCGTGCATGATGCCGGCGACCGGACCGAAGCACTCGTGGGTGTGGAACCAGGAACCGGGTTGCACGTTGTCGCGCAGCCCGGGACTCCACAGGGTGGCCTCCTCAGGGGAGCCGTTGAGCGGTGTGGGCTCCACCAGCCATTTCTCGCCACGTTCCAGCCTGGTCAACCCACGCATCAGCTTGTCCCCGGCAGGTTCGATGATGCCGTTCATGTCGGTGGCGAGATTGCTTCCGTGTCCGACGCGCAGGGACTTCACGGCGTCGACGAGCTGTCCGATGAATCGCTTTGACGTGCCCATCGAACCGACGGTGATGATCAGCGAGGCGGCCGAACACTTCTGTCCGGCGTGACCGTAGGCGGATCCGACGATATCGGAGACCGCGAGATCCGGGTCGGCGGCCGGGGTGACGATGATGGCGTTCTTGCCGGAGGTCTCGGCATTGATCACCATCGTCGGATCCCAGGAGCGGAACAGCTTCGCGGTCTCGGACCCACCGGTGAGGATCACCGAGTCGATGTCGGGATGGGAGACCAGGCGCTTACCGGCATCGCCCTCGTCGGCGTTGACCAGCTGGAGCATGTCCTCGGTGACCCCTGCTTCGCGGAATATGTCCACGAAGACCTCGGCAATCCTGAGGGTCTGAGGAGCGGGTTTGATGATCACACACGCACCTGCGGCCAGTGCCGCCATGCAACCGCCGACCGGGATAGCGACGGGGAAGTTCCACGGGGGGATCACCGCAACGGTGCGGTACGGGGTGAAGCGTGACCCGCGCTGGTGGTCGAGAGCTCGCGCCGATTCTGCATAGTAGCGGCAGAAGTCGATGGCCTCAGAGACTTCGGGGTCGGTTTCGGCGATGGTCTTGCCGGCTTCGTGGACGGCCGCGGCGATCAGGCGGTGCCGGTTGTCGGCGAGGGCGTCGGCGACGCGATCCAGGACGTCGGCGCGTTCGGCGCCGGTCTTCGCAGACCAGGATTCATGGGCACCCAGAGCACGGTCGACGGACGCGTCGACGGTGGCCGGGTCGGTGACCAGCTCGCTGACCGTGGGGCCGGGATCGGAGGACGGGTCGACGATGCGCTTGGCCCACTCGCGGTTCGCCGGGATGTCCGGGTCACTGTCGGGCTCATTGACGAAGTTGCCGGGCACGCCGGCGGACCTGGTGCCCATCTTCTCCTCCGACTCCAGGGCACGGTCCTGGATACGTCGAGGCCCGGCGACGGTGGACCACCGGTCGCGGACGGCGGCGAGGAAGCGTTTGCGCTGGCCCTCCATCGGGGTGATGCCGGTGTCCTCGTCGTCCTCGGGGGTGAACATCGCGTAGAGGAAGTTCTGTTTTGCACCGTTCTCCTCGAGACGCCGCACGAGGTAGCTGACGGCGACGTCGAAGTTCTCCTTCTTGACGACCGGTGTGTAGAGGATCAGCCCGCCGACGACGTCGCGCACCGCGGCGGCCTGCGCCGGGGCCATGCCCTGCAGCATCTCGGCGTCGATCTGATCCTCCACCCCGCGTTCCACGGACAGTTCGTGGGCCAGGGCCATGTGGAAGACATTGTGAGTCGCCACGCCGATGCGCAGGTTCTCGGCGATCTCGGGAACCAGAGCCCAGTCCAGCAGGCGGAGGAAGTTGGCGTCGACCTCGGCCTTGGTGAGGTACGGGGCCTGGGGCCAGTCGTGTATCTCGGAGTCGACGCGCTCCATCGACAGGTTCGCGCCCTTGACCAGGCGGACCTTGATCTTCGCGCCGCCCTTTTCGCGGCGTCGACGAGCGAAGTCGGCGAGGTGGTGCAGGGCGTCGAAGGTGTCCGGCAGGTAGGCCTGCAGGACGATGCCTCCCTCGAGCTCGAGGAACTCTTCCTCACCGAGCAGCTCGGTGAAGATCCGGAGCGTGAGGTCGAGGTCCTTGTACTCCTCCATGTCCATGTTGATGAACGGGTGCGGGGAGCGTTTCAGAGCCTCGCGGTACAGCGGCCGCAGCCGGTCCTTGAGCCGTTCGACCGACCCTTCGGGACCGTCGAGGTCCCAGTGGTTGAGCTGGGAGACCACGGCGGACGCCTTGACGCTGATGTAGTCGACCTTGGGATTGCGCAGCAGCTCGATGAGGTCGTCACGGCGGCGTACCGCCTCCTCCTCACCCAGGACGGCTTCGCCGAGCAGGTTGATGTTGAGCTGGAAGCCGTCGTCCTTCGCCGATTCCAGCATGGTGTCCATGGTGGCGCTTTCGGCATCGAGGACGAGGTGGCCGACGACGGTGCGGAGGTACGCACGGGCGATCGGCATGACCACCTGCGGAAGCAGTGGGGCGGCGATGGATCCGGCGGTGACCAGAAGTCGGTCGACGATGCCGAGGAAGCCGGGGACGGGGGCCTTGCGCTTGACCGGGTGGGCGATCTTGGCGAACTCCTCGGCAGCGACGCGGTTGTCCTCGGGGCGGGCGACACGGTCGACGAAACTGAAGGTGAACTCCACGCCGCTGGGTTCATGGACCATGTCGGCGAGTTGGCGGGTGGAGCGGCTGGTTTCCTCGATCTTCAGCCAGTCGTCGGCGCGGTGCAGTGCGCGTTCCACGACGGACTCGACGTCGTTGGCGTTGTCCGGGCGGGTGGTGGCGGCATCACTGCCGGTCGTGGGCGCCGACGGGGACGTGGTGTCCGCTGCGTCGGTGACTGTGCCGGCTGCATTATCGCCTGTGGTGTTGTCGGCGGTGTTGTCCGCGGTGTTGCCCGCAGGGCTCGCGGAGTCGCGGTTGTTTTCGCGGTCGTTGTCGATGATACTCTCGTTCCTCCTGCTCTCGGCGCCCCATTCGGTGCTGAGTCTTTCATGGGCCGTTCATGGTCGTTCAACATGCCTTCAGTTCCGACAACGTCGCGGGGGCGGTGGGCGTGAACGCTGCAGCTGAGGTAACCCGAATGCCGAGTTTACGGACTTCACCCAGATGATGCTGTGACGTGACTGAGGTCACGGTGACAAAGTGCTGCTGGCACTGGCTGTTGACGGGTATGGCCGAGGTGCCGACAGGGGATCCGTATCCGTGCACCAACCCCAGACACGCCGGCTACTTCAGCTCATTGGCCAGGGTGTTCATGTTCTCATCCTCCCGGGAGATCAGACCTGCGTCCAGATCGCCGTCGAACACTGTCCGTCGCCAGCGGCGGAATCTCCCGATGTCGGTCGGCCGGGCATCGAGCCATTTCCGTGTGGTGCGCCAGGGTTACGGAACAATTCCGACAGCGAGTTACACGTTGAAGAATGAACATAATTTCCGGAAAAAGTTGATTTTTCGCGAATCGCTAACTAGGTTAGAGAATGGGATTCACCTAGACCCCGGGCAGTACAAGCGCAGGCTCCGCAGGTGCGGTCCCGAACAATGTCATGCGCAGCACGACCGGATTTCGCGGTGAGCGAAACCGGCCCGACCCCCAGGAGAAAAGATCATGAAGAAACAACTTGCCCTCGCGGCAACAGTCTCACTCACCCTCGCGCTGGCTGCGTGCGGCGACGACAACGGCGACGACGCTGAGACCACCGGAACGGAAACGACGTCCGCCTCGGAAGCAACCACCACCGACGATGCAGCCACCGACGATGCCGCAGAGGGCGACATCGTCGACACCGCAGCCGCAGCCGGTGAATTCAACACCCTCATCACGGCCGTTCAGGCCGCCGAACTCGAGGAGACGCTCAGGGGCGAGGGTCCGTACACCGTACTGGCCCCCACCGATGAAGCCTTCGAGGCGCTGCCGGACGGGACGCTCGACGACCTGCTCGCAGATCCGACCGGTGACCTGGCGGACATCCTGAAGTACCACGTGATCGAGGGCGCCGTGATGGCGGACGACGTCGCCGGAATGGACGGAGAAACAGTCGCCACCGTGCAGGGTGAGGAACTGACCATCGAGGTTGACGGGGACAACGTCTCCTTCGTCGATGCCACCGGGAACAGTTCCCAGGTCACCATGGCCGATGTCGAGGCAACGAACGGTGTCATCCACGCACTGGACGGCGTTCTGATGCCGACCGGCGGAGAAGAAGACGACATGGCAGGCATGTCCGATCAGTAGTTGATGCCGAGTTCGTCCTGAGTTGACCAGGGTCGGCCACGGAGCGAGCCTCGTGCTCTCTCCGGGCCGACCCTTTTCCGAGGTGGAGATTCGGTCACGGTGTCGCCCTCCGTCACCTGCCGGCTTGCGCCGTCACGACAGGCACAACGGTGAAGCGTCCTGCCGCCCGCCCGACTGGGGGGTGGTGAGGAATGCGCAGTTCCACCAACCACGTTCCGCTGTCACGTCCCTCACCGTATCCCACTGCTCCGACGTCAGTGACGGCGTCCTGCTGAGGACGAAACCCGAGGAACGCTGCGGATCTCCGACAATGGCGAGTGAGTAGTCGTCCTCGATATAGGTCACGCGGTAGTTCACCGGGCCATCGAGCGACTGCCCGGGAATACCGTCGAAGGCAACACGAAGCGATCCGGGCTGTTCAGGGTCTTGGACGCGAGCTTTGCCGGAGATCGACGACTGCCCACCAACCAGGGTGCTGCAGGTGTTCGTCACGGAGATCGTCGTGTCATCGAGGACACTGTAGTCTGCGGTGGTGTTCGAACCGCACTGCAGTGTGAACGGCTGAGGCACTGCGGCCACCTGGTACCACCTGCCCTGGTAACGCTGGGGATCCAGATCCGACACCTGACTGAGCTCTTCACCGCCGATCGAGCCGACGGCCACACCCTCGGGAAGACGCAGCTCGGAGGACCCGGCACCTATTCTTCCCCCATCGGTGATATCGGACCCGGCCGCGATGTCGGATCCAGCTGCCGGTGCCGCCAGGCCCACGCCGGCGGCCACAGCGAGCGCGGCACACAACCCGGAAACGGAGATGAACCTCTTACGGTCGACGAACTGCATTTTTACTCCTCAGGAGATGAACGTGCACAGAAATTGATGAACTCTTACGCACCATCTCCAGGTTGTCCACGGGCGAGTGCCGTGCATCCTCGAGACGCACCGGCCGCGCGACAATCCGGAACCTCACCTCCGGGGAGGTAGCGGAACGAACTTTGACGTACTGTCCTTGTAGGCATCCCAGCCGTCCCTCCCTTCCATGCGCCTCTCGAGAATCCTGGCACCGGAACCCCACACCAGTGTGATCGTCATGGCCACCGGGGACACCAGGACGGCCACGGTGGCCACAACGCCTGCCCCGGTGCCACCGACCGCCAGCCAGATTCCCCACCAGATCACCGATTCACCGAAGTAGTTGGGGTGGCGGCTCCACGACCACAGGCCACGGTCCATGATCCTCCCTGACGCTTCCTCACGTCGGAAGACATCCAACTGGTGGTCGGCGATACTCTCGACAACGAGCCCGACAAGGGAAACGATGACACCGGCGATCACCAGAGGCCACAGGACATCCCCGGAACCGACGGATGCAACCTGCACCGGGGTAGAGACCACCCAGGCGACGGCACCCTGCGGCAGGAGCACCGAACGCATCAGAGAGGCGGCAGGCTTGTTCATCAGGTCGGAGTACCGGGGGTCCTCCTTGTCACTGCCGAATCTGCTCGACAGGTGTCGGGACAAGCGCGCCGCCCACACGGCGATCAGTGCGACCAGGACCCACACTGGTGCGGTCGCCGTTCCCAGTACCGTGCCGCAGATCGCTGCTGACAGGGAGTTGACCAGGATCAGTGGACCCCACAGCACGTCGATGGCGGCCACCTTTCCGGTGGAGCGGATGACCGCGGCCACGAGCACCATCACCAGGACGGAGACAACCAGGGTCGTCGCTGCGACGATAGACCAGTCGGTGAACATCGTGATCACTCCCCTGCGACCGTGGCGGTTGCTGCGGTATTCCCGGGCTTGACCGCCAGAATCTGATCGACTCCCATGCGGCCCTCCCGAAAAGCCATTCCGCCGCCGATGAGGTACAGGTGCCAGACTCGGAACACCTCTTCGCCTACCAGGGCGAGGATCTCGTCACTGTGGGCGAGGAAGCGTTCGATCCAGTGGTCCACGGTCCGCGCGTAGTTGTCCCGCATGCTCTGGACACCGACGACCTCGAGACCGCCGTCCTCGAACAGGCCGATCGTCTCGCCGAGCGGGCGCATGTGCATATCAGGTGCGATGAAGGCCTCGATGAACGGCCCACCGCCAGGTCGCCGACCCCGCCGGGACATCTGCTGGACCAGAACCCGACCGCCCGGTCGTACGCTCTCGTGGAGCTTCTTCACAAATGACGGGTAGTTGCGTGCCCCTACGTGTTCACCCATCTCGATCGAGGACACTGCGTCGAATCGACCGACGATGTCACGGTAGTCCTGCAGTAGAACGGTGACACGGTCCTGCAGGCCATGTTCTGCGACGAGTTTCTCGATGTAGGCGTGCTGCTCCCGGGAGATCGTCACCGCAGTGACCCGTGCCCCGTATGCTTCGGCGGCGTGCACGGCGGTGGCTCCCCACCCGCAACCGACATCGAGCAGGCGTGCGTCCTCGGTGAGCTCGAGCTTCCGGCAGATCAGGTCGAGCTTGGCCCGCTGGGCGTCCTCGAGGGAGGGGTCGGGTCCGAGAGCCGGATCGCCGAAGTAGGCGCAGGAGTAAGACATCGTGTCGTCGAGAATCTGGGCGTAGAAGTCGTTGGACAGATCGTAATGGTGCTCGATGACGGAACGGTCACGGTGCTTCGAGTGCCGTCTGCCACGCAGGTTGGCCTGGGAATCCGGAGGCGCAGGGCGCGCGCCGAAGATACCGAGATCCCTTGCGGTCCGCAGCGCCGCGCCAATCGACGCAGGTGACAGACGTAGGCGCACCTCGGGTCTCCTGGCGACCGCGGACAGTCGGGCGAACCCGTCGGCGAGTGCCTCGCGCTCTCCGTCAACGTTGATCTCGCCGGTGACGTAGGCCTGCGCCAACCCGAGTTCGCCGGGCGACCAGAGCAGTCGGGTCAGCGCATTCCGTGAGGCGATGACGAGGGTCGGTGTCTCGTCGGTGGCATCGGCGGGTTCGGCGACGCTGCCGTCCCAGGCGCGTAGGCGGAACGGGAGGTCATCCAGGGTCAGGCCGGTGACCTTCGAGATCAGCGCGGTAAGACGTCGAGCCACATCGTCGGGGTGCTCACTGCCGGTCGTGTGCGTGCTCATCACTATTTCCTCGGGTCTGAACTGGTTGGGCGTCATCACCGGCATCACCGGCATCACCGGCGTCAGTGGCACGGTCAGCACGGTCAGCACGGTCGGCTCGTCGGCGTCGGCGCAGACCGCCGGCCGGTCGCGGTTGTATCGGCAGGCCCCGTATCCACAACCAGACCCCGTGGACCCGGATCAGGACGGTGGTGACCAGTGCGGCCGGTGCCGCACGGACCGTGTCGGACCACCCGGGCTCGCCGTCATGGACGGTCTCGCCGTGGACGGATGCGGCGAATCTGTAGGAGTCATCGCCCCGGTCACCACGCAGGGCGATTCCGATCCGTACCTGTCCACGCTCCGGCCAGGGAACGTGTATGCGGTATTCTCCGTCGGTGCCGTGGAAGGGCGAGACATAGAACTCCTTCTCCGCGGCGGCGTCACCAGCGTCGTCCGGACGGACGACATAGGCGTGACGGTCCCCGTAGGTGTTCTGCACCTCCATCACCGCCGCCAGTGGCAGTCCGGTGGGCGTGTCGCACCAGAAGACCGACAGAGGGTTGAAGCCGTTTCCCCAGGCCCGTGGCATCGCAGCCATGCGGATCCGTCCGACGGGTGCGGTGAGCCCATGGTCAGCGAGCGTGCAGAGAACCCTGTCTCTGATGCTGCGCTGTTCGTCGGAGCTCGTGCTGAAGTGGTCGCGGTCGTCGAAGGATCCTCGCCACCAGGAGGCCCGCCCATGGTCCGGCAGGTGGTCCAGGTCCACCAGCCACATCCACGAGCGGTGGGTGAACCGGTGTTTCACGGGCGTATGCCGTGCATGTTTCACGGTGGTCCTGATCACGTGTGCCCGGGGCTCGGCCGAGACAAGTGCGGCAGTGTCCTTGGTGGCCCCCAGTGCCTTCTGCGCGGCGTTTGTTCCGGACCGCGCCCCGTCCTCATGGAACCCCCATCCCTGCCAGGCGCCGGCGAAGAAGACACGGTCGGTGTCGAGCTCGGGTGAACGAAGGGAGGCGGCCACGGACTCCGGGGTGTAGATCGGATGGCTGTACTCGCGTGAGTTGATCACTGTGTCCGGCCGGACGAGGTCAGGCGCGTTCAGGGTCACCAGGTGCCGAGTGCCGCCGGGAGTTGGAAGTCGCATCAGACGCGTCATGTCGTAGGTGACGACGACAGGCCCGGAATCCCGTGTGAGATGGTTCCAGGAGCCCCGCACCGACGGCGTCCGAGGCAGCAGACCGGTGTCCGTGTGCAGTTGCATGAGATTGTTCGAGTACGGAATCGCCGACAGGATCTCCTGTTGGGCCGACGTCGGCTCGCCAAGCATCCCCAAAGACTTATGGGGGTGGGTGGCGATGATGACGGCATCGGCATGGTGGACGGCGCCGTGGGCGTCCTCCACCTGCACCCCGTCATGGTTCTCGGTGACCCGGGTAACCGGTGTGGACGGCAGGACGCTGCACCCGCGGTCGGTGAGGGTCTCGACGATCCGGCTGACGTACTCGCGTGAACCACCGATGACGGTGCGCCATCTTGGCGATCCGAACACCCGGAGCATGCCGTGGTGGTGCAGGAACGTCAGCAGGTAGCGCACCGGGTACTGGTGGGCATGTGCCGGGTCGCAGGACCACACGGTGGAGACGAGCGGGGTGATGAAGTGTTCGACGAAGTAGTCGGAGAACCTCCCGCGGGTCAGGAAGTCACCGAGGGTCTCATCCGTCACGGCCGGACGGGGAGTCCCGTTGACGGCCCGGCAATCCTCGTTCAGGAGGCGCCGGGCCCTGCGGTGAAACCGGAGAATCTCAGTGAGCATCTTCAGGTAGGAGGGACGGAACAGGTTACGCCGGTCTCCGAAAAGTCCCGGTAGGCCGCGTGCTCCGGCGTACTCCAGGCCGGTTCCCCCATGCGCGTCATCCGCGCGGACGGCCAGCGACATCTCTGACGGCTGTGTCCGGACGCCCAGCTCGTCGAACATGTGCAGCAGGGTCGGGTACGTGCGGTCGTTGTGGACGATGAATCCGGTGTCGATGGCCAGTTCGCCATCTTCCGTTGCCACGGTGGTGGTGTCGGCGTGGCCACCGATCCGGTCGTCTGATTCGAAGAGGGTCACCCTGGCGTGGGCGGAGAGGGTGTAGGCGGCGCTCAGGCCGCTGACACCGGATCCGATGACCGCGACATGTCGTGGTTTGGCTGGGGGGTGCATCGTTCAGGTTAGCCCTTCTGGCGCAAGTCCAACGAGAAGTGACGGTTCAAAATCTCCCTATTATTACCTAACTTGATTAGGTACATAATTGACGATATCATAAAGGGGAGAGGTGCAGGCTGCTACACTCTTTCAGGATGAAGACAGAAAATCCTCCGACGGTGGTGTGGTTCCGCGACGACCTCCGGACAACCGACCATGATCCACTCTCCTGGGCCGCGCACCGTGGACCGATCATTGGCCTTGTCATTGAAGAGGATCCGGCCCACACCGGGGCCCGGGCCCTGGGGGCGGCCGCACGGTGGTGGTGGGGACGCAGCGTCGCCGCTCTGGCCACACGTCTGGCAGAATGCGGGATTCCGTTGATCCTCTCGAGGGGGAATCCTGTCGACATCGTCCCCGACATCGCTCGACAGATCGGGGCCGGTGGGGCAACTTGGCATCGCCGCTACCACACGCCGCTGCAGGACGTGGACCGCCGGGTCTCAGCGTCCTTGGAGCAGCAGGGCATGGTCGTCAGAGACTACCGAGGCTTTCTGCTCACCGAACCCGGCGACGTTCTCACCAGGAAATATGAACCCTACAAGGTGTTCACCCCATTCTCCACGGCGGCGGCGACGCGTGTGGCAGTGGCGATCAGCCAGGATTCCGCCACCCCGTTGGGCGGGCCGTCCGACCGGTCCCGGGCTGGTTGGCGGGACGCTGTCGATCTGTTGCCTGAGAGCGTGCGCGATGAGGTGATCTCCCCTGGGCTCGCCACCGTCAACGCTTCGGAGCCCGCGTGGACCGCATCGCTCGCCGAGCACTGCACCCCCGGTGAATCCGCTGCTCGGCGACGGTTCTCCGCGTTTCTGGACCTGCTCTCGGCCACCGACACCCCCTTCGATTACGACTCCGGGCGGGACCGGACTGATTGTGAAGCCACGAGCGGCATGTCTCCTCATCTCAGGTTTGGCGAGGTCAGTGTCCTGCGCATCTGGTTGGAAGCCTCCGAGGTGCTGTCGTCGGAGGACGCTGCGTCGTTCCGGTCGGAGCTGCTCTGGCGTGACTTCGCCTGGCACCGACTCCACGAGAGACCCGACCTGAACACGCGCAACGTCCGCAGCCAGTTCGATAGCTTCGGGTGGGAGTGGGACCCCACGGAGGATCAGGCCATCAGATGGACGGGGCACGGGTCACCGGACCCGAGACAACCCACAGCGGACGACCGGTTCCACCGGGACCTTGCCGCGTGGCGTGCCGGTGCGACAGGCATTCCACTAGTCGATGCCGGAATGAGGCAACTGTGGGCGACCGGAACAATGCACAACCGGGTGCGCATGGTGGTGGGCAGTCTCCTGACGAAGAACCTGCAGATTCACTGGCGTCACGGGGAAGAATGGTTCTGGGAAACGCTGGTCGATGCCGATGTGGCGTCGAACCCCTTCAACTGGCAGTGGGTCGCTGGAAGTGGGGACGATGCCGCCCCCTATTTCCGCATCTTCAACCCGGTACACCAGGCCCGACGATTCGACCCCGAAGGGAAGTACACCGCACGCTGGCTTCGTGCTAACGATGCCGACGAAGGTGAGGACCCTGTCCTGCGGCCACCGATCGTGGACCTGCGTCGTTCCCGTGAGGAGGCACTGGCAGCCTTCCAGAGCATCCGTCGGGGCTGACCGCAGTGCCCGGTGGGGCTAAGGTGCATTGACCGGTTCCTCATCGGGCCTGCGCCGGTACTCCAGCTGGCCGACATCGATGTAACCGGCGGCGAACCCTGCCTGGCAGTAGCAGAGGTAGAAGTGCCATGCCCGTTGGAACTCCGGCCCGAATCCCAGTTCACCGACGGTGCCGGTGGCCACGGCCGCCAGGAAAGCGTCATCCCACAATCTCAGGGTCTTCGCGTAGTCCGGGCCGAAGTTCCGCTGCATCCCGGGGCGCAGTCCGGCACGCAGAGCGGATTCGTGGAGGGCCCGCACGCTGGGTATGAGTCCACCCGGGAAGATGTAGGTCGTGATCCATGTCGCCGCGTCAGCGGTGAGGAGCATCCTCTGGTGGTCCATGTGGATCGCCTGGATGACTGCGCGTCCACCCGGAGCCAGCCGGTCGTGGACGGTTCGCATGTACTCGTCCCAGTATTCCGCACCGACTGCTTCAATCATCTCCACCGACACGACTGCGTCATAGGAGCCGGTGACCTGGCGGTAGTCCATGATCTCGATGCTGACGCTTTCCTGGAGGCCCTCCGCTGCGATCCGCTTCCTGGCCAGATCAGCCTGCTCACGGGACAGGGTCACCGAATGTACCGTCGCCCCACGCCGTGCGGCGTGGAGTGCCAGGTCGCCCCATCCCGTCCCGATCTCCAGTACACGGGACCCTTCATCGACGCCTGCCCGGTCAAGCATGCGCCGGATTTTGGTGTCCTGTGCTTCGGCGAGTGTGGACGTCTTACCGGATTCGTCGAACAGGGCCGCGGAGTAGTTCAGCCCGGGGTCGAGGAAAGTGCCGAAGAAGTCATTGGAAAGGTCATAGTGGGCACTGACATTCCGCTTCGCGCCGTCGATGGTGTTCGTCTGTGAGATCGGACGCCGCGACCGGTACAGCTTACGGAAGGACTGCATCCACGGTGGGACCAGTGTGGTGATCCTGCGGCAGAGCTTTGTCAGCGTCCCGCTGAGGTCGGGGGCCTCCCAGTCGCCGGCGACGTAGGATTCGCCGAGACCTATCAGCCCCCGGACCCCCAGGCGGGCGTAGAAAACATCCGGACGCACCAGGATCACGTCGGCTCGAAGTTCCGAGGTTCCGGGCGCGGGCTGCTGGGTGTGTTGGACCTCGACCACTGAGATGCCGGCGAGAACTGCGGCACGCTGCACGACCCAGCGGGCGACCAGGGCGGCGGCGCGCGCGTGGATGCCGGTAGGTAGCTCACCGTGGAGGGCGGTTCGGCCGTCGCCACTTGAAAGGTCCTGAAGGTTGTTCTGCATCACCTCGAGAATAGTGAACATGGAGAATTCCCGCCGAGCGTGCAGCGGCTCCGGGCCCGGGGGGCCTACTGCGGTCCCAGTGAACCTTCTGTACGAAGTCGGGAGGAATCAAAGTCGGCACCGGGTCCGTGCAGTGAGTGTTTCCCCAGGGAGCCCGACCCGCCGGGCCACCAGATCCGGTCACCGAGCAGGTGAGTCAACGCCGGTACCAGGAACGATCGAACCAGGAAGGTGTCGATCAACACTCCCAGGGAGATGATGACGGCGAGCTGTACCAGGAACTGGATCGGTATGACCAGCAGTGCCGCAAACGTGGCGGCAAGTACGATACCGGCACTGGTGATCACACCACCGGTACTGACAAGTCCCCGGCTTACACCGGTCGACGTCCCGTGAACCACAGACTCCTCACGCACCCGGCTCATCAGGAAAATGTTGTAGTCGATCGCCAACGCCACCAGGAACACGAAGGCGTACAAGGGCACGGACGGATCCGAGCCACTGAAGCCGACGAGCGTGAAGATCACTGCGCTGATACCCAGCGCAGTTCCGAAACTCAGTACCGTCGTCGCCAGCAGTACCAACGGAGCCACCACGGCGCGCAGCAGCAGTGCAAGCATCACGGTAATGACCAGCAGGACGATCGGGATGATCACGGTGCGGTCGGCGACCGAAGTTTCTTTGGTGTCCAGTTCAGTGGCGGTCGTTCCGCCGACCATGGCGCCGAGACCACCTACGTCATCCCGAATCTCCTTGACGGTGTTCTCCGCCGCATCAGAGTACGGGGAATCGGTGAGTGTCACCTCCAGAAGTACATCGCCGTTCACCACCCGAGCGACGTCCCCTGAGGAGCTGGAGACGGACTGCACACCGCTGAGTGCCTCGACGGTGTCCCGGACCTCGCCGCTGTTCTCTTCGGGGACCAGGACATACGTTGGAGCGCCTGCACCTGCCGGGAAGTGACGGTCGAGGGCTGACTGCCCGTCCCTGGCATCACTTTGCCCTAGGACGTAGTCACTGGTGGGGACGCCGTCGGCATCCAGGGTGAGCAGTCCCGCACAGCCGGCGATGAGCAGCAGCCCCGTGCCGATAGCAATCCGTCGGGGAGCACGTCGGACCAACTCAGCAATGCGTTCCCACAGTCCGTTCCGAGTCTTCACTGCGGCGCCCGGTTGTCCTTCATCCGGTGGTGTCGCATCTGTTGTCGTCACAGGTGGACCGGGAACCCTCGGCCAGAAGACGCGTCTCCCGGCCAGGGCGAGCAGGGCGGGAAGAAACGTCAGCGAGGTAAAGAAGGCAGCGGCGATTCCGATAGCTGCCACCGGCCCGAGCCCGGCATTCGATGCCAGGTCAGACAGGAGCAGGCAGAGTAGCCCGGCGATCACGGTCGCCGCAGAGGCCAGTACCGGCTGCCAGGTGCCCCGCAGCGCCGCCGAGGTCGCGGACCAGGTGCTGGAATGGCGAGCGAGTTCCTCCCGGTACCGCGCGGTGTAGAGCAGTCCGTAGTCTGTCGCTGCTCCGATGACCAGGATAAACAGGATCCCCTGTATCTGACCGTTGATCATCACGGCACCGGATCTGGCGAGCGCCACATTGACCAACACCGCAGCGCACAAGGCCACCATGGAGCTGAGCAGGACGATCAGCGGAAGAAACGGTGAACGGTACACCAGTACGAGGACGACCAACACTGCAGCGACGGCGACCAGCAGGAGTAGGCCGTCGATCCCACCGAAAGCCGCCGACAGATCCGCACTGAACCCCGCAGGGCCGGTGACCAGGGCCTGCAGTTTCACCGGCAATTCCAACTCCAGTGTTTCCTGGAGGGCATCAACGGTATCCGCCGGTTTCGCATTCTCTGGCGGCACCACGATGATCTGTACTGCTTCCCCATCCTCGGACGGTAGCGGAGGACTGGTCTCGGTCGCCGCCTCGCCTCCCCTGTCGCCAGCGCCGACAGTACTGTCCACAGCGGCAGAGAGTCGGTCGGGAAGGTCGCTCAGTGACGCCGGGTCCACCTGCTCCCCGTCAGTTTCTGCGGTGACAACCACGATCGCCGGGGCCGCCCCTGAATCCTGGAAGTCCTCCAGGCGGTCGCCGACCTTCGTCGATTCCGCGGACTCCGGGAGGAATGAGGACTGGTCGTTGGTGGCCACCTCGCTGATCTCACCGAATTTCGGCCCGCCTACGGCGGCGACCCCCAGCCACATCAGGATCAGTAACGCAACGAGTGCCCGCCGCCGGAAGGCGCGGGAACGGCTGGGCGGAGCGTCCTGCATGATGTACCCGCTTCAGTAGGCATCAGGGTTCACCCAAGAATGTCACAGTTTTTGTCCGCGCCGGGTGTTTTGACCCGGCTTGCTCACCTGCCGATGCCGATGGGCGGGAAATGACCTGGTCGTTGCTGGTCGTTGCCGGTTGTTGCTGGCTATTGAACGTGGGGGGGGAGGTCTACCGCAGGAACGACGCGAGCTGAACCTTGTAACCGTTGAAGGTGTTCTTGCCGACTGGGCCGTTGATGCCCGGGACCTGACCTTCGCTGCTGTACTGGTGGATCGTGGCGAACTTCCAGCCGCCGGGGACATCCGGAGTGTCGGTGCCGTAATGGGCCAGCCACAGCGGATGGTTGGCGAACTCCGTGGTGTCTGCCATGGCATCGCGCCAGAAGGTCGGGCCAGAAGGTCGGGGAGGTGTAGATCATGGCGTCCCGTCCGGTGCGCATCTTGACCACGGACACGTACTCGCGGACCCAGTCCTGCAGCTCCTTGGGGCTCAGTCCGCCGGATTCCTCCAGGTCGAGGACCGGGGGCAGCGTGGGGAAGTGGCTGACGATGGAGGTTTTCGCGAAGAAGTTCGCCTGAGCTGCCGCATCGCCGGGGGCCGAGCTGGGCTGGGCGTAGTGGTAGGAGCCGACGGACATGCCGACGTACTTCGGGACGTTCGAGTCGGCGAGGTAGGTCGGGTTGACGTAGGTGAAGCTCTCCCCGGACAGGGATGTCTCTACCCAGCGGATGGGCCTCAACCTTGTTCGGGTCGCGGACCAGGGCGACGAGGGCGCGGTACCCACGATCCACGCCGGGACCGTCCCTGAGAAGGTCAGCGGGAAGTGCTGGGCGACTACCGCTTCGTCTTCTTCCGCGTCCGTTGCTGCTGCTTGGCCACGCCCCAGCCGATGGCGCGGACGGCCATGAGGTGCGGAATGCGGGTGAAGCGCTTCGAGTACCAGTTGAACGCCGCGAAAGCGTCCGGCGTGACGACCACCCGACGCGCCTCGATGCCCTTCACGGCGCGGCGGGCGATGGTCGCAGCGTCCAACCAGGTGTTGTTGAGCAGCCACCGGGCGAGATCGTCGGCGGACTCGTCGTCGCCGGTCAGGGAG